>Ga0208980_10001655_pt1 | contig 13584 bp, 8 predicted proteins | sample WetSurMetagenome_3_FD_187993 | JGI IMG/M metagenome (GOLD analysis project Ga0208980, IMG submission 187993) | Wetland microbial communities from Twitchell Island in the Sacramento Delta, sample from surface sediment Aug2011 Site A1 Bulk (version 2) | ecosystem: Environmental > Aquatic > Marine...
TTTTTGGAATTTATTAAGCAATACTGTTGCTTTCCGGACATCATTTTCGGGAATATTCGGAATGTCGAGCCGAAGCAGGAGCTCTTCATTGAATCCCGGATTTTTATGTTTTACAAACTTAATTTGTCTTTGAACTGTTATCACACAAAATATCAGAACTATAGAGACAATGAACTGGAATACTGTGAGTGAGTTACGTAAATAGTGCTTTCCTGTACGATATATTGCAGAACCGCTTAATATTCTTGCCGGAGTGATTCCCGACAAGACTATTGCGGGACCGATACCACTAAGTGAACCGATGATGAGGATCATCACGGGTAGTATAATAATATAAGGTAAGCCGAACAGAATATTTATGTTGGTGGTAGTATTGAATATGGATTGATAAAAGGGGATCAGCAACCAGACCAGTAATATTCCAAGGGCAAATGCAATAAAAATTACAAGAACCGATTCAGATAAATACTGAAAAAGTATGTTGCTCCTGTCAGCTCCCACAGCCTTCTGTACACCGGTATCCTTGTTTCGTTTGTTTTGCTGGGCTACTGTCAGGTTAACATAATTGATCATTGCCAAAGCCAGAATAACCAATGCGATCACAGTAAGTAGTTTTAACAGACCAGCATTTCCCTTTTTGGTTTCGCTTCCGGTTGTCGGATCACGCAGATAGATATCTTTAAGTCTAAGGAAGCCAACCTGTTTGCAGTAAGGTTTTAGCAGGTCAATCTGTCGATTGATTTTAACTGACAGCTGATCGGGATTTGCATTTTCATTAAGTTGAAAATAGATCTGGAATGGCCAGGAGTATGTACTCAGATCCCTGGAGTCGCCTATCCACTTATTGAACTTGAACTCTTCGTTATCGGCATTTACAAGTATCCCTGCAGAGATACTAGAATTATCAGGGAAATCCCTTATAATACCGGTTATAGTTACCGGCATAACCCCAAAAATGTATATGTCTTTTCCCAGGGGAGACTCCTTCCCAAACAAAAGACCTGCAGTTTTTTCTGTTATTACAGCAGAATTAATATTGGTGAAGGGAGATGAAGCATCACCTGAAATAAATGGGACAGTGAAAACCTGGAAGAAACGGTTGTCGACCGACATAATGTTGTCAAGGTAAAAACCCTTTTCTCCGTTTTTGATCTCAACCGGGTGGTTAGATGTTATAGCAAGACATCCGTTTTCTATCTCAGAAAAATTTTTCAGAATGATATCTTTGACCCTGTAATCAATAAGGCTTGTATTATCCTTTGTTTCAATCATTCTTACAATCTGTTCTTCATTTGTATGATATCTGTCGTATGAATATTCCTTTAACAGGAAAAGAAGAATTGCCAGACAAATCGATATGGCAAATGCAAATCCGGCAATATTTATTATCGAGAATTTCTTATTGGTGCGGATATTTCGAATGGCTATTCTTAAATAATACCGGAACATATTATGATTATAAAATGATGGATTTATGTTATTGTTTTCCTGAGTCTTCCATTTTCAAATTTTCAAATTATCTCATTTTAAAATTTCATTCGTATCGGAGAGCTTCAACTGGATTCCTTGTCGCTGCCCTCCAGCTCTGCCAGCTTACTGTCAGCAGCGCAATAATAAGTGCAAGCAGACCTGCAGAAGCAAAGATCCAGAAGCGTATTTCTGTCCTGTATGCAAAACCCTGCAGCCATTTATGCATCGAATACCATGCAACAGGAGTGGCAACGATGAAGGCAATAATTACCAGTTTTACCAGATCTTTGTTAAGCAGGGCCATCACTTCAAACGATCGGGCACCATTTATTTTTCTGATGCCGATTTCTTTAGTCCGCCGCTGGCATGAAAAAAGGGACATAGTAAAAATTCCAAGGCAGCATATGATAATTGCACATCCTGCAAACAGGGAAAAGGTTCTTTGAAACCGTATTTCCGACAGATACATATTACCGATTGCCTCATCAAAAAAGCTTATTTCAACCGGGAAAGAGGGTGAAAGTTGTGTAACAACTGCCTTCAAATCCTGAATAACTCCGTTCAGCATTCTTAGGTTTACTGTCTGGAGTTTTACCAGGCAATATGAAGCAAATGATTCATTCCGAATAACAAGAGGAACAATTGGCTGACTTACCGATTGGAAATGGAAGTCTTTTATTACACCTATGATCTCAAACGTACGCTTTCCCATTGTAAACCTGCGTCCCAGTGGATCAGTTAATGTATGCTCATGAAGAAATGTTTCGTTAACCAAAACTTTCTCCTTATCTGTAGAAAAATCTTCAGTATAAAAACGACCAGACACCAGATTTAATCCTGTAATATCAAAAAATGCGGCATCGGCACTGAATGTGTCAAAATTCAGTTGTTTCTTTTCTCCATTCAGGTCCATCTGAACTCCCCACTGTGAAATATCCTTGCCAGGGTAGAATTGCGTAAAGGCAACTTTGTTTATTACCGGTTTGTCCATGAGCAGCTTCCTGAGAACATCTTTCTTTTCGTTCAGCTGGGGAGTTAGTTTTATCCCAATAATATTTTCCTGATTCAAGCCCAGATTTGTGCACCCGAACCTGACCTGTTTTTGAACGAGTACAGTGAATGCAATTAATGCAATGGCTATAGTGAACTGAGCAGTAACAAGAACACCTCGATAAGAGAAATTTGATTTGTCGGGATTTACTGTATTTTTCAGATTATCAATAGCTTTTGAGTAAGAGATCTTCAAAGCCGGAATTAGACTAAATAAGCAGCTTAAAATGATGATGCCTGCGAGTGATGCCAGGAAAAAGTAAGGAGAAGAAATCAGTTTTGGATTAAAATATGTCCCTGTAAATCTGGATATAATTGGATTAATTATGCCCACAACATAGAATGCAATAATCAGAGCAGCAAGGAAGAAAACAAATGATTCAAAAAGAACATTAAAAAATATCCCTGACTGCCTGGCACCGATAACCTTCCTGACGCCGGTTTGTCTGATTCTTTCCAGCCATTGAGAGGATGATATATTAATGAAGTTGACAAGAGCAATTACAAGTACAAGTACAGCTACCATTAAAAGTATTAAAACTTTCCTTTTATCACCGCTTATCAGGTAGTCATTTCCAAAAAGCATGAATTTTGAAAAGTATATCTTTTTCAATGGAACAAGTTTTGCGGATTCATACTCCTTTTGGAAATCTGCCGGGATTATACTCAGAATAGTCTTTTCCGTTGTTACTGGATCGCTCTCCTTATTTAAAAGGAGAAATGTCTGGAAATCGCACCATCCCCATTCTGTGAACTCCCCGCCTTCGCCCTGAATAATTTTCTGGGTAGACATAGAGGAGACCGCACTGAACGAAAGACATGAATTGGCATCAGGTTCCGTTATTATTGCCTTTACAGTGAGATCTTTGTTGTTGTTTAGCTTTAAGATTTTTCCAACGGCCTTTCCACTCCCGAATAGCTTATAGGCCAGGGTTTCCGTTAGAACTATAGTCATGGGTTCTTCCAGAGCAGCTTCGGGATCTCCTTCGACAACGTTATATGTAAAAAGTTTAAAAAAATCTTTATCAGCAAACAGAAGATCAGAAGTTAATGGCTCTCTGTTTTCTGCCTGAAATACCGGAGCTTCCCATGTGCCGGCAATCCTTACAGATGATTCAACACCCGGGACTTTGATGTCGATATTTTCCTTTAGAATACCGGGTGTATAAATCCGATCGGCTGATGGAAGGTATAAATATACATTATCACCGTTCTGATGAAAATTATCAGTAGTAAGTTCGCTGTAACAATAAGCTGACAAAAAAATCACCAGGGCTAAACTTAATGCCAATCCCAGCAAATTGATCAGATGGGTAACAGGTTTACGGGAGAAATTACGGATTATCGATATAAACAGATCTTTCATCATTCTTAATACTGTTTTAATATTTTGTCAATGTAAATGCTATAAAATCAACTCTTTAAATTATTCATACCGGAGGACTTCCACCGGATTCCTTGTTGCCGCCCTCCAGCTCTGCCAGCTTACTGTTAATAAGGCAATTCCAAATGCAATTATCCCAGCCAGAGCAAATATCCACCAGCTGAGTTCAGTTCTATAAGCAAAACCCTGCAGCCATTTGTGCATCGCATACCATATTACAGGTAATGCTATGGCGTAGGAAACTGTTACCAGAAGTAAAAAATCCCTGTTAAGCAGTAAGAGTATTTCTGAGACATTTGCCCCGTTTAGTTTCCGGATCCCGATCTCTTTGGTTCTTGAAACGGTTGTCATCAGAACTAAGCCAAACAACGAAAGACAGGTAATCACAACAGCCATAAGACTGAAAAGCAGAAAATTTCTGAAAAGGAGAATATGTGACTTATACTGTGAATTAAAGTAATCATCCAGGAAATAGTACTCAAAATACTGATCCTTGAAATAAGTGTGGAACTCGGAAGTAACTTTGTCCACAACTTCCTTCATATTAGCGTTTTTGATCCTGATGAAGATAAAATATCCTACCTGGTCACAATTGAAGATTATCGGTTTTACTCCCTGATCGAGTGAATTCTGGAAATAGCCATCAATTATCCCGACCACCTCACCCATATCCTGCTTCAGATCCGAATCCCAGATACTCTGGCCGATTATGGTTTCAATATTATCTTCCCCGAATGCCATTGCTGCCTCCTTGTTGAGAATGACATGTTTAGGCCCTCCCAGCCAATTATTTTCATCACTGAAGAAATTTCTTCCTGCAAGTAACCTGACATTAAAGAATTTAAAGAAATCCGGTGAAACATCAGCCTGAAAAAACTGGAAACCGAGCTTCTCTTTCCCCTTTAGAGTTATTCCTCCTTTCACCCAGGTGTTCTTCTCCCCGGGAGAGATTGTTGAAAAGGTTATTTCACTTATACCCGGATGTTTGAGAAGAGCCTCCTGAAATGATTTCTGAACTGAATTGTATTCACGGGCTGCTGGTCGTTTTACAACAAGAGTCTGGTCAATATTCATAGTAAAAGCCTCTTTCTGCATATATGTTATCTGCTTCATGGCCCCGAAAGTACATCCGATAAGGACAATCGCAATTATAAACTGACCTGCAAGAAGAAAGCTGCGGGATTGTTTCCTGCTGTCAAACCTGATCTCTTTTTTAATAAATGAAACCGGTGTTACATTATAGATTTTCAATCCAAGTAAAAGACCAGCTATAAAACTCAGGCCAAGAAGGAATACAAAAGGCAAAATCCATGTTTTTATGCTGAAAAGTGAGCTCATTGTGAAATTGAATCCAAGAAGATCTTTCAGAATCGGGAAAAAGAGGAAAAGTAAAATCAAAGCAAAAACAAGGCTGACCATCCCTGTAAGAAGTGCCTCAGTAATAAATTCAGAAACTATATCCCTGCCTGAAGCACCATTTATTATTCTGATCCCGATTGAGTTTATTCTTTTTCCTGTTGCTGATGAATAGAGATTGAAATAGTTAAATCCGGCGCTAAGGAGAATAAGCAGGGCAATTATCTGTAGTATCGAAAGATATTTGCTGTTCCCGTTTGATTCAAATTCAAAACGGTAATCTGAATGGAGATGGATATCTGTAACAGGCTGAAGATGAAATTCAATTGGGAAATCTATTACCACCTCCCTTGAAGAGAAATTTTCTTTTGCCAGTGTTGTTACTTCCTGGGCTACCTTGATATTATCTGCACCTTTTTTAAGCAGGAAATATGTATTTGTATTGTTACAGGAATAACAGTAAGTCGGGCTGGTGATAGTTGACAATGAAACGACAAGTTCAAATTTCAGATGTGAATTCGCTGGCACATCCTCAATCACCCCCTGGATAGTCAATGGCTTTTTACCAGGATTGACAGCATAGATTAGCTTTCCAACAGGATTTTCGTTTCCAAAGTATTTTTTTGCAGTTGATTCAGTGATAATGACTACGTCGGGCTGCCTGAGAAACCCGTTTTGGTTTCCCGAAAGTACTTTGTGGGAGAACATATCAAAGAATGAGCTGTCGGCAAAGAGAGTCCTCTCTTCTTTAAAAACCTGTTCCCCTGCCTGGACGAACATTGTTTCCTTTTTGACCCGACAAAAATTTTCTATTTCAGGGATTTTCTCTGCAGCAATCTGTCCGATAAAGTAGTTGTTCCCAACACTTTTATCAAGACCTGTCTGGTAATATCTGTAAAAGACCAGCCGCTTTATACGATCGGCATTGTCAAAGAATTTGTCATAACTTTTTTCGAACCTGATATATTGGAATATAAGCAACACTGCCATCATTCCAAGAGCAAGGCCAAGAATATTAATTGTACTTATTCCCTTATTCTTAGTGATATTCCGGTAAACCAACAGGATATTTCTTTGTATCATTTTCAAGTTTTCAGAATCTTATTCTTATCTGAGAGCTTCAATGGGATTCCTTGTTGCAGCATAAAAGCTTTGTCAGCTCGGGTTAAATCTCTCCGGTTATAAATTCATGATGTTCCATAAGATTGGTGCGGCTATAATTATGCCATTATTGTATGTTTCTGATATACAGGTATGTAGTATTTTGGTATTTAGAGTAAGGTAAATATATTTTACGTTTATTCGTAAAATAATTTTACAATACCTTTGTCATTTGTATTACTTAGATTAATTTAAACACGAAATTTAGCCCCCGACCCCTCTCAAGGGGGCTAGTAATAAATTATTAATACCCCTTTAGGGGAAAGGGGACAAAAAAGAATGAGTTTATAATATCGGTTTATTGAAAACGGCATATATTTATGCAAACTATAAAAGGTAACATTCTAATAGTTGATGATAACAAAAGCATCCTGAGTGCACTGGAGATTCTTCTTACTCCTGTTTTCGGGGAGATAACTTCAATTTCCAATCCCAATCAGATACCATCCGAGCTTAAGAAGAGAGAATATAACCTTGTAGTACTTGATATGAATTTCAATGCAGGAGTAAACACCGGCAATGAGGGGATCTTCTGGCTCAATAAGATCAAAGAAACAAATCCGGAGATTTCCGTTGTGATGATCACTGCCTATGGTGATATCGAAACTGCTGTGAGGGCATTAAAAGCCGGAGCCTCTGATTTCGTACTTAAACCATGGGATAATGAAAAACTCCTTGCTACACTCAAATTAGCATTGCAGCTGAACCTTTCCAGAATGGAAGTTAAGGATCTTAAAGAGAGGGAGAATGAACTTAAGAAAGAAATCAACCGTGATCATAAATTCATAATTGGTTCTTCCCCGGAACTGATGCATGTACTAAGCCTTGTACGAAAAGTAGCAAAGACAGATGCGAATGTTCTGATTACTGGCGAAAATGGAACAGGAAAAGAACTTATTGCCCAGGAAATTCACCATCAATCACCAAGAGGCAGGGAAGTCCTGGTAAGTGTAGATGTCGGATCATTAACCGAAACGTTATTCGAAAGCGAGCTGTTTGGTCATGTAAAAGGATCATTCACGGATGCCCACGAAAACAGAAAAGGAAAATTCGAAACAGCTGAAAAAGGAACCCTGTTCCTCGATGAAATCGGTAACCTGTCATTTCATCTTCAGGCTAAGCTGCTTGCCGCAATTGAGAACAGACAGATAACACGCCTTGGATCCAATCAGCAAATCCCGGTCGATATCAGGCTGATCTGTGCGACTAACAGGAACCTCGAAAACATGATAAAAGAAGGATTATTCAGGGAAGATCTGCTTTACAGAATAAATACAATTCAAATTGAGCTACCTCCATTGAGGGACCGGGGTAACGACATAATTATACTCGCTGAATTCTTTATTAAGAAATATTGCCACAAATATAAAAAGCCTGATATTAAGATCAACCGGCAGGCAATAGATAAACTTTTAAGTTACAGCTGGCCGGGTAATATCCGGGAACTTCAGCATACTATTGAGAAGGCTGTTATCTTAAGTGAATCTACAGTATTAAGAACTGAAGATCTTTATCTGAAATCACCTTCTTTAGCAATTAATGACAGTTCTTTCACAACGCTTGATGAGATGGAAAGCCATATGATCAGCCAGGCACTTGAGAAAAATAAGGGTAACTTTACTGCTGCAGCAGAACAGCTTGGAATTACAAGGCAAACTCTGTACAACAGACTTAGAAAACAATCAGGATGATCAGTAAAAATCTCTATCTGAATCTATTGGTAAGGGTCCTGCTTATTGTGGTCCTGTCGGTCATTTCAGGCTATTTAATCGCAGATGGAACTTTACCGCGGCTCTTTCTAATCTGTTTTGTGGTAATAGTAATTCTTACTGTAAACCTGATAACCTTCCTGAATTCCACTAATAAAAAGATCAGGTACTTCTTTGATTCCGTAAAAAATGACGAGTCAAATCTCTTTTTTCCAACAGAGGAGAAAAACATCACAGTCAGGGAGATATACAGGAATATGAATAAGGTGAATGAGCAGATCCAGAAGCTGAAGATCGAAAACAGGAACCAGGAACAATATTTCCAGACCCTTATCGAACACCTCGCAATAGGGATAATCACATTTAACAAACAAGGCTTCATTCTGCATTCCAATTCCTCCGCAAGAAAGCTTATGGAGACGGATGTACTCACCCATATCAAGCAGCTTGAACGTATTGACATTAAATTGTACCAGACAGTGAACAGCATTAAACCTTCTGAAAGGAAACTTGTTCCATTAAACACCGAAAGAGGAGAAATTCAACTCTCCCTTAAGGCGGCATCACTCAGGACAAATAATGACGAATTTCTGATTCTGTCGGTTCAGGACATCAAGAACGAACTTGATGAGAAGGAAGTGGAATCGTGGATGAAACTTATACGTATCCTGATGCATGAAATTATGAACTCCATAACACCCATTACTTCACTCTCTGAAAGCCTTTCACATATTTACAGCAGTGAAGGACAACCCGTGTTGCCAGGACAGATTACTTCAAAAACAATCGCCACCACACTCCAGGGTTTAAATGTTATAAAAGACCAGGGAAGAGGTCTAATGTCATTTGTTGAATCATACAGAAAGCTTACACATATACCTGTACCCGACAAAAAACTTTTCAGAGTGTCGGATCTTTTCAACCGTTTGCAGATACTTTATAATTCCGAGGAAAAGAACAATAAAGCTGAGGTGTCTTTTGCCATTAAAGATCCTGATATTGTGATTTTTGCAGATATTAACCTGATATCACAGGTCTTAATCAATCTTGTCAAGAATGCTTTTGAGGCTGTTGAGAATAGCCCGGAGGGTAGGATAATAATAAGTGCAGGCACCAGCCCTGACCAACGTGTGGAAATCTACGTTTCAGATAACGGACCAGGTATCCCGGCAGAAAACCTTGATGAAATATTTGTTCCTTTCTTTACAACACGACAGAACGGATCAGGCATTGGTCTGAGTTTATCCAGGCAGATCATGAGAGTTCATGGAGGAAACCTCAGAGTCATGTCAGCTCCGGGAAGTGAAACAACATTCTGTCTTACTTTTAATCGTATTTAATTGCTTTTACCGGGGCTATTCTGCTAATGAGCTGCGATGGTATAATAAGCATAAGGATAATTGCCGCCATTGCTCCGGCATTGAGGAGAAGAATATGTGAAAGCTCAAGATTTACAGGTACAGTTTTGATGTAATAAGAAGAGGGATCAAGAGTGATCAGTCCTGTTTTTAGTTGAATTAAAGCCATCCCGATACCAAAAACATTCCCCCAGAACAATCCTTTTGTGATAAGATAAGCAGCCTGATACAGGAATACCTTCCGTATTGTAGCATTCTCCGAGCCAAGAGCTTTGAAGATCCCTATCATATTAGTCTTTTCAAGGATAAGAATGAGCAGTCCTGAGATCATATTGAAACCGGCGACCAGAAGCATTAGTGTAATGATAATAATAACATTCATGTCCTGAAAATTAAGCCAGTCAAAAATCTGAGGGTATCTATCCTTTATATTTTTGACTCTGAATCTGGGTTCATTTTCCACGAGCCTGTATCCGACTACATCCCTCACTGCTTTTGTCATCTCATCGAGCTTATCGAAATCATCGATAAATATTTCAAATCCGCTGACCTGATCGTCTTCCCAACCGTTCAGGCGCTTGATATGGCCTATGTCGCAGAAAACGTACATCTTGTCAAATTCCTCGAGGCTGGTTTCATAGATGCCGCTTATTGTGAACTTACGGCTCCTGGGAGGATCCTGAACAAAATACATTGCGAATGAATCTCCTGTTTTCAACCTGAGCATGTCAGATATTTTTTTTGAGATGATTACTTCATTGGTACGTCCGGTATCGGTAACTGTAAATGCTGATCCTTTAACAATATTACTTTTAAAGAATTTCCAGTCAAAATCGCTTCCGACTCCTTTCAGAACAACTCCCTGGATGGCATCACCGGTTTTAATAATTCCGGCTTTTGTGGCGAATACCTGAATATGCTTAATACCTGGAATCTGCTTTATCTCAGGGACAAATGACAAGGTGTCGCTAATAGGAATTGTCTCAAGCGACAGATTTGAATCGAAATTAAGGATCTGGATATTGGATCCGAATCCAACTATCTTGTCTCTTATCTGCTGCTTGAATCCTGTAAGTATGGAGACCGCGAGTATCATAACTGCAAGACCCATTGCAATCCCGATAATCGCAATTACATTTACCGGCCTCGAAAAGGAGGTTTCTTCACGCCGCCCTTTAATTAGTCTGTGAGCTATGAAATATGGTAAATTCATAAGAAACAAATTAAATCAAAAGTAACATTTCTCTGTTTAACTCAGTGTTATCCCTGTGCAACTCTGTGTAAGTTCTTACATCTTTTTATTATACAAAGTCCACAGAGAAGTTACAGAGCACCTCAGAGAAATTTTTATATCAGCAAAATAACTTAGATTTACAAAAATAAATCCTTCTTTTATGAAAAGGTCATTTCTTATTCTTTCTTTTTTGGTCGTAGCTATTATATCTTCAGAATGCCAGGTAGAAAAAAAGATACCGGTTCCCGGAGCAAACCATATTGATCAGTACAGGTATCTTATTGAAGACAAATCTGTTGCCATTGTAGCCAACCAGACCTCGATGATAGGTAAAACGCATTTGATTGATACTCTTTCAGCCATTGGAATCAATATAAGGAGGATTTTTGCTCCGGAGCACGGCTTCAGGGAACTCGCTGATGCAGGAAATACAATTGAGGATGGGAAAGATCCTGTGACGGGGATCCCGATAATAAGCCTTTATGGTCAGCATCTTAAGCCGACCTCAGACGATCTGAAGAATATTGATGCGGTTATATTTGATATTCAGGATGTCGGGGTAAGGTTCTATACGTATATTTCCACACTTCATTATGTACTTGAGGCATGTGCTGAAAATAATGTGAAATGCATTGTTCTTGACCGCCCTAATCCAAACGGCTTTTATTTCGACGGAAATATTGCAGATACAGCCTACAGATCATTTGTGGGAATGGATCCAGTGCCTGTGGTCCATGGAATGACAGTCGGTGAATATGCCAGGATGCTTAACGGAGAAGGTTGGTTGAAAAATAGTGTGAAATGTGATCTTACTGTCATTAAATGTAAGAATTATACTCATAAAACCATGTACGAACTTCCGGTAAAACCATCACCAAATCTTCCAAACCAGACATCAGTATATTTGTATCCGTCCATTTGTTTTTTTGAAGGCACAAATATTTCGCTTGGAAGAGGGACTTCATATCCTTTTCAGGTTTTTGGATCGCCAAAGCTTCCAGATAAAGGGTTCAGCTTTACTCCGGCAAGTGTTCCGGGTGCAAAGAATCCTCCAATGCTTGGAATAAAATGCTATGGGACTGATCTACGCAATGCTATAAAAGATAAAGTGGTGCCATCACCTGAGGTGAATCTTAAATGGGTAATCGAAGCTTATCGCATCTATCCGGAAAAAAGTGATTTTTTCAATTCCTATTTCGATGTGCTTGCTTCAGGCCCCACTCTGAGGGAGCAGATCGAGAAAGGGATGAACCCGGAAGAGATCAGGGCTTCATGGAAGGAGGGACTGGAAAAGTTCGGAAAGATAAGGGAGAAATATCTCCTGTATGAATAATTGTCCTGCAGTCATGCAGTCATGCAGTCGTGCAGTCAATCAGGCATGCAGTCGTGTTGAAATTATAAGACCATAAGGCTGCAGGACCGCAGGACTTTTCTAGTTCCCGAATATAGCATTTATTTCGTCCCGGGTAAGTGCCGGTGATTCGTGATTCCGGATTTTCCTGATAACAAGGCGTCCTGTTTTTCTTGCAGATTGCCTTGTTTTGAAAGGAACCTGACCTTCGACGACTGGCACATAAGGCTGATGGATATAGGTTTTATTATTTTTTACGATATCATAACCCCAGCCTTGTTCACTTTTAAAAAGTTCTACTTCATAAAAATGCCCTCTTTTGGTGAAAATGACCGTAAATAAGACAATCACCAGGAAGAGGGCAAAAATCAATAAAATTCTTTTATTAATCATTTGCATCAAACGTGGCATCCGGATCGAATGCCCAGATATCATCAAAGTAGTAAGATGAACTTTTTCCAGTTGTCAAATATCCTCTGCTTCCGATTGCAAATCCGACTGCATCCGTTCTTATAGTTCCTTCAAAATTTGATTTCTCTTTCCAGAGATCAGTTCCGGGATCATATTCCCATGTTTCTACTCCTGTTGTCTGGCCTCCGGTTGCAAGATATCCCTTGCCATTTATTGTAAATCCTACTTTGCCTGTACCTTTTATTGTTGAATACTTGTCATCATATGTTTCATCAGACGTATCGGCAATATCTCTCTTTTTAGTCCAGGAATCAGTTGCAGGATCATATACCCATATATCGGTCAGATATTCCCCGTTGTCAATTCCGCCGGCGACATAACCCTTTCCGCTGATAACAAAACATCCTGCTTTATAACGTTTGCTACCTCCGATACTTGCCTTTTTTGTCCAAACATCAGATGAAGGATCATATTCCCAGAAATCCTTAAAGTAGAGCACGCTATCTCCGGTTCCGACATAACCCTTGTTATTAATAACCATCGCAACAGCCCCGCGTCTGGCTGATCCGCCAAAGTCAGCTTTCCTGGTCCACTTATTTGAAGCTGGGTCATATTCATAAAAATCCTTGAGCCTGTTTTTTCCGTCATATCCGGTTCCAATGTAACCTTTTGTATCTGTTCCAAATCCTACAGCATCGGCTCTGGCTATCCCGGGAAAATCAGCCTTTTGGGTCCATGAATTCTTGGTGACATCATATTCCCAGAAATCAGTATGTCTTACATCACCGTCATACCCTGTTCCGATATAACCTTTGTTCCCAATCGAGAAACCAACAGCATCAGTACGTGGTATGCCGTCAAAGTCAGATAACTCCACCCAGTTACCAATAAGATCAACCTCATCGTCGCCATTGCATGAATTGAAGAATGGTACTGCAAGAAGTAGAATCATAACTTTGATCCAATTACTACCCTTTTTGTATATCATACCTTATATTTTTATGTTAATAATCAACACAAAACTATCTGAAGGTTACTTCAATAAAAAGCCTAGTAGATATATACCTTAAAATTGTAGACAAGACACATCTTATTATCGA
>Ga0208980_10001656_pt1 | contig 13582 bp, 10 predicted proteins | sample WetSurMetagenome_3_FD_187993 | JGI IMG/M metagenome (GOLD analysis project Ga0208980, IMG submission 187993) | Wetland microbial communities from Twitchell Island in the Sacramento Delta, sample from surface sediment Aug2011 Site A1 Bulk (version 2) | ecosystem: Environmental > Aquatic > Marine...
GGAGCGCCATGCCCGCGAGCAGGCCGAGTACGAGGCCAAGGTGGCGGCGCGGCAAGCGAAGGCGCAGGCGAGCGGGAAGAAGCCGCGGGGCCAGGAGCCAAAGCCGCCGGTCGCGGGGCCGCGGCCTGAGGACCAGGTCAATCTGACCGACGCTGAATCCCGGATCATGCCGGTGGCCGGGGGTGGCTTCGAGCAGTGCTACAACGCGCAAGCCGCGGTGGACACCGAGTCGATGCTGGTGGTGACGACCCACGTGACCCAGGCGCCCAACGACAAGGAGCAGGTGGCGCCGATGGTGGAGAAGCTTGCGCGCTTGCCCGAGGGGCTGGGGCACCCCGAGGTGCTGCTGGCCGACAGCGGTTATTGCAGCGCCGGCAACGTCGAGCGCTGCAGTGAGGCCGACATCGAGCCGCTGCTGGCGACGGGGCGCGAGGCGCATCATCCGCACTGGCAGGAGCGTTTCGCCGAGCCCGAGCCGCTGGCGGCAGGGGCGACGGCGATACAGGCAATGGCGCATCGGTTGAAGACGCGGGAGGGCAAGCAGCTCTACGCACTGCGCAAGCAGACAGTCGAGCCGGTGTTCGGGATCATCAAGTCGGTGCTGGGATTCCGCCAGTTCCTGCGGCGGGGACTGGAGGCGGTGCGCCAGGAGTGGACGCTGGTGTGTCTGGCGTGGAACTTCAAGCGCATGGCCGTATTGCGTCTGCAAGGCGGATAGAACGGAAAGTCGGGCGAAATTCCGCCCCAGAAGCCACCTTTTCGGCCAGAAAATCATAAGTATAAAGATGAACTTCTTCGAAGAAAAGGTATTCGGTAACAAAAAAAGAGAGGAAGGCAGCAGCCATAAAAACTCCAGGCGAAGCATTAAGTCCATAAACGATCTGATGATGTGCTGCAAAGCTCAGTACATTGAGTTCGAGCATTACCGCCCCGACCAGATAGAGCCACATTTTTACATCAATTCTTCCTCCCCATAATTGCGGATTTTCAAGACGTCCAAGGTAAAAATCGGCAAGAAAATTCTTTTTTACAGGATGGAATGGCAGAACAATTGCAAATGAAAAAATAAGTCCGGAAGTTATTGCTCCGGCAAGAGAATACCATCGCACCTGCCAGAGCCAATCCCAGGGAAGGAGACCGGAATAACATAAGATACCCCAGGTGATCACAACCGCTGCCAGGACAAACAGGCCATTGAGCCTGTACCTCAGGTTTTCTGAAGTGCCCGGTCTTTTGACATAACCTGTAACCCATCGTCCGGGCAGCAAGGCATTCAGGGTGAAAATGAAAAAATAGATCATAAAGGGGGCAAAAAATCCAAATATTTTTTCCATAGACTCGAAATATTTTTTAAAACTATTAAGAACCTCTTACATTCTGCAAGCCAGAAACTACCGTTTGTAAACTGAACTGCATTTTTCATTCAGGAGATGCATCAATTTGCTTTCATATTAGTCTTTTAATCAGAATGGAAAACAAATAAAAGGACAAATTATTAAAGAACAGTAAAAGTATTAACACAAAATTAATTATGCCATGAAAAAAATTATCACAACTGCAGTGCTCATTATAATAATTTGTACTGCTACTTTCGCAAAAAAAGCTGTTGCTGAAGGCAAGACCTACACAGCACTTGGTGACTACAGGATTGAGAAAGCTGAAAATCCGGTAAATATAAACGGCAAAGAATGCAAAGCTTTCAAGATCAGCTATGAGAACACCCCGATGGAGGTTACCGTAATTGTCATGAAGGACAAAAAAGCCAGGAAATACCTGGTGGTATCCGATAAGCTTTCGATCCAGTATGCCTGGAATGAACATTTTTTTGGAGTAGGGAGAATTGACAAGGCATTAAACGATCAGGGCTTTAAAACAACTGATGAAAATCTCAACAGGGCAGAATATTTTCATCAGAGGGTTCTTAGTCCGGGTTTGCTTATGGATGGAGAGTCAGCAAGGATGATTGCAGCATTTTTCCCGCTGCTTCTGACACCGGAGGCATCAATGCTGGCAGTGAAGTAGATGTTATCTTAACAACAGCACATTTACAAAAAAGGGGCCGATCTCGGTCCCTTTTTCTATTGCTATTAAGAGATTATTTCTTCTCAAGTGCAGGCAGGTTGATAATAAGGTTTCTCTTTTGATCATCAAACCGCGAAGCTCCTCTGGCAACTATATCAAATTTAAGAGAAGCTACTCCTTTAGTCGCTCCTTTAATTACTTCCCCGGTAATATCTTCAACTGCTTTTTTCAGTAAAGGTTCTGTCAGGTCGCCCAGAGGTGCAGCCGGCAGCAGTTCATCATCTACCTGAAAATCAGGATCGAAGCCTTGTGTGAAATTAGTAACACCAAGTGAATTAGCATAGCGGATGACTATAGGCATGATGCCCCAGTCCTTGAAATCTGCATATTGCGAGGTGCTTGAATAAACATCTTCAGGCTTAATAAGTATTGATCCGGTATATTTTCCGTAAGTATTGTCTCCGATCAGAATGACATTCATATAGGGTTCAAGTCCGCATATTGTAAGTTCGGATGCACTTGCAGATCCGTTTCCGGTGAGGATATAAATTTTGCTCAGATTGAGCTTCACAGGAACGCTGGCATCGAAACTGACGCCAAGTTGTTCATCTATGTGGTTTGCGGCCCAGTAAGCCTGATATTTGTCGTTCCATTGAAAAGTTACAAGCCTTCTCATATCAGTTACAACGGATTGAGGAGCCAGAGAGCTGGACAGGTATTGTGCGGCAGAGATCTGTCCTCCGGGATTGTATCTCAGGTCAAGCACAAGGTCGGTGATCTGGTTGTCCTTCAGATATTGCAATGCTGTTTTCAGGCTGGTATTGTCATAGCTGGCAATGAATTGCAGGTACATCAGGTAACCGATCTTATGTCCGCTTCTCTCAATGATCTTGTATTGCAGTACGGGATCAAGGTCCATTACCCTGGAGGTCATAGAAAATGTTGAGCCAAGGCTGATACCGCTACTGCCCAGAATGCCTTTTGTGACTGAAATGGTGCTGCCATTGAAGAGATCAACATAATTGGTTTCTGTAATGCTTGCACCGTTTATTTTTACCAGCAGGTCTCCTCTTAAAAGACCTGCTTCCGATGCCGGTGAATTTGGATAGACATATTCAATTATTGTAAAATATTCTCCTGTGGGAGCGCCAGACTGATTAACAAACTGGCCAAATGCCAGGGAGTATCCAAAAGTGGTTTCCACGCCCTCGAGGCTTCCTTCCAGGGCTGTGACGTTATCAGTTATTACCGACCATTTGTCTTCGGTATAGAGCAGTTTATCAAAATATTCTTTAGCGTCAGTCTCGTATTTTATATCAAGATCAGGCATCTCATTGTACCAGAGATAGACATCAGACATTACGGTTTTAATAAAGCCGTTTATTTTAAGGGTCAGTGCAGAAGCCTGCTCTTTTTCCTCTGGTACAATATCATCTTTTTTACAGGCTGTGAGCAGCGCCAGGGAAAACACTATCAAAAGCAGCAAGGATTTAATTTTATTCATAATATGCAATAAATATTTTTGCGATCAATATGCAGAATTGATGTAAACATATAACGGAGAAGCAAAGATATTAATATTAGTAGTAAAAGAAAAATTTGACAGATTAATGAATATTTGTAACTTTATTATTATTCAGAGTGGGAAGAAAAAATTAAATGAAAAAAGCACTGCTTATTTTAATCTTGCTCCAGGTAAGTGCATTCTTATGGGCTCAGGAATTACTGCTTAATTCTTTCAAATTGTCTTTAACAGATATTTCAGGGAGGGAAAACCAGGTATTGGATTTAAACAATGAACCTTGTGCTCTTCTAAAAGTAAGAACAGGTGTTGGCGATCTTAAATTTTCTTCTAATTTAAGCATTGAGAGGACTGAACAAAAAGAAGGGGAATACTGGATATGGGTATCGCCCAAAACCACTGTCATTAAAATATTCGGCCCGGATCTCCCTTTGACAGAAATAAAACTACCAACGGCTGTAGAATCAAATAATGTATATATATTAATCCTGACAGTAGTATACCCTGAAAGAATAATTTACAGAGACGTCTATGATTCTTATGTCTCATTCACTTCAAAGCCATCCCAGGCAGAAGTTTACATTAATGATGTTTTTCAGGGGACAACGCCATTGAAAATTGCCATTCCCGAAGGCAATTATAGTTTCAGCCTAAAAAAAGAAAAATATTTGACCGTTAGCGGAATTGACAGTATCGTCAGTAAAATATCAGAAAAGGAGGTTCAGCTTGAACTGGATCAAAAACATAAGCGTTTTTACACGTCAATTTCTGCCGGATATATTGACGGAGCAGGAATTGCAGGAATAACTTTCGGCAGGATTGGAAGGACCGGATGGTATGCATCAGCAAAATTTTCCTATACTAATGTATCTCCCGATGTGGGAATATCTAATACAGTATCAGGTTATTCAGACAGGTTTATGCCCCTAAAGGAAGACGTTAAAAATTATTGGTACGAAACTTCTCCGTTTGGATTCTCAAATATCCTGTTATTAAGTGCCGGGTTAAATCAACAAGTCGCAAGAAAACTGTTTTTGAACATTGGTGCAGGGTATTCACAAAATAACAGTTACATTAAATTAACAAAAATACCATATAACACCGATGCAATTCCTGGAACATTGGAGTGGTTTTACGTGGTTAGAGATGCATACGGACATCTTTTTGATGAATCTTATAAAGGATTTAATATAAATTATGGAGTAACCTGGCGTGTCGGCAACACAATATTACTGATAGCTGAAGTCATGAATAATTTTGGCGCGTCAGGGGAATTTGGCTTCAGTCCTTATCGCGAAACGGCGTTTTCGCTAGGACTTGGAGTAAATTTTTAAGAATATTAACTGGCTATGAACAAAGTAACTGCATTATCTTTTACAATACTTATTTTCCTGAGCTCCAGTTGCCGAAAATCCTTTGATATCGATCAGATCTCATCAAAACTTTCTGTCAATATAGACCAGGTATCAGTATTTTACAATATGAACGTGATTAAAATATATCCATCTGTTAAAAATGTTTATATACCCCATGTACAGAAACTTGGAATTTGCTGGGCAATTAATGAAAGTCCGACAATTGCTTCTGCGTTCAGTGAAAAAGACATTAGTTTTACCGGTGATTACAATCCAAATGTAATTGATGATGGGTTCGAAATAAGTTTTACAAACGATACAATATATATTGTAAAAGCCTTTGTCACTTTCAATGACAGTCTAATACTCTATTCCGATCCCAGGATTATAGACCTTAAGGATTATAATTAATAATGACCAGATTTCTTTATAAGATCCATGTCAGAGGCCATGTCCAGGGGGTCGGTTTCAGGTGGAGTGCTGCACATGAGGCAAAGAACCTGGGGATTACAGGTTTTGTGAAAAACATGCCTGACGGAAGTGTCTATATAGAAGCTGAAGGATACAGGGAACAGCTCGAACAATTCGTTGAATGGTGCAGGAAAGGACCGGGTTCTGGTTATGTGGACTCGGAGGATGTAGATTCTGACAGGGCGACAGGCTATAACGATTTTAAATTAGAACATTAGATCTCGCTCTCACCCCCTCTTAATCTCTCCGTAATGCAATCTCCAGAGCTATATTACAAATTCTGAATGCGGGATAAATTCAAGATCAGAGGCAGCAACATTCTCCTGAACCTGCTCGGGATTTTTTCCTCCGGGGATCACAGTATGACACGCCGGATGTGAAATGCAGAACCTGAGGCTTAATTGAGCAGTACTAAAGGCCGGGTATTTATTAAATAATGATTTGTATCCGGCAAACTCTTTCAGGTAGGCGGATAATTTTTCCGGAGACAGATTGGATCTCCGGTGGTCGTTCTCACCAAAAGTGCTGGTTACATCGAATTTTCCTGACAGCAATCCAAAAAGAAGAGGTATGCGTACGATCACACCGGTTCCGTATTTAAGAGCCAGGGGAAATAAAACATCTTCGGCCTGCCTTTCCAGCAAATTGTATCTTACCTGGATAACATCGAGAATATCATGATGTCTCTCCAGTATATGTGCCTGTGTTGTTTCTCCAAAGGACAGAACGCTCCATCCTGCATGTTTGATTTTTCCTGCTTTTTTTAAACGTTCCAGGGCCAGCCATGGATCATCCTGATCCAGGATTTCCAGCCCGGGACTGTGAAGCTGGAAAATATCCAGAACTTCCCTGTTAAGCCGTTTTAAACTCTGTTCCGCGGCGAATTCAAGGTGCTTTACGGAATAATCATTATTGAATGGAGTTGTTTTGTGATCCTGACCAATAAAGGGATAAAAATTGTTGCCTGCCTTGGTGGCTATGACTATCCGGTCTTTGTCAGGTCTTTCGTCCAGGACCTGTCTTATTAACTCTTCAGAGTGGCCAAATCCATATACATCGGCAGTATCAACAAAATTCACTCCTGCATCAAGTGCCGCATGAATAGCTTTTCTTGAGTTTTCATCATCAGTATTTCCCCAGTCACGTCCGCTGATACCCCATGCGCCAAACCCAACCGTTGAAACTTCAGGTCCATTTGCACCTAGTTTTCTGTACTTCATAATTCTTGAGGCTTGTCGTGTTTAATGAACGTTTTATTATCAAGTTCCCTGAATGCTTTTTCAAGCTCTTCATTCGTGTTCATTACAATAGGTCCGCCCCAGGCGACAGGTTCCTTTAGCGGCTTGGCTGCAATAAGGAAAAATCTTGCTCCTTCAGTTCCTGCTTTAACCACGACCTCATCATGATCAGAATTGTTTACTGATGAAGATGACATCAGGATCGCACAGGTCTTTTCTTCAAATTTTTCCAGTTCACTGTCGGCTGCTAAGGCTCCTTCAATCAGATAGAGGAATAGTGTCTGATCGTTTGAGGTTTCCTGGTAACGCCATACACTATTTGGTTTTAATTCTATATCCAGATAGAGGACTTTTAAATATTCCCCTTTCACTGCTCCACGATGATCTTTATACTTACCTGATAAGACCCTGACAGTTGCATCTATTTCCTGAACCGTCGAGACATCTTCCTTTTTGATATCACGATAGGCAGGATGGGTCATTTTACCCTTTTTGGGAAGGTTGACCCATAACTGGCAGCCCAACATTCTTTCAGAGGCTTTTGGCATTTCCTGATGGATAATCCCAGATCCGGCCGTCATCCATTGGCATTGAAGATCCCTGATAAATCCGCGGTTGCCCAGGCTGTCGCCATGTTCTATTTCCCCCTTAAGCAGGTAAGTAACAGTCTCAATCCCGCGGTGAGGATGCCATGGGAATCCCCTGATGTAATCTTCAGGATCCAGAGAATCAAATCCATCCAGCATTAAAAAAGGATCAAAATCCTTTATAGTGCTCAATCCCAGCACCCTGCGCAGCCTTACTCCGGCTCCGTCAATAGCATGCTGTCCTCTCACAATCTGTGTACAAGTTCTTCTCGCCATGTTTTATCCTTTCTTAATAATCTTTTATAAGATAAAACAAAGATACTACCGTTGGAATAATCGGGGCAATGTTTTTTCATGATTTGGCAAAAAAATCAAGTCTCCTTTCGGGGACATCGAAAAAAAAGGCATACAATCCTGCTCTCATTTAATCGAAAGTGATCACACTGTGCTGAGTCATGAAATAGAGAGTGTTCCCTGATATGGCAGGAGCAGATCATTCATACCTGAGTGAAACAACCGGGTTCTTCGTAGCTGCCCGCCAGCTCTGCCAGCTTACCGTCAGCAGGGCGATCGCGAAAGCAAGAATCCCTGCAAGTCCAAAGATCCACCAGCTCAGATCTGTCCTGTAAGCAAAAGTCTGTAGCCATTTGAATAATGCATACCAGGCAATTGGTATGGCAATCAGGCATGCAATCAGTACCAGGAGAATAAAATCCCTGTTAAGCATGATGAGAATTTCTGATACCCTGGCTCCGTTAATCTTGCGTATCCCGATCTCTTTGGTCCGAGATGCAGATACCAGCATGACAAGCCCCAGGAGCGAAAGCGCAGTAATGATTATCGCCATCACGCTGAACAGGATGAAACATCTGAATAGCTGGATATGTGATTTATACTGTGTATTAAAATAATCATCAAGGAAGAAATATTCAAAATACTGATCTTTAAAATATTTCTGAAACTCGCTTTTTACCTTACCCACAACCTCCTGCATGTTTGCATTTCGGATCCGGATGAAAATAAAATAACCTCCCTGATCGCAGTTAAAAATCGTTGGCTTTATTTCCTGATCCAGTGAGTTTTGAAAATATCCGTCAATCACACCAACAATCTCTCCAAGTTCGTCTTTATTATTTGAATCCAGATCAATCATCGTTTTACCGATAACATTTTTAAAATCTTCCTCCCCTAAAGCCAGAGCTGCTTCCTTATTCAGGATAATGTGGCGCGGACCTCCCTGCCAGTTGGTTTCATCGGGAAAAAAATTTCTTCCGGCAAGAACACGAACATTAAAAAAGCTGAAAAAGTTAGAGGCCACATCAGACTGAAAAAACTGGTATCCAAGATTTTCCTTTCCTTTCAGTGTGATGCCTCCTTTTACCCAGGTGTTCTTCTCCCCTGGTGAAATTGTTGAAAAAGTGATCTCCGACACTTCCGGGAATTTAAGAAGAGCATCCTGAAATGACTTCTGCGAGGCGTTGAATTCCCTGGCAACGGGTCGCTTAACGACAAGAGTCTGATCGATATTCATCGTAAAAGCATCCTTCTGCATAAACCTTATCTGCCTGAGAGCTCCTAATGTCCCTGCGATGAGAATAATAGCAATTGTAAACTGCCCGACAGTATAAAACTTCCTGGAGAACTTCCTGCTGCTGATCTGAACCTCTTTACGGATAAATGAAACCGGTGCTACTCCATAAATTCTTATTCCCAGTGCCAGACCCGTCATAATACTGAGAAAAACCAGGATAATGACAGGTAATAACCAGGTATGTAAGTTAAACAGGGAGTCCAGAGTAAAATCGAGGTTAAGAAAACCCTTAAAGAATGGAAACAGCATGTCCAGTAAAATAAATGCAATGACAAGGCTTAAAATTCCTGTTATAACTGACTCAGTTATAAATTCTGAAATAATATTTCTTCCTGATGCCCCGTTTACGATCCTTACGCCGATTCCATTTATCCGTCTTACGGTGATAGAAGAGTACAGGTTAAAGTAATTGAGCCCGGCACTGATAAGGATCAGTATGGCAATAGCCAATAATATAGAAATATATTTACTGTTCCCGTTTAGTTCATGTTCGAACCTGTAATTGGACTGGAGATGAATGTCGGCTATCGGCTGAAGATGAAATTCAATGGGGAAATCGATTTCAATATTTCTTGTCTTGAAATTTTCCTTTGCGAGAACGGTAATTTCATCAGCTACCTTGACCAGATCCGCACCTTCCCTCATGAGAAAATATGTATTGGTATTGTTGCAGCTATAACAATATGAACTGTTTGTTATTGTCGATAGTGAGATAACCAGATCAAATTTTAAATGTGAATCAGTCCTGACGTCTTTTACCACGCCCTGTATCTCAACCGGGTTCTTCCCCGGATTTACTCCATAGATTATTTTACCGATAGGATCCTCATCGCCGAAATATTTCTTAGCCAGAGATTCGGTTATTATTACCACATTTGGTCTTCTCAGGAACTCTCTTTTATCACCTGATACAACAGTATATGAGAAAATGTCAAAGAATGAGCTGTCGGCAAACAGCGTCCTGTCTTCCTTGAAGATCTGCTCTCCTGCCTGAACATACTGAGTCACTCTTTTGCATCGGCAAAAATTTTCTATTTCAGGGATTTTTTCAGCTGCAATCTGACCGACATAATAGTTATTGCCAACGCTTTTATCAAGCCCGGTATTATAGTACCTGTAAAAGACCAGCCTTTGGATCCGGTTTGCATTATCAAAATATCTGTCATAGCCTCTTTCAAAGCCAATGTACTGCCAGATGAATAATACAGCCATCATGCCTATGGCAAGTCCGAAAATGTTTATAAAACTTATGCCCTTGTTTTTCAGGATGTTCCTGAATGACAGCTTTATATTTTTCAGTATCATGTTTTACTATGAATTAAAGTTACACCCGTCATTGCGAGGAGCCAGCGACGAAGCAATCTATCCGTTTGAATTGAATTATACTTTTGTCTTACCTACTCATATCTCAGTGCGTCTACAGGATTTCGGTTGGCAATAATTATGTAATTTAAAACAGAGACCAGACCAATCAACAATAAAACAAAAAGACTGCATGAAATAAAAATAGTCCAGTGCAGGGACGTTTTAGATACAAAGTTCACCATCCATTTGTGGCCGGCAAACCATGCCCCCACAGATCCGGCTAATACTGCCGGAACGGCAATAAACATGAGATCTCTGATGAAGATCTTTAAAATATCTAATAATCCGGCACCACTGATTTTTCGTATAGCCAATTCTTTGCTGCGACGTGATGCCTCAGTAATAGCGTATCCCAGCAAGCCCATTACTGTAATAAGAAAAATAATAACATTCCCTGCCAGCATAGCAGTACGGAATCCTTTCTCTGATGAGTAAAGATCTATCTTTTCATTTTCCAGGCTTTTTACTGATGCATCCTGATGGGGCAGGGCATTGTTAAGTACATCTGTCATTCTTTTCATGATGTCTGTTTCTGCTCCTTTATAAGCTTTTACCAGGATATAACATGAAGAGGAGGGGTTCTTCTCGATCCTTTCCTGGAACTTATCGTCCGGTAAGAAAGAAAACATTATCGGACGCTGATCAGGATAAGCCATGGTACCGATGACAAAGTCAGGGAAAACACCCCGGATTGTATGTGTTCCATGTTCACTCAGGGTAATTTGTTTCCCGATTACTCCATCTTTCCAGCCACTGTTGATAATAAGCATCTCGGAGCATTTGTGGCTGATAAGGAAATCATTGGGGACACAGGACTCTTGTGAAAAATTAGCCCCTTCAACCACAGGAATGTTAAGGATGGAAAGATAGTTTTCGTCAATCCAGTAAAAATCTCCAACGTTAAATAACTCTTTTTCCTCATCCGGTAACGATACATTATTACCTGATGCACCTTCGGTTGGGACGCATGATCCTAAACCCACTGTCTCAATCTGGGGGATAGCCCTGAGCTCATTTAATACGGTGGATAATTTGCTGCCCGGCATTCCGCTGGTTGAACCAAAATAGACTCCATCTGAATGATAACCATGATCAGAATTCCTGAGCTTGTCGTATTGAAGTATGACAATTACCAGCATGGTGAGAATGAATGTAGCTCCGGCAAACTGAAAAGAGAGAAGTGCCAGTTTCCACCTGTTACTTTTCTGGGGATAATTTTGAAAAACTGAAGCTACCGGAATACCTGCAAAAAACCGTCCTGGAAAGTAACTGATAATTAAAAGTAAAACGATCATGAAAAATAATAGCGGCCATATTACATAAGGGTTCAGTGCAGCAGACAGATGATGTCCGATTTGTGCTTCAACTAAAGGTTGAACAATGGTTATGATAATGAAAGCAACGGAAAGTGAAATAAGAAAGATTATGGAAGTTTCAGAAAAAATCATAAACTGCAGATTACTGGTACGGGCGCCATAGGTTTTATAAATAGCGGAGGTTTTCGCCCTGCGAACCAATGCACTTAATGTGAGCAATATATAATTAAGCAGGGAAACCAGCAGAACAGCAAATGCAATAGCGCTGAGGATAAACACCATTTCTTTAACATCCTCTATATAGATTTTTTTAATCGGTTTAAAGCTGTATTTCAAAACCATCCCCTGCTGTACAGCTTCCAGATGAACTATATCCTGGTGAACTTCCTGCATCTTGCGAACAGCAGGCATAAGACTTTCAGGATCAACTCCGGGTTCCAGCTTAACACAAACATAATAACGATCGTTCCCCAGCCAGTTATTTGTTCCATCCCACGTAAACCGGGAAGTAGAAACCATTGAAATAAGGACATCATACTTGTAGTTTGTGTTTTCTGGCAATGTTTTAAATACACCGGCTATTGTCAACTTTTTATCAGGGTATTCTTTCAGTTCAATCATCCTGCCAATAACATCACCACCTATCATTTCCGCAATTTCACCGGATACCATGCAGTTCATCTGGGTTTTCAATATTTCCTTCGGATTTCCATAGATCATTGGCCTGGGAAGTACATCAAATAAGTTCTCGTCGGCAAGTGAAAATTCACCTTTATAGCTTTTATTATCATCAGTATAAAACACAGAAGTCCCTATGCTATTGAGCCTTGATGCAGCCTCTATGCCAGGAACTTCAGATTTTAATCCCGGAGCAAGGGCACCACTGACACGGTTGTAAGTGCTGATCCTGTCGGTCGACTTATCAGTTTTAAAGTTCTCGCAAACCACATAAATGCGATTGGCATCGGGATAGAAACTGTCAAAACTGTAATAGTAAAATACTTCAGATATAAGAAGTAATCCGAATGCCAATCCAGCAGCCAGCGATATTATCCGGGTTATCGAATGTTCTCCTTTACGGAACATTTTTCGGAAGGCAATATTTATCGGAGTCATATATCAGGTGTTTTGAGGTTGAGTATCATTCATATCGCAGTGAATCCACAGGATTTCTTGTAGCTGCCCTCCAGCTCTGCCAGCTCACAGTCAATAAAGTGATACCGAAAGCAAGAATCCCCGACAGGCCAAATATCAACCAGCTTAGTTCTGTTCGGTATGCAAAACCCTGAAGCCATCTGTGCATAATGTACCAGGCTATAGGACTTGCTATGACAAAGGCAATAATCAGCCATCTCAGAAAATCTCTGTTGAGTAATGTCAGCACCCCGAAAATTGTTGCCCCATTGATCTTACGGATGCCTATTTCTTTAGTGCGTTTCCTGCTGGAATGAAATGAGATTGCAAACAGGCCTATCATTGATAAAAACAGGCTTATTAAACAACAGCTTACGATTAGCTTTGCAAAATTTATTTCAGCGCGATGATACCATTCATATCTCTCCTTTACCGATTCTATATTGAGAGGGAAATCAGGAATAAGTTTTTGCCATATTTCAGATATTGAATTTCTTACAGACTGTGATTGCCCGGCAGATGGCATAACAAGTAAATGACTTCCGGAATTGTCAAATATTATAACACCCGGAGAAATTGCATCTTTTAATCCTGAACAATGAAAATCCTTAACTTTACCGATCACAGTCAGATTCTCATTTCCCGGCAGTTTTTCACCTATTAGATTTCTTCCTGAGAAATATCTTGCAAGTGATTCATTAATAATGCAATTATTCTTGTCTGAATTCATATTGCCCGAAAAATCTCTTCCTCCGGAAAGGGTTAATCCAAGAGTACTGATAAAATTTTCATCACCTCTGAAGATATTAGGCGAATATTGTCTGTCCTCTCCATTTTCGGTGTAATGGAAGGAAGCCAGAATCCATTCCAGCAACGGAGAAGCAGTTGTTACAGAAATGGAGGCGACAGATGAATATTTAAGTAATTCCTCTTTGAAAACCCCGGCCTGACTGGCATAGTTCTCAGGTATTTTTACTTCGA
>Ga0208980_10001657_pt1 | contig 13559 bp, 16 predicted proteins | sample WetSurMetagenome_3_FD_187993 | JGI IMG/M metagenome (GOLD analysis project Ga0208980, IMG submission 187993) | Wetland microbial communities from Twitchell Island in the Sacramento Delta, sample from surface sediment Aug2011 Site A1 Bulk (version 2) | ecosystem: Environmental > Aquatic > Marine...
CGCCGACCCAGGCGGGGGGGCGGCGGAGAAGCCATTCGGCGGGCAGGATGACGGCGGCCGCCACGACGGGTCCGAACAGGGACCCCCGGCCGACCTCGTCGATCCCGGCGATGCGCCGCGCGCCGCCCCGGGCGAGCTCTTTCTCGAGCCTGAGGCTGGCCACAACCGCCAGAATCAGCCCTGGTCTTCTTTAAGCCGGGCGGCCTTGCCCTTGAGGTCGCGCAGATAGTAGAGCTTGGCCCGCCGGACGCTGGCCTTGCGAACGACCTCGATCGTCTTGATCATCTTGGAGTGAAGGGGGAAGACGCGCTCGACGCCGACGCCGAACGAGACCTTGCGGACGGTGAAGGTGGCCTTCAGGCTGCCGCCGCGCTTGGCGATGACGTCGCCGCGGAAGATCTGGACGCGTTCCTTGTCGCCTTCCCGGATGATGACGTGGACCTTGACGGTGTCGCCGACGTTGAAGGGCACGAGGTCTTTTTTGAGATGTTTATCCTCGAGCGCGGTGATGACGTTCATTCGTTGTTCCTTTCGTTCGGTATTTCCTCCAGAAGCTTCCGGTCTTCCGGGGACAGGGCGCCGGCCCCGACAAGGTCCGGCCTCCGCCGGGCCGTTTTTTCCAAGGCTTTCTTCCGCCGCCAGCGTTCGATCTTCTTGTGGTCGCCCGAGAAGAGCACGGCGGGGACCTTCAGGCCGCGGAACTCGCGCGGCCGTGTGTATTGGGGGTAGTCCAGGATCCCGCCGCTGAAGGAATCGTTGCGGACCGAGCCCTCCTTGCCGACGACGCCCGGCACGAAGCGCGCCACCGCGTCCACGACCACGGCCGCGGCCAGCTCCCCGCCCGACAGGACGTAGTCCCCGATCGAGATCTCGCCGTCGACGAGGTGCTCGGCGACGCGCTCGTCCACCCCTTCGTAGCGCCCGCAGATCAGGACGACCTGCTGTTCGGCCGCGAGCTCGCGGGCCAGCCCGGCGTCGAGGGTCCGGCCCTGGGGCGAGAGCAGGTAGACCTTGCTCCCCCCGTCCTGGCGGACGGACTCGACGGCGCGAAAGACGGGCTCGGGCTTCAAGACCATTCCTTCCAAGCCCCCGAAGGGCCGATCGTCCACCTGGCGGTGCTTGTCCGTGGTGAAATCCCGCAGATCGTGCACCACGATCCGGACGACCTCCCGGTCCAGGGCCTTCTTGACGACCCCCCCCGAGAAGACGCCTTCGAACATCTCAGGGAAGATCGTGATTATATCAAATCTCATTCAAGTCCAAAAGACCGTCGGGCGGGTCGATGACGACCTCGCGCGCCTCCGGGTCCACTTTCACGCAGATGGCCTCGGTGAAGGGGACGTACACGTCCCCGCTCCCTCGCCGCACGACCAGAACGACCGGCCCGTCCGCGACAACCGGGTTGCCGGCGGCCAGGACCGACGCGACCTCCCCGATCTCGGTCCCGTCCCGGGTCCGGACCCGGCATCCGATGACCTGGAAGTCGTAGAAGAGGTCCCGCCCGAGGCGCCGGAAATCCGTCTCGGCGGCATATATGTCCAGGCCGACCAGGGCGTCCGCCGCGGCCAGCGTATCGACGCCCTTGAGCTTCAGGACGTATGCGTTGCGGTCGAGGACCAGGGATTCGATCGCAAAGGCCTCGAGGTCCTCCCCGCACCGGATGAACACCGTCGAGCCCCCGAACCCGGTGGGCCCTTTTTCGTTGAGCCTGAGCTTGAGCCGGCCGTCGCGCCCCTGGCTCCGGGCGACCTTGCCGAGAGCGACGAGGTCAGCCTTTTTCAATGATCTCGAGATTGAAGCGCCGCTTGAGCTTCATCCCCGCGGCGCCGAGGATGATCCGGATGGCCCGAGCCGTCCGGCCCTGCTTGCCGATCACCTTGCCGAGGTCCTCCGGGGCGACCTTGAGCTCGAGGATGGTGGTCTGTTCTCCTTCGAGCTGGGAAACCTGCACGCGGTCCGGCTGGTCCACCAACGCTTTGGCGATGAGCTCAACGAGTTCCTTCACGGTGACCTCCTTTATGCTTTCGCGACACGGGCGGGTTTCGAGGGTTTGGCGAGCCTGTCCAGGAGGGATTGGACCGTGCTCGACGGGCGGCAGCCTTTGGCGATCCATTCGTTCGCCTTTTTAAGGTCGAGCTTGACGCCGGCGGGTTCGTCGAGCGGTCTATAGGTCCCGAGCGTGTCCAGGGCCTGGCTCTGGCGGGCTCTCTTCGAGTCCATCACCACGATCCGGTAGGTCGGTTTCTTCTTCGTGCCAAATCTCTGCAAGCGCATGGTCATCATTGTGGTTTCACTTCCGTGATAGAGGTATTTGCTGAAGAATAATAGCGGAATCCGGGGGGCAAGTCAACTGGAATCGAGGCCCTGTCCCCCCGAGAGGACACCTCGTGGAAGGCGCTTCCTATGCCCGGCGAACTCTGCTATCCTAGGCCTGAGGAAGGAGACCGGAAATGGCCAAGATCTACTATGTCGGCGACTGGGCGGTCCTGACGGGGCCGGTCTTCGCCGAAACGCCGTTCTATCACTCTCCCAAGGGGCTGGACATCTTCAACTACGGGAAATGGCTGAAGGAGGCCCTGGAATCGACGGGGAAGCACCAGGTCGAATCCGTCCCGGCCTGGGATTTCTACAACAAGCTCGCCCCGGGCGATTACGAGCGCATCCTGGCCGAGTACGACGTCCTCGTCTTCAGCGACGTCGATGCCAAGCTCTTCCAGCTGGCCCCGAACTTCTTCGACCGGGAGAAATTCGGGTCGGCCGTCCTGACCTATCCGGACCGCATCCGCCTGACCGTCGAGGCCATCAAGGACGGCAAGGCGGCCATGTTCCTCGGCGGCTGGTACTCCTTCACCGGCGAGCTGGGCAAGGGCGGCTGGGGCCGGACCCGGCTCCGGGAGGTCCTGCCCGTCCGCTGCCTCGACCACGAGGACCTCGTGGAGAGCACGGAGGGCTTCGACGCCGAGCTCACCGCGGCCGGCGAGCGCTTCTTCAAGTCCATCAACCTCCGGACCATGCCCCCCATCCTGGGCTACAACAAGACGACCCCCATCCCCGAGGGCCGGGTTCTCCTCGAGGTCCGGGACATGGGCGACCCCCTGCTGGCCGTCCGGAGCTGCGGCCGCGGCCGGGTCCTGGCCTTCATGTCCGATCCCGCCCCGCACTGGGGCCTCAACTTCGTCTTCTGGGAGGACTACGCCGCGTTCTGGCTCGAATGCGTCGAGCATCTTTTAGAAGGCCGTTAGAAGCGACGCGGGATCTGCGTTTCTTAAAAGCGTTCCGGGCTCCCTCTCGCGGCGGCGATGGGTGTTGCCTCGTCCCTCTCGGGACAGGGTGAGCCAGCAGACCTAGAAGATCCCCGTCCGTGGAGGGGGGACCGGCGCGGAGCGGAGTCCTCGGAGCGGAGCTACAGAATGGAGCGGAGATGCACGGAGCGACATTCTGGGAAATATCTATAGAGGGTAATCTCTCCAGATGTTCCGCAGAAGCCCGTCTCCGAGTCGCTCCGCCGGGCTTCTGCCCGGTCGCTCCCAAGAGTCCGCTTCCCGCCGCCGGGGGGCCGGGGAGCCAGAGGCGATACCCTGAGCCGGTCCGAAGAGAGGGATCTCCCGGAAAGCTAATTGAGCTTTCCGAGGAGCTTCTTCACCGCACCCTGCTTCATCATCCGCTGCATCTCCTGGAACTGCTTCACCAGCTGGTTGATCTCGTGGACGGGCCGGCCGCTGCCGCGGGCGATGCGGGCCCGCCGGCTGCCGTTCAGGAGCTTCGGATCGGCCCGCTCCTCCCCGGTCATGGAATCGATGATGGCCGCGAAATGAACGATCCGCCGCTCGTCGATCTGGGCCTTGCCCAGATTCTTGAGCGGCCCGACCTGGGGCAGGTGGCCCAGGAGGTCGGAGAGTGACCCCATCTTTTTCATCTGGACGAGCTGTTTCCTGAAGTCCTCGAGGGTGAATTCCTGCTTGCGGAGCTTGCGGGCCATGTCTTCGGCTTCGGCCAGGTCGGCCCGGTCCTGGGCCTTCTCGATGAGCGACAGGATGTCCCCCAGGCCCAGGATGCGGGAGGCCATGCGCTCGGGGTGGAAGACCTCGAGCTTGTCGGGCTTCTCGCCGACGCCGATGAACTTGATGGGCCGGCCCGTCGCGGAGACGATGGACAGGGCCGCGCCGCCCCGGGCGTCGCCGTCGAGCTTGGTCAGGACGACGGCCGTCAGCCCGATCCTCTCCTCGAAGGCCTTGGCGCTGCGCACGGCGTCCTGGCCGGTCATGGCGTCGCCGACATAGATCACCTCGACCGGGTCGAGGATGTCCCGGACCAGGCGGAGCTCGTCCATGAGCTCGTCGTCGACGTGGAGGCGGCCGGCCGTATCGACGATGAGCGGATCGAAGCCGCGATTGGCCGTATAGGCCAGGAGCTCCCTGAGGGCCTCCCGAGGCGAGGCCATCCGGGCGGCGGTCATCTCGTAGAAGGGGAAGCCGAGGCCCGTCACGATCGTCCGGAGCTGGTCCTGGGCGGCCGGCCGCTTCAGGTCGAACGAAACGAACAGGGGGGCCTTCCCGATCCCCGCCACGAAGCGGCCCAGCTTGCCGCAGGTCGTCGTCTTGCCGCTCCCCTGGAGCCCGACCAGCATGAAGACCGACGGCGGCCGGCCCGAGAACTGGAGCGGCTTTTGGACTCCGCCGAGGATCCCGGCCAGCTCGTCGTGGACGATCTTGATGACCTGCTGGGCCGGATTGAGCCCGCCGAGGACCTCCTCGCCCAGGGCTTTTTCCCGGATCCGAGCCTCGAAGTCCTTGACTACCTTGTAGTTGACGTCGGCCTCGAGGAAGGCCAGGCGCATCATCTTCAACGCCTCGGCCAGGGCCCTGTCCGTGACTTTGACCTCTCCCCGGAGGAACTTCACCATCTGCCCAAGGCGTCCGGAGAGCTGATCGAACATCGGCGTGCGTCCCTCGGGCCATGATAGGACATGCCCCTTGAACCGTCAACCGCGCCTTCGGTCCCTAAGGACCCAGGGGAGACCGCCGCCTTCCGGGGACAGTCCCCTTCGGGGACAGTCCCTCGGGGGGCCAACTTGACAAAGGGGGGTGATGCCGTTAAGGTAGGTTCACTTACGCGAGGTAGAAAAGGGCATGAGCGAAAAGAACAACAATTCCGTCCCGCCCGAGGCCAAGGCCATGAGCGGCAAGATCGACTACGACGAGCTCCGCCGGCTGGTCGGCCTCCTCGAGGAGAGGAACCTGTCGGAATTCGAGCTCGAGATCGAGGGCCTGAAGGTCAAGATCTCCCGGAACCTGCCGCCCGCGGCGCCGGTCCCGGCCGCCGCCCCGCCGGCCGCCGAGGCCCCCCGCATGCCGGAGGCCCCCTCGCCGGCCCAGGCCGCCGGGCCGACGCCGGAGCTCGCCACGGGGCATCACCTCATCACCTCTCCGATGGTCGGCACGTTCTACCGGGCTCCCGACCCAACCTCGGCCCCGTTCGTCGACATCGGGGACACGGTCAAGAAGGGCCAGACCCTCTGCATCATCGAGGCCATGAAGCTTATGAACGAGATCGAGGCCGACGTCGACGGGACGGTCTCCGAGATCTACCTCGAGAACGCCAAGCCCGTCGAATACGGGCAGAAGCTCTTCGCCATCCTGCCGCAGAGCTGAGGCCGATGGTATCCAAGATCCTGGTCGCCAACCGCGGGGAGATCGCCCTCCGCATCATCCGCTCCTGCCGCGAGCTCGGCGTCAAGAGCGTCGCGGTCTACTCGGAAGCCGACCGCCAGTCCCTCCACGCCCTGCTCGCCGACGAGAGCGTCTGCATCGGGCCGGCCAAGGCCTCCGAGAGCTACCTCAATGTCGCCAACATCCTCAGCGCCGTCGAGATCACCGGCGCCGACGCCATCCATCCCGGCTACGGCTTCCTGGCCGAGAACGCCAAGTTCGCCGAGATCTGCAAGACCCACGGCCTGGTCTTCATCGGCCCGCCGCCCTCGATCATCCGGCTCATGGGCGACAAGAACAAGGCCCGCCAGACCATGAGGAAGGCCGGCCTGCCCGTCCTGCCGGGCAGCGACACGGTCATCGACGATCTGGCCGTGGCCAAGAAGACCGCGTCGAAGATCGGCTATCCGGTGATCATCAAGGCCGCCGCCGGGGGCGGGGGCAAAGGCATGCGCATCTGCCGCTCGGCGTCCCAGCTCGAGGACCAGTTTCCGATCGCCCAAGGCGAAGCCAAGGCGGCCTTCGGCGACTCGTCCCTCTACATCGAGAAGTTCGTCAGCGGGGCGCGGCACATCGAGATCCAGGTCATCGGGGACCGGCAGGGCAAGGTGACGGCCTTCGGCGAGCGGGAATGCTCGGTCCAGAGGCGCTACCAGAAGCTCATCGAGGAGACGCCCTCGCCGTTCATCGACTGGAAGACGCGCCGGCGCATGATCAAGGAGGTCGAGGACGCGGCCTCCGAAGTCGGCTACCAGAGCCTGGGCACGTTCGAGTTCCTCGTCGACGAGGACCACAAGTTCTATTTCATGGAGGCCAACGCCCGGGTCCAGGTCGAGCACCCGATCACGGAGATGGTCTACGGCATCAACCTGATCAAGGCCCAGATCCGCATCGCCGCCGGGGAGAAATACGTCCCCCCGTATGCCCTCGAGATGCGGGGCCACGCCATCGAGTGCCGCATCAACGCCGAGGACCCGGTCACCTTCGCGCCGTCGCCGGGCAAGATCGACTTCCTCGTCCTGCCCGGAGGCGAGGGCATCCGCGTCGACTCCGCGGCTTACGGCGGGTGGGTCGTGCCGCCGGATTACGATTCGCTGCTGGCCAAGATCATCGCTTATGCCCCGAGCCGGGAGCTGGCCATCGCCAAGATGCGGGCGGCCCTGGAGACGACGACCATCGTCGGCATCAAGACGAACATCCCGCTCCACTTGGAGATCCTGTCCAATACGGACTTCCAGGCCGGCCGGTACACCACGCAGTTCATGGACGAGCATCTGGCGGCCAAGGCGGCCGAAGAAGAAGCGACGGGCTGACGTCCGGCCGCGGTCAAAGCGGGCGCCGGGCCACGACGACCGAGAACCCCCCGCCGTTGTCTTTGAGGACGTTCTCGTTGACGCCCAGGTAGAGCCGCCCCCTGAAGGGAACGGTGACCGTCCTCTCCGGACCGATCAGGAACAGGACGAAGACCTCGTCCTTGATCTCGATACCCGAATTCCCGTCGACGCGAGTGGCGACGAGCTGGGCGACCTTGCCGATGAGGGCGCCGATATTCGCGTTCGGGACGGGCTGATCGACCGTGACGAGGTCAAGGCCGCCGGGACCGCAGAGGGCTTCCGGATTGCCGCGCTGCAGGTCGATCTGGCCCGAGGCGGTGAAGCGGAGCTCCTCGCCGGGCCCGACATCGATCGAGGTGTCCACCCAGCCGGCGTCGGCCGCGACGGCGACGGTCTTTTCGAGCGGCAGGACGGCTAATTGGTCCTGCGGAGCCTGCGATAGCCGGCCCGGTGCGAACGCGGCCAGGCTGCAGACCGCGGCGCCGGCCGCCAGGAACGTCCGCATCCCCGTCCTACCGCTCATCGCCTTCCCCCTTCGATCCACTCGCGTTCAGGACCTCGATGATGGCCCCATGGAGGCTTCCGTTCGTGGCCACGATGCCGGGCGCGTCCAAGCCGAATGGGCGGCCCTCGAAATCCGTGACCCGGCCGCCCGCCTCCCTGACTATGAGGGCCCCCGCCGCCACGTCCCAAGGCTTGAGCTTGAGCTCCCAGAAACCGTCGAACCGGCCGCAGGCGACATAGGACAGATCGAGGGCCGCGGAGCCGCACCGGCGGATGGCCTGAGCCCGGACGATGAACCGGCCCCAATGATCGAGGTTGTTCACGACGCTCGATCGGACATCGTAAGGGAATCCCGTCGCCAGCAGGCTCCGGCCCAGGTCCTGGACGGCGGAGACATGGACGGGCGCGCCGTTCAGGAAGGCTCCCCCGCCCGCCTCGGCCCGGAACATCTCGTCGCGCATCGGGTCATAAACGAGCCCCAGGGTCAGCCGGCCGGCGCATTCCAGGGCGGCCGAGACGCTGAACACGGGGAAGCCGTGGGCGAAGTTGGTCGTGCCGTCGAGGGGGTCGATGATCCAGCGGCAGTCCGAGGTCCCGGGCCGGGCCAGGCCCTCCTCGGCCAGGAATCCGTGCGTCGGGAAGGCCGCGCCGAGGCGGCTCACGACGATCTCCTGGGCGCCCAGGTCGTACGGCGTCACCAGGTCGACGGCCCCCTTGAAGGAGGCCTCCACCTGCCGGCCGAGGTTCTCCCGCAAGTAGCGGCCGGCCTCGCGGACGACGGCCTCGCCGACCCTGGAGACTTCCCGGAGATCGTCCATGGATCCTATCTTATGGGGAAATCAAGAGGGGGTCAAACCTATACCTTTTTAGTTTTTCGGCCGGCGCTGTTATAAATTCAAAACGTATAGGTTTGACCCCCTCTTGACGGCTGAACCTCAGCCGTCCGTTTACGTAGTATAATAGACCGGTTAGTCTACAAATGCCGTCCGAAAGGTTGGATCCATGAGTGAAAAGGTGAACTTCTTCAAGCGGCGCAAAAAGCCGCTGATCATCCTGGTCGTCCTGCTGGCCATCGGGGCCATCGTCGTCGCCAACCTCCAGTCCCGCCGCGAAAAGTCGGTCAAGGTGACCGTCGACAAGGTCAAGAAGCAGGACCTGACCTCCATCATCTCGGCCTCGGGCGAGGTTAAGCCGAAGAAGAACATCAACATCAGCGCCCAGGTCCCCGGCCGGATCATCAAGATCGGCGTCGAGGAGGGCCAGGACGTCAAGGCCGGCGATTTCCTGCTCAAGCTGGATTCGACCCAGTACGAGGCCATCGCCGACCGCGACCAGAACTTCATCCGGGCCGCCAACGCCGACCTGATCCAGGCCGAGGCCCGGCTGCAGCGCGACAAGAACGCCCTGGCGCGCCTGAAGCAGCTTTTCACCGACGACCTCATCTCCAAAGAGCAGCTCGAGGCGGCCCAGGCCAACTTCGACGTCACCGCCGCCCAGACGAACGCGATCCAGTTCCAGATCAAGCAGGCCGAGGCGTCCCTCAAGAGCACCTTGGACAATCTGTCCAAGACGACCTACAATTCGCCGATCGACGGCGTCATCACCAGCCTCCGCGTCGAGGAAGGCGAGGTCGCCATCATCGGCACCATGAACAACCCGGGCACGGTCCTGCTGACCATCGCCGACCTGTCGGTCATGGAGGTCGAGGTCGAGGTCGACGAGACCGACGTCGTCGGCGTCTCCCTGGGGCAGTCGGCCGACGTCCGCGTCGACGCCTTCCCGGAGACCGTCTTCAAAGGCAAGGTCACGGAGGTCGGCAGCTCGGCCATCCAGAGGACCACGGGCGTCTCCACGACCCAGGAATCCAAGGACTTCAAGGTCGTCGTCACGCTCGACAATCCCGACCGGAAGCTCAAGCCCGGCCTGTCCGCCTCGGCCGACGTCATCGTAGCCGAGAAAAAACAGGCCTTGGCCGTGCCCATCTCCTCGCTGGTCCTGCGCGACAAACCGAACGTCGACAAGAACGCTCCCAGCTCGGCCCGCGAGGAGGAAGGCGTGTACGCCGTCGAGAGCGGCCGGGTCAAGTTCATGCCGGTCGGCAAGGGCATCACCGGCGGCATGATGATCGAGATCACGTCGGGGCTCCAGGACGGCCAGGAGATCGTCACCGGCCCCTATGCCTCCCTGCGAGGGCTCAAGGACGGCGTCCTCGTCAAGTCCGAAGAGAAGAAGGGCGCGACCACGCCATGAACGGGCCGGATCCCATCGTCATCCTCGCCGAGGACCTCTGGAAGGTCTACAAGCTCGACGAGCAGGAAGTCGAGGCCCTGCGGGGCGTGTCCCTGACCGTCGAGCGAGGCGAATTCGTGGCCATCATGGGGCCGTCGGGCTCGGGCAAGTCGACCCTGATGAACCTCATCGGCTGTCTCGACACGCCGACTTCGGGCACTTACCGCCTCAACGGCAAGGTCGTCAGTGCCATGTCCGAGGACGAGCTGGCCTTCACCCGGAACAGGGAGATCGGATTCGTCTTCCAGGTCTTCAACCTCCTGTCGCGCGCTTCGGCCTTCCACAACGTCGAACTGCCCCTCGTCTACGCCGGGACGAAGAAGGCGGAACGGCAGGAGAAGGCCCGGCGGGCCCTCGAGCGGGTCGAGATGAAGCTTCGCATGAACCACAAGCCCTCCGAACTGTCCGGCGGAGAGCGCCAGCGCGTAGCCGTGGCCCGGGCCCTGGTCAACGAGCCATCGCTCCTGCTGGCCGACGAGCCGACGGGCAACCTCGACTCGCGCACGGGCCGGGAGATCCTCAACCTCTTCCATCGCATTCACGAGCAGGGCAACACGATCATCATGGTCACCCACGACCGCGAGGTCGCCGACCAGGCCCAACGCATCATCTATATCCGCGACGGCCAGATCGAGAAGGACGAACGGAAAGGAGCCTAGCCCATGAACCTGTTCAAGCGCCTCGATGGGCTCTTTTTCAGCCCGCGGCCGACGTTCGAAGGGCTGGCCGCCAAACCCGTCTGGATCGATGCGGTCGTTATCTCACTCGTCGCGCTCGTCGCCTTCAACCTGATCATCATGCCCTACGCCCAGAAGGAGAACCTGGCCCTGCTGAAGGACAACGCGGCGCTCCGGGAGCGGATGGGCGAGGACAACTACGCCAAGATGATCGAGGCGACCGCGAACCCCGCGCCGTCCCGACGGATCATCCAGACCTTCGTCATGCCCCCGATGATCTTCATCCTCGGGCTCCTGCTCCAGAGCCTGCTGCTTCTCATCCCAGGCCGGCTCGGCTCGACCCAGGGGACGTACGTCCAGGTCCTCTCCGCGCTCGCCCACGCCGGGCTCGTCAACAGCCTGCTCGGGAACGCCGCCCGTCTGGCCCTGATCCTGACCCGTCAATCGGTCCTTCAGACGTCGACCAGCTTGGCCCTGCTCTTCCCGCGGCTGGAGGTCACGTCGACGTCGTACATCATGCTGACCCAGATCGACTTCTTCCAGCTCTGGATGTTCGGCATCCTGGCCTTCGGCCTGGCGGCCGTCTTCAAGATCAAGATGGGCAAGGCCCTGGCCCTGTCCTACGGCGTCTGGTTCCTCAAGGCCCTGGCCAATATCGGCATGGGCCTCGTCGCGATGAGCTTCCTGCGCTGACCCGTGGCCGGGAGAACCCTCTCTCTAGCTTTGCTCGGGAGAGAATTCCTGCTGGGCCAAGGGGTTTGACTTAGTCCCTTCCGCCTTATACATTAACGGCATGGACGATTGGTTCGCCTCGGAGGAATTTGCCCGCGCCCCGGTCGCCCGGGTCCTGGCCGAGATCTGGAGACAGGGCCTCAGCGGCTCTCTCTACGTCCGGGCCGGCGGCGTCCCAAAGTGTCTGTCGTTCGAGCGGGGATTTCTCGCCCTCGACTCGGTCTCGTTCGAGGAAAAAGATTTCCTGCGGTACCTGTTGACCGCGGGCCGGACCGACCTCATTGCCCTGACCCGGGTCGAGGAACACGCCCAGAAGACCGGCGGCTCGACGCTCCGGTCCCTGGTCGAGACCTCGCTCTTCGAGCCCGGCCGTCTCTGGGACCTCGTCCGGACCTACGCCCGGGAGGAGGCCCTGTCGCTCTTCGAAAGCGCCGGGGCCGAGCGCGAATTCCACACCCGGAGCGGCCCGCCGGCCCGGGTCTACGTGGAGGCCATCGACGTCCCCGGGCTTTTGCTCGAAGGCGCCCGGAGGATGACGGACGAGGCCGCCCTGGACCGGGTCCTCCCGGCCGGGGGCGAGGCCATCCGCCGGCTGCCGGCCTTCTCGTCCGACGCCTTCACTCTCTCCCTCACCGAACGCTTCGTGCTCGGCCTCCTCGACCCGCCCCGGACGCTCGACGAGATCTCGGCCGAAAGCGACGTGGGCCGCGCCGAGACCCGGCGGGCCCTCTACGCCCTGCTCCTCCTCGGCCTGGCCGGCACGGCCGGCCCGAAGCCGAAGACGGCCCGGCTCGGCTCCGACCTGTCGCTCGCCGGCATGGACCGGATCATGGGCCTGTTCAACGCCAGGTGCGCCTTCATCTTCAAACACGTCTCGAAAGAGGTCGGGCCGGTCGCCTTCAACCTCATCGATAAGGCCCTCGACGAGGTCCGCGGCCGCCTCGACCCGGCCTTCCAGTCCGCGGAGCTCAAGCCCGACGGCCGCTTCGAGCTCAAGTCCCTGCTCCGGGTGAACGCCAACATCGTCGGCGACGACTGCCGCCGGTCCATGCTCCGGAGCATGGACGAGATCCTGGCCGCCGAGGTCCTCGTCGTCAAGCGGACGCTCGGCCCGGACCAGGAGTCCGCCCTGGTCAGGAGCCTGGAGAAGCTCGGGGAGGCCCCGTGAAGCGGCGCCAGCTCCTGGCCCTGCTCGTCTTCGTCTCCGTCCTCGTCCTCTGGATCCTCATCGAAATTGGAACCTGAAGCCCCCGTCCTCTTCGTCGTCCTCGGACCGACCGCGGTCGGCAAGAGCCGCGTCGCCGTCGACCTGGCCAGGCGCTTCGACGGCGAAGTCATCAGCGGCGATTCCATCCAGGTCTACCGCGGCTTCGACATCGGCACCGACAAGCCGGACGCGGACGTCCGGCGCGGCGTCCCCCATCACCTCATCGACATCGTCGATCCCGAGGTCCAGTATACGGCCGCGGACTTCGTCCGCGACGCCCTAGCCGCCGCGAGGGGCATCGCCGCCCGCGGACGCCTCCCGATCGTCGCCGGCGGCACCGGCCTCTATCTCAAGGCCCTTCTGGACGGCCTCTTCCCCGTCCCCGGCCGCGATCCGGCGGTGCGGGCGGCGCTCGAGGCCGAGGCCCGCGAGAAAGGGCTCGACGCTCTCTTCCGTCGGCTCGAGGCGGTCGACCCGGAGTACGCCGGCAAGATCCGCGACCGGGACCGGGTCCGCATCATCCGCGCCCTGGAGGTCCACGCGGCGACAGGCCGGCCCATCTCCGAGCACTTCCGGGCGACCGAGTCGCCCGTCCGGGGCCGGACCGTCATCCGCCTCGGCCTAACGCTCGACCGCGAGACGCTCGTCCGGCGCATCGACGACCGGGTCGAGCGCATGTTCGCCCGCGGCCTCGTCGAAGAGGTCCGCGGCCTTCTCGAGCGGGGCATTCCGGAGCCGGCCCCGCCCTTCCGGGCCCTGGGCTACAGGCACGTTCTGCGGCTCCTCAAGGGCGAGATCGGCCGGTCCGAGGCCGTGGCCCTGACGAAGACCGACACACGCCAGTACGCCAAGCGGCAGATGACCTGGTTCCGCAAAATGGCCGGCGTCGCCTGGTTCTCCCCGGACGACGACCCCGGTCTTGAGCTATACCTCCAAAACCAATTACAATAGGGTCCCGAACGCCTATGGAACGCGCCATCCTCGTCAACGTCGCCGCGGCCAAGTCCGAGAAGGACGAAGCCGAGGAGTCCATGACCGAGCTGGCCGGCCTGACCGCGGCGGCCGGGGCCGAAGTGGCCGGCAAGATCTTCCAGGTCCGGCCGCGCCT
>Ga0208980_10001658_pt1 | contig 13550 bp, 10 predicted proteins | sample WetSurMetagenome_3_FD_187993 | JGI IMG/M metagenome (GOLD analysis project Ga0208980, IMG submission 187993) | Wetland microbial communities from Twitchell Island in the Sacramento Delta, sample from surface sediment Aug2011 Site A1 Bulk (version 2) | ecosystem: Environmental > Aquatic > Marine...
AGCCGCTGACGCTGGCGGCAATGGCCGACCGCCTGCTGGCTCTCTACCGCTTGCTGGGTGGGGCGCCGGCCGGGCGGGTATAATCGCGCCCATTCATTTTCCCTTCAGGAAGTTGCATGTCAGGTGACATGACTAGCCATCAATTATTTTCAAGACTATTGAGCTTTGTGCGGCCGTACTGGCGGATTTTTCTGGCCGCAATCGCCTGCATGGGATTGGCATCTATGGCCGAAGCAGCGTTTCCGGCAATGATGAAGTACATGTTTGATGATGGTTTCGCCAATTCCCAGGGAGGCTGGGCATGGTTGATTTTTCCACTCATCATCCTTGCCCTCTTTCTTGCTCGTGCCATATTTGGATTCCTTGGCGAATACGCCATGAGTTGGGTTGCGAACAACGTCATTACCGAGTTGCGCCAAGCAATGTTCGCGCGCATTGTCCACCTGCCGATGCGCTACTATAGCGACAACCTCTCGGGACACTTGATGTCGCGCGTCATGTATGACGTGACGAATGTCACTGGGGCTGCGACGACTGCGCTGACCTCGCTGATCAAGGATTCATTGTCGATCGTAGCGCTGATGGGGTGGTTGATCTACCTGAACTGGCAACTGACCCTGATTACGCTGGTCATGGTGCCGCCCATCGCGGTTGCAGTGCGTTATTTCAGCAAGCGCTTGCGCAAGGTGGCGCGCGGTTTGCAGCAGGCGATGGGCAAGATTACCCAAGTGCTGCAGGAAACGATCGAAGGCTACAAGGTGGTCAAGATTTTTGGCGGCCAAGCATATGAAATTGAACGTTTCCGCAAAGCAGTACGTGAGCAACGTGGTTACGCGATGCGGGCAACTCTTGCTTCCGCCGGTCAAGGCCCTATCGTTCATTTTTTTGCAGCCCTTGCCTTCGCCATCATCATTGGCGTCGCGCTCAAGCAGGCGGCGGATGGCCAGACTACCGTTGGCAATTTTGTCTCCTACATCACAGCGATGTTGATGCTGCTGCCGGCGCTGCGGCGAATTACAGACATCAATGCCCCGATTCAGCGCGGCCTAGCCGCTTCTGAAAGCGTTTTTTCGTTGATCGACGAGGCTGCGGAAGAGGACAGGGGCAAGGAGGAGTTGGGTAGAGCAGCGGGGCTGGTCGAATTCGACAATGTGACATTCACCTATCCCGGGGCCGAACGCCCTGCGCTGAATTCCGTTTCCCTGACCGTGAATCCTGGCGAAAGCGTGGCGCTGGTTGGTCCTTCGGGGAGTGGTAAGACGACGGTAGCAAACCTGCTGCCGCGCTTTCATCAGGTTGATATTGGCGCCATCCGTATTGACGGCCATGCGTTGCAGAATATCCGTCTCGACAGCCTGCGCGAAAACATTGCGCTGGTCAGCCAGGATGTCGTTCTGTTCAATGACACAATCGGTGCCAATATCGCCTACGGTGGCAAGCGGAATGCCACGCCGGAGGAAATCCATACTGCGGCTGAAGCGGCGCATGCGCTTGAGTTCATCGACGCACTACCGGATGGATTGGATACGATGATCGGTGAAAACGGCGTCAAGCTCTCAGGCGGGCAGCGTCAACGCTTGGCCATCGCCAGGGCAATCCTCAAGGATGCTCCGATTCTGATCCTTGACGAGGCGACTTCTGCCCTTGATACTGAATCGGAACGGCATGTTCAGGCGGCTCTTGAAGATTTGATGCGTGGCCGCTCAACACTGGTCATTGCCCACCGACTTACGACTATCGAACGCGCAGATCGCATCGTGGTGCTAGGTGGCGGCACGGTGCTTGAGGAGGGCAAACATACCGAGCTTCTTGCTTTGAACGGTACTTATGCCAGGCTGCACAGCATGCAGGTTCAGGAGTCACTGGTGAGCGGTGCATGACAGTCGTGCCGAGAACCATACTGGCGCTGGTCGTCTCACGCATTGGGGATACCCTGCTTGGCACGCCGGCGCTCCGTGCCCTCAAGGAGACCTGGCCGGAAAGCCGCTTGGTGGTGATGGCCCATCCGGGACGCACCGCACTGCTTGAGAACCTGCCGTGGATCGACGCGCTCACCCCGTTCCGTCCTTGGCAGCGCTGGATGGCATTGCTGCCGGGCGCGCCACGCTACGACGTGGCCTTCGTCTTCCACCCGAATCGCGCGCAACTGGACTATGCGCGGCGTTCGGCCCGGCAGGTCTTTGCCGAAGCGACTGCCGTCGTTGCGGCCAGCCCGCGGGTGACCTTCGTTCCGTTGCCACCGGAACCGCTGGTGGCCGTCGAGCAGCGCCTGCGGCTGGTGCGGGCGGCCGGCGCCGACAGCGCCGATCAGCGCCTGGCCTATGTCGTCACGGCGGCGGAGCGGCTGCGAGCGCGGCAGCGCTTGGTGGCCTGCGGCGTGGCCGCAAAATCGCCGTGCATCGCACTGCAGTTGAACAGTTTTCCGACCAAGGCGCATCGCGACTGGCCGCTGGAATCCTTCGCGGCGCTGATCGCCCGCATCGTCGAATGCTTTCCGGGCGCGGCCTTCGTGGTCACCGGCGACGAGCATTCCGCGGCGGCCGCCGCCAATCTCGACCGGCGCTTCCCGGGGCGGGTGAGCAGCCTGGCCGGACAATGCGGTTTGCGTGAAACGGCAGCGATCCTTGCCGAAATGGATTTGTACGTCGGCGTCGATACCGGTCCGACTCACCTCGCCGGCGCGCTGGGCATCCCCATGGTGGCGCTATACCATGCCGCCTACCCTGGGCGCTATCTGGCACCGCGTCAGCATCCGCGCTGCCGGGTCATCGAGCATCCGCGCTCGGGCGCGACGGATGCCCGGCAGGCAGCGATGAACGAAATCACGGTGGCGCAGGTGTGGCCGGCGGTGGAAGCCCTGCTCGCCGATGCGGATAAGGGGCGTGAAGCGGCATGAGCGAAGCCTGGGCCGCGCGGCCGTTGCACATCGTCCATACCGAATCCTCCTGCGGCTGGGGCGGGCAAGAGATCCGCACGCTGACCGAGGCGAAGGGCATGGAGGGGCGCGGACACCGGGTCACCCTTGTCGTGCCGCTACAGGCGCAGATCGCCCGGGCCGCAGAAAAGATGGGCCTGACCGTGGTGCCGCTCGACATCGAGCGCAAGAACCTCGGTGCGCTGTGGCGGATGCTCGTCTGGCTGTGGCGTGAGCGGCACAGCATCGACGTGGTCAATACCCACAGCTCGACCGATTCGTGGCTGGTGGCACTGGCAACCCGGTTACTACCCGGCGCGCCGCCGATCGTGCGCACGCGGCATGTGTCGTCGCCGGTCAACCGCAGCCCGGCCAGCTTCTGGCTCTACCAGCGGGCGGCCCGCCACATCGCCGTGACCGGTGAGGCGGTTCGCCAGCAATTGCACCGCGACAACGGCTTCGCCCTCGCTTCGATGACTTCGGTGCCGACCGGCATCGACCTCGATCGCTTCACGCAGCTGCCCGCAGGCGAAGACCGGGCGGCGCTGCGCGCCCGCCTCGGCCTGCCCGATGTGCCGCTGCTCGGTATCCTGGCGACGCTGCGTAACTGGAAAGGGCATGCCTACCTGCTCGAGGCGATCGCACGGCTACCGGAGGAGCTGGCGGCTTGGCGTCTGGTCGTGATCGGCGACGGCCCGCAGTGGCGGAACCTGCACCGCCAGGTCGACATGCTTGGCCTCTGCGAGCGTGTGATCTTCGTCGGCAACCAGGACAACGTGCCCGACTGGCTGCGCGCCCTCGACCTGTTCGTCCTGCCGTCCTACGGAGACGAGGGCGTGCCGCAATCGATCATGCAGGCGATGGCCTGCGCCCTGCCGGTGGTCAGTACGCCGGTGGGGGGTATCACCGAGGCGGTGGTCGCCGACGAAACCGGCCTCATCGTTCTACCCCGCGATGCCGATGCGCTGGCCGGTGCCCTCATTCGTCTGATGGGCGACTCCGATATGTGCGCCCGCTTCGGTGCGGCCGGCCGTGCACGGGCAAAGGAGCGATTCGGCAGCGAGCGCATGCTCGACCGCATGGAGGAGATCTTCCTCGCCCACGGACGTCCGGGCCGCTGAGATGTGCGGTATCGGCGGCTTTTTCGGCAGGCAAGGCGGTGGCCGCGAGGTGGCCCGCGCTATGTTGGCAGCGCTCGCTGCGCGTGGGCCGGATGCCGCCCACGTCGCAGGTTTCGGCGCCGATCTGGCGCCGCTCAAAGAGGGCGGCGACGGGCCGCACGCCCTGCTGCATGCCCGTCTGGCGATCATCGACCCGCGCCCCGAGGCCGACCAGCCGATGGCGAGCGACGACGGACAAGTCTGGCTCTGCTACAACGGCGAAGTGTACGGATGGGCCGACGATGCCCGCGAACTCGCCGCCGAGCGTCCCTTCCGTACCCGCTCCGATACCGAATTCATTCTGCGCGGCTACGAGGCATGGGGCTTGGAAGGGCTGCTGCCCCGCCTGCGCGGGATGTTCGCCTTCGCCCTGCTCGACCGGCGGCGGGGCAAACTTTTTCTGGTCCGCGACCGGGTCGGCAAGAAGCCGTTGCTTTGGTGGTCCGCGGGGTGTCAGCTGGCCTTCGCCTCGACCGTCCGCGGCGTGCTGCCGGCACTTCCCCCGGCGGCGCGGCGCCTCGCGCCCGAAGGGCTCGATGCCTACCTGGCGCATCGCTTCATACCGGCGCCCTACAGCTTGGTCGCCGATGTCAGCCGCCTGCCCAACGGGCACCTGCTCGAATGGTCGCTCGACGCCTCGCCGCCCGTCGTACGCCGCTGGTGGACCCCGGCCGACGAGCCCGCCGTCGAGGGCGACTGGCGGTCGACGCTCGACGAGGCGATCCGCCTACGCTGCGTCGCCGACCGGCCGGTCGGCCTGTTTCTCTCGGGCGGCGTCGATTCGACCGTGCTTGCCTGCCGGCTGGCGGCGCTCGGACAGAAGCTCGAAGCCTTTACCGCCGCCTTCCCCGGGAGCGCCCTCGACGAGGCTCCCGCTGCCGCAGCGCTGTGCGCGAAGCTGGGCCTGCCGCACCGGGCCTTGGCCATCCCGGCGTCGATCCGCGACGACTTCCCGGCCATCGTCGCCGCGCTCGACGAGCCCTTCGCCGACCCGTCGGCAATCCCGCTCTGGTACCTCGCGCGCGAAACGACGCGCCACGTCAAGGTCGTGCTCGGCGGCGACGGCGGCGACGAGCTGCTGGCCGGCTACAAACGTTATCGTGCCCACTTGCGCAGCCGCCTGCGCCGCGGCCTGCGCCTGCCGCGCGGCGTTGTCCCGCCAGCCCTGTTGCCCGCCGGCGCGGCGAAACTGCGCGAGGAACTGGCGATGACGTGGGAGGAAGCCTACAGCCTGCGCTTCTCCGGTCTATCGCCGATGCAGCGGGCGTTCCTGCAGCCGGGGCGGGTGCTGCCGGCGACCTGGTGGCGGATGCCGACGCCGGAGCCATCGGCGCTCGCCGAGTTGCTCGCCATCGACATGGACAACTACCTGCCCGAATACATCCTGCGCAAGGGTGACCTGACGACGATGAGCCATGGTCTCGAACTGCGCGCGCCGCTGCTCGACCAGCGCTTCATGGCGGCCGTCCGGGCGCTGCCGGCGGAGGTCCGCTTCACCGAACCGCGCAAGCGGATGCTTGCCGGCGTCCTGCCCGAGGATGTCGCTGTTGACTGCTTTTCGGGCAAGAAAAAGGGTTTTAATCCGCCGCTCGCGCACTGGCTGCGGCATGATCTCTCCGAGCGCCACGCCGGTCTCGGCGCGCGGCTGGCTGCGTCCAGCCACGGCCAGCTCGATGCCGGTGCGGTCGAGGCGCTGCTCGCTGCGTACCGTAGTGGAAGTGCCAAACTCGGCGAAAACGTGCTGCAGTTGCTGATGCTCGACGAATCGCTCGCTCAACTTAGCGAACTCGGACTCCAATGAAAATTGCGTTCATCGACGTGACCGTGACCGTCAGCTTTGGCGGTATCCAGACCGCGGTCTGGGAACTGGCGCGGGCATTGCACGACCTCGGTCACGAGGTCTCGGTTTTCGGCGGCGACGGTGCCATCCGTCCGGATTTGGGCGGCCGCGACATCCGCGTGCAAACCTTCCCATTCACGCCGCGCGAAAAGGCGCTCGATCTCGGTTCGCGTTTCCGCCGCATCTGGGAGCGCTGGACTTTCGCTCGCCATGCGCTGCCCGCCGTGGCCGCGGGCGACTTCGACTGGGTGATCCTGACCAAGCCTTTCGATTTCTTCTGGCCGTGGCGGCTGCCGGCCGGCAGCCGCACGCGCTTCTGTTTCATGAGCGGGGGCACCGATTTCTTCAGTGGCGACCGCCGCCTCGCCCGCCGGGTCGACGCTTGGGTCGCCTGCAGCCATTTCAATGCCTGGCAGATCTATCACCGCTACAAGCGTTTCCCGAAGGTGATCTTCAACGGCGTCGATATGAGCCGCTTCGCGCCGCGCCCACCGGATCCTGACCTGCGGAGCCGGCTCGGCTTCGCCCCGGGAGACGTCGTCTTCGCCTTCGCCGGCCGGGTCGTCGGACTCAAGGGCCTATGGGTGCCGATCCGCGCACTGGTCGATCCGGCCTTGGCCGGGCGGCCGGTACGCTTGCTGATCATCGGCGACGGCCCGGCACGTCCCGCCCTGGAAAAATTGGCGCGCGAACTCGGCGTCGGCGACCGCGTCACATTCCACCCGCCCGTGCCGCACGGCGACCTGCCCGCCCTGTATGCTGCGGCCGACGGTTGCGTCTTCCCGAGCACCGTCGACGAGGCATTCGGCATCGCCGTCGCCGAGGCCATGGCGGCCGGCCTGCCGGTGGTCGCCAGCTACATCGGCGGCATCCCCGAGGTGGTCGGCAACGAGGAAGGCTGCGGCATCCTCGCGCCGGCCGGGGATCCGGCCCCTTGGGCAGCGGCGATGGCGCGGCTCGCCGACGATCCGGCGCTGCGCGAGCGCCTCGGCCGGGCAGCCGGCGAACGCATCGGCAGCCGCTTTACCTGGACCCTGTCCGCCCGCCGCCTGCTCGCGGCACTGGAGTCGGCATGAGTGCCATCCCCGGGGATGGCGTCCGGCCGCCGCTGCGCATCGTCTATGTCGATCCGCACCCGGTGCCGGACACCTGCCCGGAGGCGATGCAGATCCTGCAGACCGTCGATGCGCTCGCGCAGATCGGCTGCGAGGTCATCCTCGCCACGCCGGCACCGGCGGCCGGCCGCCGCTGCGAAGACGTGCTCGGCCGAGCCGTGCATCCGCGGGTGACGTTCCACGTGTTGCGTGACCTGCGCGGCAAGCGCTGGCTGCCCGTGCGCTCCGGGCGTTTTTTCTACCGCGAGGCCTGCCGCTTCGTCGCCGGCCTCGCTGCGGTCGACGGCCTGCTCGTGCGCAATCTCAAGCTGGCAGCAGCCTTGCTGGCCGTCCCGAAGCGGCCGCCGCTGGTGTTCGAGACGCACGAGGTATTCGCCCGCACCTTCTCCGAGGACCGTCCTGCCATTGGCTGGCGCGACCGGCGCAAGCTGGCCGCCCTTCGACGCCGCGAGGGCGGGGTCTATGCGGGCAGCGACGGCATCGCCGCGCTGACGTCATGGTTGCTTGACGACCTTCGCGAGGAATACGGCGTCGCTACGCCCGGCGTCGTCGTGCCCGACGGGGTCGATCTCGACGCCGTCGCGGGAGTCTCCGCCAAACCGCATTGGAGTAATCCGCCCGCGCTCCTCTATCTGGGTAGCCTTCACCCTTGGAAAGGAGTTGACCGCCTGATCGCTGCACTACCCCAAGTGGTGGACGCCCACCTTGTCATTGCGGGTGGACCGCCGGCGCGTATCGCTGAGCTTGAGCGCAGCGCCGTTAATTTCGGCGTCGCGGACCGCGTCAGCTTTTGCGGTAGCGTTCCTCCTGAAGCTCGTTTTCGCGTGATCGCCGATGCTGACATCTGTCTGTTGCCGTTGACTGATACCTCGATTGCCAGCCGCTACACCTCGCCGCTCAAGCTCTTCGAGTACATGGCAGTGGGCAAGCCGATCGTCGCTGCCGATGTGCCGGCCTTACGCGGCGTGCTGACCGATGGGCGAGACGGTGTCCTCGCGCCGGTCGACGACACCCGGCAACTGGCAGCAGCGATTTCCCGCCTCCTCGCTGATCCGGCTACAGCGAAGGCTATTGGCAGCGCAGCGCGGGCGCGTGCCCGTGATTTCTCGTGGACTGCGCGCGCGCGCACTCTTCGGGATTTTTTTATCGAGATCGCGGAGAGTCAGAAATGAACCGGACCGTAGCAGTGCCGATGCAGTGGTTTGAGTGGCCATTGCTTGCCTATATCATGCTGCATTACTTTCCGCCGGTGCGCGGACCTTGGGGGACCGTCTGCCTTGTCCTAGGGACCATCGGGGTTCTCTGGGAGTGCCGTCGGAGGGGTTGTCGGCCGCTGGCCGACTTCAACCAGCCAGTCGTTTGGTGCCTGGGGCTGCTCGGCGCGCTGTTTGCAGCCAGTTTGATTCAGGTGCCGCCAGAGCTCCTCGCCGAGAGCTGGAAGCGCTTTTCGAGCAACTTCCTCAAGGGCTGTGGCTTCGGATTGATCCTTTTTCTCTACCTCAAGGACGAGACGCGGGCGCGGCGCGTGCTAATGGCTGGGATGCTCGCGTGCGCGATGATGATTATTCACCTTATCTGGGATACGGTGCGCGATATTCAAGCCAGCGGGCAGTTGCCTTTCCAGCGCGACTACCTGTTTTATAGTACCTTCTTCTTCCCTTTCGCGCTGGTCGTCTATTTTTCTGGTTCGCGCTGGCGCTGGTTGGCGTTCTTCGCTGCGACCGGCATTCTTGCTGCGGCTGTCCTCACCGGATTCCGCGGTGCCATGCTGACCCTACTTGTTATGGCACTCATCATTGCCATCTTTGGTCGCCTCTGGAATGTGTTGGCCTTTGGCGCGCTATTGGCCGTGGCGGGGGTTGTCGCACTTCACAGGCTAAATCCCACATACGCCGATTATATTCTAGGAAAACTCCGCCAGACGGATGGCAGCAACCGCTTCTCCGGTCACTGGCTTCCTGCGTGGGACATGAGTTGGCAGTCGCCCTGGCTGGGTCATGGCTATAGCCACCTCGTTTTCCGCCATCACTATGATCTGCAGGTCGATTTACACCCGAATTGGACGCCGATGTGGTCCGAAACACTCGGTCGCCTGCCAAGTGATCCGCACAACATTACGATGGAGATCTTCTTCGCTGCCGGATTGCCCGCAGTATTGCTCTACTTCGCGCTCGCTCTGCTAGTTGTCCGGGCGCTGGCGCCCGCCGTCTGGCGGGGACGGGGATCGCTGCAACGCGACCCTTGGTTGCTGCTGGCGCTTGCCGTATTGACCGCTTTCGTCGGCAACTATCTTGTGTTCTACCAGTTCGACGCGCCGAGTTGGCGGACACTACCCGTCGCCATCGCTATTGTCGCTGCCTGCAGACATGCCCTTGCGGAGAGGGAGAAGGGGGGCTGATCGTGCGCTGCGACATCGTTATTGCAACTTGGAATGCAGTCCCGATGACGCGGACGGCGCTGGCTAGCGTGCGGGAAAATTCGGGGTTTCCGTACCGGCTAATCTTGGTGGACAACTCGGACGAAGAAGATGCCCGCGCCTATTTTCGGGAAATTGCGGCATCTAAGGAATTCGGGGACACTTTGCTGATCCAGAACGAAGTGAACATTGGCTGGTTGAAGGCGACCAACATCGGGTTAGCACATGCAAATGCCGAATACGTCTGCCTTCTTAACAACGACGTCGTCTGCGGCAATGACTGGCTAAGAAGGTGTGTGGACCTGATGCGGCGCGAGCCGAGCATAGCCATCGTTAATCCACGGGGAAATGAGCGGAGCGAAAACTGGCATGTAAAAGATGTCAATTCCTATGCCAGGAAGTTGGGGAGGGAACAGGGCAGGCGCTTCACGGAGCTTGACCATTGTTCCGGCTTCTGCATGGTGGTACGGGGTCGACTGTTCAGAGAAATTGGGCTGCTTGACCCGATTTTCGACGGAGGTTATTACGAGGACAATGATTTCAGTTATCGCGCCCAGGCGGCGGGATATCTTTGTGCTCAGTGCGACGATGCGTTTGTCCTGCATCTTGTCAGCCAGTCGTTCAAGAAGATGCCTACGGAGCAGAAAAAGGCGATGATCGCCCGCAACGAGGAGATCTGCAGGGAGCGTTGGGGGAAACGACGCCAGCAGTTGTTGCTCGTGCGGAAGGCCGAGGTGGATGTCGACGAATTGATTGCGCTAATCCGCCGGCACCGAATCTATCTGGTCGACAACTACCATATCCCTGAACCGGTCCGCGCTTTTAGGCATCAGAACCTTAAGCTGCTTCGTCCGGGACCGCTGGGCGATATGGTCTGTTTTCTGTGGCAGAGTTTCTACCTATCCGGCAAGAAGCGAATCGACGAAGCACGCATTCTTTACGGATGAGTCGGGGGAACTTTCGTGAAGCCGGGAAACCTCCTGTTATCATTGCCTGAGTGTCGTCAGGAAGGCCAGAGGACTGTATATCGACCGGATATAGACGGGCTGCGCGCTCTGGCGATCTTGTCGGTGATGATCTTTCATGCATTTCCGAACCTGTTGCGCGGCGGTTTTATCGGTGTCGATATCTTTTTCGTGATCTCCGGATTCCTGATCTCGCGCATCGTTTTTATCGGGTTGGCGAACGGAAATTTCAGCTTCGTCGAGTTCTACGTACATCGAATCCGGCGGATCTTTCCCGCCCTGATTCTAGTTCTTCTCGTCGCGCTCATTCTTGGTTGGTATGCGATGCTGGCCGTCGAATACCGTGTGCTCGGGAAGCACGTCGCGGGCGGTATCGGCTTCGTAAATAACATTCTGCTCTGGCAAGAAGACAGTTACTTCGGAACTGCATCGGAACTTAAGCCACTGATGCATCTCTGGTCTCTCGGGATCGAAGAGCAGTTCTACCTGTTCTTCCCGGTTCTTCTCGTCGTCCTCTGGAGGGTCCGATTCAGCCTGTGGCCGGCGATTGCCGGAGTGATCATTCTTTCTTTTTCAGCAAACCTGTACTGGATGGGGTTCGATGCAGCAGGCGCCTTCTTCCTGCCGCATACTCGCTTCTGGGAATTGCTCGCTGGAGGTTTGCTGGCCTATGGCGAGGTATTCAAGATCAACTCCCGGCAGTCTGTAGTTGGCGGCAGATTGCTCTCAGGTTTGGCTGCGCGCCCTGCGGTACGTTCTTGGGTCGGATTGTTCTTGCTCGTGGCAGGAATGTTCGTCATAAACAAGGGCAGCAGTTTTCCGGGGTACTGGGCACTAATGCCGGTTTTCGGCGCATGGCTGATCATAGCTGCCGGACCACAGGCGTGGGTGAACAGACGCGTTTTCGCCAATCGTGGCATGGTTTTTGTCGGGCTCATCAGCTACCCGCTCTATCTCTGGCACTGGCCGATCCTTTCCATGCTTCGGATACTCGAGGCTAAGGTGCCAGCAGTACCGATCCGGATCGGCGCACTCGTCCTGACCTTCGTCCTCTCGTGGCTAACTTACCGGTACTTGGAGCGCCCGCTGCGCTTTGGAAATGCGGCCCGGGTCAAGGCAGTTGGTCTCCTTGTCGCCGGGATTCTGCTGGCAGCGGCAGGCCTCTTCATCTATGAGCTTGACGGAGTACCCGATCGCCATGTCGAGCAGCGGTTCGGCAAATATCACAAAGAGATCGGGCACAAAGCCTTCTTCGAGGAAATGGGGAGGTTCCAGGCTTGCAGTTTCTCAGGGGCACCAGAATTCAAGGGGTGCTGGCAGACTGCGCCTGCCGGACAGCAAACGACCATCGCGATTGTCGGTGACAGCCACGGCGCCGATCTGTTTCTTGGGTTGGCAGCGCACCTAGGAAAAGATGAGAATTTGTTGTATTTCCAAGTTATCTGTTATCCGTTCATCGGCATTATTGGCAACGATACTTGTCCGGCTGTAATACCTATAATTGATCGTATCATCGCCGATCCGAGTATCCGCACTGTCATTTTGTCTAACTATTGGGCTATGCGCCTGAGAGACAAGAAAATCCGCCTTGAAGGCGAACCGTCTAATAAAAACCGCGTTGAAATTTTCGAGAAAGCGCTTGCATTAACGCTTGGCAAACTGATCGCCGCAGGCAAGAACGTGGTATTCGTTATGGACATTCCCGATCTGGATTTTCCTCCCGAGGCCTGCTTGCCTTCTCGTCCTCTGGCGATTACAAGACGACTTCCCGGCAATGATTGCATTGTCTCACGGGCGAACGTCGATGCCAGATCACGCGATTACCGTACTGCGACAGAACGGGTTCTGGCAAATTTCCCCCAAGTGCGGCGGTGGGATCCGCAGCCACGGCTATGTGGCGATTCCGACTGCTATGTTGCCACCGAGGGTTTGCTGCTTTATCGGGACGACAACCACCTCTCGCCGCAAGGCGCGCGTTGGCTATTGCAGGATTTCTGGCAGGTCACCCGCGCGCATACCGGTTCCGCAAAGTAGCGTATTTTTTTATCGCTTGACCTCGCCGACCTTAGCTGCGCTTGTTTAGCAGGATTGCCTTGGCGGCTCGCCGAACCGCGCTCCAGTGCGACCAGTGTTGCAATCTATATTTTTTTTCGATGAAGCGAAGCTTGGCATTTGCCTCACTTCCCGCGTTGCCTTTGAAGCCAACCAAATAAAGGTCGTGGCTTTTCCAGTTGTAGGCAAAGATGCAGGAAAGCCCTTGAGTTGCTCCTGCTTTCTTGAAGTCGCGCGCCGTAAGGTTTCGGTAATAGTTCCAGCCAAGTTCCACAGTAAGGGGGGATGAACCCGGACTGGTGCGGGCGGTTCCGTGCTCCCCACGCCCCAGGGTGGCGCAGGTCATGACAACGAGGCCGCCTGGTTTGCAGACACGAATCATGTTTTTCATGGTTTCGGCCCAATGCGGGTTGTGTTCCATCACTTCACAGCTAATGACCACGTCAAAAGCGTCGTCCGGGCCATCATAGTCCTGGCCCTGGCAGACCAAGTCGACGCCAGGGCCAGACGCAACGTCAATACCTGTGTATTCACAGTTATTGAACAGCGAGCGGATTGAGCCATTTATATCCAGGCTACCAATTTCGAGCACGCGCCTGTCGGAGAAATAATCTTGAAATTCTCGTTTTACGAGCGCGATAAAGTCTTGTTGTCCTTTGTGGGCCATTTTCAATAATCTCTTTGAGGGTAAAGATTCCGCTTCAATGCGCCGCTTCCCAGTTTGTCCCCACCCCGACTTCAACGACCAGCGGCGCCTTGAGTTGTGCCACATGCCCCATCAGCCGCGGCAGGTGAGTGCGGATTTCCATCAGTTCTTCGTCCGGCACTTCCAGCACCAGTTCGTCATGGACCTGCAAAACGAGGCGGGATTTCAGGGCTGAGTTTTCCAGCCAGCTCTGCACGTCGATCATCGCCATCTTGATCAGGTCGGCGGCCGTTCCCTGCATCGGCGCGTTGATCGCTGCCCGCTCGGCCCCCTGGCGGCGATTGCCATTGCTCGAACGGATGTCGGGGAACCACAGACGCCGGCCGAAGGCTGTTTCGACATAGCCTTTCTGACGTGCTGTCTCCCGCGCTTCTTCCATGTA
>Ga0208980_10001659_pt1 | contig 13547 bp, 10 predicted proteins | sample WetSurMetagenome_3_FD_187993 | JGI IMG/M metagenome (GOLD analysis project Ga0208980, IMG submission 187993) | Wetland microbial communities from Twitchell Island in the Sacramento Delta, sample from surface sediment Aug2011 Site A1 Bulk (version 2) | ecosystem: Environmental > Aquatic > Marine...
CCAGTTCCTCGAAAGGACAAAGGATGGTTGTTTTGTCGGGGCTAATTTCCCGGTTCATGATAAGCTTATCAGAGAAGAAACAACATACGATTCGGCGGTCCTTAGCACATCGCCTAATGCACGACGAATAAGATGGAGGGAACTAATAAGGGATAATAAGGGTAAAATTGATGTGAATTCTGCAATGAGGTTTATGGGAGACCATTTCGATACCTGGAGAAAAACAGAAAAGGCGAGCGGGCTCACCCTCTGCGGACATATCGATGAAGATAAGGAAGGGTCTCCTGACATGGGCTGGCCTTCTTATACTCCGGCCGGTGCGGTCCAGGCAAAAGCCACTGATGGACGGCTGGCTTCGGAAATGAAGCTGTGGGCAATTATCGGACACCCTTGCGGACAATCATTTAATGCCGGGGAATTTCTCACAGCACATCCTGAATTTGGTTTCCAGAAAGATTTCCTTAAAGATATGCCGGGACAAACATGGACATTGTTCGGTGAATAAAAGTTGCAGGCCAAAGTTAAATTCATAATAAAAATCATATTAAAGCCCCGGGTTATCACAAAATTTTTAACTTTGCGGCCGTTTTTAAGGATTCCTTCTTTAATAAAATCAATATAACAAATAAGGATTTTCTTCGTTTGAATAATATCAATTACATTATCCGATATGTGTTCTTATGAGTAAAAAAATACCCTTAATATTTCTTTCGATAATCCCGTTACTGTTGCCGGCACAGGAAATATTCAGGAATGAGGGAATTACCATAAATAATGCTGTAACCGACGCATGGATGGGAATCAATATTCCAAGGGATGTCAGGACAACCGTATATTTTTTAAACAATTCGGTTACCTCGATCAATTTATCCGGCTATATGCTGCAGGCAGGAGATGAGAATCCCGGACTGACCAATAATAATCTTGACGGGGAAATTATTACCGGAAACAAGTTTATATGGAACGGAGTAAGAGGTTCTTCTGATCCGATTACTCATGGGATATTTACTGGTTATAATGTAAACGCTCTCATAAAATACAACTATCTTCTTAATGTTCCGATGGGTGTAATAAGGAAATCTGACGGAATGACTAATACTTCCGGGGGTGTTGCATATAATATTATAAAAAATCCGGTCGCTACGGCTGTTGTGGTAAAAGGCATGAATAATGTAAATATTTATAATAATACATTCTACAGCAATCAGGTTAAATACGGTGGTGCCGGCAAAGGAACCTGGAGGGGATTGATTGAAATTTATGGAAATGATGGTTTAAATCCAATGAAATTGTCAACCAATACTAAAATAAAAAATAATATTTTCTATACAGTATATCAAATCTCCAATATAACTCTCGGAGATTCAAAGGCTGATCTTGGTTGTGAAGCTGGATTTGAAAGCGACTATAATATCTTCTATTGTGAGTCAGGAACTCCGGTATTTACTTATATGGGAGAATCAAAAACATTTGCACAATGGCAGGCTTTAGGTTATGATTTACATAGTGTGGTGATAAATCCGGGTTTCATAAATACTACAGGCTTTGTTCCGGGGAAAAGACTTGATTACGGTACTAATCTCGGAACAGAGTGGCAAACAGGATTATCAACTTCTGCTGCATGGAATGCCGGATCGTCTCCTGCCACCACGAACCAGAACGGTAAATGGCAGGCAGGCGCTGTAATTTATCCTGAAGCGGTCACTTCCCCGCCTGTTACCACTCCGCCTGTTGTTGTCAATACTCCTCCGGTTGTTGTGGTAAGCTATTCGCCTGACAATTTATCGGGTTTTGTCGGGGAACTGGATGCAACAGGAAGTTATGATGCAAATAATGATAAACTCTCTTATACATGGGTGGCCCCGGTAAATATCCCCGTTTCTTCGACAAGTACGGCAAAGGTCAAATTCCTAAGTCCGGTAGTTAGCAGCCCCCAGATCATTGAATTTACGCTTAGGATAAGCGATGGTAAAACCACTCAGTCCAAAACAATCCCTGTTAAAATACTCCCTTATAAACCCGAACTTGAGTTTGCTGAAATTCTGAATATTGAAGCAAGCAGTTACCAGTCCCCTTATTACCCCTACAATATACTCGACGGGAATATAGGAACGATGTGGTCGGCCAATGGCAATGACCAGTGGCTCATTTTGGAGCTTAAGGATCTGTTTAATATTCAGCATGTCAAGATCGCTTTTCAACAGGGTCAAAAAAAAACATCCTACTTTGATATATTTGGCTCACAGGACAGGGAGACCTGGGAACCGATTCTTATAAAATCAGCGTCGTGCGGCTTTTCGGGCGATCTCCATGTTTTTGATTTTCCGGAATCAAAATCTTCCATGGAATTCAGATATATAAAGCTTATAGGACATTCTAATTCAGCTGATACCTGGAATTATATTTCAGAGTTTAAGATTTTCGGTTTTAAATTCCGCAATCCTGGCAGATATGAAGAACAAGCCGTCAAACTTTATCCCAATCCGGCTGACGTGCTGGTAAATATAAGAATTGATGATTCAACCCTTAAACCTGATTTTATAAGAATAGTCAATCTTACAGGCAAGGTTGTTTATGAAGATGAGATTGATCCGGAGATAAGAGATTTTCAGATCCCTGTCGATTTTAAACAAGGTATCTATATTGTACAGTTGGGTTCAGGAGAACTGACATTCTTTGCCCAGAAGCTCGTTGTAAATATATAATATCCAATTAATCAGATATATTTCTTAAATTCGCCGTGCATTAAAAAGAGCTTTTTACAAATCTTTAAATCCTTTGATTTTATTGAAAATCATCTTTTCAGACAGGGTTTTTAGAAAAGGAATTAAAAAATATATGAAAGTGAATAAATATCTGCTTCCTGTCTTCATTCTGTCAGTTTGCCTGCTCAGCTCGTGCAATGATGAAGGTCAATCTGTAACTCCCAATTTTTTATTCAGCAATACTCCTTTACCGGCAGCAGAAGATGATCCTGACGGGACTGTAAGTGTTCCTGTGTATCTTTCACAGGAAAGTGACAGAACTGTCAGTATTGATTATACAACAGTCGACAGTACTGCAATTGCCGGAAAAAATTATGAGGCAATAACTTCGGGAAACCTGACTTTTATGCCCGGAGAATTGTCAAAAGTGATAAAGCTGAATATTCTTTCAGATACTGCCGGGAAAAAGGATGTTTATTTTAATATTAAATTCAGTAATCCGGTTAATAGTGTGCAACCTGGAACAAGTTTGAAAATAAGAATTATTAATGTCGATTTTGCAACTCTGACATGGGTGGAACAGTTTGAAGCCGGCATTATCAATACTTCTTTATGGAATTATGAACTGGGAGGAGGCGGATGGGGTAATAATGAACTTCAGACTTATACAAACTCTACCGCAAACGTATCTAGCGATACAGGATATCTGCATATTACGGCCCTCAATCCGGCAGGGACAATTTACACTTCAGGAAGAATAAACACCCAGGGTAAAAAAGAGTTTACATATTTCAGGGTTGATATCAGGGCTAAATTACCTGAAGGAAAGGGATTATGGCCCGCACTATGGATGATGGGAGCAAATTCTTCACTGGTTGGCTGGCCAAAATGCGGAGAAATCGACATAATGGAACTGCTTGGACATGAACCTTCCGTTGTTCATGGAGCAGTGCATTATGAATCAAATGGTCATCTCAGCAGAACCAATTCATTTTCTCTTAATTCCGGCAAATTCAGTACCGGATTTCATATTTTCAGCCTTTTCTGGACCCCGAATAAGCTCTCCTGGCAGGTCGATAAACAAGAATTCTTTTATCTGTCGCGTGCAGAGATACCTGCTTTCCCTTTTGACCTTCCGCAGTATTTTATTTTTAATGTTGCTGTCGGAGGTAACTGGCCGGGTCCTCCTGATCAGACTACTGTTTTCCCGCAGCAAATGATTGTGGATTACATCAAAGTTTACCAATAAAAAGTAAACAATCGGATTGTAAAAAATCTGATTTAAAAGACTGCTCAATTGGCAGCAGTAGAAGCAATTTTACAGCAAAATCCTGTTCCCCAGCTGTTTCGATATTAACCCAAGAGCAGAGCTCAAAGTATTATATCTCTTCTGAAGTGATAATATTTTTTCCTGGTCGTCAGCTTTGACAGCCTCTTCAAGCAGAGTCATTATCTCCTTCCTTGCAGCGATTATCTTATCGCTCTTGAATTTGAGAACCGCATCAGGAACAATATCGCGCAGCTTCATCTCTTCAGTTTCAACAAATGTCTGCTTATCTTTCCATATTCTGCTCAGCTCGTGTGAATCGGACAGAAGGTCGGCTGACAGCCTTGAAATTTCAGGATCCTCATGTTTCACAAAATGCTTATCGCCCGGGAAGAGGCCCTGTTCCGAATAAAACCTGAAATCGGCAAAGATCTTTGCACAGATCCGGTCATCAAATGATAGATCATCTGATGTTATTTCATTGACAATATAATCTGAGACTGCTATAATTTCCTCCTTACCGTCCTCACTCCGTATCCGTCGGTCAAACTCATCGCTCCCGTATTTCAGAAGCAGACGGATTATCTCTTTTTCGGAATAGCTGGAAACACTCTTGTACTGCACAGGTTTTATTGCCTGCACGGGCGGAACAGGCAGGTCCTCAGGACCGGGATATTTATTTCTTTCCTGGAACGACTTTTGCTGCCTGAGTTTATTTACCTCGTGGTAAAGAACGGGTTCGGAGACCTCAAGGACAATACTGCATTCCTTGATGTAAACTGTTCTCGTGATCGCTTCGGGTATAACAGCTATCGATTTTACAACATCCTTTATCAGGTTCGCTTTCAGTACAGGATCATTATTTGACTCAGAGATCAGGAGCTGGGTCTTGAACCTTATGAAATCGGTTTCTCTCTCCCTGATGTATTTCGTGAACTCCTCATTGCTGACTTTTTTTGAATAGGAATCAGGATCTTCACCATCGGGAAGAAGAACAATCTTCACATTCATCCCCTCCTCAAGAACAAGGTCGATTCCCCTTATTGATGCTTTGATACCCGCCGGATCACCGTCATAAAGGATTGTTATATTCTGGGTAAATCTTTTAATTAACCTTACCTGTTCCTGCGTGAGCGATGTTCCTGACGATGCAACCACGTTTTCGATGTTTGCCTCATGAAGAGACATTACATCGGTGTAACCCTCAACAAGATAGCACCTGTCGTCCCGGGTGATTGCCTTGCGCGCCTGGTATATCCCATAAACGATCCTGCTTTTATGATAGATTTCCGATTCAGGGGAATTAAGATACTTGGCACTTTTAGGATCAGCTTTAAGAATTCTTCCTCCAAAGCCAAGGACCTGGCCTGAGAGTGAATGGATCGGAAACATGACCCTTCCGCTGAACCTGTCGAAGATGCGTTCTTCGTGCTGGATAGTGAGACCCGTCTTTACCAGGAAATCCTGTTTGTATCCGTCATCAAGGGCTTTTTTCGAAAATGCATCACGCCGTTCAAAGCTGTAACCAACCTCAAATTTTTTGAGAGTGTCCTGCCTGAAGCCTCTTTCCCTGAAGTATGCCAGTCCGACGGAAATACCTTCATCCGATTGAAACAGGTTATCGGTGAACTGGCGCGCAGCATAGGAAGTTATTACCAGCAGGCTTTCCCGCTCATTCTGTTTCTCGATCTCTTCAGGACTACGTTCTTTTTCAACGACCTCGATATGATATTTCCTGGCGAGGTATTTAAGCGCTTCGGGGTAGGTGAGATGCTCATGCTCCATTATGAAGTTGACCGAGTTCCCGACCTTCCCGCATCCGAAGCATTTAAATATCTCCTTTGATGGCGATACCGTAAAAGAAGGAGTCTTCTCATTATGGAAAGGACACAATCCCAGGTAGTTAACTCCTCTCTTTTTAAGAGGAACAAATTCCTGGATTACGTCTACGATCTGAGCAGCATCGAGGATCCTTTCTATGGTCTGGCGGTCAATCATGGGTCAAAGATATCAGGAAATTGATGAATTGGGGAAGGGGAGGGTACTATAATTTCAACTGAATAGGGGAGTGGGAGAAAATCCCCTCCCGGGAGGGGATTGGGGTGGGTAAAAACAGAACCTAAGAAATTTCTCGCAGATTTACGCAGATATAACCGCAGAGTCTCGCAGAGGGCCAAAGCATAAATAAATGTCTCATTTCCCTTTATGTAACTCAAAATTGAGTTTATTTCTTTAGGATTTTAAACTATTTTTACGGATCAATAGCAAAAATGAAAAAGCTAGTCATATTGACCGGTGCCGGCATGAGCTCTGAAAGCGGGATCCGGACATTCCGCGAGACAGGAGGACTATGGGAAGAGTACGATGTCACAGAGGTAGCCTCCCCAATGGGTTGGGCGCTCAACAGGGAGCTCGTTCTGAAGTTTTATAATGAGAGGAGGAAACAGCTATCAGAATGTAAACCAAATGCAGGGCATTTTGGGGTGGCCGCACTGGAAAAATATTTTAATGTACAGATTATCACACAGAATATTGATAATCTTCATGAACGGGCCGGAAGCACCAAAGTCATTCATCTGCACGGGGAGCTCACAAAAGCAAGAAGCTCATCAGATCCTTCGTTGATTTATGATATTGGGTATAATGATATTAAAACTGGTGATAAATGTTCAAAGGGAAGTCAGCTTAGACCGCATATAGTTTGGTTTGGTGAAGCGGTTCCAATGATGGATGAGGCCGCAGAGTTAACTTCAACTTCAGATATTTTTGTCGTGATAGGCTCATCGCTTAATGTTTATCCAGCGGCAGGACTGATCAATTATGCCCCTTTAACAGCATCTTTGTGGCTTATTGATCCTAATGAGGTATATGTTCCGGATAACAGGAAGGTGGAAATAATAAAAAAAAGCGCATCGGAGGGTGTTGCTATATTGACTGAAAAACTGTTTAGTATTTATGGAATCAAAAACAAATAAGATCATCCTTGCCATTACCGGCGCCAGCGGCTCAATTTATGCGCTGAAGCTCCTTGAGAAACTAGGCACCCTCAAAACACCGCCTTCTGATATTGCAGTAGTCTTCTCTAATACTGCCAAAGAGATATGGGAATCCGAGACGGGTCAGAAATATGTACCGGTAACTCCTGCGAAGGTCTTTAAAAATAACAGTTTTTATGCACCCTTCGCTTCCGGATCTTCCGATTATGACACTATGATCATCTGTCCTGCATCAATGGGCACCCTGGGCCGTATTGCAAATGGTGTATCAGATGACCTGATTTGCAGGGCAGCTGATGTAATGTTAAAAGAGAAACGCAGATTGATCCTTGTACCAAGAGAAACGCCATATAACCTCATTCACATAAAGAATATGGAAACCCTTATCTGTGCCGGGGCAATTATTTGCCCTGCGACACCATCTTTTTATTGTAAGCCAATAACAATTAACGATCTTGTCATGACTGTGGTGAACAGGATCATCACCCTTGCAGGTTTCGAAAGTGAGGCATATCGCTGGATGGAAAATGATTGATAAGAGAATTACCAGCTTTTTCAGGAAGCACCATGTTCTGACAATTTCCACCAGCGTGAATAACGAACCATGGTGTGCAAATTGCTTTTATGTATATATCGCTGAAGCTAATGCTCTTGTCTTTACCACTGACCATGAAACACGTCATGGCAAAGAATTTCTGATAAACAATCTTGTTGCAGGTTCCGTTGTTCTCGAGACTTCTGTCATCGGTAAGATAAGGGGTATTCAGTTTCAGGGAATAGTTTCAGAGCCACAGGGTGATTTAGCAGAAAAAGCCAGAAAAGCCTATCTCAAACGATTCCCGGTTGCAATGCTGATGGAAACCCACCTATGGATCGTCGAGCTTACCCATATTAAAATGACAGACAACAGGCTGGGTTTCGGGAAGAAGCTGATCTGGACGCACGACACAAGGCACATGACGCTCGGAAGAAAATAAACCGTGAGTCGTGAATCGTGAATCGTGAACCGTTCTATCTTCCTAGTTGCTGTTTAACTATTTTGGCAATATACTTCCCGAGTATATCAAACTCAATATTCACCACCGTTCCTTTTTTGATCTGGTGGAAGTTAGTCACTTCGTAGGTAAAAGGTATTATAGCAACCTGGAATGATTTCGGCCGGGAGTTTACAACTGTCAGGCTCACTCCGTTGACGGAAACAGATCCTTTTTCAACGGTAATGTAATCATCCTGGAGAGGCTCATATTCAAATGTATAATACCAGCTTCCTCCTGCTTCCCTGACATCTGTGCATACGGCAGTCTGATCAACATGTCCCTGAACCATATGCCCGTCGAGGCGGCCATCGAGCCTGGCGCTTCTTTCAAGGTTAACCTTGTCACCTGTCTTCAGCAATCCAAGGTTTGATTTTTCAAGGGTTTCCTTTATTGCAGTAACAGTATATGTATCATTTTCTTTTCTGACAACTGTCAGACAAACACCGTTATGGGATATGCTCTGGTCAATCTTCAGTTCACCTGTAAATGAGCATCTCATGGTTATGTGAAGATTATCCTTCTCTTTCTCAAGCTTAACTACAGGAGCCGCTTCTTCGACTATTCCGGAAAACATAAATTTAAATATTGTTTATTACAAACGTACATAATTTCCATTAACCACGGAGATACCCGGAGTTTTCACGGAGTTTCACTGTTCTTCACTCTGCTCTTAGCCCTTCGCACCCTGCCTTTTTGAACAGGCATATTATCCTTCTTCCATGCCACTATTCCGCCTTCAAGATTGTAAAGTTTCCGGAATCCCTTTTCGTACAGTTCTTCTGCAGCATTACGGCTTCGGAAATCAGTTGAGCAATATAAAAAATATGTGAATTCCTTATTCAGGGTATCCGCCGCTTTTTTGAGATTTCCTGATGATGGAATATTTATGGCATCCCTGATCCGGTTATGTTTAAATTCGAATGGCTCACGAACATCAATCAGAATTGAAGAATCTGTCTTAAGGTATTGGAGGTGAAAATAATACGGATCAAGGGATTTATATTTAACCGAATCCGGAACCTGGCCGGCGACAGGGAGTATGTTGGCAGAAAAAAACAATATCAATCCGTAAAGAAATCTCATCATTGAACCCTAAAGGCCTGCAAATTAAATAATTTTCTTATATTCTCCCTTTCTCCCATTCTTTCTCCCATTCTCCCATTCGCCCCTTCTTCTTAACCACGGAGTTGCACAGAGTCAGGCACGGAGTCACACTGTTCTTGTCATGCGGTCGTGCGGTCATGGATGTCCTGAAAAGCCAAAGAACCTGCATGACTTGCAAAACTTGCAGAACATGGATGACTTTTTTTACTAACTTTGTGCGTTTTTTAATAATTAAGAATCTGATCCGATGGGGAAAAGGTTTCCTGAATATAAATCTCTTGATCTCTCTCAGGTAAACAAAGATATTCTGAAGATTTGGGATGAGAATAACACTTTCCGCAGGAGTGTGCGTGAGTTAGATGGGAAAGGCGAATATGTATTTTATGAAGGGCCTCCTTCAGCAAACGGAATGCCCGGGATCCATCATGTTATGGCCCGTGCCATAAAGGATGCAGTTTGCCGTTATAAAACACAATGCGGTTATGAAGTAAAAAGAAAAGCCGGCTGGGATACCCACGGGTTGCCGGTGGAGCTTGGCGTTGAAAAAGCTCTCGGAATTTCGAAAGAGGATATTGGCGTCAAAATCTCGATTGAAGATTATAATAAAGCCTGCAAGATCGATGTGATGAAATACACCGATATGTGGGAGGAGCTGACCCGCAAGATGGGATACTGGCTGAACATGGATCATCCGTATGTGACATATGATAACCGTTATATAGAGACCCTCTGGTGGCTCCTTAAACAGCTCCATTCCAAAGGATATCTTTACCAGGGCTATACAATCCAGCCTTACTCACCGGCGGCAGGCACCGGACTAAGCTCTCATGAGCTGAACCTTCCGGGTTGTTACCGCGATGTAAAAGATACAACATGTATCGCCCAGTTTAAGATTGTCAGAGATTCAAAATCAGAATTCCTCTTTAAAAACACCGACACAACCGATGTTCATATAATGGCCTGGACAACCACACCCTGGACACTTCCATCAAACACCGCGCTGGCCGTCGGTAAAGAGATACGATATATTAAAGTCCGCAGTTTCAATCCCTATTCAGGTGATCCCATAACCGTAATTATCGCCAAAGATCTCCTTCATTCAATGTTCCCCGAGACAAATGCCACACTTGATCTGTCGGAATATAAACAGGGAGATAAAAAGATACCATTTAAGGTCCTTGATGAATTTCCCGGAAGCGCCCTTGCGGGGATAAACTATGAACAGCTCATTGACTGGGTTAAACCCGATCCGGGGGCATTCAGGGTTGTAACAGGTGATTTTGTGACAACCGAGGATGGGACAGGTATCGTGCATATTGCTCCAACATTCGGCGCCGATGACTACCGCGCCGGCAAAGAATTCGGCATTCCCGGGATGATGGTTAAAAGAAAAGACGGGACTGTCGGTCCGATGGTCGATAAGAAAGGATACATGGTACCAATCATGGACCTTGATATTGCTTTTGTAAGGGAGAGAGTAAATACAGGTTCTTATACAGGATTTGAAGGCCGGCCGGTAAAGAATGAGTATGATGAAACAATTCCTCCCGATGCCGATACCCTCGATGTTGATATAGTGGTAAATCTTAAACAGCAGGGAAAAGTTTTCAGGATTGAGAAGCAGGTGCACAGTTATCCTCACTGCTGGAGGACCGATAAACCAGTTCTCTACTATCCGCTCGATGCCTGGTTCATACGGACGACTGCATTCCGTGAACGCCTGATAGAGCTGAATAATACTATCAACTGGAAACCTCAATCCACAGGAACAGGACGATTTGGCAAGTGGCTCGAGAATCTTGTCGACTGGAACCTGTCGCGATCAAGATTCTGGGGAACACCGCTTCCAATATGGGTTACTGATGACAGAAAAGAGGAAAAATGCATCGGCTCGGCAGCAGAACTTAAAGCCGAAATTGAAAAATCAATTGCAGCAGGATTCATGATGAAGAATCCCCTTGACAGTTTTAACGAAGGTGATAACTCTGCCGGAAACTATGAGAAATTTGATCTTCACAGACCGTTTGTTGATGAAATAATACTGGTAAGCCCGTCGGGCAAAAAAATGTTCCGCGAACCGGACCTTATAGATGTGTGGTTCGATTCGGGAGCAATGCCTTATGCGCAGGTCCATTATCCTTTCGAAAACAAATCAAATTTCAGTGATATGTTCCCGGCTGATTTTATTGCAGAAGGTGTCGACCAGACAAGAGGATGGTTTTTTACCCTTCATACAATAGCCACCATGACATCGGATTCTGTAGCATTTAAAAATATTATTTCAAATGGCCTGGTTCTCGACAAGAACGGCAACAAGATGTCAAAACGGCTGGGCAATGCAGTAGATCCGTTCGCTACCATCGAAGAACACGGATCGGATCCCCTGCGCTGGTATCTGCTTACAAATGCACAGCCGTGGGACAATCTGAAATTTGATATTACAGGCGTCGATGAAATGAAAAGGAAATTCTTCGGAACTCTTTATAACACATATTCCTTTTTTGCTCTTTATGCCAACATTGATAATTTCAGATTTTTTGAAAGGGATATTCTGGTCAACAGCAGGCCGGAAATTGACAGGTGGATCATCTCACTTCTGAATTCACTTGTTAAAGAGGTTGGAGAATGTTATGACAATTATGATCTCACCCGCGCAGGAAGAGCTATCCAGGAATTTGTAACTGAGAACCTGAGCAACTGGTATGTGCGTCTTAACAGAAAGCGTTACTGGGGAGGCGATTACGACAACGATAAGATTGCAGCATATCAGACACTTTTTCATTGTCTTGAAACAGTCAGCAGGCTTGCGGCTCCGATCGCCCCTTTCTATATGGATCAGCTTTTCCGCGACCTTAACACCACCACCGGCAGGCACAATGAAGACTCGGTTCACCTGGCCGTATTCCCTGAATATGATCCTGATCTGATCGATAAGGATCTCGAAGAGAGAATGGATATAGCACAGAAGGTATCTTCAATGATACTCGGATTGAGGCGTAAGGTCAGTATTAAAGTCCGTCAGCCGCTCGCGAGGATTATGGTTCCCGTCACTGAAAAATCGTTCAGGGATAAGTTTGAATCGGTGAAGGATCTGATCCTTGCCGAGGTGAATGTCAGGGAAGTCGAATATATTGACGATACTGCTGCGATCCTTGTCAAGAAGGTGAAGCCTGATTTTAAGACGCTTGGACCAAAGTATGGCAAAATGATGAAAGATATAAGCAAGGCTGTATCAGAACTGACCAGGCAGGAAATAGCTGATTTTGAGAGTACAGGCGCTCACAAAATGATGATTGACGGCAGGGAAGTCGTTCTTACGACTTCGGATGTGGAGATCATTTCAGAAGATATTCCAGGCTGGCAGGTGGCTAATGACGGAAAACTTACCGTTGCTCTTGATATTACAGTCACTGATGAGCTTCGTTATGAAGGTATAGCCCGCGAGTTCGTGAACAGGATACAGAATATCAGGAAAGAGAGCGGGTTTGATGTAACGGATAAGATCACCGTACTGATCGAGGACCATGATCTGATCAATGAAGCCATAAAACGGCATGCAGGTTATATTGGTTCGCAGACCCTCGCTACGAAGGTGGATGTTGTTAATAATTTCAAAGATGGGAATGTGCGGGAAGTGGAAATCAATGAAATGTCAGTCAGAATTTTGGTCACAAGGAATTAACAATACGACACACGACGCACGACGAACGACACACGGCGCAAGGAAAACCTGGCGAGGTAAAGGGAAATATCAGATGTCAGATTTTATTTCAGGAATTTCTTGATTTTATCAGATTTGTTAACATTCCTGAGATTCCTTTGCACTCATTTAGCAAATAATCCTTTTCCTCCGCTGATATATATCCGATTTTATTTGAAATTACCAACTGAGTATATAATTCAGCTGAAGAACCCTTTGCAATGAAGAATTGCCTGATTGCTTGCTTGTCAGTTCCTAATTCGTCTCCTTCTGAAATGTTACTGGAAATACTGACAGAAGATCTTCTCATTTGGTCTTTTAATCCAAAGTCTTTCTGAAAAAGCCTTTTTTCATCGGTCAGCTTATAAATTGACACAGCGAGTTCAATGGCTCTATGCCATACTTTAAGATTCTCATAATTACTCATAATGCAGCAAGATTAAGTATGAAACAATTTATTCCATTTCAAATTTAACAATCCTGCATGAAATGTGGTAATTTTAAAATCTTAAAATCATTAGTCGTGTATCGTGAGTCGTGTGTCGTGAGTCGAAATAAAAAACCGCCCCACTTCTGAGACGGTGTATAATTTTATTATTTTTTTTAAGACCGCATGACCGCAGGTCAGCAAGACCGCACGACCATTATTTCTGTTTCATCTTCGCATCAATACACAGCGTAGCATGTGGTACGGCCCTCAGTCGCTCCTTTGAAATGAGTTTCCCGGTCTCACGGCAA
>Ga0208980_10001661_pt1 | contig 13544 bp, 6 predicted proteins | sample WetSurMetagenome_3_FD_187993 | JGI IMG/M metagenome (GOLD analysis project Ga0208980, IMG submission 187993) | Wetland microbial communities from Twitchell Island in the Sacramento Delta, sample from surface sediment Aug2011 Site A1 Bulk (version 2) | ecosystem: Environmental > Aquatic > Marine...
CTACTAAATTCGGATGGAACGAGCGAAATCTATTTCCTGCGAGAACATTTCCTGCAGGAACAGGTGATCTGAAAATATTCTCAATGGGAACCATTAATATAAATGGTTCTTCAAATGTCATGTTAATGAACAGCAGACCTGCATTTAACAGCAACCGATCGCTTGTTTTGCGTTTCCGTGAAGTAGAGGGCCTGTCAGGGGAAGTAAAACTTTCTGCTTCCGTACCAGGAAAGTCCATCAGCTTTCTTCAGGAGGTAAATGCTGCCGGAGTGAGGATTGGACAACCCGTAAATACTTTAAAATTCAGACCGTATGAAGTAAGGTTTATTGAAGTTGGATACTGATCCACGATTTCATTTTGGCACATTACAAGCTGGTATTAATTTAGTTAGGAAAGATGAATATTATTTATACCCCCTTCCCAACCTTTCCCCATGGGGGAAGGAGCTGAAAGTTAAGCCTTTCCCCCTTGGGGGAAACGGGAAAGGGGGTCATCAGAATAAAGTGCATGTAATTGATTATTAGAATTTTAATACAAATGGCATTTTAATATTAACTTTTTATTATTGATTGCCGATACTCATTATAAAAAATATGACAAGCAGGGAAAGAGTCAACAGGGCCATCCGGTTTCAGAAACCTGACCGGCCCCCGATTTCACATGCGATTCTTCCGTCGGCACAGTATCATTATGGTGCTGAGCTATCGAAGATTATTAATTCCTTTCATGAAGATTTCGGCTGGCACCTGCTGCCTGATCTGCCACACGAAAAACTACCACCACAATACAAACTGGGCAAACACAGGGATGACTGGGGCACTCTGTGGTGGGTAACAGTAGAAGGCAGATGCGGAATTCCCGTGGGATATCCTCTTAAGCCAGATCTGTCAGATTATGAAGAATATAAATGGCCTGAGATTTTCAGTGCAGGAGTACCTAAATACCGTTTGTACAGCGGACACATGTCGGGAACTGACAATGATTTTTATGCAAGAGGCGGCTGGATAGTTTTTTTCGAACAGATGCAACAACTTTTTGGATTTGAAAATCTGCTTGTTGCGCTTGCAATGGAGAAACCTGAGGTTTATCAGCTTCGCGATGACCTGCTTAAATTCAATCTTGCCTGGCTCGATAAGTGGCTTGCATCTGATTATCAGGGGATCCATTTTGCCGACGACTGGGGAAGTCAGACAAACCTTCTGATACCACCTGAATTGTGGCGATCTTTTTTCAAGCCTGTTTATAAAGAGATGTTCTCTAAAGTTAAGAATAAGGGACTTCACGTGTGGTACCACAGTGATGGTAATATACTTGAAATAATGCCGGATCTGATTGAGCTTGGCATAGATGTTCTTAATTGCCAGGCATCGGTAATGGATTATAAACAGCTTAACAAATTTGCAGGTAAGGTTGCTTTCAGAACAGACATTGACCGTCAGAAGGTACTGCCATTTGTTTCACCGGGAAAGGTGAAAGAATATGTTTTTGAACTGTTTCACAACCTGGGTACTCCCGATGGAGGAATCATTGCCTGCGGAGAGATCAGCGAAGATGTGCCTCTTGAAAATATAAAAGCAATGTACGAGGCATTTACAGAATTTAAGTGGTAATAAGATGAAATACTTCATAAATTGGACATGTATAGAACTCAAATCATGAGAAAATGTATTTTTCCAGTAATAATAATATTTATTGGTCTCGTAAGTGGATGTGGAGACAATTCGCGAAACTCTCCGGATGAGCCGATAAAGGCCTATGATATTGACTTTAACTGGGGAGAAGGAGGTCCTAACGGGTTTGCCAGGCCTGGTTTATGGGCTGATGCTGATCCTGTTGCTCATGTTGAATGGTATGAATCGCTTGGATGTAACGTGATACAGTCTTTTGCTGTTTCATGTAACGGATATGCCTGGTATAAAAATGGCATTATTCCTGAACAACCTGGCTTGAAATATGATTTTCTGACTGAAGAGGTAAAACTTGCTCATAAGAAAAACATGAAAGTGTTTGGCTATTTCTGTGCAGGATCAAATACCAGGTGGGGACAGGAGCACCCTGACCTCAGTTATGGATTTCCTTCGCAGCCTCATATTCCTTACACAAACCAGTACCTTGATTATCTCTGCGCATCGATTGAGGATGCCATTAAAAAAACTGGTATTGACGGTGTGTTTATTGACTGGCTGTGGAACCCAGGGACAACCATGGAGCCATATCCTCCCCTGAGGTGGATGGATTGCGAGAGGGTGATGTTCACCGAACTAATGAATAAACCTTTCCCCGGCATTGATAAGATAACTCCTGAAATTGAACTTCAGTTCCGCCGGAAGGCAATTGACAGATGCTGGAAGAGAATCAGGGAAACAGTCAAAAAAACAAAACCAGAATGTATTATATGGTTGACATCCTGTCAATTAACAAGTAAGGACATTGCCGGTTCGGACATGCTGGCAGAGGTTGACTGGGTCCTTAATGAAGCCGGTGATACAGCAACAACTGAATCTGTCCGAAGCATGCTTGGGAAGCATACCCGGCTAGTCACATGTCTGGCAAACTGGAACGGACAGGATCCTGCCGTGGTTATACCTGCAGCAATAAGGCAAAATGTGGGACTATATGGTTTTACAAAACCTGTAACAGGCTCCCTGATGCCTCCTGTTAATTATTATCTTTCCAAAAATGTCGACAGTTTAAAGGGAGACGAGCGGAATATAGCTTTGCTGGCCAGGGTATACAATAACCTGCCTCTTGATTATATAAAAAAATAGCTTTTCTTAAGAATAGTAATTTGTTATATCATAATAAAATAAAGCCATGTCAGCAAAAGCCATAATCAGGTCTTTAAGCATCGTGATTCTCGCAATACTGTGCCAGAGCATCGTCGCGCAGAGCAATTACAGGCCTGCTTCATCGAAAAGTACCGATCATTCATATTTTAAGAATGGCAGGATTAATATAATCACTTCAAGTCACCAGGATATTGCCTGGATGGATTCGATCGGTGCATGTGAAATATGGCGTGATGAGAACATGATCACCCCGGTTTTAAAAATGTTGGCTGATAACAGGAGTTTTTCATATACTGTTGAAGATGCTTTATGCTTAAAAGAATACCTTGAAAGGCATCCTGACAGATATGATGAGATTCTAAAATTCACAAAGGAAGGAAGGCTTGAATGGGGAGCTACTTACGTCCAGCCGTACGAATCGTTGTACGATGGCGAAGCTTTGATAAGGCAGACATATCTGGGCAGAAAATGGCTGAAAGAAAAGCTGCCCGGATGCGATTTTATATGTGCATATTCACCGGATGTTCCGGGCAGAGCATTACAAATGTCACAGATACTTTATAAATCAGGGATTAAATATCTTCATTTTTCAAGGCACGAACCAGGAATATATCGCTGGTACAGTCCTGACGGGAGTAATGTTCTGGCTTTCACTCCGGGACAATATGATGAGACAGGTATACCAATGAGAAAAGCCAAAACGGATGAAGAGGCGAAAAATGCTTTTATCAGCTATCTGAACAGCTGGAATGATTATTACAAACGCAGCTCAATAGTACCATCACTTCCTTTTTATTTTTCATCGGACTGGTCTAAACCCAATGAATTCAAATCATTATTTGATACATGGAACAGCAGTGCGAAAAAAGAAAAACTTCCTTCATTGAACTTTTCCACGGGAGGAGAGGCTCTGAGGTCTATCGATAATAATGCGAAATTTGAAGAATTGAGAGGGGAAAGACCAAATGTCTGGTTATATATTCACGGCCCTACTCACGAAAAGGCAATAACGGCTTCACGAATGGCAAACAGAATTCTGGTTGCGGCAGAAAAATTCTCTTCAGTAAACTCATTAATTAATAATAGTATTTCTCTTTATCCTGAAAAAATATTCAGGACTGCCTGGGAGAACGCTGTTTATCCCGATCATGGATGGGGAGGGAAACATGGAGATCTTACTGACCTGGCTTTTAGGAAAAGCTTTGAAACTGCTTTGAATTTATCAACTGATATTTTTCATAACAGTATCAAAGGAATTGCAGATGCAATAGATTTCAAAAAAGAGGGCCGCGCTGTTGTAGTGTTTAATCCGCTTTCGTGGGAAAGAACCGACAGGGTGGAAGTGAGTATCAGCGCTTACGGGCAAGCCATAACATCATTTAAGATTATTGATGCTGTTTCAGGTGAAGAAGTTCCGGGTCAGCGTATTAAAGCTGTTCCAACAAAAGAAACCGATGAAACAGTTACTCTCACCTTTATTGCTGAAAAAGTTCCGTCAATGGGCTACAGGACATACTATCTGGAGCCTTTCCAGGAAGAGATAAAAGGAGGGAGAGACAGGAACAATCAGATTCCTCTGAGACCAACCAATCCTTCTGATGTAGGTCCCACATCTAATAATGACACTTTTGAGAATCAATTCTACAAAATAACTTTTGGAAAGGGAGGATTAAAAAGTATTTACGACAAGCAACTTCAGAAGGAATTATTGCAGACTGACAGGTTTCTTGGCGGGGAAGTTTTTCAACTGGAATCGGTAGGTAATGGCGCAGGTGAATTTACAGATATTCAGCCTGTTTCGATGAACGGATTTGAGAAAGTTAGCCAGTATGGACCCTCCTGGACATGCAGTGAATACGGGCCAGTAAGGAAATCATGGGAATTTACGCAGCAAACGAAATTCGCTTCAATCCGTCAAAAAATTTCCCTCTATGAGAATCTGAAACAGATTGAATTCAATATTGATATCCTGGGATTTTCAGGTGAGCACTACCGTGAATACCGGGTGGCCTTCCCTCTTAACCAGACGCAGTCACAGATAGCTTATGAGGTACCTATGGGAGTTGTGGAAGTTGGAAAAGATGAGATTAAAGGTGCGGCAGGTTTTTCAAAGCCTGATCAGATTTACTCCACTGAATGTGTAAAAGTACACCCGCGTGAAGTACAGGATTGGTTCAATGCCAGCAGTAATAATATTTCTGTGAATATTTCCAGCTCAGTTGCGGTCTTTGACTGGATCGACCCAACCTCCGGTTCCAATCCTTTTACAATTCTGCAACCTGTTTTACTGGCGAGCCGTAGAAGTTGCCACGGAGAAGGAAATTTCTATCTCCAGCCGGGGAATCATTCATACACTTTTACATTTACATCTGGCTCAGGTACCTGGAAAAACAGTATCCTGGGGGGTAAGCAGGCAAATATGCCATTACAGCCGCTTGTTGTAAATGCTCATAAAAAACAGGGTGGTCTTCCTGAAAACCAAAGCTTTGTGCTGCTTGATAAGAAAAACGTGATCGTAAGTACATTGAAGAAAACTGACAATGAAAACAACTACATAATACGTTTATATGAGGTTACAGGTGAAGATACAGATATCAGTGTAACATTTCCCTTTGCAATAAAAAGGCTTTGGAAAACAGATATGATTGAGGAAAACGGAAAAGAAATTCAGCATGATAATAACTCATTTTCCACAAGAATCGGGCATAATGCAATTGAAACATTTAAAATTGAACTCTGAAAGCTTAACCACAGATTTCCACGGTGTTGCCGCAGAGTAACACTGTTATTTATTTCAGGTACTGTATCTTGCTAAATGTTTAACTCCGTGAAACTCATTTTAAACTCCGTGTAACTCCGCGGTTAACCTCTTAAATAATGAGGGTAGCCCCCCTTTTGGGGGGTTGGGGGGTTGATTTGGTCTTGCAACGCTGAAAGCAGGAGATTGTTCGATACAAAAAAATGTTTGATTTCAGTAAATAATTTACTAATTTAACAAGCTTCGGGGAGGTCATTATTCACAAATTATTAAAATAAAACAGAGAGGTTATGAAAAGAAAATTATTATCAACGTTTTTTATCGCAATTCTGGTAGTAACCAGTACATTGAGTCAGGTCGTACTGGTTACTCCATCGACAAAAGGTGAGATTCCCAATGCTCCTGTTGAGTTTCTCAATGCTCCTGTATTATTTAAGGAGGGGTCAAAATCATTTCAGCAGATTATTGCCAGTTACCGTTCCGACAAAGCGGGGAAAATTATCATTAAAAGTAAAGGCAAAGAGATCCTGAAAGCTGACCTGATAAGAGGAAATAACAGGTTCCTTCTTACATTCCCTGCTGTTACAAAGCCGGGTAAAATTGATCTGACAGCACAGATTGATGACAAACCGGCAGAGAAATATTCTGTAACTCTTATTCCGCCGAAGAAATGGCAAATATATTTTGTCCAGCATTCACATACTGATATAGGTTATACCCGTCCTCAATCTGAGATCCTTGCGGAACATATGCGCTACATTGACTATGCACTGGATTACTGCGACCAGACAGATGGTTTGCCAGATGATGCCAAATTCAGGTGGACATGCGAATCATCATGGGTAACAAGGGAATACCTGCGTTCGAGACCTTCATCACAGATCGAAAGGTTTAAAAAAAGGATAGCTGAAGGACGCATAGAAGTAACCGGTATGTATGCAAATATGGCTGAAATATCGGATGAAAATATAATGTATGATTTTCTCCAGCCCCTTAAAGAGTTCAATAAATTAAATATTCCTGTCAAAACTGCAATGCAGAATGATGTAAATGGTATTGCCTGGTGCATGCCTGATTACTTCAAAAACACAGGAGTCAAATATCTTGTAATGGGAGTTAATATGACCAGGTCCATTCTTCCTTTCGACAAGCCTACCTGCTTCTGGTGGGAATCCCCGTCAGGGGCAAGACTCCTGGCTTTTCGTGCCGACCACTACATGACAGGAAATAACTTTGGTATTGAGAGTAAAGCAATAAAGCCTGAAATGTTGTTATGGCATATTGCAGATCTCGACAGCAGAGGTTATCCTTTCGACAGGATAGGTATCCAGTATTCCGGTTACCGCACAGATAATGCTCCCCCTTCAACTGCAGCTTCCATACTGGTAAAACAATGGAATGAAAAATATGAATATCCGAAATTAAGACTTGCTGTTGCAAGCGAATTTTCAGAATATGTTGAGAAGACTTATGCCGATAAGCTTCCTGTTTTCCGCACTGCCTGGCTTGACTGGTGGACTGACGGTTATGGATCTACTTCAAGGGAAACGGCAGAAGTGAGGAAGACTCAGAATATGGAACAGGTGGATGAAGGATTGTTTGCCATGGTTTCGCTGATGGGAGGCGAATTGAGTCCTTCACTGGAAGCCAACATGGATCATATAAGCGAAAATGCAATCTTTTTCGATGAACACACTTGCGGTGCTTCGGAAAGCATTTCAAATCCTTTCTCAGAAAATTCCACCAGACAATGGCTGCAGAAAGGTGCCTATGCCTGGGAAGCCCTGAAAAAGGTTACTTTACTTAATGAAGAAGCTCTTGCACGATTCCAGCCCTTCCTTAAAAAAGCAAATTTTCCGGTGATATATGTTATTAATTCGATGGGATGGAAACGCTCAGGCGATGTTGAGATCTTTATCGATAATGAGGTTATTCCGGTTGAGAATAAAGTCAGGATAGTCGACATTTCTACTGGCCGTGAGGTCCCTGCCCAGGTGCTGACAAAGCGTCGTGAAGGAGCCTACTGGGTTCTGGAAGTAAGTGATATCCCTGCTATGGGCTATAAAGCTCTGAAAATAGAAGTAACAGGACAGGCAGCAACAGCTGAAACCGGATCGAACACTGAAGTGCTTGAAAACAGATTTTATAAAATTTCAATTGATAAAAACACAGGGGCGATAAGCAGTTTGCTTGATAAAGAAATGAATCAGGAACTTGCAGATGGCCAAAACCTTTATGACATTGGACAGCCGGTCAGGGAAACATTGCTGAGCCGCAGGCAGTATACTCCTACTCAAACAACAGTATCAAATGTAAAAGTTGGTACAGGTACAAACGGAGCAGTATGGGAAAGTGTACGTATTTCCTCTGACCTTGCAGGTTTTACCAAAGGTACTGAAGGTTCTCCCAGGGGTATAGATCTTGAGATCAGGCTATATAAGAATGTAAAAAAGATTGAATTCAAATATATGGCCCGTAAAGAGATCCTTACTGATCCGGAAGCATTGTACGTTGCCTTCCCTTTCTCGCTTCCAGGTTCGAGGATCGTATTTGAGACAATCGGTGGTATTCTGACTCAGGGACAGCAACTTCCGGGTTCTTCATCAGACTGGAATGCGGCTCAGAACTTTGTTTCTGTAAGAGGTAAATCAGGACAAATAATAGTTGTAAGTAACGAAATACCTTTGTGGCAGTTCAGCGACTTCAACATGGGTAAATTTGAAAGATACCCGAAACCGGGAAAAACCTGGCTTTATTCCTGGGTATTTAATAATTACTGGACCACCAATTTCAGGGCGTTCCAGGAGGGAGGGTTCAGCTGGAGCTATCAGATCACTTCAACTAAGGATACTACAAACACTTTTGCTACAAAATATGCCTGGAGTGAAAGAAATCCATTCCCGACCAGAACCTTCCCGGCAGGAGCAAATGATTTAACGATCCCGGAATTGGAGACCCTTAAATTAACGGGCTCAGCAAATGCCATGTTGATAAACAGCCGTCCTGCATTCAAAGGCAAGGGAACTATCCTTCTTCATTTCCGTGAAATTGAGGGATTGCCTGCCGAAGTAAAATTATCATCAGCTGTATCAGGACAAACAATTAAGAGGATGGTTGAGGTCAACGCTGTAGGAAAGGAGATCGGTCAGCCAGTCACTTCAATTCAGCTGAAACCTTATGAAGTGCGATTTATAGAAGTAGATTTTTAACTTTTAACGGGTAAGATTGGATCTGTAAGTTAATTGAGGGGGCTGCTTGATATAGTCCCTTCTTAATTATTGAGATTACTGGCATTTCAAAAAAGGTGATATACCTGAATTTCATAATAAGGCATGACAAATTGGTTTTCTCCTTCGTGTTACTTCGTGTCGTACTTTGTGATCCTTTGTGGTTCAATGAATTATTTTTTACCACTAAGGGCACTAAGGTTAACACTAAGGCATACAAGTACTTTAATCAGTGGGTTTTAAGTGTCCGCCATCGAGCTATTATATGTGATTAAAATACTATTGATATGAAGAGATTTAATGCATTCTCGAAATTCCTGCTATTAGTGATTCTGGTAACAATACTGCCAGAAGGTTTGATTTCGCAAAATATTGATGATAAGGTAATTATTAACGACTATAATTTATCTTCCCTTGAATGGAAGCTATGGTGCTACCGTCCTGAAAGCTGGAAGCTGGACTTTAATTTCGTCAAACTTAATGGAACGAAGGCTGATTTTTTCAATATTCCGGTGCATGTGCCCGGTTCGGTGCAAAAAGCATTGAAAGATGCAGGAATTATCGGGGACTGGAATATTGGCAACAATTATATCAAAGCAGAATGGATTGAGAACCGGCATTGGATATTTGCAGCAAAAATCCCTGACGAGTGGATAAGGAAAAATAGTAAGATGGTCCTTACTTGTAAAGGTCTTGATGATAACGGTGTAATAATAGTGAACGGAAAGGAAGCTGGTACATTTAATAATACATTTATTCCATATGAATTTGATATAACTCCTTTCCTGACAGCCGAAAAGAATACCCTGGCAATTGTTTTTAAATGTCCTCCCGCTTACCTTGGTCAGATAGGTTATACCTCAAAAATAAAAGATTGGAAACCAAGGTTTTATTATGGGTGGGACTGGATCCCACGGATTGTGCAGATAGGAATCTGGGACAATATTTTTATTCGTTCGGAAGAAAAAGAGATTGCCAGATTTGAGGAGATTAAAATTGTAACCGGAGCTGACAAAATCAAAGATATCGGGAATCTTAAAATCGCTGCTGAGTTAACCCCAGCGGCTTTAAAGGGCAAAGTAAGAATTCAGCTCAACGCAGGAACAGGTTCGAAAGAGCAGATCATTGATGAGACTATTCCTGCATCACAGCTTCGTGAAGGGAAAAAATGGGAAAATCTGAAAGTAAAACGTTGGTGGCCAAATGGTCTGGGAGACCAGGTTCTTTATAAACTTGTCTGCACATTGTCTGATTTAAATGGGAACATTCAGGAGGTCATTGAAAAAAGAGTAGGATTTAAAAATATTGAATGGCTCCAGTGTAAAGGTGCCCCGCCTGAAGCTGATCCATGGATCTGCAGTGTAAACAACACACCTGTATTTCTGCAGGGAGTAAACTGGACACCCATACGTCCCAACTTCGCTGATCTGACAGAAACAGATTATCGTAAACTTATATCAACATATAAGGATCTGGGTATAAATATCTTCCGTGTCTGGGGTGGGGGATTCCCTGAAAAAGACTGGTTTTACGACATCTGTGATGAGCTTGGAATAATGTTATGGCAGGAGTTTCCCCTCTCTTCTTCAGGGTTGGATAATTATCCCCCAGATACACCTGAGGAAATATACTCTATGTCAAAAATTTCTGAAAACTACGTTAAGCGGCTCAGGCATCACGTATCAGTTTTGTTATGGTGCGGAGGGAATGAATTATATGAATTAGGTGACGCTGCTCCGGTGAATGATAAGCATCCTATGATAAGATGCATGAAGGAGATTGTTAAAGCTGAAGATCCTGAAAGACGGTTCGTTACAGGTTCCCCTTCCGGACCAACTATCTACGGAGGATTGAATAACTTCGGTAAAAAAGTTAGCTGGGACGTCCATGGTCCATGGACACTTCCCTTCACGGCGGAAGACAGGTCAATGAATGCGGTAAGAAAATTCTGGAGCCTCGACGATGCACTTATTCATTCAGAAGTTGGAGTTGCAGGTGCAATGTCGGCAGAAATGATCAACAAATACAGGGGAGAATTTTCTGCTCTCCCTGCAAACATGGACAATATACTCTGGAGGCAGGTAAGCTGGTGGATAGAATGGGATGACTTTTTAAACGATCATAAAGGCCGGGAGCCGCTTTCACTTGAAGAATATGTAGCCTGGAGCCAGGATCGGCAGACATCTGGACTTGTCATAGCCCTGAAAGCTAATAAATCACGTTTCCCGGAATGTGGTGGATTTATTATCTGGATGGGGCATGACAGTTATCCCTGTCCGGTAAATACTTCAATAGTGGATTTTGACGGAAATATAAAACCTGCTGCTATTGAACTAAGTAAGATATGGAAAGGAGCAAAGTGACTGATTTTAAATTTAAAAAATACTTATTATGAATGCCTTAAGAATTATTTTAGCATTACTGATTATCTCCGGGTGCTCAAACAATAATACATCAGAAGGGTTAAAAAAGACACCGGCAGATTTGGTTAATCCGCTTATTGACTCCCATAAATCGCGGTTTGATTTTTTCGGTTCTGCAACCATTCCATATGGGATGATAGCATTAAGTCCGGATACAAGGCATGGCGATCTCTGGAATTCCGGTTACCTGTACGGAGACAGCGCTATTCTCAATTTCTCACATGTACACAATGCACAGACTGCTGGTATTCCAATAATGCCTGTAACAGGTCCGTGCAGGGGCAATCTCGGTCTTGAAGCAAATAAGTCGAATTTCCTACATGAAAAAGAGGTTGTAAGGCCTGGTTATCACAAAGTATATCTTGAAGACTACGGTATAACTGCAGAACTTACCGCAACCTGCAGGGTAGGTATGCACCGGTATACCTTCCCTCAGGCAGCAGATGCAAATATCTTATTTGATCTGGGAGCAGCTCTTGGTCCGACAAAAATGTCATATGCATATGCCAGGCAGACTGGTAAGAATGAAATTGAAGGTTATTCTGTTATGGCTCCTACTTTCAGAAGGAAAAAATCTTTTATTGTCTATTTTGTTGCACAGTTCAGTAAACCGTTTAATGATTTTGCCGGATGGGAAAAAAGAGATAGCGGTCAAACTGCCGTATTGGTAAAACCTGAAAACCATATAGTCAAAGGTGAAGGTAGTGGAGCTTATGTTTCATATAAGGATTTAAAAGAAGGAGAAAAGATCGTTGTTAAAGTTGCGTTATCGTATGTAAGTACGGATAATGCCAGGCTAAATCTGGATACTGAAGTCCCTCACTGGAACTTCGACCAGGTAGCAGACGAAGCAAAAAGTGCCTGGAACAGTTACCTGGGAAGAATTACAGTGGAAGGAGGAACGCCTCAGCAGCAACAAAAGTTATATACTGATCTGATGCACACTGCATTTAAAAGGATTTCAAGTGATGTTGACGGGTCATATTCCGACTGGACAGGTCCTTATCCTGTGATTCGGAAGATCCCTAAGAATCAATCCGGAAAGCCGTCAAGACCTTTCCTTGACGGTGATGGCCTATGGGGTTCACAATGGAACTTAAATATCTTGTGGTCACTGGTTTATCCTGAATACGGGAACTGGATGGCTGAGACTTTTCTTGATTTTTACAGGAATGCAGGAATGATGTCGAGATGCTCATGGGGAGGCAATTATTCGTATGTTATGGTTGGGGATCACTCAGTACCACTTATCGCTGCCCTTATGGCAACAGGAAGGGCCGGTTTTGATCACCAGATGGCATATGCTGCAGCCAGGAAAAATGCTTTCCCGGGGGGAATTCGCGACAGGGCGGGATACGAAGCAGGGCCAAATCCTTCAGGTGGCGGTATCGACTGGTATATTAAACTTGGATATGTGCCCGTTGAGATCGCTGAACGTGGTGATGGTTACCATCGGGGAGGAACTTCAATGACCCTTGAGTATGCTTACCAGGATTGGTGCATCGCTAATATGGCTAAATCATTGGATAAAAATGATGATGCTGAACTCTTTATGAAAAGATCAGAATACTGGAGAAATGTTTTTGATTCAACCGCCGGATGGGCAAGACCACGTCATGAATCTGGTGAATGGTACAGTCCTTTCTCACCAATTTCAATTGAGGGTAAATTTAATTCTCTGGGTTTTATCGAAGGAAATTCAGCCACCTACTCTTTCTATGTACCTCAGAATGTTAAGGGATTAATATCGGCAATGGGAGGAAAGGATGCATTCATTAACAGACTGGATTCAAGCTTTATTAAAGCACAGCCGCACAGGTTTATAACACCTCACGGCGAACACGGGACCGGCTGGATTGACTATGAAAATCAACCGTCGTGTGAGATGGCTCATCTTTTCAGTTATGCCGGCGCTCCATGGAAAACCCAGTACTGGGTCAGACAGGTGAAAGATATTTCGTTCGGAGGAACCGATCCGTACAGTGGTTATAATGGAGATGAGGATCAGGGACAGCTTGGAGCTTTGGGAGTATTAATGGCAATTGGTTTATTTGATGTTCAGGGTTGTGTGGGAGAATCGCCTGATCTTGAGATAACAAGCCCGGTTTTTGATAAAATCATCATAAAGTTCCCATCATTGGATAACCCTGAAGAATTCAGGAATTTTGAGATAGTAGTAACAAGAAAAAATGCCGGTGATATTTATATTCAGAATGCAAAATTAAATGGTAAACCATGGAATAATTTCAGGTTTCCTGTCTCCGAATTTTTTAAAGGAGGAAAACTGGAAATAGAAATGGGACAGCAGCCGGATAAAAACTGGGGAATTGCAGATTAAGTTCAATA
>Ga0208980_10001662_pt1 | contig 13539 bp, 6 predicted proteins | sample WetSurMetagenome_3_FD_187993 | JGI IMG/M metagenome (GOLD analysis project Ga0208980, IMG submission 187993) | Wetland microbial communities from Twitchell Island in the Sacramento Delta, sample from surface sediment Aug2011 Site A1 Bulk (version 2) | ecosystem: Environmental > Aquatic > Marine...
CCACGTTTTGCAACATCTTCGGGCTTGATACCAAGTGCTTTTGCAAGCTCAGCCTGTTTTTCTGCACCCTGCGGAACGAATTCATGAAGCGGCGGGTCGAGAAGCCTGAATGTTACGGGAAGTGTATCCATTGCCAGCATTGTGGCTTTTATATCCTTCTTTACATATACAAAAAGTTCATCAAGAGCTTTCCTCCGTTCTGTTTCATTTGCACTGAGGATCATCTTTCTCAAAAGGAAGAGAGGCTGCTCCGAACCTTTGCCATAGAACATATGCTCGGTACGGAAAAGTCCGATACCTTCTGCTCCGAAATCACGTGCTATCTTTGCATCGGCAGGTGTATCGGCATTTGTGCGGACACCCATTTTGCGGTATTTGTCGACAATCTTCATGAAATCCTGGAAACGCGGATTCTCTGAAGCATCCATAAGTGCTATAGCGCCTGCGTAAACATTACCCCTGGTGCCGTTGAGTGTAAGTACATCACCCTCTTTGATCACAACATTGCTGCCATGAATCTTCGCGGTTTTTGAAGCAGCGTCGACATGAAGACCGCCTGCACCAACGATGCAGCATTTTCCCCATCCGCGTGCAACAAGTGCAGCATGAGATGTCATGCCTCCTCTGGCAGTGAGAATTCCTTCAGCAGCGCGCATTCCTTCAACATCTTCAGGATTGGTTTCTTCGCGTAAAAGAATAACTTTTTCACCCTTGCGGAACCATGCTACAGCATCTTCTGCATTAAAGACAACTCTTCCAACAGCGGCACCTGGACCGGCAGGTAATCCTCTTACGACAGCTTTTACCTTTTTTTCAGCAGTTGGATCACAGATAGGATGAAGAAGCTCATCGAGCTGAACAGGATCAACACGCATCACAACTGTTTTCTCATCTATCAGTTTTTCGTGAAGCATATCCATGGCCATGTTAAGTGCCGCGGTTCCGGTTCTTTTACCTGTGCGGCACTGAAGCATATATAGTGTGCCTTCCTGGATTGTGAACTCTATATCGAGCATATCATGGAACGACTTCTCAAGGATATTCCGGATATCCCAGAGTTCCTTGTAAGTAGCAGGCATTGCTTCCTGCATACTATGAAGATGCTGGTTCTGATCATTTTTTGTGTCATCATTAAGAGGGCTGGGAGTGCGGATACCAGCCACAACATCCTCTCCCTGAGCGTTTACAAGCCACTCACCATAGAAGAGGTTTTCACCGGTGGCAGGATTACGGGTAAATGCCACACCTGTTGCAGATGAGTCACCCATATTCCCGAATACCATTGCCTGAACGTTCACAGCAGTTCCCCAATCATCTGGAATTCCTTCAATACGACGATAGGATACAGCTTTTTTCCCATTCCAGCTTTTGAAAACAGCCTTAATACTTCCTTCAAGCTGTTCTTTTGCATCATCAGGGAAAGGTTTGCCAAGAGTGCTTTTAACTATCTTCTTAAATTCTTCTGACAATAGTTTCAGTTCATCTGCAGTAATTTCAGTATCAGATTTATAACCTTTCTGCTTTTTAAACTCATCAAGCTTTTCATCGAGTTGTTTACGGATGCCTTTTCCTTCACCAAGATCAATACCTTCGGCTTTTTCCATAACAACGTCAGCGTACATCATTATGAGACGACGATATGAATCCCAGACAAAACGAGGGTTATTGGTTTTTTTAAGGAAACCCGGAATTGTTGCAGAGCAAAGACCGATGTTGAGAACAGTATCCATCATACCAGGCATTGAACTGCGGGCACCTGAACGACATGATACCAGCAATGCGTTTTCAGCATCACCATATTTCATATTCATTGTCTCTTCAGTCTTTTTCATTGCTGCCCACACTTCTGGCATCAGATCCGGATGAAGTGTACAATTGTTTTTGTAATACTCATTACAGGCCTCTGTTGTAATAGTAAAACCAGCAGGAACAGGTAATCCTAACAGACACATTTCTGCAAGATTAGCTCCTTTACCTCCAAGGAGGTTTTTCATATCGGTTCTACCCTCTGCAGTTTTCTTTCCAAATGAGTAAACTCTTTTAACGTTTGACATAATTTTATTGATTTGAGATAAGGTTAAATTATTGATTTTGCAAAATTAGCCGCAAAGTTAATATTAAAAATTGATTTTTAAAAAGCCTTTTTAGAAGTGTCTCCCAGTAATTTTAGCAACCTATCCCCACCTTAAGGGCTAATTTATCAGATTAAGAATAATTTGCTTATATATCGGGGATTTCCGGCTGTTGTGAAAGATATAAATTATGCTGACGGCCCCCTTTTTGGTTCAATGAATTAGATAATACCACGGATCTAGGCTCTCGGATGGAACATTATAAGTGTATCGCGGAGGAAACTTCTGTCTATATGAGTGTAGATCTCAGTTGTAAGAATAGACTCATGCCCCAGCATCTCCTGAACGGCCCGCAGATCAGCTCCGGCTTCGATCATATGAGTTGCGAACGAATGCCTGAATGTGTGCGGACTTATATTTTTCCTGATACCTGCTTTTGCTGCCAGGTCTTTGATTATTGTGAAAATCATAGCTCTCGTAAGATGTGATCCCCTTCGGTTAAGAAAAAGGATATTCTCATCCTTGAGAACAGGAAGCTTATTCCGGTATTCTTTATAAATATCAATTTCCTTAAGTGCCTTTTTGCTTACAGGAACAAGTCTCTGTTTATTGCCTTTTCCGGTTACAACAACAAATTCTTCAGTATAATGTATATCTGTCAGACGGAGATTAACGAGTTCCGATACTCTTAATCCGCACCCGTAAAGTGTTTCAATGATTGCTTTATTGCGGTGTCCTTCAGGTTTGCTCAGGTCAATTGATGCTATAATCCTGTCAATTTCAATAACTGACAATACTTCAGGTAGTTTAAGGCCGATTTTTGGAGATTCAATAAGTGAGGCAGGGTTCTCTTCGATTTCTCCTTCAATAAGAAGATACCTGAAGAAGGCTCTGACGCCTGAAAGTACTCTTGACTGTGTGCGGGTATTTTTATTATTGGCTCCATACCATTTCAGAAATGCCTTGAGATCCGAATAGGTGATGCCTGCCGGAGAGATAGTTATCCCCTTTTCATCAAAATATTTTTCCAGCTTAAAAACATCATTGAGATAAGCTTCGACACTATTGTTTGACAGCGATTTCTCAAGCCTGAGATACGTTTCAAAATTTCTGAATGACTGTTTCCAGCTTAGACTCATTTTATTCTTAAATATCTGGCAGGTAAGCTTTCACAAAGTAACGCAAAGTAAGATAACCTTTTTCATTACCTCTCTTGATTTTTTTTTCTATTTTTACCATTATTATTTAACAATCCGTGATTATACATATTTAACCCCTTGCAGCACGAAGGGAAACCAGTAAAATAATTTATCATTATGTATATTGAAATTATTAATGGTCCTAATCTGAATCTTCTTGGCAGGAGAGAACCTGAAAAGTATGGCCATGCTTCTTTTGAAGAATATCTTTCAGCTCTTAAATCGCGTTATCCGTCTATCGACTTCGAATATTATCAGTCGAATACAGAAGGTGAGATAATAGACATGATTCAGAAAACCGGGTTTACAGCTGATGGAATAATTCTTAATGCAGGCGGATATACTCATACTTCTGTTGCGATTGCGGATGCGCTCGCATCAGTAAAATCGCCGGTAATTGAAGTTCATATTACTAATATATTTGCACGTGAAGAGTTTCGTCATGTCAGTCTAATTGGCCGGAATTGCGCAGGCAGTATTTCCGGGTTCGGCCTTGATAGTTACCGGCTTGGTGTAGAAGCATTGATAGAAATTATTAAAACAAAGAAACTGTAATTTATGGATGTCAAAAGGACCAAGATTGTCGCCACTATATCGGATCAGAAGTGCGAATCAGAATTTATTAAAGAACTTTACGAGGCTGGAATGAATGTCATCAGGATAAATTCAGCACATCTTGAAATTGAAGGAGCGCTCAGGATAATAAAAAATACACGTGAGGTCTCCGATAAAATTGCGATTCTTATCGATACCAAGGGGCCTGAGATCCGTACCACAATCTGTGATGCACCCATTCAACTTAAGAAAGGGGATACAATAAGTATAATTGGAGAAAACAGTAAAACAAGTTACTCAGAAGCAATATATGTTACGTATGCAGCGTTTTCTTCGGAAATTCCTCTTGGATCGACTATCCTTATGGATGACGGGGAATTAGAACTCAGGGTTTTAAGGAAGAACGGACCTGCACTTGAATGTCAGATTATAAATGATGGGATACTCGGATCAAGAAAAAGCGTTAATATCCCGGGAGTAAAGATCTCATTACCTTCCCTGACCGATAAAGACAGGGCTTTCATTGAGATGGCTGCAAAGAATAATGTCGATTTTATCGCTCATTCATTTGTAAGATCAAAACAAGACGTGATTGATGTACAGGAGGTTCTGAATTTTTATAAAAGCAATATCAAGATTATTGCAAAAATCGAGAACCAGGAAGGAGTTGACAACCTCGACGATATTCTTGATAATGTTTATGGGATTATGGTTGCGAGGGGAGATCTGGGTATTGAGATCCCCTATGAAAAAATCCCTAATATCCAGAGGATGATCATAACGAAATGCATAATCACCAGAAAACCGGTAATTGTTGCAACACAGATGCTTCATTCAATGATCAAAAATCCAAGGCCCACCCGGGCAGAAGTCAGTGATATAGCTAATGCAATTTATTCACAGACTGATGCAATTATGCTTAGTGGTGAAACAGCTAACGGTAAATATCCAGTAGAAGCTGTAAAAACAATGACCAGAGTTGCTCTCGAAGTTGAGAGAAACAAAGAGAAGTTTATGAATATTCCGTATCTTAACGTAACTGGTGAAGTATCGGCCTACCTGGCAAAAGTCGCTGTTAAAACTGCATTCAGAATAGGTGCCAGGGGGATTATAGCAGATACTATCGGGGGCAGGACCATAAGAGACATGGCTTCTTACCGTGGTATCAATCTGATTCTTGCACAATGTTATTCAGAAAGAACAATGAGGGAACTGGCACTTTCATATGGAGTCTATGCAAGTTTCCAGGAAAAAAAAATATCGGTTGATGAATTTATTCATATTGCCCTGAGAGATCTTTCAAAAGCACATAATTTAAAGGGTGATGATATTGTGGTCGTTCTGGCCGGTAATTTTTCAGGAGGAAAAGGCTTTTCATTTATTGAGGTGGGATCGGTTCAGTATTTAAAAGATCGTATAAGTATTAAAGAATAGTTATTAATTGGTCTGATTTTTGATAATTATTTTGGACCTGAAACTGAAAAACAGTGTTTAGTAACTCGATGTTTTTCTCCGTTCTTTTAGCATGGATGACTTTAAGATTAATGATAAAGGATTTTTTTCAACTGATAGCCCATATAATGATACTTACAACGATTATCGATTTTGAGAAAAGAGTAAAGCTGACTTCGGGAATGACAAAACAAACACTAAAAAAATAACCTCAGACGTGAAAAAACTTATTGTTAAAAGATTTTTTCTACTGGTACTGGTATCATTTCTCTTTACCAGTCTTAATGCTACCCACAACCGCGCCGGCGAAATCACTTATATTCAATTGTCGGACCTGACATACAGGATAACTATAACTACATTTACTTATACTCTGAGTTTTGCTGACAGGCCTCAGCTGGATATCGAGTGGGGCGATAATTCAGTATCTACTGCGCAAAGACAAAGTATCCTGATTCTTCCTAACTTTTATAAGAGGAATATTTACATAATAGACCACACTTACCCGGGACCAGGAATATACAAGATCGTTGTACAGGATCCAAACAGGAACGCCGGAGTTAAAAACATTCCCAATTCAGTAAATGTGATTTTTTCAATATCTACAATTCTGACAGTTAATCCGGCAATGGGGCGTGATAATACTCCCGTATTGCTTAATCCGCCATATGATAAGGCTGCATTTCATTATTTATTTATTCATAATCCTTCTGCCTTCGATCCCGATGGCGACAGTCTCTCATATAAACTCACAGTTTGTACACGTGAAGATGCTAAACCAATTGTCGGTTATACTTTACCGCCTGCAACACGTTCAATAAGAGTTGATTCTATTAGCGGTGACCTTATCTGGGATACTCCTGCCGACACCGGAAAATTTAATGTAGCCATGAATATTATTGAATGGCGAAATGGGAAAACAATTGGCATAGTTGAACGCGACATGCAGATTGAGGTTTATAATACCAATAATAAACCACCTGTAAATGGTCCTCTGAAAAATTATTGTGTTGAACCAGGCGACACTATTGATTTCCTGTTTACCGCTACCGATCCTAATAAAGATTTCCTGACCCTCCATGCAGCTTCAGGAGTTTTTGGCCTTTCTTCCTGTCCTGCTCAGTTTACAAAAGTGGATTCCGTTGCAGGATTTGCATCATCCAGATTCAGATGGATACCATGCCATGAGGCCGTGAGGAAACAACCATATGATGTGATTTTCAAATCGGATGACTCGAATGCCGATGTCCGGCTCTCCGATATCGATAATATAGATATCAGAGTGCTTGGCCCGTCCCCACATCTGATAAATGCGGTACCTGAAGGAAAAGCCATCAGGCTAACATGGTCGGATTATAAAACCAGTGTGATTTCAGGTTTCAACATTTACAGGAGAGATGGGGCCTCATCATACAAACCTGATTCCTGTACAGCCGGTATTCCTTCTTCTACAGGATTTATTAAAGTAGGATATATTGCCGGCAGTTCTACCACTTCTTTTGCAGATAACGATAACGGACAAGGTCTGCAATTCGGGAAGGAATATACGTACAGAATCGTTGCTGTTTATCCTAACGGAACAGAAAGTAAATCGTCAAATGAGATAACTTCAACACTTGTTACCGGTGTTCCTGTAATTAAAAATGTAAGCGTAAGAAATACAGATGCAGTTAATGGTTCGATTTTTCTTTCCTGGAAAAAACCTGACAGGCTTGATACAATTCCTGCAAACGGACCGTACGAATATCTGATTTCAAGGGCATCCGGTATTGGTGGTACAAATTATCAGCAGATAAAATCAATACAGACCACTGATCTTAACGATACAGTTTTTATCGACACTTTAATCAACACATCCACAACTGGTTATATTTACCGGATTGACTTGTATAATAATGCTCCCGGCAATAGATTCCTGGTGGGCGACCCGGGATATGCTTCCTCTGTTTTCCTTACAATAGCACCAGGCGACCGGAAGGAACGATTTACCATAAACCGCAATGTACCCTGGATCAATACGAGCTATGATTTCTTCCGGTTCAACAATGTGACCAATGTTTATGATTCTATAGGATCAACGAATCAGCTGACATTCGTTGATGAAGGACTGGTAAACGGAATTGAATATTGTTATTTCGTAAGATCAACCGGGGGGTATCTGGCTGATAATATGCCAAAGAATCTGATAAATCTTTCAGAAAGAACATGTGCTACTCCGATAGATAATGAAGCACCCTGCCCTCCTGTCCTGAAAGTTACCAGCAAATGCGACAGTTTGTATAACTTCTTATCGTGGACAATTACTGATCCTGTTTGTTTTGGAGATGTGGAAGGATATAGGATCTATTCGAAATTGACGACTGACGATAGTCTCTCGCTTCTTACAACAATCGCGGATAAAAATGTTATGACTTATCAACATTTTCCGGGTGAGACTGTTTCCGGGTGTTATGCAGTTTCGGCTTATGATGCAAAAGGGAATGAGAGCAATAAATCAGTAACGATCTGTGTGGATTCCTGCAACTTTTTTGAAATTCCAAATGTTTTTACACCGAACGGGGATGCAATAAATGATAAACTTGTTGCAAAAACATCCGGACTTGTTCAGAAAATTGATTTCAGACTCTATAGCAGGGATGGGTTGATGCTGTTCAAGACCGAAAATCCCAGAATTGAATGGGATGGGACATATAAAGGAAGAATAGTGTCGCCTGGCGTATATTTTTATCAGTGTGATGTCTATGAAAACCGCATTTCAGGACTTGAATTATTCCATCTGTCGGGTTTTGTCCATGTCATAACCGATATAAATGCAAAAATAAAAAAGGAAGCAACGAAATGATTATGAACGACTTATAAAATGAAAAAGATACTGATCCTTTTTTGGTTTCTATTTTGTGCCGGAATCATTTACGGGCAGCAAACTGTTGATTATCTTCTTAAAGCCAGAGCTCTTAAAGAAGCCGGGAACCCTGATGCAGCCATCATTCTGCTTAACGGAGCTATTAATGAAACAAAAGAAAGCAGGTTATTTGTTGAACGAGCTGAAGCTAAGATTCTGAAAGGCGATTATTCCGGTGCTATCAGCGATTTTAATGAAGCCAATAAGTTAACACCTTCCTCAGGAGAATATGGTCTTTCAAGAATTTATGCCCTGAAAGGCGATGCTGGCACGGCACTTTATCATCTTGAGTTGAATTTTAATTCCCCGTTTAAGAGAAGTGAAAAGGAAGTATTGCTTGATCCGGCTTTCAGTACCATTGATAACAGGCAGGAATGGCGTCAGTTCTGGAAGAAGGATTGGTACAATTCAACGGAAAAGAGCCTCTCGGAAATTGAATATTATTTGTCAACAGGAAAAACAGATCAGGCAAAAGAAGTCCTTTCTGAACTCAAAAAAAGTTCAGGGAGCAATGAGGATATACTTTTTGCCGAATCCCTCATAAGTATTGCTACCGGTAATTTTCCTGAAGCAATGAAGGTTATATCAGGCCTGGAAAATACAAATCCACAAAATGAGAAGTACCTGCGGGTCAAGGCTAAAGCTCAGACCGGAGCATCTGATCCTGCAGGTGCCTCCTCGACTTATTCACAGCTGCTTGGTTCCGGAGTTGCAGACGCTGAATTATTTATGCTGAGAGCTGAATGTTATCAAAAAACCGGGGAAACCGATCTGGCTTTGAAAGATATTAAAAAATATCTTGAATTCTATCCTGATAGTAAGGCAGCTTTGAGTCTGGCAGGAAAGGTAGAAGCTAAATCAGGAGACAACCTGAAAGCAATTGAATACTTTTCAGAGAATCTGAAACTTCATCCTAACGATCCTGAATGCTATGTTGACAGGGCAAATTCATACTTTGTGTCAAAATCATGGGATTTAGCAATAAATGATTACAGCATGTCACTGGATCTTAAACCTGCTAATTCTGATATCTGGCTAAATAAAGGTATCGCGTTGCTGAACTCTGGAAACGTAGACGATGCCTGTCACGATTTCAGAATATCATTTAATCTTGGTAACAAGCGGGTTACTGAATATATCAGCAGGAATTGTATTAAATAAATCGATTACACACGAGAGCCACAAAGGATATTGCTCCATTATTCTTGTGTAATTGTACTTACTCTGGTTGATATCAGAGAAGACGTTATCTTATATGCTTTAATATTCTTACAAATAAATCGTGAGGTTTAAACGGTTTGAGGACATAATCATTTATTTTAAGATCCTCAATTTTGTCGTGGCTTTCTGACATGATCGCTGCTGTAAGTGCAACAATAGGAATGTTTTGAATCCGGGGATTATCTGATTTTCTGATGATACGTGTCGCCTCAATTCCGTCCATAACCGGCATATGCAAGTCCATCAGGATTAGATCAAAATCTTCCTTTGAAAGAATATCAAGAGCAATCTGACCATTTTCCGCATGAGTAACCGATATTCCCCAGCCAATAAGAAATTTATTAGCTACAAAGAAATTAATCTTATTGTCTTCCGCGACCAGTATCTTTTTCCCTTCAAGCCCTGTGAAACTCTCAGGTATCTCAGCAACAGGCGGCTGTACTCCCTTTTCAGAGATTCCGAATGAGATCACAAACCGGAATGTCGATCCTCTGTCAGGCTCACTCTCGACAGAAATTTTACCTCCCTGTAATTCAATAAGTTTTTTACAGATAGCGAGTCCGAGTCCTGTACCGCCGAAATGTCGTGTTGTATCCGGGGAAGCTTGTGTAAAACTGTCAAAAATAAAGAAATGTTTATCTTTTGGAATACCTATGCCTGTATCAATTACGGTGAATTCCATTTTAGACTGGTTAACGCTCCGGCTTAATTCTTTTACTATAACCTTTATGCTTCCATGAACCGTAAATTTCAAAGCATTCGAAAGTAGATTTGACAGGATCTGGTTAAGCCTTATCGGATCACCAATAACCTCAGTTGGCAGATTGCTTGCCTTCATTATTTCAAAACTCAGATTCTTTGCTTTGGATCTGAAAGAATATGATCTCATTATTTCATCGAGAAAGTCGCTGAGATTAAATTGTGTCTGCTCGAATACGATTTTGCCGGATTCCATTTTATTGTAATCGAGGACATCATTAACAAGAGTAAGAAGATGATTTCCGGAAAATTTAAGCGCCTTAATGTAATCCATCTGATCTTCACGCGGACCACCCTGAAGAAGAAGATTTGTAATGCCAATCACTTCATTAAGAGGTGTTCTGATTTCATGGCTCATAGTTGACATAAACAATTGCTTCGATTGTGCTGCATCTTCAGCTTTCTGACGGGCCATGATAATGTTATCGAGCATCATTCTTCGCTGCAGGGCTATTGCAATCTGATTCGCGATAAAATCCATTATATAAAGATCATCCGGGGTAAACTTGTCTTCATTATAATAATCCTGCAGGCACATAACCCCTATTGTCTCACTTTCCACTTTCAGAGGGACTCCCATCCATACCTTGCATGGCGTCCCTACAAGATCTATATCTCCTGATTCGTCGAGTTGTTTCAGGTCATTTCCCTTAAGAAGTACTGATTTATTATTTTTTATTACCCAGCCAGTTATGGTTTTTTTGGTAGGTATTTCATAGAAATTGTCTTTTTCGTCAGCAAAAAATGGCAACGATAATGTTTCGGTGGTTTTATCGTAAAGTGCTATGAAAAAATTGTTGGTATCCCATATTTTACTTAATTCGGCTACGATGATCGGATAGATTTCTTTTATGTCATATTGTTTAAGCGCGGCAGTCGATATATTGAAAAGAATCTCCTGTAAAAGCTGATTTTTTCTTTCAGCTGTTATATCGCGGTAAATACCAAGGTTTGCTACAATTTCATCATTTATGACAATAGCTGTAGCTACCAGTGTTACATGAATCTTGTTCCCGTTTTTGTTTTTTCTGATAGTCTGCCTGACCTCTTTTTGATTAAGTGATGCAAGGTGATCGATTTTTTTTGCTTCCTCTTTAAGATCGTCCGGTACAACAAGATCATTAATATTTTTATTCACAGCCTCTTCGAAAGGATAACCAAAAAGATTTGTGAACTCGCGGTTGATCATAGATATAATTCCGGAAGGATTTGTTATTACTATTGCAACGGGCGTCGAATTATATAAATGCTCAAGAAATGCTTTTTCTCTTTTTATCTGATTCTCATAATCCTTTTGTTTGCTTATGTCTGTCACTACTCCCCGATAACCTATGATCTTATCATTAAAGAACAATGCGAAAGAGTGTGTGACTATCGGTACCAGAGTGCCATCCTTTTTCCTTGCAAAATACTCATTGCTTGAGATTTGTCCGGGTGAAGTCAAAGCCTTCAGATTATCAATCATATCCTTATACTTGTCCGGAAACATTTCAGCTATATTGATACCCGTTTCAAGGTCCTGTTTTGAATATCCGAAAAAGCTCAAACCTTGCTTGTTGGCATATACAATCTTTCCCGAGAGATCAACCTCATACACCATCTCAGGAAGGAGATCCGCGAACTTCTCAAAAACAATTCCAAGTTTATTCTGATCATCCTTGTTTTTCTGATGACTCCCGGGTTCCCATGTGATCACAAAATTTCCTGACGTAAGAAGAAACCCCATGTAATAACCTTCAGAATCATCTCCATTTGGTGAAGCTGGTAATTTGTGAGCATCACCTGTTAAATGCAGCAAACTAAGAAGTTCAATAAGTTTAGTCCTGTTGGCCAGGGGTGTTTCCTCTATATATTTGCCAATTACATCCTTTTTTCTTACAGATTCAATTTCTTCTACTTTTTTGTTCAGATCAATTATATAAAACCTGTTATCATTGTCGACGCTGAAAAGTGCCAGGTAACTGCTTATTGTTTCAAAGATCTCTTCGAGCAGGCTTCCATGGATATCTTTTACTTTTCTGTCTTTTACCGTGTCAGTTTCACTGAACACGGTAAGAAGGTAACCCTCATTTTCAAGCTGAACCGTATCAGCAGAAAAAAGGTAAGATCTCTTTTCACCCTTTTTGGTTTTCAGGATGATCGGATACCCTTTAATGCTTTTTAATCGGGATATAAGTTTAAGATACTTATTGCCCTCTTCAAAATCAGAAAAGATCTGGATATCATCACAGGTACGACCTATGATTTCATCTTTTGAGTAACCAAGTATTTTACTAAAAGTATCATTTACATCAATATATTGGCCGGTATCTAAATTGCTGATTGCCATTAAATAGGATGCGGAGTTAAATATTCTGAAGACTGTTTCCCTTATGATCTCGGATTTTTCATGGCTTCCTGACCTTAGCTTCTCAAGTTCCTTTTCTAACTTTTTATTCGTCTCCAGCAACTCAATATAACTCTCTTTATAATCCATCAATCTCGTCATTTCAATTACATTTTAAAAATAGTAAATATTGATTTAATTCCGGATTAAGATCATTTATTTCCTTCTTTCATCTTAAGTATATTTCTTTAGTTGGTATCCTATTTGTTTATGAGTGTTTATCACTGTTTATTTCTGTTTTTTATATAATACCTGCAAAGTTCTGTAAGTCCGCACCTGTCGCATAAAGGATTCCTGGCCTTACACACATATCTTCCGTGGAGAATCAGCCAGTGATGTGCTTCATGAATGAGTTCCACAGGAATATTGGCTGTCAGCTGTAATTCAACACTCAAAGGTGTTTTTGCATTTTTTACCAGGCCGATCCTGTGCGATACCCTGAAAACGTGTGTATCTACTGCCATTACAGGCTTTTTATATATAACAGAAGCAACCACGTTGGCACTCTTTCTTCCAACTCCAGGAAGACGTTGTAAAAGAATAGTGTCAGATGGTATGCTGCCGCCAAATTCAGAAATCAGCATTCGTGACATTGCTGACAGATGCTTAGCTTTATTGTTCGGATAAGTACACGACTTTATATATTCAAATATTTCTTCTGGTTCAGCTTTAGCCATGGTTCCGGCATCGGGATACTTTTCCAGAAGGGGTGGAGTTATCAGATTGACCCTCTTGTCTGTACATTGTGCAGACAAAATCACAGCCACAAGCAATTCGAACGGATTGCTGTATGTAAGTTCCGTTTCAGCAGCAGGATAGGTATTTCTGAAATATTCAACGGTACGATTAAATCGTTCCTTTAGGTTCATAGGTCTGAAAAAAATAGTGCAGGTAAGGTAACACTTTTTATCTTTGTACAATATTGATTTTATATGATTAGTTACCTTCAGGCAGACAGTATTGCCAGACGAATTGGAGATAATCTTCTTTTCG
>Ga0208980_10001663_pt1 | contig 13528 bp, 11 predicted proteins | sample WetSurMetagenome_3_FD_187993 | JGI IMG/M metagenome (GOLD analysis project Ga0208980, IMG submission 187993) | Wetland microbial communities from Twitchell Island in the Sacramento Delta, sample from surface sediment Aug2011 Site A1 Bulk (version 2) | ecosystem: Environmental > Aquatic > Marine...
TTTTATACGGGCGTGAGGAACTATTAAAGGAAATGCCGCCTTTCCTGGGTGGGGGCGACATGATCAAGAAGGTGGAGCTGCGGTCTTTTAAACCCAATGAACTCCCGCACAAATTCGAAGCCGGTACACCGGCCATTGCTGAAGCGATCGGGTTTGGGGCTGCTGTTGATTTTCTATCTGAAGTGGGAATGGATGTGATTGCTCTGCACGAAAAAGAACTGATTACTTATGCCTTTGAACGACTGGAGGAAATCCCGGGTGTGACGGTTTTGGGTCCTGGACCCGCCGGGCGCGGCGGGGTGGCAGCCTTTACACTCAAGGGTATTCACCCGCATGATGTTGCCCAAATATTGGATGGGGAAGGTATTGCTGTCCGCGCCGGACACCATTGTGCCATGCCCTTGCATGAGATCCTGGGCATCCCGGCTTCAACTCGGGCTAGTTTTTATCTGTACAATACAACCCGGGATGTTGACGCGCTGGTTGAGGCAATCTACAAGGTCAAAAAGGTATTCCACGAAGCATGACCATGACGGATGATTTATACCGGGAACTTATCGTTGATAGATATCAAAATCCTCTTTACAAAGGCAAATTGGAGGGAAGTAATATCAGTTTTGAGGATGAGAATCCTTTGTGTGGTGATCAGATTCGCATCGATCTCAAAGTTGATGAAAGCGGAAAGATCCTTGCAGCGGCCTTTGATGGGCATGGTTGTGCCATTTCTCAGGCTTCTGCTGACCTCCTGCTTGAAAGTGTTATAGGAAAGACAGTTGAGGATGTCAAGAAAATGTCCAAACAGGACATTCTGGACCTGTTGGGAATCGAATTGGGTCCTGTCCGCTTGAAATGTGCTTTATTATCGTTAAAAGTCATTAAAGCGGGGGTCTATGGTTTGAAGGAAGCCGATGATAGCCTGGTAGAGGATTGATTTCTGATCGAAATTGGCTTAATTGAAAAAAACCTGAGATATCTCAGGTTTTTAATTTCTCACTGGGAGCAATTGAATTCACCGATGATACGCAGGATATCAAATCCCTCGGCAAACGGTCTTTCAGCCAGCGCGCCGTGTCTGATCAACGTAGCCCGGGTAACATCCGGTGAAAAGTAATACTTATCCTGGTAGGTTTTATACTGCGCCAGGGCATCGATCTTATTCTGGACATCCGCTTCGTCGACTTCTACAAGGAAAGAGGGGAAGAAACCATAACTCGAGCGGATGACATCATAACCGAGCACTGTCCTACCCCTGAAAGCCCGCAGGGCTTCATCCGTGACCGTGGCATGGTCCTGGTGAATGTCTGAGCGGGTATGCACGAAGACGATCTCGGGGTGATGTTCACGGTTCAACTCGATCAGGTATTCAAGGATCTCCTGGCGGAAGTGTGGAAACCGCCGGGTTTCGAAGGTACCGACGATCACATTTCCCTTTGGTACTCCCAACGCAGCCATGCTGCGCTGATGCTCCTCCACGACGTTCTTCAGGGCGGGGTTCTTCTGGTTATCCGATAATGTGACGCAAAGTAATTCACTTTTCTCAGCGATATGGGCGATCAATGCCCCGCAACCGAGTTCAATATCGTCCGGGTGGGCACCGATGAAGCATACTTTCCTGCCGAAGAAGGTCATGTCGTGATTCATATTCACCTTATTTGGTCGCTACGAAACCACCCACCACTTTGGTCATGACCAGCTTGCCCTCGCGCGCCAGCCTGGTTTCAGCAACCTGTTGGATCGCCTGCATGATCTTATCGAAGTCTTCCCTGTCCTGGAAGAAGGAGGACCACAACTTGCGATCCTCAGAAAGGGAAGCACGGGTGTAGTCCAGGAAGGGTTGGGCTTCGGTGAAGGTCAGCGGATTCTCGAATATCGATATTTCCACTTTAGAAAAGGTGGCTTTCATGGCATCCAGAATGGCACTGCCATAACGTGAACTGCCCGGCATGGGCGGGATGGGCTTGTTATGGGTGGCTTCCCGGATGATATCGTAGAACAGCTTTTTGTTCTCGGGCATCGGGCCGGAGGTAAAGAGTCGTCCGCCGGTTTTCAAAACGCGGTGCATTTCCTTGATCGTGGCGGGGATGTTCTCGGCATAATAAATCGCGAAACAACAGGATTCCAGGTCAAAGGTGTTGTCCGGGAAATTAAAAGGTTGGTTAAAATCCAGTCTCGTGAAGTTAATTCCGCTGCCGTGTTCCTCGTTTTCTTTAATAGCCTGAGACAGCAGTTCATCAGAAACATCACCACCGGTGATCGAACAATCACCTGACAGGGCAGCATGGTATTTGAAGCATTGTTTTCCCGCACCACAGCCGACATCCAGGATATTCGCACCTTTTTGGATGTTTAGTAATCCCAGCATCCACTCGTCGATGTCACGGCCGCCGAATTTATTGTGAATATCGATCCGTTTTAAAAGATCGTTGGTCGTCTCTTTATACTCAATAGTCATATATCAACCTCAAGATTTAGCTGGATTTGATTTCGCTTGATTTTACCTTATTAAAGCTAGCAAATGCGCGGAAGCATCGATCCGGACAGCATGTCCAGGATGCGGGTGGCGCCGATGGTCGTCCGCATAAGGACTTTTTCGGCCGGAGACGGCTGCACCTGCCCGATTAAGGCCGCATCCTTACCAAAAGGATGAGCTTGCATGGTTGTCAGGGCGTTATCCGCCTCATTTTCAGGGATGATTGCGATCACTTTGCCCTCATTAGCCACATAGAGTGGGTCAAAACCCAGCAGATTGCAGGCTGATAGAACCTCGGGACGCACAGGCAGACTGGCTTCATCGACCAGTATGCCGACATGGCTTTGAAAGGCGATCTCGTTCAGGGTGGTCGCCACACCGCCCCGGGTGGGATCCCGCAACACGTGCGTGTGGGGTGCTGCCAGCAGGACCTGCTGGATCAAATGATTGAGCGGGGCGACATCCGATTGAATGGCCGTTTCCAGGCCAAGCTCACCCCGGGCTGCCAGGACGGCGATACCATGATCGCCCATCGTCCCGGATAAAAGGATGCGGTCGCCAGGCAGGGCGAGTTCACCGCCAAGCTTGCGCCCTTCAGGGATCACCCCCACGCCCGAGGTGGTGATAAAGACACCATCCGCTTTGCCCTTTTCGACCACCTTGGTATCACCTGCAACGATCATTACACCCGCCTCGTCGGCTGCCTGGCGCATCGAGAAGCAGATCTTTTCAAGATCTGAGATTGGAAATCCCTCTTCAAGGATGAATCCGGCGGTCAGATAACGGGGTTCTGCACCCAGCATGGAGACATCATTGACCGTGCCGCAAACCGCCAGCCGGCCGATGTCACCACCGGGGAAGAAGAGCGGGCTGACGATGTGACAATCTGTGGAATATGCGAGGTTGATCCCTGGACCCTTGCTGTTATCCAGTTCCAGGCTGGCGGCATCATTGTTGCGCGCCAGGATCGGATTATCGAAATACCTGGCAAAGACAACCTGGATCAGGTCGTGGGTCATGCGCCCGCCGCTGCCGTGACCGATCACGATCTGGTCATGATGGGATAAAGGCAGCGGGCATACGGCACCCTCGAGGCTGGGTTTCTGAGCGGGCATGGCTGGAATTATACCTGTGATGGTCAGCATAAACATGCGCCCCGTGGCGGAGCGCATGTCATCAGGAGCGGGTGATGGGATTCGAACCCACGAGTGGTAACTTGGGAAGCTACTGCCTTACCACTTGGCTACACCCGCACGTGCACGCATTATAGTGATGGCTTATTGAAATGTCAATGTCACTGGTTGAGCCTAAGGATATAACTATTTAATACTCTTTACCAATTTGTCTTTGGATGAACTTTTTTGTCATAATGTAGATCTCATCGAGTTGTTTATCGATGATCATGCAGTGGGACGATTCATTGAACCAGTGGATCTCTTTATCCGTTGAGCCCAATTGAAGATAGAGCCTATCTGCACTTTGTGGAGTGATCGAAGTATCGATCTTGCTGGCGAAGATAGCGGTGGGTACGCTGATCCCCGGCAGCGCTTTCCTGGTTTGATGCTGAAGTTTATGCAGCTGGGCGGCTGCGTGCACCGGATTTACCGTATAACCCTTCCAGGGCAGGTTATCCTCCTTGCCCCCTTTGGCCTGGAACTTCACAAAATACTGCAAGGGGTGGGCGAGCCAGACATTCTTGACGAATAGCGCCGGTGAGTAACACAGTAAACCGCTGATCCCACTTTGCCGGCTGGCCAGCAGCAGTGAAAGCAAGGATCCCATCGATTCACCGCCAACAAAGACTGACTCGACCTTTTGTTTGAGCTCAAGGTAGTGGGATTCAACCGCATCATACCAATCCTGCCATTTGCAGCCGTTCATATCCTCCGGGGTGGTGCCGTGCCCGGGCAGTAGGGGGGCGCTGACCGTATAGCCATCCTGATGAAGTTTACCGGCCAGCAGCCTGACCTCGGTTGTCGTGGCCGTAAAGCCATGCATGAGGAGGAACCCGATCTGATTACCTTTCCAGAAGAATTCATTGCCATCCAGTTGGGGATTCTTGATAGATGCCATGTTTACTCCTGATGGACGAGATGTGGGATTGTCGTGGTTCCATAAGGGAGCAGCGCCACTTTTTGTGGGCTGCCCTTATTCGATTGAAATTGATTTAAAAACTGCTGTGGATCTGGTACTGGTTCCAAAAGCAGCATTTTGATCATCTCATCGGATATGGACGAATGGATGTGTATAACTTTGTTCACAGCATCCCGCGCGACCAGGAGTGCTTTATGAGGTCCGACTTCAAAGTCATGCTGGTCGAAATATTTTAAGGCTTCGGCATGGGAAGAAATGGATTGCATGGCTTTTTCGTACCCGCTGTTACCGATCCCTTCGATGCACTCGGCCAGGAGGAGTATCTCTCCCCCGATTCGGGTCATCAACCCGGCATGGGTCATTGCTTTTTGGGATTGGTAGAAATTTATGTCCTTTGGATAGCCACCCGGGGACACAACCACGAGATCATAAAGCGAGTTTACCGGCACCTCATTAAGTTGGCGTGAAAGCAGGATGCCGGTCTTCATGACCGACACGGGATTGCCGGCAAACACACGGACAATTTCCTCTGCTGAATTCAGCATGGCGTTCATAACGAAATGGATGCCGATCATCCTGCCGATTTCTTCGACATCCTGGCGCATCGGATTATCCTCATAATGCCCACTGATCGCGTTGGGATGAGTGATCAATGAATGGTTGGCGGTAATGGTATCTCGACCAGCCAGGCCGATGGCGGCCGTCTTGGCTCCGCCTGTATATCCCATGAAGTGATGCGGTTCGATATTACCGACGGTGATCTTAAGATCAGCCTGGACAAACTGCTGATTGATTGATACCGGTGTACCCCGCGACGTGATGCCAAGTGAAAGCATGGCGCTGCGATCACAATCGTGGGCAGAGATGGGAAAATTCGCAACAATGTCCGGGGGCAGGATCTCTCCGTACTCGCCGGGAACCATGGGTTTGTGTGTGCCGCTGGCAATGACCAGGTGGATTTGATGGCGCGAAATACCTGCATTTTGAAGCCAGGTTAATAATGGCGGCAATAAGTGGTGGTGCGGGACCGGCCGGGTCTTGTCATTGATCCCGATTGCCACCGAGCCGATATTGTCCAGGCTGAATGACCGGTTTTGAATGGCTTTCTGAAGTGCATCTTCCACATCTTGATGCGGATGTTGGCTGTCCTTTGAACTGGCCGGCAGAATGACGTCCACCGGTCCGAGTTCCCGAAGATCCAATCGGAGTGTCGACTTGCCATAGGGGAATGAATAATCTGTGCTCATGGGTGAATTAAATAATCTCGAGCTCTTCCCGGCGGAGGATCTCATCCGGCCAGTGAGATTCTAGATAACGTATGACTTCGTGCAGTGATTTTTCAATAAAAATACGATCATTCGCTACCAGTGCACAGGAGATCTCGGTAAGTTGCCAGGCATCCTGGTAGGCTGTTTCGGAAACGGATATATTGAACTGTTCATGCAAGCGATGGATGATGGGTAAGATTCGGCTTCTCTTGTCTTTCAAGGAATGACATCCGGGTAGTTCGATATTCAGGGTCAAAATTCCCACAGCCATGACTCGGTGATTTTACCCGATAATGATATTGTTTGTGCAGTATTTAGGTCAGTCTGGATACCTTCCTTGCATATTGATGTCGCGACGGGTACAATCCCTCCATTCGAATCAGCAGGTGAGATGACAAACGAACAGGTCGATAAAAAATATCAATCAGCAATGGATTATCTGTATTCCTTTGTTGATTACAGCATGACGCGCGCATTACGCTACAGCCCCGAGAAATTCGATCTGGGTCGCATGGCAGCTCTCATGGAAGCCTTGGGAGATCCCCAGAAGGATTATCCGTGCCTGCATATCGCCGGCACAAAAGGTAAGGGCTCAACCGCAGCGTTTTGTGCGAGCGTATTAATAAATGCCGGTCATAAAGTGGGTCTCTACATATCACCGCACCTGGAAGATTACACAGAGCGTATTCAGGTCAATGGGAAGTCAATTTCACAGGTTGAGCTAGTGAATCTGGTCGAGTATATCAAGCCTTTCGTCGTCAGGATCCCGGCACTGACCACATTCGAGATCACCACTGCGCTCGGATTCATTTATTTCTCAAGGCAAAAGGTGGATTTGATGGTGGTTGAGGTCGGTTTGGGGGGGCGATTGGATGCAACCAATATTATCACTCCGGTTGTTTCGATCATCACCGCGTTATCCCTTGATCATATGAACGTACTGGGTAACACCCTGTCCGAGATCGCCGGTGAGAAATGCGGCATCATCAAACCGGGTGTTCCGGTTGTCAGCTCACCTCAACCGACGGAAGCTTTGGAGGTTATCCGGGAACGTGCAAAAGCGGCCGGTTCCACGTTAACGATCGTAGGCAGAGATATCCTGTTGGAACCAGTTAACCACAACCTGGAGGGTCAGGATTTCTACATCAAAAATGTAACCGCAGGTGATTCAGGTAAAATAGGTGCGCACCGGGGATTGGCAAGTGGTCAGCCGGAATTATTCCATATCCCACTTCTGGGAGCCCATCAAATGGATAATGCGGCTACTGCATTTGCCGCCCTGGAGATCTGTGATCAAATTGGATTGCCTGTGCCATTAAAAGCTATCAAAAAGGGATTTCGATCCGTAAAATGGCCGGGTCGCTTTGAAATAATCTCAAAGAATCCATTTGTGGTTGTTGATTCGGCTCATAATCTCGATTCTGCCAGGCGATTGCGGCAAACACTGGACGATTATCTGCCTGGTAAAGAGATTTTGTTAATTTTCGGGGCATCTGAAGATAAGGACGTTCTCGGTATATTGGAAAATCTGGCTCCACGGATAAAACGGGTCTATGCAACAAAATCAGAGCATCCAAGGGCTCTCGATCCACGGGAGATTGCACGACAGTGCCTTAAATTAAATATAGATGTCGTTGTTGTCGATACTGTGGAGGAAAGTCTGGCGCTTGCCTGCCGGAACTCTGGTGATACAAAAGTGATTCTGGCAACCGGGAGCATCTTTATTGCTGCTGCAGTTAAAATGATCTATAGAAATGGAAGGATGAATCCGCATGAAAAATGAAGACTGGGTGCCGCGAAATGAGGATGATGATTTTACTTCATCACTCCATCAACGCACTGATGAGCTTTATCGAATACCAAACGCGCAACCGAATGAGGATGGCCTCATCGAATGCCCTGTACTGGCGCTTCGTGACCTGGTTGTTTTCCCAAGGATGATCTCACCCATATTCATCCCACCGGGGCCAAGCCTTTTGGCCATCCAGGAGGCTCAATACAATGACATGACGGTGATCGGCCTTTCTCAGAAGAATGCTGAGATCGAAGTGCCTGACCCGGAGGACCTTTTACCGATCGGCGTAGAAATCGCAGTCGGTCGTCTCCTGAATATGCCCGACGGGAATAATTCGGCCCTTATCCAGGGCCGTCGTCGTATTGAAGTTGTGGAAGTGATCCAGAGGGAACCTTATATTATTGTGCGGGCCAAGCCGCTGGTAGAAGAAACAGAACTAAATCACCGCGTTGAAGCCTTGATGCGTGCCACCCGCAGTCTTTTCGAAAAATGCGTGCAACTGGATCACAGCCTGCCGGAAGAAGCTCAGTTATTTTCGATCAATATCACTGAGCCGGGCTGGCTGGCGGATATGGTTGCAACCGCAATTTCGTTCCCGCTAAAACAGCGTCAGGCTTTGTTATTGTTGCGAGACCCGATCGAAAGATTGAAGAAGGTCAATGCCTTGCTGGCTCAAGAATTGGATGTTTTACGCCTTGAAGATGAGATCCAGGAGAAAGTGCAAACGGAAGTCGATCGGTCTCAACGGGAATTTTATCTCCGGGAACAGATGAAAGCCATCCAGACAGAACTGGGCGAGGGAGATATCTGGTCGCGGGAATTGGCTGAGCTCAGGGTAAAACTCGACCGGAAGAACCTGCCGGATGAAGTGTATACCCAGGCACGCAAGGAGACCGAACGACTGGGTCAAATGCAGTCGCTGGCGCCTGAAGTTGGTATCATTCGGACCTATCTTGAATGGATCTTGGACCTGCCCTGGTTTGAATCGACCGAGGACAATTTGGATGTCCGGCATGCCAAGCGGATCCTGGAATTGCATCATTTTGGATTGAGACGGGCCAAAGAACGCATACTCGAATATATTGCTGTCATCAGCCTTAACCCGGAAAAACATAAACAACCCATTCTTTGTTTTGTCGGACCTCCCGGGACCGGGAAAACCTCCCTGGGGAAATCGATTGCCCAGGCTTTAGGCAGAAAATTCGTACGGGTATCCCTGGGAGGGGTCCGTGACGAAGCGGAAATTCGTGGTCACCGGCGTACCTATATTGGAGCTTTACCGGGGCGCGTCCTCCAGACCATGAAACGAGCAGAAACGGTTAATCCATTATTCATGCTGGATGAGATTGACAAATTGGGAGCTGATTTTAGAGGGGACCCGTCTGCGGCACTTTTGGAAGTGTTGGATCCTGAACAAAATCACGCTTTTTCGGATCATTACCTGGAAGTGCCTTATGACCTATCCCACGTTTTGTTCATTACAACGGCAAACTCATTGGGTTCAATTCCACCAGCTTTGATCGACCGCATGGAAGTGATCGATTTTCCCGGGTACCTGGAAGAAGAAAAAGTGGAAATTGCCAAGCGCTTCTTGATCCCCAGGCAGGTGGATGAGAGTGGATTAAAACCGGAGGATGTCCAGTTTAAGGATCAGGCATTACACAAAATCATAGAAGAATACACTTATGAGGCGGGTGTACGCAACCTGGAAAGAGAGATCGGGAGAGTTTGCCGGAAGATAGCCCGTAAAAAGTCAGAAAAGAAAACCTTCCAGAGTGAGATCAGCAAAGAATTGGTCGAGAAACATCTTGGGCCGCCACAGTTCTTTATCTCCACAGCCGAGGGGCAGGATGAGGCCGGGGTGGCAACTGCCGTGGCATGGACTGAAAGTGGGGGCGAGATCATGCCGGTCGAGGTGCTGATCGTGGACGGCAAGGGTAATCTACAAATTACCGGTCAGATCGGTGAGATCATGCAGGAATCTGCTCAGGCAGCTCTATCCTATATTAAATCCAGGGCGAAATATTTCAATATCGCTTCGGATGTCTTTGAGAAATCAGATATCCATATTCACGTTCCTGAGGGAGCCATACCTAAAGATGGCCCCAGCGCCGGTGTCACCATGGCTACAGCCATGGTCTCTGCCTTGACTGGCCGAAAAGTATATAAAGATATCGGAATGACCGGAGAGATCACCTTGAGAGGAAAAGTTCTCCCGGTGGGTGGAGTGCGGGAAAAAGTCCTGGCTGCACAACGATCCGGTTTAAAAAGATTGTTCCTGCCGGAGCGGAATATCAAGGACCTTGTGGATGTTCCAGCAAAAGTGAAGATCGATCTGAAGATCATCCCGGTTAACCATATGGATGACATCTTAAAACATGCGATCTATCCGGTAAAGGTCACAAAGAAGAAGCGGACACATTAATTTATAAAAAGTGGCACCAATTCAAAAGGTGCCACTTTTTGTTTAGATACAGATCATTGAGCTTTGGGTTGCTTCTCAGATTCCAATGCAGTGATACCATTGCGAACCTGGGTTTGGATGCGATCCATCTCAAGTTCCAGCCTGCGCAGGGTATCCAGGACGTAATCATCTGAATCGCGCTTGGACACCTCGGCGTCTTCCTTTGCCTTCGCAAGAATTTGATTCGCACGATCCTGAGCTGCCTGAACGGATGGATCTTGATTCAGCAACTCTTCGCTTTTCTCTCGGGCCAGGTTGATGGTCCGGTTGGCTTCTTCCTGGGCTTGTGCCAGGATACGGTCACGCTGGACGAGTACCTGTTGAGACTTCTTGATCTCCTCAGGAATTGATACCCGCATCTGATCGATCAGATCCAGCATGCGATCTTCATCCACAATGATGAGGTGTGTAAATGGAAAAGGTCTGCTCTCGTTGAACAATTCTTCAAGGCGATCGACCAGGTGTAATATATCCATAGGTACCATCCACTTAATGAGATTAATGCATACGGTTGCAAGAACTACACCAGAGTTTAAACAAGGTGATCAGTTTTATCAATCGCGCAGGCTTTGCACCGGGTAAACATCGTCAGTGCCATCAGTATCTTTAAATTTCTTCAATAATGCCTTCTTGACATGAACGGGGACCATGCTGCTGACATCTCCACCGAGGGAGACGATCTCGCGAACCGTCGATGATGAAAAGAAAGTGTGTTCTTCATCCGTTATAAGTGCCACGACCTCGATATCCGGTGCCAGCCGGTGGTTGGCGAGCGCCATGCGGAATTCGGCTTCAAAGTCGGAAAAAACCCTTAAACCTCTAACGATCACCGTTGCTTTGATCTTATGACAAAATTCAACGGTCATTCCGCTGTAACCAACGACCTTTAAACCGGAAGTATTGCGAAAGGATTCACGTACGAGGGCCAGACGTTCTTCGGGACTGAATAGCAGGTTTTTCAGCGGCCGGTCATAGACAGCGACGATGACCTCATCGAAGATACGGGTGGCGCGAAGTGCAATATTGATATGACCATTATGAATTGGATCAAATGTTCCTGGGAAGACTGCGCGTACTTTCATCAGCTTATATCTCCTTGGCCTTGCCTCCAAAATCGTCGGAAGGTATGGGCCAGCATTTGAAGTTCCGGTTGTAAAAGCTCCGGGTCCTTGTTAAATACCAAATGAGCTTCTTTGCGCGCTTTCTCGATCAAATGGATGTCGGTTAATTCAGCCAGTTTCAACTCTGAATATCCGGATTGCCGGGTACCCAAAAAATCACCCGGACCGCGCTGCTCAAGATCCTTTTCAGCAAGTATAAAGCCATCATTCGTCTGTGTCATCGCTGAAAGGCGGGCATTTTCCAGTGCATCATCGGTCTCGGGAATTAACAGGCAATATGATTTTTGACTGCCGCGACCCACACGACCCCGGAATTGGTGAAGTTGGGCCAGCCCAAAGCGATTGGCTCCTTCGATCAACATGATGGTTGCATTGGGTATATCCACACCCACCTCAACTACCGATGTGGATACAAGGATTTGATAGCGACCAGCCCTGAAACCAGACATGACGCTTTCCTTTTCCTCCGGTTTCAAACGCCCATGCAGAAGACCGAGTGTAAGATTAGGAAAGACATGCTTTTGCAAGCGTTCATGTTCTTCCACTGCGGCTTTGGTTTCTTCACGCTCACCTTCTTCCACCAACGGATAGATCATGAAAGCCTGATTACCCAACGCGATCTGATCCCTAATCTTCTGGTAGGCGCGTTCGCGCTCGCGAGGGGATAAAAGACTTGTCTCGATGATCTGCCGACCGGGTGGCATCTCATCCAGGATGGACAGATCAAGATCTCCATAGACAGTTAGGGCCAATGAACGCGGAATGGGCGTTGCTGTCATGACGAGTAAGTGGGGGTTATCACCCTTGGACCGTAATAGGGCCCGCTGGGCAACCCCAAAACGGTGTTGTTCGTCCACGATGACCAGCTGCAGGTCATTGAAAACAACAGGACCTTCGATCAAGGCATGCGTCCCAATAACCAGACGGAGCGAGCCATCCTCCAAGCTCTTTCGTATTTCATCTTTTTCCAGGTTGGGTGTATCACCAATCAAGAGTTTCACCTGATTGGAACGGATTGGAAAATGAGTATTGGACTCGATTAATTTGGTAATGGTCAGGAAATGTTGTGAAGCCAGGATGCTCGTGGGAGCCATTAAGGCTGCCTGAACATTTCCGCTGGCAATGATCGCAACCGCCAGGGTTGCCAGGATCGTCTTTCCTGATCCAACGTCACCTTGGAGGAGACGATTCATTGGCCTTCCTGAGCCAAGATCGGTAACAATTTCTGAAAATACCCGCTCCTGGGCCTTCGTGAGAGAATATGGCAAACCTTGAAGCATCTCAGATCGGTGAGTGTCCTGCATGGTGTAACGACGGGCTGGCAGGGATTGCCAGCTCGCTTTTTGGCGGAGAACACCCAGCTGCAGGAGGAAGATCTCATCAAACGAAAGCCGATCACGGGCAGTGCGGATGTTTTCTTGTTTGTCTGGAAAATGAATTTGATACAAGGCGGAAGGCAGATCGATCAAATGATTCCGTGAAAGAGCATCTGAAGGTAAAAAATCGATTATGCGCGGAGCCCAATAGGCGATTGTGTGATACATCTGGTTTCGCAGCCAGCGTTGGGTGATATTACCGGTCAGGGAATAGATTGGAACAATGCGATTTGTATGCAATTGCTCGGCATCCAACTCTTCAAAATCCGGATTGTTGATGACGGGCCGACCCAGATACTGATCGACGCGGCCGGAGATCGATAACATCCTGCCTGGGTGTAAGCGTCGCGTAATCCAGGGTTGATTGAACCAAGTTAATCGAAGCATTGATGTTCCATCACTGACAATCGCTTCTGTAATTTTAATATTCCGATTACGCACAGGGTGGGTGTTAACTTCCTGGACGCTTGCGACCACGGTGACATCCTGGCCATAAGCCAGATCACGAATGGGTTTCAATTGACTGTAATCGTCATACCGGCGTGGGAAATAATATAGAAGATCTCCTAATGTCCGAAGCCCCAGGAGCGCCAGTGATTTTGCTTTCACTGGACCAACACCCGGTAATACTTGCAGGGAGGCATCCAGGCCATAAAGCGCATCACCAGGCGAGAGGGTGTCCGGTACGTGACCTGCCGGTAAATTGACGGGAGCTGTACGGATGGTTGATTGGGAGGAGTGGTTTTGTGTCCCGCTTGCTTTCTTGGAAGTACTTAAAGCAGAGATCTGTTCGAGGTTCATATCCAGCCAAACCGCTTCCAAAATATTTCGTCGATCATCCGGACTGGCTTGAGGGTATCTCTCCAGGTGCTCCTGGACCAGCGTGATTTGTTGTTCAGGGATAGCTTCCAAGCGGGCTTCGCTGACCCACTTTGCAAGG
>Ga0208980_10001665_pt1 | contig 13519 bp, 10 predicted proteins | sample WetSurMetagenome_3_FD_187993 | JGI IMG/M metagenome (GOLD analysis project Ga0208980, IMG submission 187993) | Wetland microbial communities from Twitchell Island in the Sacramento Delta, sample from surface sediment Aug2011 Site A1 Bulk (version 2) | ecosystem: Environmental > Aquatic > Marine...
GGCTGATGCCTGCAATGTAAGGGTCCGATTTAGTTATCAAAATATCCCCCTCATCTCGGGTGCACGCACGTACGCGGATCGGTTCATTTTTCCAGGGGGCACGTACGATAATCGCCTTTACTTTAGTTCCAGTGTTCACTTTGATCCTTCCCTCGATGAGCCTTCACAGCTGCTGCTTTTTGATCCCCAAACCAGCGGGGGGTTGCTGCTTGCCGTTCCACCTGCCAAACTGGAGAAATTACTTGACCGGGCAGAGCAAGTGCAACAACCAGTGTGGGTCGTTGGTGAGGTCGTTCCTGGGAAAGGAATTGAAATCACCCGCTAAGTTGCATCACCACACCAGCACACAGTGCCAAAGTACATTCGAGGCTGCTGTGTGCTTTTTATTCAAAATGGTGAAGTATGTTTTCAGCGTATGATCTGGAATTTAGCTCACACCGCTCTCCTGTCTATGGATTGGGTGGCATGGTGGCCACCTCCCAGCCGCTGGCAGTTGCGGCCGGGCTGGAGGCGCTTTCAAAGGGAGGCAATGCTGCCGATGCCGCGGTAGCCACTGCGGCTGCCTTAAACGTCACCGAACCCACCTCCACGGGTTTGGGTGGGGATTGTTTTGCGTTGTACTTCCAAGCCTCCAGCGGGCAAATCACCGCTCTCAATGGTTCAGGGCGCGCACCTGCCAGGCTATCCATCGAGCGCTTGAGGAAAGAAGGATTCAGCGATAGTTTACCCCCATATCACCCCTATACGATCACCGTCCCGGGGGCTTGTGCCGGCTGGTGTGACCTCTTGGATCGCCATGGGCGGCTACCCATCAGCCAGGTTTTAACCCCGGCAATCCGCATGGCAGAAGAAGGCTTTCCGGTATCGCCGATTACAGCCTATTTTTGGGAGCGCAGCGCGAAACGGCTGAGTGATGTTCCAGGTGGAACAGAGCTGACCATTGATGGAGGCGCGCCCCGGGCAGGGGAGATATTTCGCAATCCAGGCCTCGCCCGCACGTTTCGCAGGATTGTCGAAGGGGGTAAAAGCGCTTTCTATCAGGGTATGATTGCCGAAGCCATCGCTTCCGTTATCCAAGAAGCAGGAGGCTGCCTGGCTGTTGAAGATCTGGCTGCCCACACCAGCACCTGGGATCAACCCATCAGCACCACGTATCGCCATGTGCGTGTATGGGAATGCCCTCCCAACGGGCAGGGATTGGCCGCATTACTAGCGCTAAACCTGCTGGAAGGGTATGACATTGGCTGCCTGCCTCCCCTATCCACACAGCGCTTACACCTGATGATCGAAGCCATGCGCCTGGCGTTTGCCGACACCCGTTGGTATGTGGCAGATCCAGTATATCAACCCGCACCTCTGGAATGGCTGCTATCCAAAGATTATGCCACAGAACGGCGGAGGCTCATCCATCTAAATCATGCCACCCTAAGCCTGCCCCATGGAATCCCCACCTCATCCTCCGACACGGTCTACCTCAGCGTTGTGGATGCAGAGGGCAATGCTTGCTCCTTTATCAATAGTAATTATATGGGGTTTGGGACTGGCATTGTCCCAGCGGGTTGGGGCTTCAGCCTGCAAAATCGCGGCTCAGGCTTCTCCATGGACCCCTCCCATCCCAATGCCCTTGAGCCTTGCAAACGCCCATACCACACCATCATCCCTGGTCTGATCACGGTGGATTCTGACAGTTCGTCATCAATTCCCAATATTCTTTATGCCAGCTTTGGAGTGATGGGTGGCTTTATGCAGCCTCAAGGCCACATGCAGGTGGTTTTGTCGCTGGTGGACGACCACCAGAACCCACAAGCTACCCTTGACCGACCCCGCTTTTGTATCTCGGATGGCACGCCTGAAGGTCAGGTGCTGTTAGAAGAGGGTATTCCACCAGAGGTCATGCTTGAGCTGGGCAGGATGGGGCACATAGTGAATACAGTCCGCGGATTCGAGCGCTCGGCGTTTGGGCGTGGGCAGATCATCTGCCGGGATGCGAGCACTGGTGTGTTGTGTGGCGGTAGCGACCCGCGCGCAGACGGCTGTGCAATGTCCTTGTAGCTGGATTTTACGGTTGTTTTGGTTCTTCCTCCGTGTCGGACTGAAGGGTTAGCCAGTCCTTCTCTGCTGGTTTTTCCTTCTGTGGAGTCATTTCCTTCTCCACAAACATTTCTTCCTCTGTAGGCATTTTCTTCTCTGCAGGTGTTTCCATCTCCGCTTTTTCCGGCGGGTTTTCCACTGGGGGAACTATCCCAAGTTCCACTTTTTCCTCCATGGTAATCTGTCCTCGCAGGAAAGCCCCCTCTTCCGTGGAAAACGAAACCGTGACAACATTCCCCCAAACCTTACCCGTAGAGCGAATCTCCAGCCGTTCAGCGGTGATATCCCCTTTAACCGCACCTGCCACTATGACCGTGTTAGCCCGCAAAGCTTGGCAGGTCACCCGGCCTGTCTCACCCACCACGAGCAAGCCTCGCATGGAGATATCCCCCTCGAATGTACCTTCAATACGCACGCCTCCACTGCCTTCCAGATTGCCCTTCCAGTTGATACCGGAACTCAATACGGATGTGATCCGGTCCAGTGTGGTAGGTGAAGGCGTTGGAACGGGTACAGTGGGTGAGGCATCGGATTTCTTACGGAACATCTAGGCTCCTCTCGATCAAATCACTCGCATTCGGGCGGTTCGGGGACGCCAATAATATTGTACCCCGAATCCACATACAATACCTCGCCAGTGATTTTCCCGGCCATGTCTGAACATAAAAACACTGCCACCTCCCCTATATCTTCGATGGTGACGTGTTGCTGCAAGGGTGCCAGTTTGGTAAAGTGGCGATACATATCTTTGAATCTTGATACACCCGCGGCTGCCAACGTACGTATTGGACCAGCTGAGATAGCATTCACCCTCACTCCCTGTGGACCCAGATCATACGCCAGATACCTCACGGATGACTCTAGCGCAGCTTTGGCGACACCCATCACGTTGTATCCTGGGGCAACTTTCTCTGATCCATAGTACGTCAAGGTCAGCAGGGCACTCCCAGGCACCAGATGGGGCTGGAAAGCTTGTGCCAGTGCAGTGAAGGAGTATACGCTGATGTCCATTGCAGTTTGAAAACCTGCCCGGCTGGTGCGATAGTAAGGTCCGCTGAGCTCCTCACGATTGGCAAACCCGATGGCATGCACCAGAATATCCACCTTCTCAAACACTTTCACTGCCTTACTTACCAAGGATTGGATTTCCTCATCTTTGGCGACATCACACGGTTCAACAAAGTTGCAATCAATGGTTTTTGCGAGGGAGTGCACTCTCTTCGCCAATACCTCACCCGCATAACTTAACCCAATCCGGGCACCCTGGGCGTGAAATGCCTGGGTGATGCCCCAGGCGATCGAACGTTCGTTGGCGACCCCAAAAATAAGCGCATTTTTACCGTCTAATAATCCCATATTGTCCTACCCACTTTCTGCTATAAAAATGTGATTATCGAACTACACATGGGGAGAGGTGCATTCCCTGAATTCAATAGCTTCTCCCGGGCACCCTCAACTTGTGAGATGTGCTCGTTGATATACATCCTTGCCAGCTCCCGCTTGCGCTCCGAAACGAGCCCATCCTGCAACATCAACCAGAAGTTGACCAGGTACACTGCCATATCCGCCAGGTCGGAGGCATAATAATCGATCACTTCGCGCTCTTTTTCTTTCAAGACGTCGGCGGCGTGTTTGAATTGCTCGGTCTCTTCGGTCAGTCGGTCTTTTAAGTCAGAAAGGTCGTCCCCGTAATCCAGGGCTGCCCATTCAGTGAAAATTCCATCCAGAGCATGACCAAGCAGTTTGCCCGTGGCAGCTACAATTTGAAGCTGGCTGGTGCCCTCATATATGTTGGTCACGCGGATATCGCGGTAGTGGCGTTCAACGTTGAATTCACGCATATACCCCACCCCGCCGTGAATTTGTAATGCCTGGTTACACACGCGGTTGCCCATCTCAGAGGCATAATACTTTGTAAGGGGGGTTAAGGTCTCTGCCAAATTGGAAGCCTGCTTTAGTTTCTGGCGTAATGCCGGGTCTGGGGTGGCGTTTTCTTCGGAAAGTTTTTCGAAAACTTTCACGCGATCTACCCATCGCCCGGTCTCGGTAACCAAAGCTCGTGCGGCTTCGATTTCCCCTCGCATCGAAGCCAACATGCGGGCGACAGGCGGCAGGTTACAGATAGGTTGATTGAACTGCCGGCGTTGATTGGCATAGGTATAGGCTTCACGGTAGGCAGCTTCAGCAATCCCGATTGCCTGGGCGCCTACTGCCAGCCTGGCACCGTTCATGAGCGCCATGGCATATCGCATCAGACCATAGCGCCGCTTGCCGAGCAGCTCGGCTGGGGTATGGTGATATTGCACCTCGCAGGTGGGGGAGGCATGGATTCCTAACTTGTTCTCAATGCGGCGTACCTGCACCGTCTCATCCCGTTCAACAACGAAGAGGGATAGGCCGCGTGCGTCGTTGGAGCCAGGTTCGCTGCGCGCCAGCACCAATTGGATATCGGCACCGCCATTGGTAGCGAAGCGCTTGACCCCGTCGATATACCATTTCGCGCCAGACTCGTCAAACGTCGCCCGTGTCTGCACACCACCCAGGTCGGAGCCAGCCTCCGGCTCGGTCAGGATCATTGCTCCGGATGCTCCCTCATGGCTGAAGCGCGGCAAGAGCCTTGCTTTCACCTCAGGGGTGCCATATTCATTGATGGCGGCGGAGATTTCCTGCAAGCCAAATACCGTCATCAAACCAGCGTCAGCCCGGGAAACAATTTCCACCATCATTTGGAAGATCGACTCAGGTAGATTAAGACCTCCATACTCCCAGGGTAGCATTGCGCCCATCAGGTCAGCCTGTTTGAGCGCCTGCAGTCCTGCCTGTGTGGCGGCTGTGTAGGTGACCTGGCCATCTTCAAAATGCGCTCCTTCCTCATCAGCCTCAGCAGCGCGTGGGGCGATGACTTTAGCGCATATCTCACCCAGCACCTCCAGAACCAGTCGGTAGTTATCCTTTGCGTCGGCATAATGGCGGGGGGCAGCTGGATACTCTTGAGGATATCGATATCCCTTCTCTTGTAAATCGATCACGTCCTGAAGTTCAAGCCGCTCCAGGCGGAATTGCAGGTCTGCATTATCCAGGAAAAAATTATCAGTCATGGGGTCTCCTTGTCTATTTGGCCTTCTCACGCAAGGATTTGATCAGCATGGGCAGCACCTCAGCCACGTCACCGACAATCTTGTAATGGGCGATCTGGAAGATGGGTGCATTGGGGTCGGTGTTGATAGCGATGATCTTGCTGGATTGGTCCATACCGGCGCGGTGTTGGATGGCACCTGAGATGCCTGCCGCAATATACAAGCGGGGTCTCACCGTGCTACCGGTCTGGCCAATCTGGTGTTCGCGGGAGATGAAGCCCGCGTCCACCGCAGCTCGCGAAGCGCCCACCTCCCCACCCAAAACATTTGCCAGCTCACGCACCAGCTCAAACTCTTCTGGGCTGTCCACCCCCGCCCCGGCTGCCACAATCACGGCTGCATCTTTCAGTCTAACCGTCGGTTCACGCGTCTCGCGGCTTAATACCCGCAAGGCAAAATCGGTCGGCTCGAAGGCTACCTTGACTCGTTCGACCCTACCCTTACGGTTGGGATTCGGTTCACCCCGGCGCATCACCCCCTCACGCACTGTTGCCATCTGTGGGCGTGTTTTCGGGTTGACGATCGTGGCAATGATGTTGCCTCCAAACGCAGGGCGCACCTGGTACAGCAGATCCTTGTAGACAACCTGCTCCTTCTTGGAGACATAATCCCCAATTTGCAAATCGGTGCAATCAGCAGTCAGGCCAACTTTTAACGCACTGGCAATGCGTGGAGCCAGGTCGCGTCCCACGGGCGTGGCTCCAATCAGGAATATATAGGGTTTCCATTGCCGAGCCAGGTTTGTTAAAACCCGGCTGTAAGGCAAAGTACGATAAATTCCCAACTCACGATCTTCAGCCAACAGCACATGGTCTGCCCCATGCTGAATGACCCGCTCTGCCAGATTGCCAACCGCATCACCACACAGAACAGCCCATACCTCGCTGCCTAATTGCCGGGCAATCTCAGCTCCTTTGCCCAGCAGCTCCAAACTGACCTCGGCAATGTGTTGGTTTTCCTGCTCGATAAATACCCAGATGTTTCGCTCAGCTGTCATTACATACCTCTATTCCACGATATATTCCTTGACCAATTCAGCGATCAGTTCCTGTATACCATCCACAGTGGGCTGGATCTCCTTGCTGTCAGCAGTCTCAAGCACCACATAGTTGACTTTGTATACCTGTGTGGGTGAGCCGGCCAATCCCAGCTCATTCTCGTTCACATTCAAATCTGCTGCTGTCCACACCTCAATACTGAGTTTGTGCTGCTCAAGATATTTGTCCAAAGATTGCTCGTTCTCAAATTCAGGCCATTTTTTAAGCAGCTTTGGATATTCGCTGGGAATTGCAGCCATTTTATTTTCAATGCGTTTTCGTGCGGATGCAGGGCGCGGCCGGTTGGCCGACCCAACCACGGTCAACAGACACGGCAACTTGCATTTGACCAGCTCAGTCCCAAGCTCAAAGGACCGGCGGACCACAAGTTCATCCCCCTCCAAATCGATGATTGACTCTGCATAGGTGATCTGAGGGATACCCAGCTTTTCAGCCAGCTGGGGGCCCACCTGCGCCGTATCGCCATCGATCGCCTGTCGCCCACAAAAAACCAGGTCATATCTGCCCAGCTTTTCTATCGCACATTTGAGGGTGTAGGAGGTAGCCTGGGTATCTGCCCCGGCAAATTTCCGGTCGGAAAGCAAGACCACCCGGTCTGCCCCACGGAACAAGGCCTCGCGCAAGACCTCAGCTGCCTGCATGGGTCCCATGGTTATTACGGTCACGCTACCCCCGTGCTGGTCTTTGATGCTGAGCGCCATCTCCAGCGCATTCAGGTCTTCAGGGTTAAAGATGGCTGGCAATGCACTGCGGTTCATCGTCCCCTCAGCTGTCATCACCTCACCGGTCACGTTGCGCGTGTCTGGCACCTGTTTAACCAGCACCACGGAATGATAAATTCGATTTAAAGGCATTTAATGCTCCTATACTTTAAAAAATATTATTAAGAGAAAATATTCTTCCTAAGCCTCATACTTTGCGACGAAACGCCAGGGTACGCTCTTCCAGGGCTCAGGTACACTATTTAAACCCACGCGCGGGCTGTTGGTCACGCTTGAGTCAGAGATGGTCACCCCGTATTCCACGAACAGCTCAGCCTCAGGGGCACACAGATCAGCGCCATTTTGCATCCGGTTGATCGAGAAAGCCTGGCAGATTTTCCCTGGTCCGTTGGTCCATTGTTCCACCGGTCGTCCCATTCGGCGGGAGGCAATCCTTGCGATGCCTTCCGTTGGGATGATGGCACGGATCAGTACTGCAGCCGGATATCCTTCTGCCTCAGTCACGAAATTAAGCATCCAGTGCACCCCGTAGGTGAAGTATACATAGGCATGTCCGGGTGGACCATACATCACTTGCGTGCGGGGTGTGTAGCCTGCGCTAGCATGGCAGCCCAGGTCCTCTTCACCTATGTAAGCTTCCGTCTCGACGATGATCCCTGCTGTACGCTTACCACCCTCAAGGCGCACCAGGCGCGTACCGAGCAACTCGCGTGCCACCAGGAGTGTGGAGCGGTTGAAGAACTGGCGCTCTAAATGGGGAGTCAAAGTCATCCGGCAATTTAACCACAAAGGCTCTAACCTGCAAAGCTATCAGTTGTTGGCACGGGATCATCCATCAATTTTCAATGATCCCTGCTTTTTGTCACGTAGGCACTTCCTCAGTGGTACACGCAGGTTCAGATTCACATCAGCTTGCACATCTTCCTTGCTATGGTATAATTTCAACCTCTCGGGCGGATAGCTCAGTTGGTTAGAGCATCGCGTTGACATCGCGAAGGCCGTAGGTTCGAGTCCTATTCCGCCCACAGGAATTCCCCCTCACGGGGGCATTTGCTTTATACAGGCCATCTCACTGCCAGGCATCTACCAGAGCAAAGCATTTTTTGAAAATTCCTTCTCGCAGGTCATTTCTTCTTAATCGCCAGGGCGGTAATATCATCAAACTGGACCGCTTCTCCAATGAACTCCTGCAGTTGCCCTTCGAGATTTTTTAGCAAGGCTTCACAAGCGAGCCCCTCGCCTTTCAACAAGTCCACCAGACGTCCTCTGCCAAAAGCACCCTGGTTGATATTCAACGCGTCGGTGACGCCATCGGTATATGCCAATAATACTTCGTAATCCTCCATCACAATTTCCTTGGTTAAGAATTCAGCATTTGGTATTACACCAACGATGGGACCAGTTGGCCAGAGCTCGCGAACCATGCCTTCACTACCCACCAAAAGTGCAGGCTCATTCCCGCAATTCATATAGGTAAGCCGTCCATCTTTTAAATCGAGGATGCCGATAAAAACCGTGGAGAACATGCTTGTGTGACCGTGCGTTTCGGCAACATAATTATTGGTAAACGAAATCACATGCAGCAATCGCTCCGCATTGTTATGACCCTGACCTCCCTGGGAATGGTAGAAATAATCAATCTTCGAAGTCGCCCGAATCAAGCTGCGGAATAGGGTCATGTAAAGCGCCGCACCCACTCCCTTCCCACACACATCCCCCACAACACACAGGAGATTCCCATCTGGAAGCTGAAAGGCATCATAGTAGTCCCCTGCAACTTCGCGGGCAGCTTTAAAATAGGCAGCAATTTCCCAGCCTTCAACCCTGGGTAATTCGCGGGGCAGAAATCCCTTCTGGATCTCACGCCCAATCTCCAATTCGCGTTCAAGGCTCTTCAGGTAAAGTTTCTGCAAGTCTCGCAGGTGTTTCTTTTCCAGGCTGGAGCTGATTCGAGCGCTTAGTAATGTAGGCTCGAAGGGTTTGGGAAGGTAATCCTCCGCGCCAGATTGGATACCACGCACAACGCTCTTTAAGTCGTTGCTGGCTGAGATGACAATCACCGGGATATCACGAGTTTCAGAATTTTCTTTGAGTTTTGAAAGCACTTCAAAGCCATCCATCACTGGCATCATGATATCCAGCAATACCAGGTCCGGGTTTTCACCAGCTATCTTTTCCAGGGCTTCCTGCCCGTCCGCAGCAGAGATGGTCTGGTAGCCTGCATCCTCCAGCTCCTGCTCGACATAATCCACGTTGAAAGGCTCGTCATCCACAATGAGGATCTTTGACTTGGTCATGGCATTTTCACCCGAGATATCCTTCCAGCATTTTAAATAATAGGTTTTCATCAACCGGCTTGGTCAGGTAATCGGTAAAACCAGCCTGCCTGGCTTTATCCGAATCACCCTGCATGGCATGTGCGGAAACACCAATGATCGGCAGATTCTGAAAACTTTTGCGGATGTTCCGCGTGGCATCATAACCATCCATAACAGGCAGGGAGATATCCATCAGGATCAGATCTGGTTTGTATTCCAATGCAGAGGCGACACCCTGGGCACCGTCCTTTGCCACAAGGAGGGTGTAATCATCTTCTAAAAGCTGGGTGAGTAGATCTATGTTCAGCTCAACATCTTCGACGATCAGGATGGTCTTCATAGGCGTCTCCATTTTATGATGACATTTATTCAAGTTTCGAGCGGTACTGAATAGGAATGATCAGTGTAAATGTGGAGCCCTCACCGAGCGTGCTTTCGGCGATCAGCTCCCCACCCAGCAAGCGAGCCAGGTTGCGGCTGATGGTTAGACCTAAGCCGGTGCCACCATATTTGCGAGTGGTGGTGGTATCGGCTTGTTCAAATTCTTTGAAAATGCGCGGTAATGCCTCCGCGCTGATCCCGATGCCCGTATCGGCCACGGAGATGCGCAGGTTTTGCGCGCCTTCCCGCATGGCGGTCAGAGTGATTCTCCCTTGCTGGGTAAATTTAGCCGCGTTACTCAACAAGTTAAGGATGATCTGGCGAATTTTGTCCTGGTCGGAATAGATGATCTCCAGGCTCTCATCCACCTGCTTTTCCAGGCTGACCTCGGGCTGGAGAAGGGGTTGCGCAGTATTGGCACACAGGTCGATCAATGGTCTGATGCGGAAGTTAGCTGCCATGACATCCATGCGCCCAGCCTCAATCTTGGCGATGTCCAGCACACTATTAATCAGCCCCAATAGGTTCTCTGCACTCACAAGGACCTTATCCAGATTTTCGATCTGTTTTTCGGGGAGTAGATCCTCTCCCTTACGCCGGACGATGCGGGTAAAGCCAATAATGGCATTGAGCGGCGTGCGCAACTCGTGGCTCATATTGGCTAAGAAAGCGCTCTTGGCGTTATTGGCCTGTTCCGCGTCTGCGCGCGATTGTTGTGCTTGCTGGAACAACTGGGCATTATGGATTGCCGTGCCCACATTTGCTGCAATGATGCTGAGCAAGCGTACATCCGCCTGGTCAAAGATGCCTTCTTGAGTGCAGCTCTGCACGCTCAAAACACCCACCGCTTTACCGCTTACGATGATAGGAACCCCCAGGAAAGATTGTGACTGTATACCAATGATAGTTGCCCCAATTTCCACAACTTGCCGGTCCATTTCCTCATTGATCAGTAATGGCTGGTTGGTTTGGATGATCTTGCTGGTCAGCCCTTCTCCGAAGTGGATGGGGGACAACTCTTCGCCAAAGGTGTATGGAAAAGTGATCATATTGCTGGCCTCATCTAATAAGGCTACGAAGGCAATATCCGCATTAAATATCGCCCGCGTCTGCTCGCCCACCAGCTGGATAAGCGCCTCAAGATCCAGCTCACTGGCCAGGGCTGAGCTGACGGTATTAACCGCCGCCAGTTCAGCCGCTCGCTGCTCCGTCTCCCTCAGCAGGTGCTGGGTCTCATCAAACAACCTGGCATTCTGCAAAGCCACACTCAAGCTGTTTGCCATGGTCTCCAGGAGATGTAAATCAGAGTCGCTAAACGCATTCTCCCGGTCAACATTCTGCAGGCTGATGGCACCGTATAGCTTGCCCTGGATCCTGATGGGGACGGTGAGCGAGCTCATGGGAAGCTCTCCTGCGGGCACCTTAAAACCCGGATCAGTCTGCAGGATAAAATCTTTCATGTGATTGTTGATCAGCATGGGCTGGTCACGCTGAATAAAATAATGCCAGATGCCAGGAATGGGCATCGGATCGAAATAATAGCGGTACCCCTTCTCGATCGTGTAATGCCGGAACATCAGGTTTTTATCCACATCGAATGTCGCTAATACCACCGTATTGGCATCGAAAATATCACGGATTTTTTCACCCACCAGCTCATAGATAGCCTGGATATCCAGTTGTGACGCCAGACCAGCCTGCACGCTGTTAATGATTGCCAACTCAGCTGCCCTTTGCTGCTCGGCCTGGTAAAGCCGCGCATTTTCCAAGACGGCACCAATAGCCGAGGAGAGGGTTTGCAGCAGGTGCAGGTGATTGTCAGTGAAAGCATGTGGGCTGTTATCCGCCAGGGCGATCAAGCCCAACACCTGCTCCTTCGCCACAATCGGCGCACCTACCCACGATTGTCCAAATTTCCCTTCTCCCTGGGCGATGATTTCCGGCGGGAAGTAGGCACCATGCGCAATTTCCTCCTCCAGAGTGCCAAGCAACAAGGGCTGGCCGGTGGTGATGACTTTGGAGGATAAGCCTGTGCCAAGGGGGAATGGTTCGACATAATCGATATACCCGCCCTCGCTCCGGTCATATTCAAAGGGAACGTGAATCAGGTTGGTCTGCCGGTCCAATAACATGATTTGGGCAGAGGTCGATTGGAAAATCTCCAGCATTTTATTGCCAACCAGGCGAGTGAGTGTGCTCACATCAAGCGATTTGGACACCTCAGAGCTGACGCTATTCAGAATGGCCAGCTCGGCAGTCCGCTGTCGTTCTGCTTCCAGGGCGCGCCGGCGGGTTAGGGCAGTGGCGATATGCTGGGCAACGAAACCGAGCACCTCCTCATCTTGGTCGGTATAATGGAGCCCCTCGGTATAGCTCTGTACGAAGATAGCACCCAGGGCTTTCCCCTCCGAAATAAGCGGGGCACCAATATTATCAACATTTGGCGCACCCACCCACTCCACTTCCTGGTTGGCAATCAATTCATTGACCTGCTCCAGCCCGTGTTTGATGGGATTGCCCGTGCGGATCATGTAGCTGGTCATACCATGGTAATTTTCCAGCGGTTGGGTGGGAAAAGGCTCGTCCTTCTCGTCGACAAAATAGGGAAAGCTCAGCAGTCCAGTCGCCTCGTCATACAGGGCGATGAACAGGTTGCGGGCATACATCAGCTCACCGATCACGCGATGAATCTCACGGTAGAAATCCTGCACATCCTGCCAGTTGCTGGCTGCATCGGTGATCTTAAATAACGCGGTTTGGATCTTGTTGCTCTTGACCAGTTCTGCAGTGCGGCTCTGGATGGTTTGTTCCAGGTTGGCCTTCTGCACCTCCAACAAAGCCTGCTCCCTACGCAGTTCTGCCTGGATGTCGGATTCCCGGTCAAGCATCCCCTCCCGGAAGCGATAAAACAGGAGTAATAGAACCATTCCAATAACCAGGAGCATCAAAATGGTAATGGTGGATCCCAAAAAACTTTGAGGTATATCGATGATCTCTAGCAAATCCTGGTTGTATAGGAATGAAAACAGGAGGATCAGAAGAGCGCTTAGAAGGGTTGCATAAATCCCCGCCTTTTTGCCCATAAGGATTAAGGCCACAATGGGAACGACTAGCAGGTAGAGCGGAGCTACACCACCCAGACCGGTGAACCATAAGTTAACTATTGCTGCCACATAGCCAATGATCAAAAGTACAATCACCCGTGCCCGGTAATCCAGGGAGCGGAAAAAGGTCACCACAAGCAGTAGGATTTCAACAATTGCAAATGGGAGGACGGTGGACCAAAAATTCTGTACGCCAATCACCCTTAAAACGGTGATGATAAAAACGGGCACCGATACAATGGCGACAAAGATTAAAAAACTATTCAGGATTTTTGTGCGCCATTCACGCAGCAATGTCTCTCTGTTTTGTTTATATTCTCGCTCCATCGATTAGCCTCCTGAAGGCATAAATCCAACCGATCCTAGCTTGGTCTATTTAATAATACAGGTCTTTCGCTAATTGAGCCAATCTTGAACAATACTTTGTCTCAAGTGGATTCTAAAACAACCTTACTGGGGTTTGCCGTTTTACCACACTACAGAGGTGTGTAATACAACAATATACTCTCCACTAAAGTGAATGTCAATCCAACCTTTTCCTCCCTACGCCACACCGGATTTTACCCGATCATCGCATGAAACCATGTGAAGACAATTATAATAACTGCAAGTTGCACCTTACTTGATAATCAGAGATCATTTAGGAGACGACCATGCTGCTCCATTCTGCTGCTCAATTGCTCACCATCGCTGGCTCACCCCAACGTG
>Ga0208980_10001666_pt1 | contig 13519 bp, 8 predicted proteins | sample WetSurMetagenome_3_FD_187993 | JGI IMG/M metagenome (GOLD analysis project Ga0208980, IMG submission 187993) | Wetland microbial communities from Twitchell Island in the Sacramento Delta, sample from surface sediment Aug2011 Site A1 Bulk (version 2) | ecosystem: Environmental > Aquatic > Marine...
CTAATATTGCTTACAATAATCTTAATTACGAATCATATCCGATGGAAATGAAATTTGTTCCTGCGATCGACAGCATTTATTACGAAAAAATAACTATGAAGGAACGATCCGATGGCAGCCCGTCTGCGGAGGGTTGCCAGATCTACCTGGATACTCATGATCAGACAAATCAGTGCAGGTTTTACAGGTGGGAATATTCAGAGACATGGGAATTCCACCTTCCCTATACAGTTCCTAATAGTACATGCTGGATTTCAAATAATTCAAATGCAATAAATGTAAAAAACACATCCGGCCTCCAGGAAGACCGTGTAAAAATGTATCCAATAAACTTAGTATCTTATACTTCCGACAGACTTCAGGTAAAATACAGCATACTGGTAAATCAGTTTTCACTGAATGAAGATGAATTTCTTTACTGGGACAAACTTCAAAATGTGTCAGAGCAGGTGGGTGGTCTTTATGACATGATACCATCTGAGATTCCCAGTAATGTGTATTGCCTGAATGATCCAGGTGAAAAAGTCCTTGGCTATTTCAGTGTTTCTTCCAATTCTTCCAAAAGAATTTTTATTAAGGATCGTTTTGCTGGAATTCTAAGTCCTTATACCAATGATGCCTGCATTGCCGATACGGCTTTCGGAGGTGAAGCTGTTCCGGCATCTGCCTGGGTGATTATCAGCAACTTTATACCTTCGTATAATGTATATACTTATACAAGGGGTTGTGCTGATTGCACTGTAAGAGGGACCAACATTGAACCTGATTTCTGGGCAAATAATAAATAGTTGAGTATGGTTCTTAAGCCACGTATATTGCTTATGCCAATCTTACTTCTGTTAAATAGTTGCATCGCACAGTTTGTTCCTAAAATCGAGGAGGAAAAAGAACTTCTGGTTGTTCAGGGATTGATCACAGATCAGGATGTTACAGACACTATTAAACTTTCAAGATCATTGCCTTTGGGGGAGGTGAGCGCTGCAAGACCTGTGGGCGGATGCGCTGTTACAATTTCCGATGACCTTGGTACTGTCTGCAGTTTATCAGAGACAAAAGCTGGCACTTACCTTACACCAACATCGTTTCATGGAGTACCGGGTCGATCATATACGTTGCATGTCAAATCAAATTCAACGTTCAATAACCTGAATTATGAATCGTATCCGTCAGAAATGATACCGGTTCCTCCTGTTGACAGTATCTATTATGAAAAAACTGTAATTGAACCGGCATCGGGTTTCTATAAAGGAATAGATGGTTGCCAGATCTACTTAAATACTCATGATCCTGAAAACAAGTGCAGGTTCTTCAGATGGGATTTTGCAGAAACCTGGGTGCTCAGGCTTCTGTTTCCCGTAAAGAACATGACTTGCTGGATATCAGATAAATCTCGTTCTGTAAACATTAAAAGCACTGCGGCTTTGAATGAATCGAAAGTATCAAGCTATCCTATACAATATATTACAAATGTTACCGACAGGCTGAAAATGGAATACAGTATTCTTGTGAACCAGTATTCCATGAATGAGGATGAATACATTTACTGGGAAAAGATTCAGAACATTGCCGTTGAGGTAGGGGGACTTTACGATGTGATTCCTGCTTCTGTACCAAGCAACATAAGGTGCATCGAGGATCCGGCTGAAAAGGTTTTAGGTTATTTCAGCGTTTCCGCAAAATCATCGAAAAGGATTTTCATAAAAGATAAATTTGAAGGAATTATTGACAGGTATGACCATTGCCCAACAGATACAATTCCTTATGTTGATCCTCCGGGCCTGGGCATATCTGTATGGATACTCGATGATGAACCATATTATGTGCCTCCATTTAAAATACTTACAGATAATAAGGGCTGTGCAGACTGTACTGTAAGAGGCTCAAATGTAAAACCTGATTTCTGGGAAGACAAATAACCGGATATGATACAAAAACCACGGATATATTTTTTATTTCTTCTCTTTTTAAATAGTTGTATTGCAACATTTATACCTCAAATCGAAGAAGAAAAGGAACTTCTGGTAGTTCAGGGTCTGATAACTGATCAGAATATAACTGATACAATAAAACTATCAAGATCACTACCACTGGGGGAATTGAGTTCAGCCAGGCCTGTAACCGGATGTTCGGTGAAAATTTCAGATGATCTTGGAAATATTGTCAGTTTAACCGAAACGATGGCAGGAACCTATCTTACACCGTCATTTTTTCGGGGAGAAACCGGACGATCGTATACTTTACATATTAAAGCAAATTCACTTTTTAACAATTTCAATTATGAATCGTATCCGATGGAAATGATACCTGTTCCACCGGTTGACAGCATATATTATGAAAAAACTGTCATCGAGCCGGCATCAGGATTCTTCAAAGGAGTAGATGGCTGCCAGATCTTCCTGAACACTCATGATCCTGAAAATAAATGCAGGTTCTTCAGATGGGATTTCTCCGAAACATGGGTGCTAAGGCTTCTCTTTGAAGTAAAGAATCAGACATGCTGGGTATCAGATAAATCTCACTCAATCAATATTAAAAGTACTGCTGCATTTGATGAGTCCAGCATAACCCGTCTCCCAATAAATTATATCACCAATGTGACCGACAGACTGAAAACTGAATATAGTATCCTGGTCAACCAGTATTCGATGACTGAGGATGAATATATCTATTGGGAAAAAATTCAGAATATTGCTGTGGAGGTAGGTGGGCTTTACGACGTAATTCCTGCTTCTGTACCGAGCAATATCCGCTGTATTGAAAACCCGGCTGAAAAAGTTTTAGGTTATTTCAGCGTTTCAGCAATATCATCTAAAAGAATTTTCATCAAAGATAATTTTGCAGGCATTATTGACCAATATGAGAACTGCATTACCGATACCGTTTACACTGATAAATTTCCGGGAGTTGACATAAATGCCTGGATTCTCAGATCTCATCTCTGTTCAATTCCATGTGTTTCATCTTTCGAAATTACAACACACAGGGGATGTGCTGATTGCACTCTCAGGGGAACAAATATAAAACCTGATTTCTGGAATGATAAGTTTTAATATTAGAGAGGAAAGTGTTTAAATGATAAAAAGATTGAAACCTGCGATTCTGGTACTGACATTTATGTTTTATGTACAGGGTATATGTGGTCAGAATTCTGAAAATATGACTGACTATCTAAGTCAAAGGTTTATTAGTTTCTGTAAATCTGTCCCGCGAGAGGAGATATTTATTCACTCCGACAGGGAAGAGTATATATCAGGAGAAAATCTTTGGTTTAAAGTTTATTTAATTGACAGACAAAGTTTTAATCCTTCATCAGGTAGCAAGATTGTATATTTTGAACTTCTAAATGCTGAAAACAGGCCTGTAGTACAAAAAAGAATATTTATAGATAAAGGTTTTGGTCCCGGACAAATAGTATTGCCCGACACTTTGACTTCCGGAACTTATACTATGAGGGTTTATACCAACTGGATGAAAAACTTTCTTCCTAATAATTGTTTCATGAAGGATATTCAGATATATAACACATTGAATACTAAAAGATTTAAAGGAAAACAAGTAAGAAGTTCCGTTATCACGAAAGGAAGCACCGACAATACAGTACCGGATCTTGAAAATCCAGGTGTGTCAATGCGCATTGATAATGATAAACCGGAAGTTATTGAAATATCTGTTAACGCTGATAAAATAATCCGGACTGAAAACAATAATCGGTTTTACCTTTTTATTCAGACCCACGGAAACATTAACCATGTAAGTGCTGAAATCTTGGATGCAGAAACAACGAAGATATCTTTGCCTAAGAAAATTCTGGATGCAGGTGTAAACCAGATAACCATATTTAATTCAAAGGGAGAACCCGTTGCTGAAAAATTTATTTATACACCTGCCGCAGATAAAAATTTTCTTATACTTACTTCGGCTGACAGTTGCGGTCTGAGGAGCAGGATCACTTTGAATGTTGATTTAGGAAATCAGGTATCAACAGGAATGAAAACAGCAAATCTAAGTATATCAGTTGCTCCCCGATCAAAATACACAGAAACCATGGACATGACTGATTATTTGCTGTTTGGTACTGAGTTTGAAGTTTCGGGCCATGAGCTGTTATCAATTAAAAATATTGACAAATTACCCTCCGGAGAAATTGACAGCATACTTAAGGATGTCAGAAGTAATTGGATAAACTGGGCTGAGATATTATCAGGTGAGATCCCTGAGTTTAAATACCGGTTCGAGAAAGAAGATCACTTTCTTCCGGGCAGACTTATAACCAGCGAGCAACAGGGAGTCGGGGCTTCTGAAACACTTTTGATGTGCACCCCGGGAAAAGAGGCTGAATTTCAATATACCAGAACTGATCAGGAAGGAAATTTCAACTTCAGTGTTCCGATCGATGAAGGACTTAAAGATTTGATAATCATGCCTGATGATATTACAAAAAATCACAAGATTATTATGGATTCACCTTTTGCAGATAAATATCAATATTCAGAAATAGTGGTTGATTCCTCAGAGAATAAGATAACACCATTTATATCAAAATATAGTGTTAATCAACAGGTCCAGAAGATTTTTGAAATTCCTTCCGTTGGACCACAGATGATGCGGGCATTGGAGCCTGTTAAATCAGCAAAGTTCTATGATAAACCTGATTTGGAACTCAATATGGCCGATTATATCAGCCTTCCTGTAATGAGTGAGATCTTTTTTGAACTCTTGCCCGGTGTTTCAATGAAAAAGAAAAAGACAGGCTATGAAATATTAATAGCTAACAGGATTGATGACCATCGCTATGTTTTATCGCCATGCCTGATGATAGACGGCGTTATAATAAATGATGCAGCAATGATAGCTAACCTCGATCCGGAAATTGTTGAGAAAATAGATGTCGTAAAAGAGAAGTATTTGGTTGGCAACTACTTTTTCAATGGTATTGTGAATGTTATTACCAAATCGGGTGATTTTAGTTGTGTTTCACTTCCTGACTATATGATCAGGTTGCATTACAGGGTATTGGACCCGGTTTCCTCATTTGTTTCACCGGATTATTCCCGTGATCAGTTGATGGACAGCCGGGTTCCCGACTACAGGAATACTCTTTACTGGAATCCATCCGTAATACCCGATAAAAAGGGTCAGGCTAATGTCGATTTCTGGAGTTCTGATAATAAATCGGATTATGTAATAAATATTCAGGGAATTACACAGGATGGCAAGATAGTATCAATCAGAAAAGATCTGAAGGTAAAATAGAATCTTTCAGGCAGTAAATTATTTTGATCCCGGAAGAGGAAATTTCTTTGCCAAATAATCCAGAACAAGAATCCAGTCGTTTCCCCGACCAGAGGTGTGAGGCTTAAATCTATGTGTTCCGGTTCCTGGAATAGTATCAATGTGTTTTACATCTCTCGCGGGCTTTTTTTATGACCCAGTCGACATGAGAAAAATATGCTTCATTTGATTTAGGCGGATCATTATCAATTAATGGTCTGTTACCCTCTGTATTGGGAAAATTTAAACCGTCAAGTTCTGCCAGGATAACAGCCTGTATAACTGTAAAGCCTTTTGCCCTGCGATTCTCATGATACTTTTCCGTTTCATCTTTATCAAGTCGATGGAACAATTCCCATCCTGTATCACCAGGATAAAAAAAGGAGTTCCATCTTCAAATGTTAAAAAGCGTTTGTTTTCAGATATTTCAAGACGACCATGATTAAAATCCACCGAAGTACCCTGCCACTTGGCTTCCTGCCCTGACAAAATATTCGCCAATAAGAAGACTAATGCGAATGAAGCTGTAAGGTTTTTCATATTTGGATAAGATTTTGATCTTACTAAAATACTGAATTTTGAGAACTTTCTTTTCCGGAATAAATGTTCTGATTGTGATCTGTTCTGGCAATTGTGTAAATTAGAGTCCTGGAGTTTGAATATACTTATTGTTTAAATGTTAAGATGAGAACAACAATTTTAATTTTCAGTCTGATTTTCGTACAACTGGTTTCGTCTGCCCAGAATTATCCATTTCAGGACATCCGGTTGTCTGAAGATGAAAGGATTAAAAACCTTATTTCATTGCTCACACTCGATGAAAAAATTAATTCCCTTTCAACACGACTTTCCATTCCAAGGCTGGGTGTAAAAGGTACTCATACTGTGGAGGGCCTTCATGGTCTTGCCTACAGCGGCCCGGCTAACTGGGCTGTAAAAGGTGCCAAAGCCTCGCCAACAACTACATTTCCTCAATCAATTGGTCTTGCTGAGATGTGGGATCCTGACCTGATTCAGCTTGTTGCTGGCTGGGAGGCTACTGAAGCCAGGTATCTTGCTCAAAATAATAATTATGGAATTTCAGGATTGATAGTGTTTGCACCAAATGCCGACATGGGAAGAGACATCAGATGGGGTAGAACAGAGGAATGTTACGGAGAGGACCCATTTCTGACAGGCACCCTTGTGACTTCCTATGTTAAAGGACTACAGGGTAATGATCCAGTATTTTGGAAAACAGCTTCACTAATGAAACACTTTCTTGCCAACAGCAATGAAAATAACCGAAGCTACAACAGTTCTGACTTTGATGAGCGTTTATTTCGTGAATATTATTCATATGGTTTTTTTAAAGGGGTAACTCAGGGTGGATCACAGGCTTTTATGGCTGCTTATAATAAGTATAACGGAATTCCATGTACTGTTAATCCGGTTTTACGCAAGGTTACTATGCAGGAATGGGGTTTAAGAGGTATAATATCAACCGATGGAGGCGCTTTTAAGCAGCTGATAACCACGCATGCATATTACCCTTCACTACCTGTCGCGGCAGCTGAGTGTATCAAAGCCGGGATTACGATGTTTCTCGACGATTATCGTACCTCGGTTAAAGACGCATTGTCGAAGGGATTGATAACCGAGAAAGAGATTGAGGATGCAATTTATGGCAATTTTAAAGTGCTTCTTAAACTGGGGCTTTTGGATAATTCACCACAAAATCCTTATACACAGATTGGTGTGGCTGATACTATTGCCCCCTGGACTAAAAAAGAAGCGGGAGAACTGGTCAGAAAGTCAACTCTGGAATCAATTGTGCTTATGAAGAATGAGAATATGCTGCTTCCTCTTAAGAAGGAAAAAATAAAATCAATAGCAGTTCTGGGCCCTTCAGCAAATTCAGTGATATCTGACTGGTATTCTGGAACTCCTCCATATAAAATAAGCATACTAAAGGGCATAAAAAATGCAATTGATGAAAATGTAAAGATCAGGTTTGCAGCGAGCAACAAAGCTGATTCAGCTGTTACTGCTGCCAGGGAATCCGATGTCGCAATAGTTTGCATAGGAAACCATCCCTTAAGCTATGGATTGGGCTGGGGGCAGAATCAGGTCGCCAGTGATGGTCGTGAAGATGTAGACAGACAGGCAATTACAATTGAACAGGAAGATTTGGTCAGGCTGGTTCATGCTGCAAATCCAAATACAGTACTTATTATGGTCTCAAGTTTTCCATATGCAATAAACTGGTCGAAGGAAAATGTTCCGGCAATTATTCACGTCAGTCAGTCCAGTCAGGAAATGGGCAATGCTATTGCCGATGTTATTTTTGGCAAAGTAAGTCCTGCCGGACGATTGGTACAGACCTGGATTACCTCAATTGATCAGTTGCCCCCAATTCTTGACTATAACATAAGAAGCGGGAGGACTTATATGTACGGTAAAGAAATACCGCTCTTCCCTTTTGGCTATGGTTTGACTTATACCAGTTTCAATTATTCAGGACTAAGAGCAGAAAAAGAATACCTTAAGATTAATGAGGCGGTTAATCTGACTTTTGACCTGAAGAATACCGGCGATTACGACAGTGATGAAGTGACTCAGCTGTACGTGAGTTTTCCCGATTCAAAAGTAAATCGACCTAAAATTGCTTTGAAAGGTTTTAAACGTGTATATGTTGGTAAGGGAGAGACTATTCAGGTGTCAATTCCGCTTTATGCAGCTGATCTGACATACTGGGATGCTGACAAACAGGAATTTGTGCTGGAAAAAGGCAGAGTAAAGATTTTTATAGGATCATCATCAGCTGACTTTAAACTTCAGGGAGAGATTCAGACTAAGCCGTAAGTGAAGTCCTGGCTGTATCAAATACATGATAATTGTCAGGTTTTCGGATCTTGTTTAACTTCATGTTATAACTTGTGCAACGTAATCATTTTATCCGTGTGTTAACATTTAAACCTTAAATGTTCGATAATATTGGATTAAATGAATATTCTTAATTATTCAATATCCATATAATATGTTCACTTATTCTATTAATTTTGCATCAGATTTTATTATATCGGGGATTAATAGTTATAAATTGAAAAACAGTAAACCGGATTTTAACAGGATTGCCATAAAGGTTGGCAGCAATGTTATCACTCAATCAGATGGTTCTCTCAATGACGGAAGGATTTTACGTCTGGTTGAGGATGTAGCAATATTATACAAACAGGGTATTGAAGTTATTTTGATCTCTTCGGGAGCAGTAGCAGCAGGACGGAGTGAAGTATCTCCTTCAAAAAAGACAAATATCGTGGCTGCCAAACAGATCTGGGCAGCAATAGGACAAGTAAAACTGATGTCGAGTTATCAGTTCCTTTTTGGGAAATATGGCATTCAGGCTGGTCAGCTTCTGGCAACAAAAGAAAGTTTCAGGGACCGCAGACATTATCTTAATATGAAGAACTGCATTTCAGCGATGCTTGAAAACAGGGTTTTACCCATTGTAAATGAGAATGATACTGTATCTATCAACGAACTTATGTTCACTGATAATGATGAGTTATCGGGTCTGATCTCTTCAATGATGGACTGCAAGTCGCTGATCATTCTATCAAATGTTGATGGCGTTTATAATGGAATTCCCGGAAAGAAAGGGACCGAACTTATTACCAGGATTAAAGAAGAGTCCGAAGACCTTGATAAATATATATCCTCTGTAAAATCAGGGTTTGGAAGAGGTGGAATGTTCACAAAATGTTCCATAGCCCGTAAACTGGCATCACAAGGGGTAGATGTATTTATAGCAAATGGTACCCGCGATTCAATAATAACAGATATAGTCAGAAGAAAGGAAGTTCCCTGCACACATTTTATTGCTAACAGTAAATGGGAAACCAGTGTCAGGAAATGGCTTTCCCATTCCGATACTTTTGCGAAAGGTGCAGTGGTTGTTAATGCCGGTGCTAAGGAAGCTTTACTTGATGATAAGGCAACAAGCCTGTTGATGATCGGTATAACAAGAGTTGATGGATATTTCAAAAGCGGTGATATTGTCAGGATTATTGATGAAGAGGGAAACAATATCGGATTAGGTAAGTCACAATACGACTCAAAAAAAGCTGAGCAGAATATAGGGGAAAAGCTGAGCAGACCATTTATTCATTATGATTATATGGTTATCAATGAGAAGAGTAAATCGGTATTTCAGGAATAAAAACTTTTCCAAAACAGACAGATGGATTGTACAGCTCTTTTCAGGAATGCAAAAAAAGCCAGCCAGGCATTGAATGTTCTGGAAAGCGGGACTATTAATGATATTCTGATTGATGTTGCTGAATCAGCAGTGCAGAACAGAGAATATATTTTAACTGAAAACAAAAAGGATCTGATTCAGATGCAACAGTCCGATCCTTTATATGACCGTCTTGAACTGACTGCCGCCAGGATTGATAGTATTGCCTCTGATATCAGGAAAGTGGCAGATCTTCCAAGTCCGATTGGTCACGTTCTCATGAAAAACACAAGAGAAAACGGGTTAATAATCTCAAAGATTTCTGTTCCTTTTGGTGTAATTGGAGTTATATACGAAGCCAGGCCAAATGTGACGTTTGATGTATTTTCACTCTGTCTGAAGTCCGGGAACACATGCATTCTTAAAGGGGGCAGTGATGCAATCAACTCAAATACAGCCATTGTGAATCTGATCAAGGAAGTCCTTAAGAAATATGGAATTGATCAGAATGTACTGACCCTTCTTCCTGCGGGACGGGATGAGACGATCCAGTTGCTGACTGCCCGTAATTTTGTTGACCTTATTATTCCCCGTGGAAGCCGGAACCTAATTGACTTTGTCAGGGATAATGCTTCAATCCCTGTTATTGAGACAGGAGCCGGGATTTGCCATACTTTTTTTGATGAATCAGGTGACAAAGAAAAAGGCCGTGAGATTATCTTCAACGCCAAGACCCGAAGAGTGAGCGTTTGCAATGCACTGGATTGTCTGATAATTCATCAAAAACGTTTATCAGATCTTGGATATCTTGTTAGTCTTTGCATAGATTCGGGCGTACTCATATATGCTGACAAAAAAGCTTTTGAAGAGTTATCAGGCAAATATCCTTCTGAACTTTTGCAACGGGCAACAAATGAATCGTTCGGCACTGAATTTCTTTCATACAGGATGGCAGTCAAAACAGTCGGTTCATTTGAGGAGGCACTTGACCATATTTCTGAGTTTGGATCAAAGCATAGCGAGGCAATTATTTCTGAGAACAAAAATAGTATTCGGTTGTTCTATAACTCAGTAGATGCTTCATCAATTTATTCAAATGCCTCAACTGCATTTACTGATGGATCGGAATTCGGACTTGGAGCAGAAATTGGAATTTCGACACAAAAACTACATGCAAGAGGACCAATGGCACTGGAGGCACTGACTACCTATAAATGGATTATTGAGGGGAACGGGCAAATAAGAAGATAAACTGTTTAAAAAGAGTGTTTTATGATATTTGATTTTGAGATGATCGATTCTTTCTATAAGCAGCTGGATTCAAAAATATTTGAAATCAGAAAAAGACTGAATCATCCTTTGACTTTAAGTGAAAAAATTCTTTTCAGCCATATTTATTACAACAATCAGACAAATCCAGTCAGACGGGGTATTGATTATGTTGATTTCCTGCCAGATCGTGTAGCTATGCAGGATGCTACTGCGCAGATGGCGATACTTCAATTTATGATGGCAGGCAAAGAGACAACAGCTGTTCCGACTTCTGTTCACTGTGATCACCTTATCCTTGCCCAGGCAGGAGCGGATGACGACCTAAAGAAAGCAGGGATCACAAATAAAGAGGTATATGAATTTCTGAGCTCCGTGTGTAATAAGTATGATATCGGATTCTGGAAACCCGGAGCAGGAATAATTCATCAGATAGTTCTTGAAAATTATGCTTTCCCTGGAGGTATGATGATAGGAACAGACTCGCACACTCCTAACGCAGGAGGACTTGGAATGATAGCAATCGGTGTTGGGGGAGCTGATGCGGTAGATGTTCTGGCAGGAATGGGATGGGAACTGAAGCTGCCAAAACTCATCGGTATAAAGCTTACAGGTAAACTGAGTGGCTGGTCTTCAGCAAAAGATATCATACTGAAAATATCCGGGCTACTGACTGTTAAAGGAGGGACCGGCTATATTATTGAATACTTCGGAGAAGGTGCTGAATCACTTTCCTGTACAGGGAAAGCGACAATCTGCAACATGGGTGCGGAAACAGGAGCTACATGTTCAATCTTCAGTTTTGATAAATCAATGTCGGATTATCTTATAGCAACCGGAAGGAAGGAAATCTCAGACTTTGCCTCTAAAAACAAGAATCACCTGTCGGCTGATAAGGAGGTTTATGATGATCCGGAAAAATATTATGATCAGTTTCTGGAGATAAACCTTTCCGGGCTGGAGCCTTATATTAATGGACCTTTTACACCGGATCTGGCAACTCCTATCTCGCGTATGAAAGAAGAAGCTGCAAAAAACAATTGGCCGACAGACGTGGAAGTGGGACTTATAGGATCCTGTACAAATTCATCATATGAAGATATTTCGAGAGCAGCTTCGGTTGTTAAGAATGCTATTTCTAAAAAGTTGACTGCCAAATCTGAATTTACCATAACGCCGGGTTCTGAACAGATAAGATCAATAACTGAAAGGGATGGATTCCTTGACTTATTCAGAAAAATTGGAGGTGAAGTATTCGCAAATGCCTGCGGTCCATGTATCGGGCAGTGGGCAAGAAAAGAGTCTGACAATAACAAGATTAATACTATCATACATTCATTCAACAGAAACTTTGCCAAACGAAATGATGCTAACCCGAATACCCATGCTTTTGTTGCTTCACCTGAAATTGTAACAGCAATTGCTTTGGCCGGAAAACTTACTTTCAATCCTATAACTGATACTTTAGTAAATGCAGATGGCGAAAACGTTAAACTGGCTGAACCTGAGGGGTTGGATCTTCCTCCTGAGGGTTTCGGAGATATTGAGTCAGGTTATCAAAGACCAGTTGCCGGACAAAAGGAAGAAAAGATAGTTGTTGATCCTTCTTCAGACAGGTTACAATTGCTTTCTCCATTCAAAGAGTGGGATGGAAAAGATTTTTTAAACCTGCCATTATTGATAAAAGCAAAAGGAAAGTGTACAACCGACCATATTTCAATGGCAGGATTCTGGTTAAAATACAGAGGACATCTTGAAAATATCTCAGAGAATTACATGATAGGTGCTGTGAATTTTTTTAATGGCCAGACAAATAGCATATTTAATCAATCCAGCGGTTCATATGACACAGTACCTCAAACTGCAAGAGTATACCGTGATTCAGGATCAGGATCTGTCGTCGTCGGTGAAGAGAATTTTGGCGAAGGATCTTCAAGGGAACATGCAGCAATGGAGCCACGATTCCTTGGTGTAAAAGTTGTGCTGGTAAAGTCATTCGCGAGGATTCACGAGACAAATCTTAAAAAACAGGGCATTCTTACATTAACCTTTTATAATAAGGACGATTATCAAAAAATCAGGGAGGATGACAGAATAGATATAACAGGTCTTTCCGGTTTTGCTACAGGTAAACAACTAACTGTTACATTGACACATTCCGACGGGACAAAAGAAAAATTCCAGGCAAATCATTCTTACAATGAATCGCAGATTGAATGGTTCAGGGAAGGAAGTGCTTTAAATATTATTAGAAAATCAAACAAGAAAAATGTTATCTGAAAAAATCAAACTTATCCAGGGAAAATTATTTGTACCTGAGAATCCGGTTATTCCTTTTATTGTTGGGGATGGAACAGGACCTGATATATGGAACGCATCGGTGCGTGTCTTTGATGCTGCAGTAAATAAAGCTTATAATGGAAAACGTAAAGTAATCTGGAAGGAAGTACTCGCCGGAGAAAAAGCCTTTAAACAGACTGGTAACTGGTTGCCGGAAGAGACACTGGCGGACTTCAGGGAATATCTTGTTGGAATTAAAGGGCCTCTCACAACTCCGGTGGGAGAAGGTATGCGATCATTGAATGTAGCATTGCGACAGGTTCTTGACCTTTATACCTGTTACAGGCCTGTCAGATATTTCAAAGGAGTGCCCAGCCCGGTAAAGAATCCTGAAAAAGTAGATATGCATATCTTCAGGGAAAACACTGAGGATATTTACGCTGGCATTGAGTTTATGAACGGGAAGCCCGAAACGGAAAA
>Ga0208980_10001667_pt1 | contig 13517 bp, 8 predicted proteins | sample WetSurMetagenome_3_FD_187993 | JGI IMG/M metagenome (GOLD analysis project Ga0208980, IMG submission 187993) | Wetland microbial communities from Twitchell Island in the Sacramento Delta, sample from surface sediment Aug2011 Site A1 Bulk (version 2) | ecosystem: Environmental > Aquatic > Marine...
CCGACATCTTCATGGATATTGTAAAGACCGGCCGCACCCACCTGATGGATGCCACACCTCTTACATTAGGCCAGGAATTTTCCGGATATGCTGCACAGCTTGGATACGGTATCAAAGCAATTAAGAACACTTTGCCTCACATGTCGGAGCTGGCCCTGGGCGGAACGGCTGTCGGAACAGGCATCAACACACCCAAAGGCTATTCGGAACTTGTCGCTAAGAAAATTTCGGAACTTACGGGTTATCCTTTTGTGACGGCTCCGAACAAATTTGAGTCTTTGTCTGCGCATGATGCGGTAGTTGAAGCTTCCGGCGCCCTGAAAACCCTTGCCGTAAGCCTGATGCATATTGCCAGCAACATGCGCCTGCTCGCTTCCGGCCCGCGTTGCGGCTATAGCGAGATTATCCTGCCAGCCAATGAGCCCGGCTCTTCGATCATGCCCGGCAAGGTCAACCCGACCCAGCCCGAAGCCATGACCATGGTTTGCGTACAGGTTCTCGGAAACGACGTAGCCATCAATATCGGCGGCACGCACGGCCATTTCCAGCTCAACGTCTTCAAGCCGGTGATGATTGCCAACCTGTTGCAATCAGCGCGCCTGCTTGGCGATGCATGTGTTTCCTTCAATGATAACTGCGTGATCGGCATCGAGCCGAATCTTCCCAATATCAAGAAGAACATGGAGAATTCACTGATGCTGGTGACGGCCCTTAATCCGAAAATCGGCTATGATAACGCTGCCCTGATCGCCAAAAAAGCGCATACTGAAAACAAAACCCTGCGGGAAGCTGCACTGGAGTCAGGACTGGTTACCGGAGAGCAATTTGATGAGTGGGTTGATCCGGGGAAGATGATTGGACGATAGGACAAGGATTTGGCGATTTGACGATTGGACGATTGGACGATTTGACGATTTGACGATTTGGCGATTTGGCGATTTAATTTGTCATTTGGTATTTTTGAGTGTTAATGATGTTTTGTGAAAGATTGCAACTAGCTGATTACATTCGTCCAGTGCTTTATCAATGTCATTTTTATTACCCCGGTATAAGCCTGATGTAGCAATAATTTTCAGGTTATTATGTGACTCCCGTATTTCTTTCAGGACAATTCCTATCTTATGGGAGAAATCTTTCCTGGATGTCTATTCGCGTTATAATGCCATGGCATGCCTGCTTATACCGATGAAGGATCTTGACCGGGGCATTGCATTTGCAAAGGCTCATCCTGAGAGAGTAATACCTTACGCGGAGATAAATATAGACAGCCCGACAGCGGTGGCAGATATTCAAAAAGTCCATTCGATGGGTTTCAGGGGGCTGGGTGAACTGTTTGCCATGGGCAGGAAGGACTATAATGATCCGGCATATGATACCATCTGGGCACTGGCCGAGCAGCTTGGAATGCCGGTGGCTCCTCATACCGGGATTCTTTTTGACGGAACCATGGCTAATTTGCGCCCTGCATTCCTGGCGGATGTCGCAGCTAAGCACCCTAAACTTATAATTCATGCAGCTCACTTTGGCAACCCATGGTATGAGGAGGCTGGAGAGGCGGCTCGACGCAACAAGAATCTTTATTTCGATCTCTCAGGCTCCTCACTTATTAAGAAGGAGAATGATCCGGGTTACTGGGCTCAGTGGCTCTGGTGGACCGATGCAGCGGGCAAAGCTCATATGCCAAAGGAGGTAACGCCTGCATGGGAAAAGATTCTTTTTGCCACGGATGAGGGACCTGAAGCACTTGAGGAAAACATCCGCCGTTTCAACAAGGCTCTTGATGCCTGCCATGTCTCGGCCGAGACAAGAGCCAGATGCTACGGACTCACATTGGCGCATGTTTATGGGATAAAAACAGGTGCCGATAAATAATCAGGAACTTAAATGAAAATATGGAATTTTGGCATTATTGGGGCCGGCCTTATAGCTGATTTTCATGCCAGGGCGATTGAGAGCCTGGAAAATGCACGGCTGGCCGGCATATGCGGAACGAATGCAGCCAAAGTCAAAGCACTTGCTGAGAAGTTTAACTGCAGGAGCTTTCCGGGATATTCGGAGATGCTTCGATCGGGCGAGGTCGATATAGTGACAATAGCCACACCCAGCGGAGCCCATATGGAACCGGCAATTGAAGCAGCCCGTTATGGCAAGCATGTTTTATGCGAGAAGCCGCTTGAAATCTCCCTCGATCGTATAGATAAAATGATTGAAGCCCACAAACTGGCAGGTACGAGCCTCGGGGGGATTTTTAACTACAGGTACAATGATAACCTTAAACATCTCCGAAAGGCAGTTAATGAAGGACGCTTTGGCAAAATAACATATGCATCGGCTCATGTGCCATGGTGGAGAAACGAATCCTACTATACCAACAGCTGGCATGGCACCAGGGAGCTTGATGGAGGAGGTGCACTTATGAACCAGTCAATTCATATGATCGACCTGCTTCAGTCTCTAATCGGACCTGTCCATTCACTGCATGCCTATACTGCCACCCTTGCTCACGGGATAGCAGCTGAGGATACGGGAGTGGCTATACTGAAGTTCAAAAATGATGCTCTGGGCGCAATTTACGGCTCCACAGCATCATTCCCCGGACAATTCCGCCGGCTTGAGATTACAGGAACCAAAGGCACTGTCGTTCAGGTTGAGAACAGCTTCACGGTCTGGCAATTCGCTGAACAGACAGACTCGGACCGGGAAATCATTAAAGCTTATGAAGGGATTGACGGGGGCGGAGGAGTCTCAGATCCGGCGGCTATTCCATTTGAACCTCATGCCCGTAATATTTCAGCATTTATCGAAGCTGTTGAAACCGGGAAACCCTTCGAAGTTGATGCAGCTGAGGCCAGAAAAGCTGTGGAAATAGTGCTGGCAATCTATTCATCTGCAAGGGAAAATAAAGAATATTTATTTTAAAAAAGCCCGAATGAAACGAAGAGATTTTCTGAAAATTACCACTGCCGCCGGCGGAACACTTCATCTTTCAGTACCATCCAATAGATTTTTTTCTTCCGGTTCTGATTCTGACGATATTACATACAAGACCCTGCCACGGTGGCGCGGGTTCAATCTCTTGGAGAAGTTTACAGACAAACCTGATGAATGGATGACAGTAGCTCCGGAGTGGGGTTATAAAAACGAACCTTTTAAAGAATCCGACTTTTCCATCATTAAAGAGCTGGGGTTTAATTTTGTCCGGCTGCCGATGTCATATAAGTGCTGGAGTGAAGAGAATAACTGGTATCAGCTGAAAGAAAAGCACCTTAAGGAGATTGATCAGGCTGTTGATTTTGGCAGACAGTATGGGATTCATGTCTCTGTTAATTTTCACCGTTCCCCCGGGTACACAATAAATGATATGCACTTTCTGCCTCAATACAAAGAAAGGACCAGTATCTGGGATGATGAAGAAACTCAGAAGGCGTGTGCATTTCACTGGCGCCATTTTGCGGTCCGTTATAAAGGGATACCAAATTCCCGTCTCAGCTTCAATCTTTTCAATGAACCGATGGGCACCACAGAAGAAAAACACGATAAAGTAATCCGTTACCTTGTAAATGAAATCCGTCAAATTGATCCAAACCGTTTGATAGCCATTGACGGGTATGATTTCAAACCCAGCACTAACCTTCTGGATCTCAGAATTGCCCAGTGTGCCAGGGGGTATACACCGGGAGCAGTTACACATTATAAAGCCTCATGGAGTACAGGAAATGATAATTATCCTTCATGGCCAATGAAAGACGGAAATGGCATTTTATGGGATAGGAAAAGACTTGAAGAGCACTTTAAGCCATGGAAAGACATTGAAAGCAAGGGCGCCGGTGTTTACGTAGGCGAGTTTGGAGTTTATAACCAGACTCCTCATGATGTTACACTGGCTTTCCTGAAGGACAATCTGGAGATATGGAAGCACAATGACTGGGGATGGGCAATGTGGTGCTTCCGCGGATCTTTTGGGATCTTTAACAGCGGACGGAAAGACGTTAAGTACGAAAAGTACAAGGGTCTGTTACTTGACAGGAAGATGCTTGAACTGGTTAAACAGGCGTGATAACCATTGACTTCGATTGTCTTAACTTTTATCTTTGCATACTCTGTTGCCGATTGCCTGACTGAGCATAGTTATGGAAGTATCTGAAAATATTGACCATGAACTGTTAAGGCTTGTGAAGAATAATGATGAAGAGTATATTAAAGAGATCTTCAGATTGTATTATTCAGGATTATGCACTTATGCAACCACTTTTGTAAAAGTCCCGGATCTGGCAGAGGAAATTGTCCAGGAAACATTTATCAAATTGTGGGAAAACAGGGCGTTAAATAATGTAGAAACTTCCGTTAAACCATATATTTACAGAAGTGTGCATAATAATTGCATTAACTACCTGAAAAATAGCGAAGTATTGAGGCGTCAATCCAGCCATATGGCCGAAGAGATACTCTATCATAATGAAGTGGCTTTGAGAAATTTCAGCCCGGCAGTAATTGATGATCTGATTTCAGAGGAGCTTGAAATAAAGCTGAATAAGGTTTTGGACGAGATGCCGCCTCAGGCACGTAAAATATTCATGATGAGCCGGTTTGACCAGCTTTCCTACCAGGAGATTTCAGAAAGCATGGGAATCTCCGTCAATACGGTAAAGACCCAGATGAAAAGAGTCCTCAGTAAATTGAGAAGAATATTCGACCTGAAATAAACTTTTTTTCATCACCTGTCACCCTGACAGGGTGGTTTTCTTGTCTTATAGATTAATGGATCCGGAGCGGTCTGCGAGTCTGACGAAGAGTCGGACAATTAGTTGAACAGGCCGGTAACAGTATCAAAACATATCTAAAATTGAAAATGGATAAAATATCTGATGACTTTATCTTCCGCTTTCTGAACGGGAAACTAAGCAAGGCCGAAATCAGAGAATTTGAGCGGTGGTTAAGCTCTTCTTCCGGGAATTATGAAATATTTGATCAGCACAGAAAGATATGGCTCGGAACAGCTGCCGGCATTTCATCATCAAAATTTGATCCTGCTCCTGCCTGGGAAAAAGTGAAATCAAAAATACATAGTAATGCCGGTGACAAAATCCAGATTGCTCAATCTGGGATTGTGGGCCGTTTAAAAAGTGCTCTCAGGATAGCAGCCATGGTGATTCTGCTGATATCTGCCGGTGCTGTGGCATCCTGGATAGTTTTCTCGAAGAAACAGGTATCCCGGGATAAGAGTTTTTGTGAAATAGCAGCCCCTCCGGGCTCCAAATCGCTGATTACTCTTCCTGATGGCAGTAAAGCCTGGATTAATGCAGGAAGTAAACTTACATACGCCGGAGATTTTAACAGGACTGACCGGATTGTAACCCTTGAAGGTGAGGGCTATTTTACAGTGACTTCAAATAAGGCAAAGCCATTTATTGTTCAGACTGCCCACCTGAAAGTTAAAGCTTTCGGGACAGTGTTCAATGTCAAGGCTTATCCCGAAGAAAAGACTATTGAAACAACTCTCGTCGAAGGAGTTGTGGAAATTGAAACCGGCGGCACGACAAAATCTGAAAAATCCTATACATATACAATGCAGCCAAAGCAAAATATTATATACCATATTGAATCGGGTATGGCCGAACAGAAATCAGATAAAATGCCTGTCATTGAAAAAGCCCCATCCATAAAAGCTCAGGTAATTGATAAAGAGGTTCAGGTTATAAGCAACATTAAACCAGAGCTCTACACTTCCTGGAAAGATGAGAAATGGGTCATTGAAGGTATGCCGCTTGATAAGCTCGCTGTTCTGATGGGAAGGAGGTTTAACAGCCGGATCGAAATCAGGGATGATGCATTGAAACTTTACAAATTCACCGGTACCATACAGAACGAGACCCTCGAACAGATGATGGTCATCCTCGGGCTGACCACACCCCTTGAATATTCGATAGGAAAAGGAAACGTTTCCTGGATGCTCAACAGGAACCTTGAAAGAAATTATACTAGAATACTTAAAAGATAAATTATAATAATACCCCGAACTAACCTAAAAAAACTGCCTATGATGAGAAAATTAAATCCCTAAAAAACCGGGACAGCAAGTGCCCCGGCAAGTTTAACCGGATATTCTCCGCGAAAGAATATCTCAAGAATGTATAATTAAACCACTACAAAACTATGAAAAAAAAACAAGACAGGGATTGTTCTGTTCATCCCGGAACATTCCGAAAACTACTATTAATTATGAAACTTACAATCCTGATAACCTTTCTGACCGTAATGCAGGCATTCGGATCGGTTTATTCTCAAAATACACGCTTAAGCCTCTCAGTTGAAGATAAGCCTATGCGCGAAGTTTTTAAGCTCATCGAGAAGGAAAGCAATTTCAGGTTTTTCTACAATGACGAGTTTAATGAGCTGAATAAGAGGATAAATATCGATGTCAACGAAGAGAAGATCGACGATATCCTGACAGCAATTCTCGACAATTCAGAGGTGACCTACAAGATACTGGAGAACAATGTAGTTGTTATAACTCCATTGGCTGAGCCATTGCCACAACAGGGAACCGTAAAGGGAAAGGTAACTGATGCTTCCACCGGAGAGCCGATAGCAGGTGTCAACATAGTCGTTGAGGGAACCGCAACAGGAACGATGACAGGAGCTGACGGCAGCTTTACTATTAATGTGCCCGGACCTCAGTCTGTCCTGGTCTTTTCTTTTATAGGCATGACTACCCAGAAAGTTCTTACAGGCGGGCAGCAGGTGATAAATGTAAGTCTGAAATCCGATCTGGCTTTGCTCGAGGAGGTTGTTGTGACGGGTTATGGAACTCAAAAGAAGAAGGATGTGACAGGAGCTATTGCAGTTATCTCTGCGAAGGAACTTGATGCGAGGCCTGCTATGCAGTTTGGAAATGCGCTTGAAGGAAAGGCGGCAGGCATACAGGTTATTCGCTCTTCCGGACAGCCTCAGGCCGGATTCTCTATTAAGATCAGAGGTACTTCCTCAATAACTTCAGGAAGTGATCCATTGTATATAGTCGACGGAGTGCAAACATACAACGTGAGCGAAATAAATCCTGCAGATATAGAAAGCTTCACTGTGCTTAAAGATGCTTCATCTGCAGCTATTTATGGCAGCAGCGGAGCCAATGGTGTTGTGCTCATTACAACAAAAAGGGGAAGGAATCAGAAAACCCAGGTTAATTTCAGCACTTCGATGATGACCTCCCAGGCATGGAAGAGGCTCAAAGTTTTAAACAGTTCCCAGTTCTTTGATCTTGCCAACGACCTCGGACTTGCTCCTGTTGACAAGAATTATTATGATGCAAATACCAACTGGCAGGATGAGGTTTTCAGAACCGCCCTTACCCAGAATTATCAGATGTCGGTGCAGGGCGGCAATGAAAAGACGGATTTCTATCTGTCGGGCTCAGTGGTAAACCAGCAGGGAATTGTGCTGAATAACAGCGTAAAACGCGCAACTTTCAAGGTCAACCTGGACCATAAGGTAAGCGACATCTTTAAAGTGGGAACCAGCATCGCATATGATAAATGGAGCGATGTTTCAGTTACTGAAAATGACAGGAACGGAGTTATAACCAGGCTATTGACGGCTGTTCCCTTTATCGGGATCTGGGATAAGACCTATCCCGACCAGTATGCCGTGAATCCTTATATTCCTGATCTTGAGAATCCTGTATCCACGGTCTATCAGCCTGATCAGATATATGAACATAACAGGTTTCACGGGAATGCATGGGCTGAACTGAGCATTCTTAAAAACCTGAAATTCAAGAGCCTGCTTGGGCTTGAGCACAGCAATGGCATCTTTACATCATTCCAGAATCCTACCCAGACAAGCTATGGGCGTTCGATGGACGGACTGGCTGCTGAAAGTCACGATGATTACAATTACTGGGTTTCAGAAAACACACTGAATTATTACCAGAATTTCGGTGACAATAGTATCAGTTTATTAGGCGGATTTATTGCCTCCCGTGAGAGTGACCGCGGATTGTACATAAGTTCTCACGGATTTGGCGGAAGTACAGCTATTACAACAGTAACTGCAGGTACTGTTCAGAGCGTACCTGAGGTTTCAATTTATGATAAGTCTCATGCAGCATTTATAGGCCGGCTTAACTATTCCTACAAGGATAAATATCTGTTTACATCAAATTTCAGAGCTGATGGCTCCGGCCAGTTTTCATCGGAAAACAGGTGGGGTTACTTCCCCTCTTTCTCTGCCGGATGGCGCATCTCAAAGGAGAGTTTCTTTGAAAATGTAAAAGCAATAAATGATCTGAAAATCAGAGCTGGCTGGGGACTTGTTGGAAATGACCGCGCCAATCCCTATGCATGGTACGGACTTGTGAATCCTGCCCTCTATATAACCGGCGGAAGTATTGTGAATGCGTATGTCCCGGGAACACTGGAAAACAGCGCACTTAAGTGGGAAAAAACCGGGCAGTTCAATATCGGGGTTGATATCTCCTTCCTGGATAGCAGGATAACTGTCAACGCAGATTATTATCAAAAAAAGACATCGGATCTATTGTTGTATGTTCCAATTCCAGCCAGCGTGGGGATTCCCGGCAACGTGGCCCTCCAGAATGCGGGAAGTCTTGAGAACAAGGGCTTTGAATTCCAGATCAGTTCAAGAAATTTTGTCAGGGGTGACTTCACCTGGAATACCGATTTCAATATTAACTTCAACAAAAACAAAGTTTTGGATATAGTAGGTACGGTTATTCATTCGGGAGCTATCAATCCTGCAGGTACTACCTATAACCTCTCCATTGTCAAGGAAGGTCAGCCCCTGGGATTATTTTACGGATACATCTCCGATGGTGTCGATCCTGCTACGGGTATGATAAAGTACAGAGATCTTGACACGAGCGGCGACATTTCGGATGCCGATAAAACCATAATCGGTAATGCCAATCCTGACTTTACATATGGTCTTACCAACTCATTCGCCTATAAGAATTTTACACTGGATCTTTTTCTCCAGGGAGTGCAGGGCAACGATATCTTCGATGCCACAAGAATCCTTTCCGAGTCAATGAGGCTGGCAATGAACCAGTCAGCTACGGTTCTTGAAAGGTGGAAAAATCCGGGTGATATAACCAGCATGCCACGGGCACTTAAAGATGATGTAACTAATTCAGAACCCTCCACAAGATATATTGAAAACGGTTCATACCTGAGGGTAAAATCGCTTACACTTGCCTATAATCTGCCTAAAACAATACTTCAAAGGATTAAGATCGCCCGTTTACAGGTATATGTGACAACGGAAAACCTGCTTACATTCACCAAATACTCTGGATTTGACCCTGAAGTGAGTGCATTTAATGCCTCCAATCAGGATAATACAAGCAAGAATACTGCTCCGGGTGTCGATTATGGAACATATCCCCAATCGAGAGATGTAATAATAGGATTGAATGTCACTTTCTAATTAATCAAACTTAATTGCTGAAAAATGAAAAAGAGTTCAAAATACATATTTTACACGTTGATACTTTTTTCAACGTTTTTACCTGCATGTCAGAAATTTCTCTCTGATGCTCCACAATCGAGCCTGACTTCAGGGAATGCGTATAATTCTGCCAGTGATATAGAAAATGCCCTGGCAGGCTGTTATAATATCTTCTACACCGATTATTATCAGTGGGAAAACGTCATGATCAGCGATAACCGCTCAGACAACGCATACCCTGGTGGCGGTGGTGAAGATACCTTCGTCAACATAGACCAGTTCAATGTTCCTCCAAGCAATAGTCATGATTATGGCTTCTGGTGGGGCCAGCCTTACGAGGGCATAGCGAGGTGCAATATTTTACTGGATAAAATCGGAGCCGTAACCGATCCGAAGCTTGATCTGAATGACAGACGCAAGGAGGTCATCGGTGAAGCCAGCTTTCTGAGAGCATTTCACTATTACCAGCTTGTGAAAACCTTTGGAGGCGTTCCATTGGAGCTTCAGTCCAATACTGCTGATCCTGCCGTTACACGTAAGGCAAGATCGACTGAAACGGAGGTTTATGATCAGATTGTTAAAGATCTGCAGGTTGCAGTTGATGATCTGCCTGATTCATTCGGGGAGGCCTCTGTCGATAAGGTCAGGGCAACAAAGGGAGCTGCCAATGCCCTTCTAGCCAAGATCTGGGCCCAGAGAAGCGACAGGGATTATGCCAAAGTGCTTGCTTACTGCAATGCTGTAATAAACAGTCCGGCCGGCTATGTCCTGGAGCCTGACTACGCAAACCTGTTTGACGGCGCTAATTACATTAACAATGAGGCTATTTTGTTGATTCCTTTCATCGAAGGTTCTCCTGCTTCAAACTGGGGTGTTGAGCTCTACCTTGCTCCTGAAGATGGCTGGCAGAAATACTGCGTTCCGTCAAAAGACCTGGTCGACGCCTATAAAGCCGAAGGAGATGCTATCAGGTTGAAGAGTAACGTCATTTTTATGAACAATATACCATGGGCAGATGAGACATGGAGCCCATGTGGAAATCCTGAAGATACGGTTCCATTCAACTACAAACAGAAACATCCTGCCGGATGGGCATCCGGAGATAATTACTATCTGCTGAGAATGGGAGACATTGTTACCCTGAAAGCAGAAGCCCAGAATGAGCTTGGCGACCTTGATGGTGCAAAAACAACACTTAATCTGGTTCGTAAAAGGGTGAACCTTTCGGATGTAGTTGCTGCCACAAAGGAGGAGATGAGGACTAAAATACTTCATGAAAGACGCCTGGAACTGGCATTCGAAGCCCAGCGCTGGGATGACCTTGTCAGGGCCGGAGTGGCAACAGACGTTATGACTGCACTCACAGAGTATAAATATACCTGCAACGATGGAACCCCGAGTGCCCCAATACCAATTATCTACAACTGTACTCATGATAAATGGCTGATGCCGATTCCCCAGGCGGAGATTGATGCCAATCCGAACCTGGTCCAGAATCCAGGGTATGGAATGTAATTGATAATATGATTAATCAAGGTTGTCTCAAGAGTCAAATTACCCGGAAGTTGATTGTTATAATAATGTTAATTTTGGGCTGATTCCTGAGACATCCTTTTATGTATTAATGTTTATCTTTCTTAAGATGAATTTCATTTTAAACAGGTTAATTGCCGGGTCACTTTTCCTGATCCTGCTGTCTTGCAGCAAAGGGTCCGGAAATCAAAACCCGGATACATATCATTCTCACGGGATTATACCTTTGCCTCGCCAGACAGATTATCTTCCCGGAAACCTGATCGTCGACAGCACTGCTATCATAATTGGAGATGAACAGTATGCTTCTGCAAAAAAAGTTCTGGACGAATCTCTCAGCATTGCATTATTAAACAGGCTGAAAGACGGCAGTGATACAACCGGCAAAATGATAATCAGATTCATCACCGACAATTCACTTACTGAAGAGGGGTATGAGATAAATATCACAAATGAAGGTATAAGCCTTTCTTCAGAAAGTGCCAGGGGAGCTTATTACGCCGCCCAGTCTCTTCGGCAGATGATCTGGGAAATCACACTTGGCAGGAAACATCCGTCATTTGAGATGAGACAAATGAAGGTAAGCGACTCGCCAAAGTATTCATGGAGGGGATTCCATATCGACCTCTCAAGGCATATGTTTACAAAAGAATATATTGAGAAGGTAATCGACGAGCTGGCATACTATAAAATAAATAAACTGCACCTTCATCTTTCCGATGACCAGGGATGGCGTGTTGAAATATCACAGTTCCCCCTTCTGACGGAAACAGGCGCATGGCGTCCGTTTAATGAGATGGATTCTGCATGTATGGGGAAGGCGGAAACTGATTCAAAATATATTATTGACACAAGATTCATTAGAAGTGCGGGAGGAAAGACCGAATACGGAGGATATTTTACCAGGCAGGATATAGCGGATATTATTGCTTACGCTGGCGACCATTTTATTGATGTCATTCCTGAAATTGACATGCCCGGACATATGACAGCAGCGATAAACTCCTATCCCTTCCTTTCATGCACGGGATCTGCCGGCTGGGGGACGGAGTTTTCATACCCCATATGCCCTTGCAATGATGAGGTTATCAAATTCTGCCACATGGTGTGGGATGAAATCGCTGTTCTTTTTCCGTCGGAATATGTTCATATCGGATGCGATGAGGTGGACAAAAACGCATGGCAGGCTTCTGCTGCCTGCCAGAGCTTTATGGTGCAGCATAATCTTCATGGAATAAATGATCTTCAGAATTATTTTCTCAGCGATCTGCAGAATTATATGGAGTCAAAAGGCAAAACAGTCATTGCATGGGATGACGTCATTGACGGAAAGGCTGATAATAACCTGATTATGATGTACTGGCGTGACTGGGTTACGGATTCGCCGGCCAGATGCGCTGCAAACGGTAATAATATAATACTAACGCCATGGTCACCATTCTATATTAGTGGCGATCATACTGATAAAACCCTGAAGGATTTGTATGACTATGATGCGGAGACTCGCTTCCCGTCACAGGTTACTTCAAAAATTACCGGCCTGCAGAGTTGCCTGTGGACCGAGGAGATACCTTCCGAAGCAATGTTTGAGTACCTCGTTTATCCCAGGATGCAGGCTCTGGCCGAAGTGGCATGGGGAGCTGCAAAAGACTGGACCACTTTTAAGATAAGGCTGGCTTCTCACCTTAAATATATGACCTCAAAGAATATCAGATACCGTAAACCGGGTTGGGCAAAATAGGGATTAACAGGTAAATGAATTGACGGATACAGAAAATTCTTCCGGTACTATTCACTACTTTTGCAGCTGAAGAGCTTTTTATGAAACATTGGTTTACCGGTGATGCTTTTGCAGTAGTACGGGTCAGAAATTTCAGGCTTTACCTTTTTTACCGCGTATTCATGACGATGGCTGCACTGATGCAATCAGTAATCGTTGGCTGGCAAATTTATGATCTTACACACAATGTGCTGTGGCTTGGATTTATCGGGCTGGTGGAGGTTATTCCACAGGTTACTGTTTCACTTTTTGCAGGCCACTTCAGCGATATCTGGAACAGGCACAAGATAATCAAGTACTCTTCCATTTTACTTATCTTTGGAGCAGTTATATTATTGATATACAGCATAGATGCCGGTTACTTTTCTGCAAAATTCGGGATATATCCGCTATTTATATCAATCTTTCTTACAGGGCTTTCAAGAGGTATTCTAAGTCCTGCCCAGGTGGCACTCGTCGGGCAGCTTGTTCCGAGGAGTCTTTATGCCAATGCTGCTACCTGGAATAGCGCCAACTGGCAGCTCGCAGCCGTTCTGGGACCGGCAGCCGGAGGGATGGTTTACGGCTTTCTTGGTGTTGTGCCGGCATATTCACTTGTGCTTATTTTGTATTCGATATCTTTCTTTCTGATGCTTTTGATAAAGATAGGCAAGCATGAGGTTACCGAAACTGACGAGGGAGTATTAGGCAGAATTAAAAGCGGTATAGATTTCGTCTTTAAGACACCGGAATTGCTGGG
>Ga0208980_10001668_pt1 | contig 13513 bp, 9 predicted proteins | sample WetSurMetagenome_3_FD_187993 | JGI IMG/M metagenome (GOLD analysis project Ga0208980, IMG submission 187993) | Wetland microbial communities from Twitchell Island in the Sacramento Delta, sample from surface sediment Aug2011 Site A1 Bulk (version 2) | ecosystem: Environmental > Aquatic > Marine...
GTGCTTATGTACTTATTTGTATTTGCTTCAAAATCGTTCTGAAGTGTCAGGTCAGATTGAAGAGAGATTGAACCTCCGGTCAAACCTATATTCTGGGCCAGAGAAAGTGAACCAAGATTCTGGAGCATATTTGTCGGGACATATTCCCACTGACCACCTATGTAAACTCTGGTATAAGCGGTACTGTAATCAGGTGTGGTTCCGCTTAATGTAAGCGATGGCCTGTACTGGGCGATGAATGTCCTGTAAGACCAGTAGCTTGAACGGAATCTGTGTTTTGCCATTAAGGCCTGCGGAGATTGTTCTTCGGAAAGCTTGATAACTTCAGTAAAAGTCAGCTTTTTTATTTCCTGAGCTGTTGTCTTCTGAAATGAGAACAGAAGTACGGCTATGATTGAAAATGACAGTATTCTCTTCATTGTTAATATTTTATTCATAACGTAACGATTCAATGGGATCTCTCTCCGATGCACGCTTGGCCGGTGAGTAACCGAAAATTATACCAACTGCAGCTGAAACTCCAAAAGCAATAACGACAGATAAAAATGAAACTATCGTCATGATGCCTGCAACCTGCTCTATCAGCTTGGCCATTATAACTCCGAAGAAAATGCCAATGAAACCGCCGGAAACGCTTATCAGAACAGCCTCTGAAAGGAACTGTACTACAATGTCCATTTTTTTGGCGCCGATAGCCATCCTGGTTCCAATTTCCTTTATCCTTTCCATCACAGAGGCGAACATGATGTTCATGATCCCTATTCCCCCTACTATCAGAGAGATGCTGGCGATTGCTCCAAGCACTATATTGAAGATATCTTTTGTTCTCTGCTGCTGCTTAAGAAGAAGCTCCGGGACAGTTATTTCGAAATCTTTCACACCGGTATGACGGCGTGAAAGCATTCTGCTCAGTACTTCAGTTGATGAATTAAGTTGTTCCGTTTCGTTTACCTGAACGACAATCCTGTCGAGCTGGTTATAATTGGTCTCTGCATCAGTGTTGGCATCTGAACTGCTCACAACTATTCTTGCCATACCACCTCCGCCCGGACCTCCACCCATGATCATGACATTGCTTGATGCCTCAGAAACGAGCTTGGTATTCACAAGAGCCCTGTTCTGATATCTGAGCAGCATTGTCTGAATGGGAATATAAATATTATCGTTGTAAACATTTACTCCCTTTTCCTCGAAACCGGTAAGACTTACAGTAGTTTTCTGAAGTACTCCGATCACTTTCAGCCATATACCGTTGAATTTGATGTACTGTCCGATAGGGTCTACCTTGCTGAAAAATTTTGATCTTATGTTGGCCCCGATGATACATACCTGGATTCCGTTCTCCTCCTGGAATGCATTGAAGAATGAACCGGAGACAAGCGGAAGGTTGTACAGGTAGAAATAGTCGTTTGAGACACCAACAAGTTTTGCGGTATACTTAACACCGTTCATCATTGCAGTTGAGTTGAATGATATTTCGGGGCTGATCCTTTTTACTGAAGGAAGGGTCTCTTTGATTGCCTCAACATCAAGCATGTTAAGGCCTCTTGAGAATTTCTTTGTCTGTTTCTCACCTTCATCTGAGGAAGATGATGCATCCTGTACGATAGGATTGATGAGGATGTTGTTGACTCCCACCATCTTCATCTGCTCCATGATCTCCTGTTTGGCTCCCTTGCCAATAGCCAGCATGGCTATAACAGCTGCCACTCCGAAAATGATACCGAGAGCCGTAAGCATTGATTTCAGCTTGTTTGATACTATCGATTCAACAGCGATCTCAATGTCGTGGAAATACCTGAAGATAAATTTAAACATACTTTCCCTGATTTATATTATCTGGTAACTATTGTCTGCTCTGTTGGCTGGGTTGGCCGTGTTCCCTGACCACCCTGTTGTCCGGGTTGCCTTGTCCCTGTCCCCTGTTGTCCATCTCTCTGACGCATTTCCCTGAACCGGCGCATCGCTGCTGTATCCATCTGGCCTCCGTTCCTCATGTTCTGGAACTGCTGTCTCATTTCAGGGGTCATTTCACCTCCAAATCCGCCTCTGCCGCCAAAGCCTCCTGTCCGTGTTTGCTGTTCATTTGCACGGCGTTCAGCTTCCTTTTCTGCTTTCAACTTCTCCCTGATAACAGTTATCAGGTCTTCTCCGAGCAGTTTATTGAATTTCTCAGGTTCTTCAGGTGTATTGAGGTAAATTAATGCACCGGGCTCAATTCCCTGTTCAACAATTACATGATTCTCATTTGATTCACCGATAACAACAATCTGCCTTGCGCCATTTTTCATATAAACGAACGGGATACTGTCAACTCCGGCCTGCACACTTTCCAGAGGTATATATGTAACATCTTGAATGCTTTTGGTAATGATCTTGTTCCCTGTAGTCATCGAAGGCCTCAGGATAAGGTCAGATCCGAAGAGTTTGATCTGGACTTCAAAGACTTTCGCGTCGGCATTCGGAAGCTGTTCTCCTATATTGGCAACACTTGTTACGGTACCTGCATATTTCTTATCCGGGAATGCATCTACAATAATTTCAACTCTCTGACCGATTTTGACCTTGCTCACATCTATTTCATTCACATAAGTCTTGGAGATCATTGACGACATATCCGGAAGTGTCGCCACTACATTATCCCACGGACTGATTGACGAACCTACCTTTCTTTTGGCCCCGGTCCTGTCTCTTTTATAAATCACCATGCCATCAGAGGGCGCTTTGATCACAAATTTTGAAAGCACATTCTGCAGGTCTGCAACCCTCTGGCGCTGTTCGGCCAGGTTGGTTTTCATGGTTCTCATATCGGAGCGTGCCTGTTCTACCCTTAAGGCGTAACTTCTTACAGACTGCTCCAGCGAGCGGTTCGCCTTGTCGAGCGATATCTCAGCCTGACGAATTGTCGTTGGCGGTTCATACTTTGACTGCTGAAGTGTGATCTCCGCTTCCTCAACGCTGAACCTGAGGTTCTTGATCTGATCCCTGAGGTTACTCAAATTCACTGCGGTGTCAAGTACCTTAACCTCCAGGTTGGTTTCATAAGTTGTAAGCCTTTCCAGTTCATCCTTCAGACTATTGTCAAAAGACGTTCTGTCGAGAGTTGCAACATAATCTCCGGATTTAACTTCTGTTCCTTCAGGGACCAGGTCGGTGATTTTTATATCCATTGACCTTATATTGCGGCTTTGAGAGAATTCCGGCCCGTATATGTCGGTCGAATTTTCTGCCTGAAGTTCACCAGTTGTGGTAACAACGATGTCAAACTGGCCTCTCAGAGCTTCAACATAGAGGTTTGTAATGTCTTTCTTTGAAGATACCTTGCTGAAAACAATAAGGGCTATAATTGCTAATACTGCTACAGCCGATACAATGATTACTGACTTCTTCATGAGATATTTTTACTTGATTATTTCTAAAAAATTGTCACAAAAGTATTTAAAAGGGAAGTTTTATTGATTTTCATTAACAATATTTAACAACACTATCATTTGCCTTAACGCAATTAAGACATCCCTGGCTTCGGTTTTATTCCGCACTCTTCCGGTTTTTTAGTGTTTTTTAACAACCCCGGAAACCTTATTTGCAAGATTTTCAGATTCTTGCAAGGTTTTTCCCTCAGAATATATTCTGATGATGGGTTCGGTATTTGATTTTCGAATCTGAACCCATCCTCCGGGAAGATCTATTTTCATTCCATCCCTTTCATCAATTTTATGATCCCTGAATTCTTTCCTGACTGCTTTCAGGATTTTATCAAAATCGGTCCCCGGCCTAAGTGTGATCTTTGTCTTGGCGATTATATAGTCGGGATATTTTTTCCGCAGCTTCGAACATTTCATTTTACTTCTTGCCAGGTGTGAAAGGAAAAGGGCAATACCGGCAAGCGCATCTCTTCCATAATGCAATTCAGGATAGATAATTCCGCCGTTGCCTTCACCTCCAATGACAGCTTTGCGCTTCTTCATCTCCTCTACAACATTCACCTCTCCCACCGGTGAGGAATAATACCTGCAATTATGATCACTGCTGATATCTTTTAATGCCATCGTCGACGACATGTTCGAAACCGTATTCCCCGGAGTTTGCCCGAGAATGTAGTCGGCAACGGCAACAAGGGTATATTCTTCACCGAACATTGAGCCATCTTCACAGATAATTGCCAGTCTGTCGACATCAGGATCGACGACAAAACCCAGATCGGCTTTCTCTTCCGGCACAAACCTGGCAATATTATTGAGATTATCGGGCAGCGGTTCCGGATTATGGGCGAAGTTCCCGTCAGGAACCATATTAATACCAACAATACTTTTTACACCGAGAGCTTTCAGCAAGCCGGGAAGGATAATGCTGCCGACTGAATTTATACAATCCAATGCAACTCTGAAACCAGCTTTTTTAATAGTTTTCCGATCCACAAGATCAAGTGCAAGTATGCTGTTGATATGCTTACTGTTCCAGGTTTTGTCGTGCTTAATGCTGCCCTGTTTCCCGGATACTGAAAACTCAAATTTCTCTGATTCTGCAAGCTGAAGAACCATTTCCCCGTCTTTCGCAGAGAGGAATTCACCTTTTTCATTCAGAAGCTTTAAGGCATTCCATTCTGCAGGATTATGGCTTGCTGTAATAATTATACCGCCGGAAGATCCGGTGCCTGTAACAGCCATTTCAACAGTAGGCGTTGTTGCCATGCCGAGATCAATGACATTGATTCCAAGGCTTCTGAGTGTCATAATAACCAGCTGGCTGACCATGGGTCCTGATTGTCTGGCATCGCGCCCCGTTACAACTGAAGATATTTTCCTGTTTCTTTTTTTCAACCATGTTCCATATGCAGCAGTGAACTTAACAATATCGACAGGATTAAGACTTTCGCCCGGTTTTCCCCCTATTGTTCCCCTGATACCGGAGATGGATTTTATCAATGTCATAGGCTTGTTTTTTGAGATTCACAAAGTTGCAAAAAAATCTGCAAATCGTAAGTTGTCAAATAATTGTACCTTTGCTGCCTGATCAAAATGAGAAATGGAAAAACGCAAATCTGAAAGCAGATCCGGCAGAGAACCTGAGAAAATAAGGCTTAACCGCTTTATTGCCAACAGCGGTGTCTGCTCAAGACGCGAAGCGGATGAGATTATACGAAACGGCTACATCTCAGTAAATGGCAATAAGGTCAGTGATCTGGGAACTAAAGTCACGTTAAGCGATGATGTAAGATACAGGGGAAAAAAGCTTTCAGCAGAAAAAAAGGTGTATATACTACTCAATAAACCAAAGGGATACGTTACCACTGTCGAGGATCCTCATGCTGACCGTACTGTCCTTGATCTGGTTGGAAATGCCTGCAGAGAGAGAGTCTATCCTGTAGGAAGGCTTGATAAGGATACGACCGGTGTTCTGCTACTGACAAACGATGGCGACCTGACAGGCAAGCTTACTCATCCGCGCTTCAACAGGAAAAAGATCTATCATGTTTTCCTTGACAGAAACTTGACCAGGGACGATTTATTCCGAATCACCGAAGGAGTGGATCTTGAGGGTGAAATTGTTGCTGCAGATGCAGTATCATATGCCGATCCTGAGGACAGGTCGCAGGTTGGAATAGAGATCCACTCAGGACAGAACAGAGTAGTCAGGAGGATCTTTGAATCGCTGGGTTACAGGATTAAGAAACTCGACAGGGTATACTTTGCAGGACTTACAAAAAAGAATCTGCAGCGGGGGAAATGGCGGTTCCTGACCGAGAAGGAGATAAACATGCTTAAACGCGGAGCTTATTGATTATGAATCACAGGTCAGGTTTCGTTAATATTCTTGGCAATCCAAATGTTGGAAAGTCAACTATTATGAACTCACTGGTTGGTGAAAAGCTTTCTATAATAACATCGAAAGCTCAGACCACCAGGCACCGCATTATGGGTATCGTGAACGGAGATGACTTTCAGATAGTTTATTCCGATACTCCCGGCATCCTGAAGCCAAGGTACAAGCTCCAGGAGGCAATGATGAATTTTGTAAATACAGCACTGAGAGATGCTGACGTCATACTTTATGTTACGGATGTCACAGAAAAGCCTCTTGTTGAAAAAGAATATACAGAAAGGATAAAAGCATCCGGCATCCCGGTGATAATTGCAATAAATAAAATCGATCTTTCAAATCAGGCTGAGCTGGAGAAGATTGCAGAAGCATGGCACACAGCTTTTCCGGAATCACCTGTTATCCCGCTGTCAGCCCTGAAGAAATTCAACCTTGCATCCCTTCTTGATGCAATATTAAAAAGGCTTCCTGAAGGAGAGCCTTATTTTCCCAAAGATCAGCTTACCGATAAATATGAGAGGTTCTTTGCTTCAGAGATCCTGCGCGAAAAGGTCCTGAAAAACTACAAGGAAGAGATCCCCTATTGTGTTGAGATTGAGATCGAAAGCTTCAGGGATGAACAAAAAATAATTAAGATCGGAGCTGTGATACACGTTGCACGCGACAGCCAGAAAGGAATAATTATCGGGCATAAAGGATCAATGCTGAAGAAAGTGGGTACAGAAGCCAGGCACGATATGGAGGATTTCTTCGGAAAGAAGATTTTTCTTGAATTATTCGTAAAGGTCACCAAAGACTGGAGAGATAAGCCTGCAATACTAAAAAGATTCGGATACCGTTAAGATAATAAGAGAATTAAATGAGCAGAATAGTTGCAATAGTGGGGAGACCGAATGTTGGTAAATCAACTCTCTTCAACAGGTTGACAGATTCAAGGGACGCAATAGTTGATGAGGTGAGCGGGGTTACGCGTGACCGTAACTATGGTACCTGCAACTGGAATGGAGTGGATTTTTCTGTTATCGACACCGGAGGATATGTGGAAAAATCCGAAGATATTTTCGAGGGTGAGATCAACAAGCAGGTCCGCCTGGCTATTGACGAATCCGACCTGATAATATTCATGGTTGATGTAACCACAGGAATACATGAGCTTGATAAAGCTGTAGCAATGATGCTCAGAAAAACGAACAGGAAGATCTTCCTGGTAGTCAATAAAGTTGATAATAATCAAAGGCTCATAGATGCAAATGAGTTTTACAGCCTGGGACTTGGTGAGTACTATGCATTAAGCTCAATCAGCGGAAGCGGTACCGGAGAATTGCTTGATGCTGTAGTCTCAAACCTGCCTGACACAAAACCCGAAGATATCCCTGATCTGCCACGAATAGCCATAGTGGGCAGACCAAATGTAGGGAAATCTTCACTCATCAATTCCCTTCTGGGTGAAGAAAGGAATATTGTGACTCCGCTTGCAGGAACAACCCGCGATTCAATCTTTACCCGTTTCAATAAATTCAAGCATGATTTTCTCCTTGTTGATACGGCAGGATTGAGAAAAAAAGGGAAGGTGAGCGAGGATGTGGAATTCTATTCAGTGATGAGAGCAGTAAGAACTATAGAAAATTCAGATATATGTCTTCTTCTCATCGACGGTACAAGAGGTTTTGAATCTCAGGATCTTAATATTCTTTCTCTTATCCTCAAGAATAACAAAGGATTGATCCTCCTGGTAAATAAGTGGGATCTTGTTGAAAAAGAGAATAATACTACAAAGAACATTGAACAGGAGATCAGAAACAGAACTGCTCCCTTTGTTGATTACCCGATCCTTTTCATTTCTGCAATAAACAAACAAAGGATTCACAAGATTCTTGAAGTGGTTGAAACGGTGAATTCGAATCGCAAAAGGAAGATACCTACTTCAGAGCTCAACGAGGTGATGCTTGAAATTGTCAAACAAAATCCGCCGCCAGCTTTGAAAGGCAAGTATGTTAAGATTAAATATGTTACACAGCTTCCTGTATATACTCCTTCATTTGCCTTTTTCTGCAATCTTCCGCAATATGTAAAAGATCCTTACAGACGATATATTGAGAACAGAATGAGGGAGAAGTATGAATTTACCGGAGTGCCGCTTAGGATATTTTTCAGAAAGAAATAGTATGATTTGGCTTATTTTTTGATCGAAAAAATTATATTACCCGGAAATTATGAGACTGATCAGATATATAACAGCGGTTACCTTATCAGCAATTGCTTTAGTGTCGTGCAAAAAGATTGAATCACTTCCTCCAAGGCCTCATATTGAATTCAGGAGCTTTGCTGTTTTCGACACAACAGATATACTGGCCAACAGCTGCAAAGGAGGAAGGCTGAATTTTTATTTTGAGGATGGCGACGGAGATCTTGGTCTTGATCCTCCTGTTTTTGAAAATGACGATACTGTTAATCTGTTTTTCACCCTTTACAGGAAAACAGGAAATATCTTCACCGAAGTACCTGAGGATGATTTGCTGAATCCGTCGGATTACAGGATACCATACATGGAACGCACCGGGCAGAACAAGATTTTAAAAGGCATAATTTCAGTCACTTTCCTATACCTCTTTTACGATCCCGATGATACCGATACCCTGAAGTATGAATTTTACATCAGGGACAGGGGTCAGCATATAAGTGATACAGCTTCAACAAGCGAGATCCCGCTCTCTGATAACGGACTTTATAAATAGATTGGATTTTCAGAGCCTGACACCGATCAGGAGGATGTCATCCACCTGTTCATAGTCGCCTTTCCATTCATCGTAGAATTTTGAAATGACCTCTTTCTGCCCTGAGAGAGGGAGGTTGGCAACATCTTCAATGAGTTTTTTAAGCCTTGCTATCTTCAGCTTCTTGCCATCTGTTCCGCCAAACTGGTCAGGAAGGCCATCGGAAAAAAGGTAGAGGGTGTCGCCTTCATTAAGATAATACTCCTGGTCGTCGAAATATTTTTCAATAACCGATTCTCCGCCGACCGAACACCTGTTTCCCTTTATATACAAAGGTTCTCCGTCAAGAACAAGTATCACCGGGCGCATTGCTGACGCAAATCTTATATGGCGTTTACTGGTGTTGATCTCGCAGATCACCATGTCCATACCGTCGTTGGAAACACCAAGCTCGACATTTTGGTTCAATGTTGAAAATATCTGCTTGTCGAGCATTTTGAGTATCTCCGATGGCTTTGTAACGTGCTGGCGAATTACAATATCCTGAAGAAGAGTAGATCCTATCATCGACATGAAGGCACCAGGAACTCCATGGCCGGTGGAATCAGCACAGACAAGAATGAACTTGTCATCGCTGATTTTGTCGAACCAGTAAAAATCGCCGCTTACTATGTCGCGAGGTCTGAATAACAGAAAGGCTTCTCTGAAAGACTCTTTCAGTTTACTGAAATCAGGGAGTATGCTGGTCTGTATTCTCTTTGCATAGTTAATACTGTCAGTAATCTCGATATTTTGCAATTCGATCTTGTCTTTCTGCCTGAGAACCACACTTGTTCTGGCTTCAAGTTCTTTCTCAAGATATACCTGTATTTTCTTCTGTGCTTTTTCCCGTTGCCTTACAATTAATACTATTATCCCGGAAGCCAGAAGAAAAAGTGAAAGTATGAACCACCATGTACGCCAGACTGGCTTTTTAATTAAAAGTTCGAATGAAACCGGAGCTTCACTTGCCAGGCCATAATCATTTACAGATCTCATCATGAATCTGTAACGGCCGTCAGATGGCGTAAATTTAGGATCTCTCTGTATCGTATATGCTGACCAGTTGTCATTGTAATTTTCCAGAAAATACTGGTAATAAACTTTCTCGGGATTTTTCAGATTTATCCCGACATAGTTTACCTTGATGCTATACATTTTTTTGTAAGGGAGTGTATAAGAGCTTCTTGGCGGATATACAGAATCATTGATGGAAACATAATTGATATTATTCAGCGGCGCTGACTGTGATTTGCGATCCAGATTCCTGTCATATACAGAAAATCCCTCAGTTGTTCCAATAAACATCCTGCCATCGTGTGATTCATATATTCCATCCGGAGTGCAAACGCCACCTTGTGTAAAATCGGTTCCATAAGTACGGATCACATTAGTATTCCTGTTGAATACTGAAAATCCCCTGTCGTGACCTACCCAGATATTATTGATTGAATCTGCAAATATGCTGTAGCAATAATCCGACATCAGGTTATCAGACCTGGTATAGGATCGAAGTGAGTCTTTGTAAAATTCAAATATTCCGTTCCCCTTTGTGGCAGCCCAAAGATGGCCGTCCCTCGATTCATGGAAAGAAATGATCTCATTCCTTGTTGTTCCGTACATAACAGCTTTACCCTGGATAACTCCCGTTTCAGGATCAATCCTGTAAAGCCGGTCGGCTTCCATGGCAATGGCAGCTGTTCCGTCCGAAGTAAGACAAATCTGATTTATACTGTTGTGAGGCAGTCCGGTATAATTATTGTAACGTCCTTTTAGTTTTCCGCTTTTTTCATTTGATAAAATAATAACGCCATTCAGCGTCCCGAGCCATATATATTTTCTGTCGACTTCAATATCCTTGATATAATCTTCACTGGAATCACCATTTCGATAAAACAGTCTTATGCTTCCTGATGCATCTCTTACAAAAACCCCTCCTCCATTGGTCCCTATCCATACATTATTATTATGGTCAACACAATAAGAAATAATCTCATATTTTCCTGTTATTTGCTTCAGATCTGTAAATGATCTTGTTTTGCCTTCATCAGCGTTAAAAATCCAGAATCCTGCAGGGGTTCCCAGCATATAATCTTTTCCAATCCGGTTAACATAAATTATATCATTTGCTTCCGGAGTCACGCCAGGTGAATAGAGAACAAAAGAAAGAGAATTCAGCATAGCAAGACCATCTCCGAATAATCCTATCCAATAGTTGTTCTCCATATCCTGGTAAACAACTTTAGCATTGTTACCAGGTAAACCTGAGTTTTTGTCGAAATGCTTAACCGATTTTACCGATGCGTCATTCTGTGAAAAACTTATTTCAAGCACTCCGGATTCATTGGTGGCGACCCAAAGATTCTTATCTGTATCTTCTGTTATGTATTGAACATCCAGCATTTCGAGCTCCGGTCTCTTTATAAACCTGTTGAGTAATGTCGTTCCCTGGGAAATAGAAAGTTTGAAAAGTCCATTGCCATTTGTCCCGGCAAGATATGTATCGGCATCGTTTATCCTGTGAATTGCCGTTACACTTGAATAATCGAATCCTTCAATTATGCTCAGAATTGAAAATGAATCACCGCTAAGCCTGCAAATACTGATATTTTCCTGGGTTCCCAGGAGAAGGTCGCCGGAGTTTGTGAAGCAGGCCGAAAGGAGCATCAGTCCCGGATCGACATGGAATGTCTTTATATTGCGACGATCATCGGGATTGATTTTAATGACCGATCCCACCTGGGGAATGACATAGATAAATTTATCGGGCCCCTCGAGAAGTGCCGAAATATGTCTTGTATTATTTACAGTAACTTTTTTGATCTCATTGCCACTCGTATAAAAGATTGATCCTGTATTGCATCCAAACCAGAGATTCCCATTTTTATCTTTCAGACAGGCGGTCGGATAATTTTCGCCTGAAGAGTCGGGAAGAGATATTTTATAAAAATCAAATCCATCGAATTTCGAAAGGCCATTACCTGTACCAACCCACAAATACCCTTTGTTATCCTGGATAATTGAATAGACAAACTCATCGGGTATCCCGTTTTCGAGACCATAATTCCTGAACCGGTAGGATTGTCCTTCAGTGATAAAGGAAAACGAAATCAGGCACGTGAGGGTGCAGAAACAGAATTTAATTTTTGATCTCAACAACATCCTCACAGGATTTATCATTTAGGTTTTGGAACCTTTGTTATACTTATGTTCGTCACATATTTTGGAACGCCGCCAATCGGAGAACTATAGAACGGCATTGCTTCCCCATACTGGTTCTCGATGGTCAAAACAACATTATTGTTCTTGACCAGAGTTCCCTGTTTCTTATGAAACTGAAAATCAAGTGATGCGCCAATTTCTGCCGGTTCAATACCAACTCTGAAATCTTTCCAGTCTTTCTCAGTGGATACCGGTTTGGCATCAATCCCCTGTTTGTATCTTGAAACAACAAGGATATGCCCATCATCATCCCAGTCAAAATTACTCTCCTTTACCCATACTACCCCGGTATCGACGTAAGGATAAATATGAGCCACACTTCTGAAGTCGTTCCACATTCTGAAGGTATATTCATAGGTAAAGGCATTCCCTCCTTCAACCGGTATGTTATTATTAGGATCACGGCTCATGAAGAACCTGTAAAGATTCCCATCATCTCCGCTTATTCCTTCAATAACTATTTTGAACATATAAACTTTCCATTTTTTGTTAAAATCGCCCGCTGTCGGGTTAAAAGGGCCAAAAGTAAAATACTTGTTGTCGTATCTGGCCTCAGTGCCGAAAACTCTGGATGCCAGCATTGTTCCTCCCTTATAGTTCAAGCCATTAAGCAATCCCTTGGACTCTTCATTCTGATCAGGATCGACTCCTTTTCCTCCGTAAACTGCAAAGAGCGTCCGTGTATTGAATTCCCCCTGAATCTCATCATGCTCTCCACCGCAGTCAGGATCAAAAACTCTTATATAAAATTGTTGTTTGAATTCCATTGGAATACTGAAAAACCATACCTGGTAAAAATCATCATCACCCCATGAAGTTTCCCCCTGCTTCCCGAAAGTCACCAGGAAGGGGATATTTTCATCCTTACTCGGAACAGCTTGTGAGAACAGATCAACCGAAGCTATCGAACTGAGAAGTAAGAGTGTGAATAATATGTTTTTATCTGATTTCATCAAACCTGCAAAGTTAGTCATTTTCGGTTTCAGGGCTGCCTTGAAATTACTACATTTTTACAAATACAGGCTTCCCTGATAACTCCGCCCGGTTCCGGTTCAGCAGTAACTATCAGCTGTATATTATAGGTTCCGGGTCTGATATATGTCTTATCAACTTCCTTGCCAATCGCAATCGTACCGTCATCGAAATTCCAGTAATATTGAGCAATATTCCAACCGGGCAGATTTGTACTGTCGGCATTAAATGCTATTCTCTGACTCTGGCTGCCTGCATCAGGACCTGAAATATATGGTTGCTCAATATCAAGTATTTCAAGGCTATAAGTCTTTTCGTTATACATCACTTCCTTGGTGATGAGATTCACCACATCAAGCTGGACAAGATATGATCCCGGGCCGGGATAGCAATGTATAACCACCGGTCCAATACCCTTGGCACTGCCGTCTCCAAAATTCCATTCATACCGGAAAGGTATTGTATCAAACTTGACCGCATTTTCCTCAACCAGCTGGTAGCAGTAATTGTTTTCCACCAGTGTATCGCACGAAGCCTTCCTGATGATCAGCGATTTAAAACTATATATATCATCGCCCATGCGTCGGCTTGAGGCAAAATAACCTGTTTGCATACCTGCATCTGCTACGAAAGCAAAATCATCAGCAGAAGAATTTATAGGATCGGGCAGGGCGATGGGGTCATCCCAGGCACCATGGCTCAGCATAGTGAAATAAACATCGAGTCTTCCTTTCCCCCCCGGTTTG
>Ga0208980_10001670_pt1 | contig 13507 bp, 14 predicted proteins | sample WetSurMetagenome_3_FD_187993 | JGI IMG/M metagenome (GOLD analysis project Ga0208980, IMG submission 187993) | Wetland microbial communities from Twitchell Island in the Sacramento Delta, sample from surface sediment Aug2011 Site A1 Bulk (version 2) | ecosystem: Environmental > Aquatic > Marine...
CAAGCCAAACAAATGGACCAGACGCGAATGGTTCGCAACGAGTTGGGCCGGTTCCATAGCGTGTAAGTTCAGGCGCAGAATTGCCCAGAAAGGGGGCACAAGGATCATGGGCCTCAGGGGGTTCCTGAAGGAACTGCACCACCGCAACGTGTTCAAGGTGGCGGTGGCGTATGCCGCTGCGGCCATGGTGCTGCTCGAGGTGCTGACGCACCTGTTCCACAACTTCGAGGCACCGCACTGGGTGCTGAAGGTCACCACGACGTTGCTGATCGCGGGCCTGCCCCCGCCTGTGGTGACGTCGCCGCGCGGACCTCGTTGCTTGCCTTTGCCGGCAAGGGCGCAAGCATGACGGACAACGGCGACACGCCGCACGTGCGGCATGATCGAGACGCAACGTGCCGACAGTATTGGGCGGCTGGTCGAGATGATCCGGAGATCAAAGTCACCGCAATCGCAATCGATTCCGGAGGGAGAAATGGATCCGCTTCACGTTGCCCATTTGATGGTGCTCGGCATGTGGCTGGGCATCGTGATCACTGAAGCGCTTTTCGAGTTCTCGGGCTCCGATGCGGAGTCCCTGCGCGCGGCGGCGCGATTTCACTATACGGTCGACATGTTCGGTGAGCTGCCGATCCTGTTCCTCGTGCTCATCACCGGCACGCTGCTGGCGGTGCGTGCCTGGCCATTGTCGCCTCTGCTCGTAACGAAGATTGCAGCGTCACTGGTCGCGGTGGCCGCGAACCTGGTTTGCGCGGTGTGGGTGGTGCAGCGCAGGCGAATCGAAGACGTGGACGCACTGCTGGGATTCCGGCGACGGATCTGGAGCACGGCTGCAGTCGGTGTGGTCTTCGGGACCATCGCGCTCTACCTCGGGCTGGCCTATTTCCGAGGTTGACGGCGGCGTCGCCGACGGATCCGCGCACCGACACTCGCCTCCGGCATAAGCGCACGACGCAACCAAGAGGAGATCCACATGGACTATATGCAATTGCCGCTCAACGGACTGGAATGTCCCCTCAGCGAAATGGAGCAGACAGTCCAGGACAACGTTCACCACTTCGCCCTCACGGTCCTGCGCCCAGCCGCCGCGGCAGTCGATCGCATGACGCCGGAAGAGGTGCTCGCGCCAGGATCGGTGCTCTGGACCGTGCTCGGGAAGGCCCAGGGACTGGGACTCAGCGCGACCGCCATGGCCGCGCTGCCGCCGCTGGATCGCGTCAAGCTCGCCGCGATGGTCTCCGAGGAGCTGGCCTGGGGCGACGCGGGTCTGGCCGGTGCAATCACCGTCAATGATTTCCCGGTCATCTACTCGATGCTCGCGGGCAACGAGGCGATGGTGAAGTACTGCGACGGCAAGCTCGGGTGCTGGGGCGTGACCGAGCCCGCACACGGCAGCGACACCCTGGATGCCAGTGGAGCGATCGCCGCACCGGGAGGCAGCTACGGCCCGCCCGACTGTGTGGCTCGCATTGCTGGCGACAGGATCGTCGTCAACGGGAAGAAGGCCGCCTGGGTCTCGGGCGCGATGACCGCCCAGGTCTGCGCCTTATATTGCTATCTCGAGGAACGCGGCAAGGCACGGCCCGGTGTCTCGGTGATCGTCCCGCTGGATCTGCCAGGCGTCAGCCGCGGCAAGTCGCTGGACAAGATGGGAGTCCGTGCCATGAACCAGGGGGAGCTGTACTTCGACAACGTCGAAGTCCCGCTGTCGAATCTGCTCGCCGGTCCGGACACCTACGAGGAATTCGTCTACCGCACGTTGTGCGAAGCGAACCCGATGGTCGGGGCGTGGTCGCTGGGCATCGCACGCGCCGCCTTCGATCACGCCGTGGAGTATGCGCACCATCGCAAGCAGGGCGGCGTCGCCATCATCCAGCACACGAGCGTACGCCAGCGCCTGTTCGAGATGTTCCGCAAGATCGAAGCGGCCCGCGCATTGATCCGCCGCGCCATGGCGTTCAACGCCACGGCACCGCGTCCCTCGCTGCTGGCCTCAGCCTCCGCCAAGGTGACGGCCACGCAGACCGCCTTCGAGGTCGCCTCCGAGGCCGTGCAGATCTTTGGCGGCAATGGGGTCAGCCGCGAGTACCCGGTTGAGAAGCTGTTCCGGGATGCGCGGTCGACCCTAATTGCCGACGGTGTGAACGAGGTCCTGGCCATGAAGGCTGGCACCGACCTGATCAATCCGGAATTGCTGTAGAGAATCCTCGCGACCACAGTCCGGGAAGGCTCGGCCAGCGACATTGAAGGAGGCATCACTCGTGTCAACGCAATCGAACGACGAACCCGTTCAACCGCGATCCGCCGACCGTATCGCGAGAGGGTTGATGGCGATGGGCGCGACCCTGTTCTTCCTGGGGCTCATTTCGGGGTTGCTGGTGCCGGCAATGATGAACCCGAGAATGGGCCTCGCCGGCCATCTCGAAGGGGTCATGAACGGCATATTCCTGATCGCCGTCGGCGCGGCCTGGTCGCGAGTGCGCCTGCCGAGCGGGCTCATGCCCTGGGCCGCCCGCCTGCTCGGCATCGGCGCGTATGGCAACTGGTTCTTTGTCAGCCTGGCCGCAGTCTTCGGCGCAAGCCGGACGATGCCGATCGCGGGGGCGGGCTACGAGGCCCTGCCCTGGCAGGAGACCCTCGTCACCACCGGCCTCACCATCTTCGCGCTCGCCATGCTCGCTGGCAGCGGCCTCCTGGTGTGGGGCTTCTTTCGACGCGAGGAGGACTGAAAGTCAGTCACGGACGGCGTCGGCGCAGAGTTCGGTGGGCTCGACGTGCTGGTGAACAACGCCGACGTGGAGCTCATCAAGCCAATCGCGGAGCTCGTCGTCGACCGGCGGTACACGGCGGTGTGAGTTGCGACGTCAGGCAGACACTGGAGCCGAGGTCATGGAAACGACGATAAGTGTCGTTGATACGAAGCCGGAGTTCATCGACGCCGGCGGGCGACGCATACGGCACCTGATTCTGCGCGGGCCGGGGGACGCTGTCGTTCTGGTGCACGGTATCGGCGGTAATCTCGGCGTCTGGGTATTGAACCAGGCTGCCCTCGCGGCTGGGGGGCGCACCGTCGCGGCCATCGACCTGCCGGGGCACGGTGAATCGACCAAGGACCTCGCCAGCGGCTTGCTCGAGGAGCTGTCGTCGACCGTGCTCGATTACATGGACGCGATCGGAGTCGAGCGCGCACACCTCGTCGGCCACTCGATGGGCGGCGCGGTTTGTCTCGATGTCGTGCGACGCAATCCGGCGCGCGTCATTTCGCTCACGCTGCTCGGTCCTGCGGGGATCGGGCCGGCGTCGAACCTGCCGTGGGTCGAGAGGCTCATCAATGCCCGGAGCTCCGAGGGCGTCATGCAGGTTCTGAAGGAGTCGGTCGGCGATCCGAATCTCATCAGCACGGAGATCGCCGAGGACGTACTTAGGTACCTGCTCCTCGAGGGCGCCACCGCGGCGCTGACCCGGATCCTAAATGGAGTGTTCAAGAACCCGCCCGTAGACACCAGTCTGCGCGACGCAGTCGGCCGCGTCCGGACGCTCGTCCTCTGGGGTGGCAAGGATTCCGTCAATCCGCCGCCCGATGCCACGGCGGTCGGTGGCGCAGGCGTGGAGTTTCACCTGATGGCGCATTACGGACACCAGCTGCCAATCGAGGCGGCCGCGGAAGTGAATCGACTGATCGACGAGTTCCTGGGTTGATGAGCGCCGACCGGGACAGAACTAGGTTTGTGGAAGGAGCGCAGGTGAGTTCGCGAATATGACGAATTCCACTAAGCCGAGGACGTTCGTCCGAGCGATCAATGGGGTCATTGCGGTGGCGCTCGCCGCGTTCGTGCTGGCCAGTTACTGGCCGATCGTGAAGATCTTCGATCTGCATCGGGCGGACCTGCAGTACCAGGGTGAGTGGATAGGCGGTCATGCCAAACGGATTAGCGCCGTGACACCGGGCGGAGTCGCCGATCGCGCCGGGCTCAAGGCCGGCGACGTGCTCGAGTTCGATCCGGGTCGGGATGCGGACTGGGTGCTGGCGAGCTATCGCAACATGCCGGAAGGGTTCAGCGCGAGCTTGCCGGTGCGGCATGCGGACGGAACGCGGTCAGCTGTCACGATCGCGCCCGAGAGAGTTGCTTACCTTCCCAGCCTGAATGACCAGATGGCGACTGTGGCTCGCTTAACTATCGTGACATTCCTGACGCTCATCGGCGTCGCGTTGGTCTGGGTACGTCCCGGTCTGATGACGTGGTCGTTCGTGGTTGGCTGCCTTAGCGGCTATCCGCCCTTCTTGTACGTCACCTACTTCCTAGCGTTTGTCGCCGGGAATGGATTTAGCGCGTTATCGGTCGTATCGACTCTTGGCCTGTCCATGATTCCCGCGGTCGTCCCATTCGCCGCGAATTTTCCGAGGGATACGTGGACGGGCTGGGCCTGGTGGAAGCAAGCGTCCTGCATCGCGGTCGCTCTGGTGTGGCTGATGTACCAGATTGCCGCGGGTTACGTCATACCCTTCGAGCGCGAGCAAATGGCAGGCCTGCCGCTCGTGCTCACTTTCGTGGTCGCCGTTATGGCGATGCTCACTGCAGTTGCGTTGCTCGTGCGCAATTACCGCCGGTCGGACGGTCAAGGACGGGCCCGGTTGAAGTGGGCGTTGCTCGGAATGTGCGCCTCGTATGCAGGCTGGATATTCTTCGCTGTTGCTTTCGTAGCTCCTTTTGCCACGTCGGGATCGCTGAGTGCCAGTCAGATCACTCCGGGGCAGTGGCTGTTGGTTTTCACCACCGCGATCTTTGCCGCGTCATTCGGCTATGCCGCCCTACGCGAGCGCGTCATCGATGTGCAGTTCGCGTTCAGCCGCACGCTCGTCTACGGCGCGGTGACGACGCTGGCGCTGGTGTTCCTGGCCGCCGTGCACTGGTTGCTCGGGCGCCTGATCGAGCAGTCCGGCCTCGCCATAGGACTCGAGGGAATCGCGGCCATCGGCCTCGGTCTCGTCCTGCACCGGGCGTCCCATGGCATTACCTTGCTCGTGGATCGGGTGCTGTTCCGGAAGCACCATCGGGCGGAAGAGCGGTTGCGGCGCGTCACGGCGGCGCTGCCGTTCGCTAATGATGAGCGCTCTATTGCCGAGGCGCTGGTGACGGAGCCCGTGCGGAACCTTGGTCTCGCCTCGGCCGCCTTGTTCTATCGCGAGTCGGGCGAGGGCCCCCTACGTAGGTTGCTGGCGCAAGGGTGGGGTGACGCGCACGCCGCGAGCTTGGAAGCGGACAGTCTGCTCGTGCGGTACCTGCAGGCGGAGCACGAGCCGCTCAAGCTGGACGATTCGCAGCTGTTGCCGGCCGGGGTTCCGGAGGGGGCTGCCCTGCCGGTGCTGGCAATTCCGATCGTGAACCAGCACGCGCTTGCCGCGGTGGTGCTGTACGGATCGCATGCCAACCACACCTTGCTCGATCCCGACGAGATCGAGCTACTGCACGCGCTTGCGAAGGCGGCGGCGACGTCGCACAGCCAGGTGAGGATTGCGATGCTGCAGCGGGAGAATGCTGCGCTGAGCAGCGAGAACCAGGCGCAACAGAAGGTGATCGGCCAGTTCGACGCGTCGCTACGAGCGCTGGTGCAGGAGCGGGCCACGACAACATGAGGAGAGCGACATTTGGTGCCACGGAGTGCGGGTCTTGCGCGGAGGGTCATCCGCACATCCTCGATTGCATCTCGACATGCTTGTTGAGCTACAACACCGGCCCGGCCGATCCAATAGTCAAATAGCGAAGGAGTCATGAACATGAGCCGCAGTAATCTCGACAGGCTGACCGTACTTGGGGCAGGTGTGCTCGGCGGTCAGATCGGCTGGCACAGCGCATTCAAGGGCAAGACGGTCGTCATTTATGACCCGTTCCCGGAGGCACTGCGGAAGGCGCAGGTGGCGCACGACACCTATGCGAAGATTTACAAGGCCGATCTCGGCGCGAGCGACGCCGACATCGCGGCGACGCGGGCCCGGCTCACGCTCGCGAGGGACCTGAAGGCTGCGGTCGCCCAGGCCGATTTCGTCATCGAGGCGGTGCCGGAAGTGCCGGACATCAAGACCCAGGTCTATCGCGAGATGGCGGGGCTCCTGCCGCCACACACGCTCGTCGCCACGAACTCCTCGACGCTCCTGGCCCGCGATTTCGCCGAGGCGACGGGTCGACCGGCGAAGTACTGCGCGCTTCATTTCGCGAACCTGATCTGGGCGCTCAACCTTGCCGAGGTCATGGCGCATGCGGGCACCGCCCGGGCGACGCTGACGGCTGTCACGCACTTCGCGATCGAAATCGGCATGGTGCCGATTCCGGTGCAGAAGGAGCAGAACGGCTACGTGCTCAACTCGTGGTTCGTGCCGCTGCTGACTGCCGGCACGTCGTTGGTCGTCAACGGCGTTGCCAGCCCGGAGGACGTGGACCGCACCTTCATGATCGCCAACCGCGGTTGCGCGATGGGTCCGTGCGGCATGGTCGATATGGTGGGCATGAAGACCGCCTATGACGTAGCGCAGTACTGGGGCTCGGTCAACAACGACGCACAGATGCTGAAGAACGCGGCGTACGTGAAGGAGCGCTTCCTCGATAAGGGCCTGCAGGGACTGCTCGGCGGTGAAGGCTTCTACAAGTATCCGAATCCTGCCTATGCCGCGCCCGGCTTTCTCGCGGTGCCGGATGCCTCGCGCGTTCCGGACATCGTTGCGCGCATCGGGACGACCGCGTAGGCGGATCTGCGGCCATCGAGCTCGGTCGGCACCGCACATTCTCCGGCAATCAAGACACCAGGCAGGGGGCCATAGGGAAATGAACGGAAACCCAGTCAAGGAGGACTTCAAGGTCGGCGGCTGGGCAGCGCACCGCGTGCTCATCACGTGCTCACTGCTGTTCATGGTGAACTACATGGACCGGCAGGTCCTTGCCGTCGTGATGCAGCCGATGAAAGTGGCGCTCGGCCTGAGCGACGCGCAGGCCGGGTCCCTGCAGACGCTGTTCTTTCTGAGCATGGCAGCCTTCTCGCTGCCGGTTGCGTACCTCGTCGATCGCTGGAGCCGGAGAAAGGCGGTCGCTTTGATGGCGATCGTGTGGAGCGCATTCACGTTCATGACAGGACTCGGCAAGAGCTATTTGGGCGTACTGATTCCGCGCATGATGGTCGGCGTCGGCGAGTCCGCATTCGCGGCGGGTGGCACGGCCTGGATCACGGCCATGTACCCTCCGGGATCGCGGGGCCGGGCCATGGGCGTTTTCAACCTGGTCGTACCTCTAGGCGCTTCCCTTGGCTTCCTCCTCGGCGGATTGATTTCGCAGAAGATGGGCGGCTGGCGGTATCCGTTCTTCGTGTTCGCAATACCCGGCGTCATCCTCGGGATACTGGCCTTCTTCATGAAGGACTACAGGACGGTTGCGCACGTAGACGACCAGGGTCACGCGCAAGGCTTCATCTCGTCACTATCCGCGCTCCTGAGAGTCCCGACCCTGAGGTGGCTCTATCTCGGTGTCGGAATCAGGAACGTCGCGCACTACTCGCTGCTGACCTGGCTTACCGCGTATTTCATGCGCTCGCAGGGCATCGCGGAGGACAAGGCCGGGCTGGCGGTGGGCGTAATTGCCCTGATGGCGGTATTCGGTGCCGTGATTGGCGGAGTCCTCGCGGACAAATGGCAGAAGCGCAACCCGAGAGCCCGCATGTTGCTGCTCGCTGTAAGCGACCTGCTGGCCGCAATCTGCGCGATTGCCGCACTGCTCCTGGACGTCCAGGGCGCAGGCTATCTGCTCATGTGCGCCTGGGGCGCAATGGCCGTGCTGGGGATGCCGGCGCTTTCAGTGGTCACACAGGACGTCGTCGAGCCTGCCATCAGGGGCATCTCGTACGGCATGACCGTCTTCTGCAGCTATGTGCTCGGCGGCGCCTGGGGTCCCGTCGTCGTGGGCGCAATCTCGGATGCGCTGGGTGGCGGCGCGGCAGGCCTGAACAGCGCCCTGATCGTCGTCTGTCTCTCGGGATTCGTCGCAGCCTTCGTCGAATGGCGCGGCGCCCGCACCTACCCGGCAGACATGGGCAGGGTCAGGGGAGCGACGCTGCAGGCTGAACGTTAGGGTGGAATCGATACGTCAACGCCCAGACGCTGGTGGTGGACTCCGGCATGACGGGCATCTGACCACGACCAGGCGGCGAGAACGCTGCTTCGCGCAACCAGGGTAAGCAGGAGAAAGACATGACGCGTGCATGGAGTGAAGCTGGAGTACTCGTCACCGGCGCAGCCTCGGGCATCGGCCTCGCGTTGTCGAACGCCATGGCGACGCGGGGCGCGACGGTGTGGATGACAGACATAGATGCGCCGGGCGTTGAGAAGGCCGCGAAAGCGATCGGGGCACGGGCGCACCCGGCGACGCTGGACGTGCGCGACGCCGACGAAGTGCGTCGCATGGTCGAGCGCGTCGTCAGCGAGCACGGCCGCATCGACTATATTTTCAACAACGCCGGAATCGGTGTCGGCGGCGAAGCCCACGAACTGACCGCCGCACACTACGACCGCATCATCGACATCAACATCCGGGGCGTCGTTCACGGCGTCGCCGCCGCGTATCCGATCATGGTGAAGCAGCGAAGCGGCCACATCGTGAACACAGCCTCGACGGCTGGCCTGCTCCCACCACCACTGCTCGTCCCCTACGTGATGACCAAGCACGCGGTGGTGGGATTGAGCCTGGCATTAAGGGTCGAGGCAGCTGGCTACGGTGTGCAGGTCAGTGCGCTCTGCCCCTCTGCGATCGAGACTCCGCTCCTCGACGCCGAAATGCCGAGCGACCTGCCGAAGCCATCGTGGCGCCCCAATGGGCGCCGGTTTCTGACTTCGCTCGGCGGCGAGCCGTACCCGGTCTCCAAGCTCGCCGAGGATGCGATCCGCGGTGTGGAGCGCAATCTTCCACTCATCATCGCTCCCAGGAGCGCCCGAACCGCAGCCCTGCTGTACAGGCTGTTCCCGAATCTGATCGTGAGGCAGTTCGACAAGGCGCTGGCCCGGGAACTCGCGTATCGGCCGAAGCCTTAGTTGCCGGCCTCGCTCGTCATGTCCTCACACCGCGCAATGGACAATGGAGGCCAGTGATGAACAGCAGTCAATATGTCCGTCCCCTATCCGCCGAGTCCGCGGGCACTGCGCCGGGGCGCAGTCGCCTTCAGGGCCGCCGCGTCCTCGTGGTGGGCGGCGGGCAGCAGGTGTTCGACGCCGCGACGGACCCGGTCGGAAACGGCCGCGCCATTTCCTTGCTGTGCGCCCGCGAGGGAGCGAAGGTGGCAGTAGTCGACCGCAATCGCCCGAGTGCGGCTGAAACGGTGGCGATGGTTGAACGCGAGGGGGGCAGCGGATGCGTGGTCCAGGCCGACATCGGCATTGAGGCCGACGTCGCCCGCATGATCGACGAGGCGCGAACGGCGCTGGGCGGGCTCGACGGAATGGTGCTCAACGTCGGAATCGCCGCCGGCACCCTGGGCCTGGAGAACACCGTCGTCGCGGAGTGGGACCGGGTGCTGGCGGTCAACCTGCGTGGCCCGATGCTGTGCTGTCGCGACGGAATGCGCCACCTCGACGACGGCGCCTCGGTCGTATTCATCTCCTCGCTCGCTGCGCTGAAGGCAGCCACGCGTTCGGCGTCATACGACGCGTCCAAGGCGGCCCTCGCCGCCCTGATGCGGAACGTGGCGCTGGAAGGGGCGCCGCGGGGCATCCGGTCGAACATCGTTGCGCCGGGGTATGTCGACACGCCACTGGGGCGGGCTGCATCGGCAGGGCGCCCGGCTCGGGCCGCGACTCTGCTCCCGTTCGGTCGCCAGGCCACGGGATGGGAGGTAGCCTACGCGGCCCTGTTCTTCCTGTCCGATGAAAGCGTCTACGTCAACGCGCAGACTCTGGTGGTCGACTCCGGCATGACAGGGATCTGACCGTGCCTGAACGACGGCACGGAGGAAACCAGGGAGATCTGCAATGCACGACATCTTGCGGTTGAGCGCGGCGGAACTGCTCACGCTATTCCAGACGCTCGAGGCGCCGGGCCTCGAGGAGATGCACGGCGAGTACGCGGCGTTGCTGCTGCGGCAGCCGAATCTGGCGGCCGCACTGTCTGGCCACATGACCTGTTACAACCCGCTGTATCCGGGAATGTGGCTCGCCAAGGCATTCCGGCCGGTGGGCGCCGTATCGCGGCGACATCGGCCAGGAGCGGGCGGGATTCAAGGTCGAGAGCGAGTTGCCGCGGATGTAGAGCGGCGGCACGCTCCGGGCTCAGGCGTTCACTTCGTCAGGGACGGGGCACTGACGCAGCGGTAGACGCGAACCGTTCGCATTGACCCGCGGCTGATTCAACTGACTGAAGAACGGGCGCAGAATTCGCAAAACGAAGGTACAAGGAACACGGGCCTCAGCGAGTTCGTGTTCATAAGATGTGAATGACGGATTCTCCGAGATCTGGACAAGGGGAGTATGGCGCATGAAAAAAACCGTGACCGTCTTCAGCGCCACCGGCACCGCCGGTAGCGCGTGCGTCGACGAGTTGATTCGACAGAAGGAATTCAACGTACAAGTGCTGGCGCGCAAGGGCGGCCAGCAGGAGAAGAGATCCGGGCTCGCGTTGCACGGCGACGACGAGAAGCAGCGCATGTACTCGGAATGGCGAAAGCGTGGTGTCGAGATCAAGCTCGTCGACGCCACCGACCACCTCGATCTCATTCCGGCACTGCGGGGAACCGACTACCTCGTGTCGTGCGTGCCGATCAATGCCACGGAATCACAGTACCCGCTGATCTGGGCGGCAAAAGAGGCCGGCGTGGAGCGCTTCGTGCCCTCCGAGTTCGGCGCCATCTACGAGTTCGAGCAGTTCTGGCCGACCGACACGATTCATCGCTCCATGGCCCGTCAGAAGGCTTTCATCCGCAGGGTCATCGAACTCGCCGGCCTCGACTACACGATCATCCCGGCCGGGTTCTGGCCCGAGTACTACATGCTCGAACCGGTGATGGTGATGGGCGACGGCAAGGGCCTCGTCTCCTGGTCAACCGGCCGCGACGTGGGCCGGATCATTCCGCACGTGCTTGCCCATCCGCTGTCGCGCAATGCCATCTGCCCCGTCGCGGCGACTGTCAGGTGCTCGTGGGACGACCTGCTGGCGCTGCGGGAGCGCACGCTCGGTCGCAAGGTGGAGAGGATGTACCTGGGCTGGGCCGACTGGAAGGCCGCTTACGACCGGCAGCCGCCGGGCGCAGTCAAGGAACTCATGGCGATCGGCGTGCTCGCAACCGAAGGTGCGGAAGGCATGTCCCTGTTTGCCAACTGGAACAAGACCTTCATCCCGGATTTCAGGGGCACGCCACTCGACGAGCTGTTCCCGAACTACATCGAGCCGTTCCTGGCCAAGCTTCGTGCACAGCTGGTCGCATCGGGCGAGCTGCCGGCGGGCTGAGGACTCAAGAGCGGATGGTGTGGGCCTCTCGGCGGTCCTGCCGGGAAGCGGACCAGTGACGCGGAGCGCGCGCGAGTCTTCTGAAACGGAGGTGTCGGATGTGTCAGCTGACGGGAAAGGTAGCCCTGGTATCCGGAGCCGGGCAGGGGATTGGTGCGCGTACCGCGGAAGTCCTCGCGGAATCGGGCGCGCTGGTCGTGGTCACGGATATCAACGACGCGACCGGCGAAGCAACGGTGGCGCGCATCCGGGCCTCCGGTCATGAAGCGCATTTCCGCCACCTGGACGTGACCCGCGAAGATGACTGGCAGGCCGTGATGAACGGCGTCTGCGCGGAATTCGGCGGCCTGGACGTGCTCGTGAACAACGCGGGAGTGCTGCTCATCAAGCCGGTCACGCAGCTCTCGCTCGACGACTGGCACTGGATCTGCCGAGTCAATCTGGACGGCGTCTTTCTCGGCACCAAGTACGGCATCCGGGCCATGACCGAAGGATCGACGTCGCGACCGAAGGGTGGTTCCATCGTGAACGTGTCGTCGGTGGCCGGCATGGTCGGGCAGGCGTTCTACTCGGCGTACAACGCGACCAAGGGCGGCGTGCGACTGTTCACGAAGTCCATCGCGCTGGAGTGTGGCCTGTTGGGCAACGGGGTGCGGGTGAACTCGGTACACCCCGGCGTGATCCGCACGCCGATGATGGACGCGGGCATCCGGGACTGGGTCGCGATGGGCCACGGGGCAAGCGCGGAGGACATGTACAAGAGGGTGCTGGCGCTGCACCCGATCGGGCGATTTGGCGAAGTGGACGACGTTGCCAAGGCCATACGCTATCTCGCCTCCGACGACAGCTCGTTCGTGACCGGGGCGGAACTCGCCGTGGACGGCGGACTGACGGCGGCGTGAAGCAGGGCGGCCGGACGGAGGGCCGACAGGCCCGCCGGATCATCGAATTGACTATGCTCGTCAGGCACCTGGAATGACTCAAGGGGGACACGATGTTCAAGTACGAGTTGGAACACATCTGCAGCTATACGGCGACGCTGCACCAACCCTTTGAGGTGATCGGAGAGACGCCGCTGGGCCTCCGCTTCAACGCCTACGTCTCCGGCGGCGAGGTCACGGGGCCGCGCCTGCGCGGGCGGGTGCTGCCGGTGGGCGCCGACTGGCTGACCGTGCGCACGGACGGTGTCGGGATCCTCGATGTCCGCACGACCATGGAGTCGCACGACGGCGCGCTCATCTATTGCGAGTACAAGGGCGTGATGGATTTCGGTGCGGATGGTTACCAGCGGATGCTGAGCGGCAATCCGCCCGCCCGCACGGCGATCCAGGTCGTGCCGAGGTTCCTGACGGCGCACCCGGGTTACCTGTGGCTGAACCGGCTGCAGTGCGTGAACTTCGGCATGGCGGAGTTCGCTACAGCTACGGTCAGCTACGACACGTACGCGATGCACACGCGGCTGCCGTGAGCACTGCCGACAAGACGTCGCTATCCGATCAGTCAGACTGAGCAACCCAGCGTAGAGCAACATGCACCAGGAAGACTTCGACGCCCTGCCACTGCAGGAGCGGCTCAACCGGCTCGAGCAACTGGCCCGGGCGGCGTTACCCCGCTGGCACCTGGACGCCGCACAGCTTTCGCTGCTCAAGTACCGCGAGAACGCGGTGTTCAAGGTCACGGATCCCGGATCCGGCAAACGCTTCGTGCTGCGCGTGCATCGTCCCGGGTACCGCACCGATGCTGAATTGCGTTCCGAGCTGCAGTGGACGGCGGCGCTCATCGCCGCGGGAATCGAGGCGCCCGCAGCGGTGCCGACGGCAACCGGGGAATTGTTCGTCACCGTGCGTCACGAGGCAGTCCCGCAGCCGCGCCAGTGCGACCTGTTGCGATGGGTCGAAGGCACCATCATTGGCGACGTCGAGGCCGCTCACATCGCGAGTGCGGAAGTTGTACGCAGCAGCCATTTCCTGGCCGGGCGCCTTGCCGCCCGGATCCACGACCACGGTGAGCACTGGCCCAGGCCGGCTGGATTCACG
>Ga0208980_10001671_pt1 | contig 13507 bp, 4 predicted proteins | sample WetSurMetagenome_3_FD_187993 | JGI IMG/M metagenome (GOLD analysis project Ga0208980, IMG submission 187993) | Wetland microbial communities from Twitchell Island in the Sacramento Delta, sample from surface sediment Aug2011 Site A1 Bulk (version 2) | ecosystem: Environmental > Aquatic > Marine...
GCTAATATCGTCGATATTAGCACTTTACAGTTTAATCTTTGTCCATAATAAGGTTAGAAATTTTTACTGATTCAAATTTGAAATTGACTTTAAGAGATTTCCAAAAGCTAAACTTGCCAAGTGCACATCTACTCTTTCATCTGTCCTGCATTGAATTGATTCAGAAGATAGAAAGTTCCTTGTAAGTAAGGTGAGATTATTTCTATTTTCTCTCTGGAATTAAGGATAAATTGAATAATCACTTATCCTTGATAGTAAATACTCTGCTTCTGGCTTTGGTTTTTTCTTCGCTTTTCCCTTTAATTAGATTCTAATCTCAGATCCTTTAAGATCAACCCATTGTACTCTGAAACGAGCTATTCACAAATTTTTGTCTCTGTAAATTACAGGTAATTCCCTAAGATCGTAACTAAAACAATTAACAAGTAACGAAGTTTTCAATTCAAAATTCTTATCGATCATCGTTTCAGATAGAATTCTAAAAATAGAGAAGGAAATTATTATTAGTGATATAGACAGACAACAAATATCCTTATTGAAGATGAAATCAAATGCTTTTAATGTTTTTTGTTACTACTGATTGATGGAATAGTTTTTGCCCAATCCAGTAACTAGTTAGAGTTTCAAGAAATTAATTATTAAAGATTCAATGATTAAGGCAGGGGAAGCAGAAAAGCTTCATATAGCGATAATTGGCAGGAAGAATGTTGGCAAGTCTTTACTGATTAACCGCATAGTCAGTCAGGAGCTTTTCATCGTTAATGATATTCCCGGAACAACTGCTGAACCTATAAGCAAAGCAGTTGAGCTTTTACCTTATGGTCCGGTTGTAATTGTTGACACTGCGGGAATCGATGATGATGAATTTAGTATGAGAAAAATCAGCAAAACAATCAAAGCAATTTCATATGCTGATTTTGCAATTCTGGTCTTAGATGCAAGGGAAGAACTTGATAAAAGTGAAACTGAGTTAATTACTTTTTTTCGAAAGATACAAGTCCCATTTCTTGTTGCTGTTAATAAGATTGAATTTGGAATTAATCCTCATCTATTGATAGAGCTTGAGGCACTTGAAGTAACTCACTTCGAAATTTCTTGTAAGGAAAAAGCTGGAGTAGAGAACTTCAAGAAAAAATTGATTCATGTTCTGCCTGGTGAAAGAGACACTCCTTCAGTTGAAGATATTGTTGGTCCGGGAGATGTGGTGGTATTGGTTGTACCTAATAATATCGCTGAGCTGCAAGGAAGAGTTTTTAAATCACAGGTTAAAAAAATTCAGGAAGAGCTTGGCAATGGTATATTTGGTGTTGTTGTAAAAGGGAATGAATTAGCAAGTACACTTAAGAAACTAAAAACTACTCCCGATCTTGTAATTGCAGATAACCAGACTGTCTTAAAGGTTGTTGATAATATTCCCGAAAGTGTCAAACTGACTACCTACTCACTTGTTATGTCAAGACAACAAGGAAATCTCTCTGAATTTGTTAAAGGGATTCAAAGAGTAAAAGAATTAGAAAACAGCGACAAAGTATTAATTTCAGAAGGCTGCGAAAATCATCTGCAGGAATTTGAGATAGGCAAAATGAAAATTCAGGAGTGGTTAAAGTTTTACTCAAAAAAGAAATTACAAGTTGATTTTTCCAATGGTTGTGGTTTTCCAGATAACCTTCCTGAATACAAACTTATTATTCATTGTGATGGCTGTAGCATTACCAGGAAATTATTTCAGTCACGAATCAGGCAGGCAAAGTTGATGAACATCCCCATAATTAATTATGGAGTGCTTACTTCATATTTGAATGGCGTAATTCCCCGCACACTCTTTCCATTTAAGGAAGTGATTGCCGAATGGGGAAAGGTTGGAGATGTTAAATAGTAATAATGTTTTTGGACAATAAAATTTTACACTTCTACTTCTGAAAAGTGAATTCAGAGCCCACTATCTTTGTAACAAAAATAATTTACTATTCCATAAATGAAGCGGGGTTAGGTTTGTTAAATATTAAATTTCAGTATTGAATCATACTCGGGCAAAATTGAATTTGAATCGGAATATAGCAACGGAACAACATTCAGAATTTTCTTGCCTTCTTCTCTTAAGTCGGTGTAAAACTATAACTCTTTTGAAGAAGTATTATAAACGGGGACTGAAAGATAATTGCGAGAGAGTTTTTAGGGCAGACTTGCTTGTCGTATCAATTTGAAAAAATTACTCTAAAAAAGAAAGCTGCTCTTAATAAAACCATTAGTTTGGAGCTAAATTTAGGCAATTATTTACAGGCACTATCTGTGAGATGAACGCCTTGGATTACATCAAAATTATTTCACTCCGGGCAACTGTTGGCGATTAAGCAGAGATATAAGATTTTAATGATTTAATTTTGATAATACAGTTTAGATAAGCTATCTAATAGGTGAATTTAAAATAAATGCATTGCAAGATCATTTTTATCCACTCTTTTTACGGGGTTGTTATGAAAAACTTATACTGCTTTCTATCACTCATCATCATATCTTTTTTTACCATCACAGAATTTACTTATGCTTCAGTTCCTGATGGAATAAATCTCACTAAAACATCCAGTGGGTATCACGTTGATTTCTCGTTGCCGTCCTATCAACTTGTTCGGGTCACTGCTGAAGGGAATGAATATCTTCAGCTGGTAATTCCTGATTACGGTGTTACGTCGGAAGTTGGTTTACCAGCACTTCCGCTGATTTCTTTCAATCTTTTCATTTCTTATACAGAGACACAGCCGGAGTTTGAAATAAAGAATATTAATACTTCTGAAATGATTCTGAAGAATAAAATATTTCCATTCCAGATGCCGTGGGAAAAATCAAATCCACTTGAAGAGAGACCTTTCACAATAAATAATAATTATTACAACTCAACAGGCAATATGGAACAGCCCGTTGTTCAAATATCTGAGCCATTTATAATTGCCGGAGTTAAAGGTGTAACGGTTACAATATTTCCTTTCAGATATAATCCGAAAGAGGACAAGCTTATTATAATTAATAACAGCTCAATAGATATTTTGCTCAACCAGGCAATCTTACCAGTTATGGATAAATCATCGGCTTTCAATCAATATCTAAGCAGTGTCTTTGTAAACTATGAATGGACATCTGCACGAACTTCATCGAAATATCTGATCATAACTGCACCGACTTTTGAGGCCGGAATGCAGCAGTTTGTTACACACAAGGTCAGCAAAGGATTTGAGGTTGACATGTTCAATACAAATGTTACGGGAACAACTACTAATGCTATAAAAAGTTTTATACAGCAGAGGTATAACGAACCATCAACCAAACCTGAATATATTCTGCTGGTTGGAGATGTAGCACAGATTCCCGCATGGATTGGATCTGGAGAAGGAACACCAAATACAGATTTAAATTATGTTCAGCTTGAGGGTGCAGATTACTTCGCCGATGCTTTCATAGGAAGGTTTTCAATTGCCAACGCAACTGAGCTTCAGAATGCCATCAATAAATCTTTATATATGGAAAATTTTATCGGCTCTCTAGCAAAGAAAAATATTTATATGTCTTCGACTGACAACTGGCAGATAACGGAAGGTACTCACAACTATGTTATTGATCAGTACTTTGGCCCTTCTGGGTATACTAATCTGAAATTGTACACCTATACTTATGGTGCAACGACCCAGCAGTTGATTAACGCTTTAAACGATAACCAGATATTTGCAGTTTATTCAGGGCATGGTTCTGAAGGTTCGTGGGCAGATGGTCCTCCCTTGAATCAGGCGCAGGTAAATGCATTAACAAACACATGGTACCCGTATGTATATTCTTTTGCATGTGTTACAGGTTCATATCATATAGCCGAGTGTTTCGGTGAAACATGGCTAAGAACAGAGCATGGTGCTTCAACTTTTTATGGATCTTCTGTAAATTCATACTGGGATGAAGATGATATACTTGAAAGACGTTTATTCAAAGCTATGTTTGAAGATGGACTGACAAGAGTTACTCCAATGTTTGATATGGGGAAAATTTATTTGGTTAATCATTACGGCGGAGGAGTTACACAGGGAAGTACAATGCTGCGCTATCTTGAAATGTATAACCTTATGGGTGACCCATCAATGCCGGTTGTTGAAATGGGACCACCTTGTCCGATTGATCCTGCATCGAATCCGAATCCTGAAAACGGAGCTACAAACATTCAGACAACAGGTAACACAGCTACGTGGACAAATGGTGCAGGCCCTACTCAAATAGAAGTCTGGTTCGGAGAAACTGGAAACCTTGTTCAGGTTTATAATGGTGCACCGATTACTTCGCTATCGTTAGCAACTTTTGAACCGTTTGAATATAACACTACATACGGATGGCAGGTTATAGGGAAGAATGATACCTGCTCAGTACCGGGATCAGTATGGACGTTCACAACAATTCAGGATCCAAATCTTGTAATCGACTCAATTACTGTTTATCCACAGAATGCAAATTATTGGACAGGCACCTGTAATACTTCAACTAAAACTCAGGTTAGTTTAGTAAATGCTGTTGCCAATGATGTAGGCTGGATGGCTTTTGATATTAGTGCTGTTCCTAATAATGCAGCAATTAATTCAGTAACATTCTATGGATATTTATATGCTAATAGCTGGCCATATTGGAGTATAACACCTATGGGTAGTGTTAATCCGGTAACAGGAAGTGCATCAGCAATAAATAGTCAAGTAAGCAATAACTATCAAGAAGGCACTGCATATAGTTATAATCAGGAACCGGGAACTTTACCATCTGGCCCGACAGTCCGTAATTTGGAAAATACTGCAACTGCAGACCTGCAAAGTGCATTAGGTCAGGATTGGTTTGCAATAGGAATAGTAGATTTTGATTTTTCTTCATCCTATTACGTTGATTTTCAAGGATGGGCAGAGGCAAATAGGCCATATCTGAAAGTCAACTATCAGTATTCAGTACCTGTTGAACTAACTTCATTTACTTTACAGGTAGTAAAAGATGGAGTAGAGTTAAACTGGAGAACATCAACAGAAACGAATAACCAGGGATTCCAGATTGAAAGAATGAATGCGGGAAGTTCATTTGAGCAAGTTGGATACGTTGCAGGTTTCGGCACAACCACCGAACCAAAAGCATATTCATTCGTTGATTCAAAGCTTGAAGCAGGAAGCTATACTTACAGATTGAAGCAGATTGATTTCGATGGAACATTTACATACTCAGATGAAGTAAATGTTGAAGTTGAGATTCCATTAGTTTATGCACTTGAACAGAATTATCCGAATCCATTTAACCCAAATACAACAATTAAGTATTCAATATCAGAAGATGGATTTGTTAAACTAGCAGTTTATAACTTGCTTGGAGAAGAGGTAACATCACTTGTTAACAATGAACAGAAAGCTGGCAGATATGAGGTCGTCTTTGATGCTTCAAGATTTGCAAGCGGTGTTTATTACTATCGGATGGAAGCTCAAAATTATATTTCAATAAAGAAGATGATCTTAATAAAATAATTATTTCAATTTTGAAAAATGTTCCTTAATAAATAACAGGAGTTCTTATGAAAAAATTTTTACTGATTCTTTCCTTCTTCATCGCAGCATATCTTAATGCACAATCTCTTCTGCCTAAAGCAGGAGAATTTCTTTCTGATGATAGAAGCACTGCAGAACTGATTCAAAGTATGGTACCCAAAACTCCTTATGCCAGTGAACAGTTAACGGTGATTGATTTCGATTCATCCAATGTAAGCTTTAAAGGAAATTATCCTTTTTCATACAGCTATGCACTTGCGATGAGCCCGGAAGGCGATTTGGTTTTTATCGGTTCTGGCGGTGGCATTTTTGTAACCGATGTATCTGATCCGCAAAATCCTGTTGTGTTATCAGAAATAAGAACACGTTCACTTGTTGATCAATGCACTTACGATCCGGTTAACAAACGGCTTTATGTTTGTGCTTACTTTTCAGGAATTGAGATTTGGGATTTATCTGATGTATATAATCCAACAAGGATGAGCCGGTTCGCAACTGAACCATATCCAAGAAGCGGAATTGCATACATCGGTAATTATTTATTCTTCACCACAAATTATAGCATTTGGTCTTTAGATATTTCTGATCCATACAATCCGGTTATTGCTGATGAACTTTTTATAGTTAATAATCTGATTGTTCAAATGTATCTTAAGGGAAATACTGCCTACATCGTTACATCGTCGCAAGGTGTGAAGCTGGTTAACATAACTAATCCGCTTGATTTGGAGTTACTAGTATCGTATGGATTCCTTTCAGGAAATGAAATTGATATTGCAGGCAATTACCTTTATGGGATTAATAGTTCCGGCGCATTGACTATATTAAATATAACCGATTCGCTGCATATAGTATATGCCGGGGGATTAAATGTTGGTGGATATACTTATGATATAGAAGTCTTTAACAACAAGGCCTACATCGCAAAAGTAAGCACGGATGGCGGTTTACAAATTGTTGATGTAACTACACCTTCAACTCCCGATACACTTTCTCTTTACTCCGGCGATTATGAATTTGTTTCCGGAATGGGAGATTATGTTTATCTGACACGCAACATTACTTTTTCTGTTCTTGATGTGACTGATTCCTCATCAGTCCAGTACGCTGCAGGATTTGAGATTCCTGGATTTGTCAACGATGTTTCTGTTTCCGGCGGTTACGCTTATACAGGCAGCAACGGATTCAGAGTACTTGATATTTCAGATTCAACACATCCTGTTGAAATTGGCTATGCAGATATAGATGGTTCCCTTGTTGAAGCAGCAGGTAATTCAGTAGTAGTTTACTGTCCTTACAGTATGACTGCAAATAATACAGTTTATACTATGGATGTATCCGATCCCACAAATCCTGTAAGTCTGGATTCATATACTTCTCCGGTGATGACTTGGGATTTAGTTGTAAGAGATAGTTTAGCTTTTGTTGCATGCTGGTGGGATGGAGTGAGGATTTTAAATTTTGAGAATCCTAATAACCTAACATTGATTGCTCATACAATGGGATGGCAGTCGGGTGGAGTTCCGGGAGTTGATTATTGTTATGCTCAAGCAGTTGATGTAGATGGCAACTATCTTTATATAGTTGACTATGAGCCATTCGCAACCGAAGATACATACGGGCTTTACATTATTGATATAACCAATCCTTCGGCTCCAACTTTGATAAATAGGTTTCAAGATATAACAAGCTACCCGCAGGATATTTCGGTAGAAAATAGTGTTGCATATATCGCTGATGGATACGGTGGAGTTGAAGTTGTAGATGTTTTCGATCCCATGAATCCTTCAGTTATTGGTTATGTTGATTTAATTGATGGCTCAACCGGAATAAAAATAGATGAAGGTTACGCTTACGTGTCTGAGTATATTTTAGGCGGTTTGCAGGTAGTTGACATCTCTAATCCTGCGACTCCAACATTGGCAGGCTGGTATCAGCCATCCGGCGTTTTTGCATTGGGAGTGGAATCATTTAATGGTTTCGTTTATATCTCCGACGGATTGGGTGGAATTCAGATTTACAGAAATTTACTTGTGACTCCCGTTTCAGTTGAATCCGATGAAATTGTTTTTAGCGATTTCAGACTTGAGCAGAATTATCCTAACCCATTTAATCCATCAACAACTATTAAGTATTCAATACCCGAAGATGGATTTGTTAAACTAGCTGTTTACAATTTACTCGGAGAAGAAGTAGTCTCACTCGTTAACATTGAACAGAAAGCTGGCAGATACGAAGTAGTATTTGATGCGTCAAGACTCTCGAGCGGAGTTTATATGTATCGACTTGAATCGAAAAACTTTTTATCAATTAAGAAAATGTTGCTAGTAAAATAATTTTCAAAACCTAAAATCAGGTGAGATAAATGAAATCATACATTAATAGAAAAACTATCTATTGCTTTTTGCTCATTCTTCTAATTCCTGTGAGTACAATTGCTCAATGGCTGAACGACGGAGGTATAAAGACGAACATCCTGAGTGTTACGGCTCAGAGCACAAAGGTTGAATACATTCTTACTGATTATGATGAACGCACAGTAGATATAAACGGAACTGATTGTGCTCAATATCAGATTACAGGAAGCATAGCTTTAATGGAGAAAGGATTTCCGCAGCTTCCTTCCGACAGAAGAAGTATAGTAATTCCTGATCTTGTGTCCACAAATTATTCAATCATTGATGCAGAGTATGAGTTGAAAGAAACTCTTCCTGTTATGCCTTCCAAAGGACATTTCACCAGGAATATTGATCCCGATTCAGTTCCTTTTGAATTCAATGAAATCTATTCAACTAATAGCTGGTATCCTTCAGAAAATATTTTCCTTGATGTACCTTATATAGTTCGTGATTTGCGTGGACAAACAATTCAGTTCAACCCGATGCAGTACAATCCTGCAAAAGGAAAGCTAAGAATTTGTAAAAAAATTGTCGTAGAAGTTTTCAACGACTTCAGTTTGCAGCCAGTGAATCCTTTTATCAGGAATAATCCTCTTGTAGCAGTTGATAAAGATTTCAATGAAGTTTATAAAACTCTCTTCATCAATTATGGCATTGGAGAATTTGATTACACTCCTCTAGAAGAAACCGGAAGACTTCTGATAATTTATCCGACAGCATTTGCCAGCAACGTCACACCATTTTACAACTGGAAGGTTGAGAGAGGGCTTACAACTTTATTAGCTGAGTATCCTACACAAACAGGAACGGGAGCGGCAGCAATAAAAACATATATTCAAAATCTTTACAACTCTCCTGAAGGATTGACGTTTATAATTCTAGTTGGAGAAGCAAATCAGATTCCAACTCTTTATGGACAATATGAAAGCGCACCTTCCGATCCTTGTTTTGTTAAGCTGGCTGGCAGTGATGCTTATCCTGATGCTTTCATTTCAAGAATATCTCCAACATCATCGGCAAATCTTGATTACGTTCTCTGGAAATTGATCAGATATGAAAAATATCCCGACACAGGTCCGGATGCAGCGTGGTATTTAAAAGGAACTGGCGTTGCAAGTAATGAAGGAAGTCCTCCCGACTGGCAGCGTGCAAACTTGCTAAGAGATATGCTGATAAATGATATGTACTTTACTATCGTTGATCAGATCTACGATCCGGGTGCAACAGCTTCTCAGGTAACCACCGCACTCAATAATGGAAGAAGCATTCTTAATTATATTGGTCATGGATCGGGAACTTCCTGGGGAACTACTGGTTTTGGGAACTCTAATATTCATCAACTGTCGAATGGCTACAAGAATCCATTCATCATTGATGTCGCTTGCGTCAATGGTGATTTTACTATGAGTGAGTGTATGGAAGAAGCCTGGATAAGAACAGGAGATATAAATAATCCGAGAGGAGCCATCGCTGCTTATGGTGCGTCAACAAATGCAAGCTGGGTTCCTCCTTGCGATATGCAAAACCATGGTATGATGTTATTAACAACCAGACAGAAACAAACGGTTGGTGGTGTATGCTTTAACGGATTGATGCATGCGATGGATCTTTGGGGCGGCAGTACTGGTGAAGGTTTAAAGTTGATGGAACAATACAATATTATGGGTGACTGCACAACACTTCTGACAATGGGAATTACGCCTGACTCTATTGCACCAGCTCAAATAACAGATTTAGCAGTGCTTGATCCAACTTCAAATTCTGTTACACTTAACTGGACTGCACCATTAGATTCTTCTTTCCTTGGAATAGTCAGTTATGATTTGAGATACTCAACTACTCCAATTGTAACAAATAATGATTTCGAGAATGCACCGCAGGTTATAGTTGCGGGTGGCCCGGACACATCAGGAACATTAAAAAGTTATATACTTACTAATCTTTCATTCAGCACACAGTATTACTTTGCAATGAAAGCATTGGATCTCTGGGGAAATAAATCAGTGATGTCAAACGTTCCAACAATGACAACCTGGGCTTCGCCGCAGATAGTCGTTACTCCGGAATCAATTTACTGTCAGTTACTACCAAACTCTTCACACACAGATTCAGTGATGATTTCGAATACTACATCCGGTAATTCAACACTTGATTACCAGGTTGAATTAACAAACAACACTTTTCCCGGACAGGTAATTGCAAGAGTTGTTCAAATAAATGAATCGGATGCAATTATAGCAACAAAAGAAAATCCATATTTACTGGGAGGCAGCAGTATCAGAGGTTCAGGCGGACCAGACTTGTTTGGATATGAATGGATTGACAGCAATGATCCGGAAGGACCAACTTACGAATGGAATGATATTTCAACGACTGGAACTCTTGTTACAAACTGGGTTCCAACAAGCGGATATCCTGCAGTCGATGAAGGTAAAGCAGGACCATTCAATCTTGGTTTCATATTCAAATATTACGGTATAGAGTACAGCACTGTATGGTTCTGCTCAAATGGATTTATAAGTTTTGTTGATATTACAGATGCCGGTATGTCAAACAACACTATTCCATCTTCTGACATTCCAAATAATTTAATTGCAGGAATATGGGATGATCTTGATGGGCAAACAACAGGTCAAGTTTATTATAAGCAGGAACCAAATAAATTTATCGTTCAGTACAATAACTGGCCGGGATATTATTCTGGAACCGGACCATTCACGTGGCAGTTTGTGATTCATAAAAACGGAAAGATAATACTCTATTACAAAACCATTACCGGGGCTTCAAATTCTGCAACCGTGGGAATAGAAAACCATGCTGGTAACGATGGTTTGCAGGTTGCTTATAATGCAACTTATCTTCAGAATAATCTTGCGCTCCAGTTTTCTGCCGAACCCGAATGGCTGGTTGCTGAAAATATGCAGGGAACTGTTTACAACGGAAACTCAATTGCCGTTCTTCTTAATTTTATTACCGAGGGACTTGACAGCGGCGATTACTCAATGGATATGGTAATAACCAGCAACGATCCTTTGCATTCCGAGATTATTGTCCCTATTTCAATGAAGATAACAAGCATAGTTCCTGTTGAGCTTTCATCTTTCACTGCTGAGAATGTTGATGATGAAGTTGTTTTGAAATGGCAGACAGCAACGGAGACGAACAATCGAGGCTTCGAGATTGAAAGAAGTAAGAAGACAGAAGTTAGAAATCAGAATGATTGGACAAAGGTATCTTTTGTGGAAGGAAAAGGAACCACAACTGAAATGACAGACTATAGTTACAAAGAAAAAATAACCAATCCCGGAAATTATTTTTATAGGTTGAAACAGATTGATTTTGATGGAACGGTTTCGTACAGCGAAGAAGTTGAAATTGAAGTAACCGGACCGAAAGATTTTGCTTTGTTCCAGAACTATCCGAACCCATTTAATCCATCAACAACAATTAAGTTTGCACTTCCAGTTGAAAGCAAGGTAAAGATAAATGTTTATAACACAGTCGGACAATTAGTTGAAACATTAGTAGATCAAGAAATGGAATCCGGCTATCACGAAGTAAACTTTGATGCTGGTAGCTATTCAAGTGGAGTTTATTTATATCAACTGCAAACCGGCGAGTATATTGAAACCAGAAAAATGATGCTGTTGAAATAAAACTCAATAAACTAATTTCTTAAGCCCCTATTAATTCGTGTTAGTAGGGGTTTTTTACCGGTAATGTAATATTTGTTGATTTCGGTAGTTCTTATTTCTATAATTCCATAAGTAATTTATATCAAAAAAAGCAACAATCACTTCAACAAATTATTTATCTAACATCTTCAGGGAGTCCACGATGAAAAAAAGTTTCTACCTTCTGTTTGTTTTCATATTAATATTTGCTTTCAATCACCAGGCACAAGTTCAAAATACTGACAATCCTTTCTTTAAAGAATGGAAAACACCATTTCAGACGCCACCTTTCAACGAAATTAAATCCGATCATTATCTGCCGGCATTTGAAGAAGGTATCAAACAACACAATTTTGAAATCGAAGCGGTTATTATTAGCGAAGAAAAACCGACTTTTGAAAACACTATCACTGCAATCGAAAAAAGCGGAGAGTTACTAACCAAAGTAAATAAAGTATTCGGTGCGCTCAACGGTACCGATACTAACGACGAAATGCAGAAGATTGCTGAAACATCTACTTCAATGTTATCAAAACATATCGATGACTTTTATCTGAACGAAAAACTTTTTAAACGTATTAAGATTTTATACGATGAAAAAGAAACTCTTAATCTGTCAACCGAACAGAATAGAGTTCTTGAAAATTACTACATTGATTTTGTAAGAGGTGGTGCGAATCTCAGTAATGAAGGAAAAGAGCAGCTTAGAAAAATTAATGATGAACTTTCCCAGCTTGTTTTGAAATTCGGTGATAACGTTCGTAAAGAGAATAATAAGTTTGAATTAATCATAGACAGAGAGGAAGACCTTGCCGGACTTCCTGATGCTTCTATTCAGGCAGCAAAAGAAAAAGCAGATGCAAAAGAATTAAAAGGGAAGTGGTTATTTACAATTGATAAACCAACTTTAATTCCTTTCTTACAATTCTCAGAGAAAAGAGATCTGAGAGAAAAAATGTACAAAGCATATATGAACCGGGGCAATAACAATGACGAGTTAGATAACAAGAAGACACTTTCGAGGATTATGGTACTGAGAGTTGAAAAAGCTAACCTGCTGGGATACAAAACCTATTCTGATTTCGTACTTCAGAAGAAAATGGCGAAGACTCCTGACAATGTTTATTCTTTTTTGAATGATATCTGGAAACCCACTGTTAAAAAAGCCAAATCGGAAGTTGACGAAATGCAAAAAATAATTGATGCTGAAGGAGGAAATTTCAACTTACAACCATGGGACTGGTGGTATTATGCAGAAAAAGTTAAAAAGGAAAAATATGCGCTCGATGAAGAAATGCTGCGTCCATATTTTAAACTTGAAAACGTAGTTAGCGGTGCATTCGCAGTGGCAACAAAGCTTTGGGGATTGCAGTTTGTGGAAAGAAAAGATATCCAATTGTATAATCCCGAAGTAAAAATTTATGAAGTTAAAGAGGCTGATGGCAAACATATTGGAATATTATACACTGACTACTTTCCCCGAGCAGGCAAAACAAACGGTGCTTGGTGCGGCGATTTTAGAAGTGAAAGCAATATGGATGGAAATTATATCACTCCACTGGTAACAAACGTTGGTAACTTCTCAAAACCAACATCAGATAAACCAGCGTTAATAAGTTTAGATGAAGTCAGAACTTTATTTCACGAATTCGGGCATGCACTTCACGTGCTATTCCAGAATGTTACTTATCCAAGCGCAGCTTCTGTTCCATCTGATTTTGTAGAGCTGCCATCCCAAATAATGGAAAACTGGGCTATGCAGCCCGAAGTATTGAAAATGTATGCAAAACATTATGAAACCGGTGAAGTAATTCCTCAAGAATTAATTGATAAAATTGATAACTCAAGATTTTTCAATCAGGGTTTTGAAACGCTGGAATATATAGCCGCT
>Ga0208980_10001672_pt1 | contig 13507 bp, 6 predicted proteins | sample WetSurMetagenome_3_FD_187993 | JGI IMG/M metagenome (GOLD analysis project Ga0208980, IMG submission 187993) | Wetland microbial communities from Twitchell Island in the Sacramento Delta, sample from surface sediment Aug2011 Site A1 Bulk (version 2) | ecosystem: Environmental > Aquatic > Marine...
CCGGCACTTGCGCCATCTCGTTCAGGTTCGCAGGCGGAGTGTTGGCAAGAATCTCCAGATAGCTCCCGGGAAATACCACGCCCACATGGAGTCCCAGCCGCTCTGCCTTCTCCAACCGCCAAAGTTTCAGACTTTCCAGGCGGGCAGTGCTCTCGCGCGAAAGTCCCTTCCAGGCTCTGCGAGAGGGCTGTTTCAGCAAAGAGGGGTCCTGGGCTTGCGCTTCCGCGATAATGCTTAAAATCTCCTTCCCGTGCTTCCGCGCGATCCGATGTGAAATCCCCGGCCGCTTGAACATCTCATGCTGGGTTTGCGGGGGTTTGGACGCGAGGTCGAGCAAGGTGGAGTTGTTCATGACCTTGAAGGGGGGCACATCCATCTCACGAGCGTACTTATCCCGCAGCAAATAGAGGGCGCGCAAGGCGGCCAGATTCTGCATCGTGAGATCGCGGCTTCCTTTGATCCTGCGGAATCCCTCGGGGTTAAAATCTCGCTCCTGGCTTTCATTCAAAGCCGCAGCCTCAAATTCCTCCATGGCCCAGAGCAGCCGCCCCTTCTTCCGCAATTGCTCCTCCAGTAAGTCCCTTAGTTGAAGCAGGTAATGAGTATCCATGGCGGCGTACTTGATCTGCTCTGCATTTAGGGGGCGAATAGACCAGTTATCCCTCTGCCGCTGCTTGGAGTGGGCGATGCTCAACAGTTTGTCCAGCAGCGCACCGAGCCCCAGAAACTCATATCCGACAAATTGCGCCGCGATGTGCGTGTCAAAGATTTTGGCAAAAGAGAAACCGTAATCCCGTTTGAGGCAAAAAATGTCATAGCCCGCTGCATGAAAAACCTTCTCCGTCTTCGGATCTGCCAGAAGAGGCGCCAGTGCGCCAAGGTCCTTTATGGCCAAAGGATCCAGGATAAAGGTATCTCTTTCGCTGGAGAATTGAATCAGACATACCTTCTCAAAGTAGTGATAAAGGCTATCCGCTTCCATATCCACGGCGATACGGGAATGATCTGCCAGGATCTCCAACATGCAATGGAGGTCTTTTTCCGTAGCTACCCACGTATAATGAGGGGGAATTGCAGGCGGTTTGCTTGGTGATTTTGTAGTAAGTTCCATGGTCCTCTGGAAAAAATCGATATCAGCCTAAACTTTGCCCAAATTCGCCGTCAGGGGTTTTGGGGTGATTGGACATCAGAATGCCCGCCGGGTATAAATGCGGCAGCAAACATGGAGGAACCGATTTGGACTATTTGTTTTCGCCCCGGGCAATAGCCTTATAATATTCCTCTACGAGCTTCTTGTAGTTGCTCGGCGCCTCGCCGTCTTCAGCGTAATAATATTTGTCCTTTTCGGTCAAGCGTGACAATTCCCGGTCCAGATTCGATTCCACCCGCTGAAGCATGTCGATGGATGCTTTGAGCCGGGCTATCAATTCCGGATCTTCATAATTTCGAGCCGAAACAGCCCGGCGCAGGTTCTGGATAACCTGATCGAGATTTTGCATGCTATTTGAGTTGCCCTCGAGCAGCCGGGCCAGATCCTCTGCATCCGACAATCGTTGACGCATTTCTGAACCAAGCTGCCGCATCTCCTGGTCACCCAGGGAGCCGGCGGCCGTCGGAGGGCTGGACAGGTTCCCGCCTCCTGCCAGACTGCTATCTCCCGGCCGTCCTCCTTCTCTGCTTTCCGCAGAACTTGTCCCTTGTTCACCTCTTGCCTGTTCGCTGCCCTGCTGGCTTCCAGATTGACCCTGTTGCCCTTGCTGCCCTTGCTGGCCCTGTTGCCCTTGCTGGCCCCGTTGGCCCTGTTGCCCCTGTCTATTGCCCTGCTGTTCTCCCGCAGCGTTGCTGCCTCTCTGCAGCTGACGTTGTATTTGGCTCAATCTGCGTTGAGTGGCTTCCAGACCATCGGCCAATCGGCGGGCTTTGTTCGCTGCTTCTTCCAGTCTACTCTCATCTGTTCCGCCCAGGTTGCCGCTTGCGGCTTCCATCTGACGTTTCAGATCTTCAAGCCCCGAGCTGATGAAATCCTCACGCCCTTTTGCCGTATCATAGTTCCCGCTCCGCAGGAGCTCATTATTGGTCTCAATGCGTTCAGGCAGCTTTTTGTCGCGGATGGTGCCAGCAGCCTCGTTGAGCCGATTGCTGGTTTCCTTCTGCTCCCTGCGCGCATTCTTTGCTAAATCCTCGATGTTGCCCTGCAACCCCCTGAGACTCTCGGCCAGTTCGGTTTTCCTATCCATAAGGTCGCCCATGGATTCCTGCGATCCATCCGCGCCTGTCTTTGATTTTTCCTGCGCCAGATGGTCCACGCCCTGTTGAATCTTTTTCTGCTCTTCCAGTAGCCTCCCTGCCTCAGCGGATGCACGCTTCACCCCGTCGGATAGCTGGCCCTCCTGGCTCCGGCCAAGCTGCCGCATTGCCTGGTCCAACTGCTGCAAAGCTCGGGTGCCTTGGGCAGCCATCTCCCCGCTTTCACCCCGTTGTGAGCCCTGAAGCGATTTTTTCATCTCATCTATCGCTTTTTGGAGTTGATTGCTGGCCTGATCCAGCTGCGGCGAGCTGCGCTCGCGCGACAGCCGTTGGAGCTGCCGTTGCAGTTTTTCCGCTTCTTCCATGAGTTGCTGCTGCTGGCTTTGTCCGCCACCGGAGGAGGCGGAGGCAGCCCCTCTATTTCCCTGAAGCCGGTTTCGTTCGTTGAGCTGTTGCTGGCGCTGTGCAAGTTCCTTGAGGCGTTGTTTGGCCTCGTCCACTTTCTCGTCGCGCGCCTGCTGCTCTCCCCGCTGCACCGTTTCGTATTGATTCTTGAGCTTGTTCATTTCAAGCTCAAAAAGATCTGCCAGATCTTCAGCATCCGCCTGTGATTGGGACCCGAAGCCGCCGCTCTCCGCATTCTGAAACGACACCTGGATCTCCCGGTAAAGGCTTTCTGCCCTTGTCAGCTGCTGAAGCGCCTTCTGTCCTTCCGGGAGAGCGGGGGACGGTTGTTGTGCGCCCAGGTGAACAGCAGCCTTTTCCATTTCGCTGATGGCACCGTTGAGGTACCCCGCCAGGCTTTCGAACTGTTCGCTGATCTCCGCCGCGCTGCGCCGGTCCATGCGCTCGACCACCTGTTGCGTTTGGGCCTGGAGCTTGCTTTGAACCAATGCCAGCGACTTCAGGCTCTCCACATACTCCTCTGGATCTATCTTATCTTTGTCGCGGATCAACTTGAACACCGCGGCCACAATCTCCTTCTGCTGCTTGCTCAGCGATTCCTGCGCGCTATCCTCGCCGGCGGCGCCTTGACCGCTGCTGCTTGCCTCCTGATTCTGGAAATACTTCTGTTCGAAGGGTCGAATCTGGATGAAATAAATGTCAGAGCTTGATTCTCCGGGGCCAGTCACGCTGTTGTTATCCGATGCTTTCCCATAATAAGAAATGATGTCCCCTGGCTGGAGGCCGAGCTCCTCGAGGAAAAATGTATGAGACGCGGTTACTTCGGTGTCTCGCTGGTTGCTTTTGTAAAGATCTAAGGTTTTCTCCTCACCGCCATTAACGGAGTAGTGCAATTCAGCTTTGCTGACCCCGATGTCATCTTCCACTTTTATTTCAGAGAAGATTTCCTCCACGCTTGTAGCTTTGACATCACGCTGGGGCTTGGTCATGGTAACCTTGGGAGGCCCATCATCGATCGCTTCGATGCTGTAATCCGTTGATCCTGCATATTTTCGCCCGCCTTCAGCGGTCAATTGGATGACATACGAACCGGATCGCTCGAGGGTCAGGCTGCCTGCAAAATCCTGTTTGCTCTGCGCGGCGAGCTGTCGGGCCGTTTCATCGTTTAAATAGAGTTGTGCTGATTCCGCGGGTTGGCTCAAGTGGATTGAGATATCAACTTTTGTGCCCTTGAGGGCAGAAATATCGCCTTCGTCCTCAACCGTCTGAGGCGACATTCCGGTATAGGCCGGGAAGTTATAGGTCAGACTTATCTTTTCCGCTCGGGGAACATCCAACACTTTCACGCTGTAGGTGGGGGAACGAATTCCCTTCGCCTCAATGTAGTATTGCAGCGGCGTCCTCACATCAATCAGCAGATAGAGGAATCCGCTCCCCGCCTGCTCCGGCTCCATTGTTGCAGTCGACCAGCCGGCGGCGCCCTCCGGCTCAGTGTGGATCTGGACGTCGGGCGAATCGAAACCGACGAGCTGCGCCTTGATTTGCTGATCCGATCCCTTGGCGATCTCGGCATTTCCCGGAGAGACCTGGATGGCCATTGGTAAGCTGAAATCCGCCCGGGTCCAGGGAGCGTAAACCAGGTTGAAACCATACGGGAAGAAGGACGGACCCCAGTTCAATAGAACAAAGAGGATGAGAAATGAAGCCACACCCAACAGGCCAAAATAGGTGAGGCGCCTGCGGTCAACAAAAACGGAAAAGTCGAGCCGTTTTGCCTTCTCCAGTGCGTCCCGGATGAGAAGGTCTAACATGCCGGTTGAGACGTCCCGTTTGCCGCCAAATTCAATTGCCGTCACCAGGCGGTCTTCGAGTTGGGGGTAGCGCTCTTCTATGAACTGGGCAATTTGCACATCTGAAAGGCGTCGGTGGAAGGGAGCGAAGAGAAACCGCCAGCCCACAAATATGACGGCACCACCGATGACCACCCGCATGAGCCAGACGGCAGCAGGTTTGAATCCAAAGAGATCTGCACCCCACACGCCCAGGATAAGCAGAGCGATCATCAGGGCAAGGAAGAGGGAGATACCCTTGATGACAGCTTGCATGCGCCATCGGCGACGCACCAGCTTCACTCTTGCCAGCAGGTTTTCATAGGTGCTCATAAAGCCTCCCCACACCATTTTCTTAAATCCCCGTTCAGCGCCAAAAGACTACGCTTTCCCAGATCCCAAACGGATATAGCGTTGTCGAAAATTTTTCTAACGCTCATTTTCCCGGTCCTTGAATCCCTTCTGCGCGATTTGGAGACATTTGCGCGGAAAGGTATGCCTCTGTCAATAAGAATAGCAGAGCTCCCAACAACAGGAAGCGCCAGAATTGCTGCATTCGCTCCTGCTCCTCTGGATCCAACCGTACATCTGAGGACGTCGCTGAAACCGCTTCCGGATCGCGAGAAATCCACCCCGCCACCATTTCCTCCGAGTTTCCATGCGACAAATCCGACTCGCGTGGTGTCGGGTTAACCGGGATCATCGCGTTCAGGCCCGACATCCGAACCTGATAGAAGCCCGCTTTGTCCACGGCAACAGCGTCGGAGCCTGGATTCATTTCAACGCGGTTCCCGGCAGGATCGAGAAGTGCCACGGCCTGGTCCGAAGTGCCAACATTCTTTCCTTGTCTCAGTGCCGTCTCTTCGAGTAACTTGCGCGGTGCGACCGTTTCGCCCACTTCCACCCACCGGCGTTCTTCCTGATAGTTGCTGAGGTAGCGCAAAATCTGTTGCCAGAAAGGCGCATAGACTGCCTTCAGCGGCAGGTCATTACAGGCATCGTCTGCGGAGGAGGCAAACACAAGCACCCTTCCTTTGCCAACATCTGCGGCCACGAGGGCTGGAGTCCCATTATCCAAACGGGCCAGGACTTCTGCGCCTGCCGCCACGGTCAATCGTGCATATGCATAAAATCGGGCATTGGCAAATGTCCCGGAATGAGGATCGCTGAAGGGGCGAAAGATCGGGTGAGTGGTGTTTATATTTGTCATCAGCGCATAGTCATCGGCAGGACGGCGACCTCCCGTCCCTGTGCCGGATTCCTCCATCTTCACCGGAAGCCAGGAAGCAAACATTCGGTTGAAATCAGCCGCCCGCGCGGAGTTGCCAAGAGCAATAGCCAGCCCTCCGCCGTTTTTTGCGAATTCCTCCAACCTCTTTTGCAGGGTTGCGCTGGCGCCGGATACGTTGTTCCAGATCAGGAGGCTGCCGGGAATCGCACCTGCCGCTTCCAGCTTCTGCGGAGTAATCGCCGTCAATTCATAGGGAGAAAGGACGGAGATGTTCAATGCCCTCGAGAGGAAGTAGCTGGAAGACCGGCCTTCCAGACGAGACACCGCATTCTCTACAGTGGTCACCGGCGTTCTGCCGAGCGCCTCTACCGAGGCCACCAGGCGATTGTCTCGTACGTGGTTTGCATCCTCAACTTCCAGGCTGACGGGGTGGGCCCCAGGAGTCAATCCCGGGAGGCTGAACTCCACTGGAGGGCTCTCTCCCTTGAGGACACGAAATCTTTGTTCTGCAACACTGCGGCCGTTTACCAGGAGGGCAACTTTCACATTGTCGCGGTCCTGCGTGCCGAAATTGACGAGGGAGCACTTTATTTTCAGTTCTCCTCCTCCATCGGCCGCCTCGACAACCTGAACGTTGCTCAAAGCAAGGTTGCTGAATTCGTCGGAGCCCAAATCTACCCGCTCAATTTCCGCTCCGGCGCCAAGACGGAAATTCTGATCCTCTCCTGTTACTCCATTTTTCTGGAAATCGGAGATAAGATGAACAACACGCTTCCCCGTTCCTGCATCCAGAGAGATTTTTTCAGCGATCTTAAGCGCCTGTCCATACCGGGTTGCCCGGTCGCCAAGTTCCACACCGTGCTCGATCTGCGCCAGGGCTTCCGCAAAGTCACCCGTCAAGGAGGTTCGGACAAAAGTCCGGTCAGAAAACTCAAGCAGCGCGACCTTGTCGCCCAGTTGAGCGCTACGAACAATTGCGGCCGCCGCCTTCTTGCCTTCCTCCCAGCGATCGCCGTAACCCATGCTCATCGAGTTGTCGAGCAGGATTATGTGGGCGATCGTGGCTCTGCCCAGGGATGCGGCTGATTGACGGGTCCCCAGAAAAGGCCGAGTGAAGGCCAACACAATGAGTGCGAACGCCAGCACGCGCAGCAAAAGGAGGAGCAGGTGGCGCAGCTTTTGATAGCGGATGGTCTTACGGCTGACCTTGCGCAAGTACATCAGAGTAGAAAACTCGATCTTCCTTGCCCGCTCCCGCTTGATGAGGTGCAGCAATACCGGTATCGCAATTGCTGCCGCGCCAAGAAAAAACAAAGGATTAACGAAATTCATATTCTCTCAATAAGCCTGTTCGCGACGCAGGAGATATGTAAACAATGCATGATCCAGTGGTTCCGTCGTTTTGATCATGGCAAAGTCGATGCGATCCTTCTGGCATTCCCTCTCATAGTAAGCAACCTGGTCTTTGATTATCCTGCAATACTCCCGGCGCACGTAATCAGGGATAACATGCATTTCGGCCCGGGTTTCCATATCAACGAACTGCGCGCTTTCCGAAAAGTCAAAGTCAAGTTCTGTGGGGTCCAGAACCTGGAAAACGGTAACGTCGTTCCCTCGACAGGCAAGGCGGCGCAAGCCATTTATCACACGTTCCGGTTCGTCGAGCAGGTCCGAAATCAGAATGATAATCCCTCTGCGACGCAATCGCTCTGAGATGTCTACCAGCGGCTTTAAAAGGTTCGTTTTTTGTCCTGCCTGCGACCTTTCGATCGCATGGAGCACTGTATTCAGGTGCCCGATGCTCCCTCTGGGCGGCACATATTCGACAACACCCTCGTCGAACGACACGAAGCCAACTCCATCCCGCTGCTTGAAACCAAAATATCCCAGGCTGGCCGCCAGAAACTGGCCGTATTCCAGTTTGCTGATTCCCCGGCTGCCGTAGGCCATGGAGTGGCTGCAATCGAGAATCAACTGGATACTCGTGTTTGTCTCCCCTTCATATTCTTTGATAAAAAAACGGTCCAGCCGGGCAAACACCTTCCAGTCTATTTTTCTTATGTCGTCACCTTGATGGTAGGGCCGGTATTCGGCGAAGTTCACGCTGAACCCGAGATGCGGCGAACGGTGCAGGCCCGAGATAAATCCCTCGACGACCGTCCTGGCGACAAGCTCGAGTGAGGAGATTTTTGTCAGCACGATTGGATCGATGAATCGTGTTGGCTGAGGTATTCCGGTATGAGCATGAACCATACGAAAATCCCTGATCAAAAAGGCTAAGACGCACCCACTACATGCTAAGCTCGAAGCCCGGAAGCGGGAACGGGAACTGCCTCCAATAACCTTCTGATAATCTCTTCGGTAGTAATTTTCTGCGATTCTGCGTGAAAGTTGGTGAGGATACGATGCCGCATTACAGGATATGCCAGCGCCTGAATATCCTCTATCGCAACGTTGAACCGTCCGTTGAGCAAGGCGCGCGCTTTTCCTCCCAGTAGCAGGTATTGGGCGGCGCGTGGGCTCGCTCCCCAGTTAACCCATTCGCGGATGAATTCCAGGCCTCCTGTCGGCGCAGGGCGGCTGGCGCGGACAAGCGAAACGGCATAGCGGGCGACCGATTCCGGAACCGGCACTTTGCGCACCAACCTCTGAAAATCGAGAATGTCGGAGCCGCTGACGGTGCGGCTGATTTCTATTTCCCGCAGGGTCGTGGTTTCCTCTACAACTCTCAACTCATCCTCTTCCTGCAAATAATCGATTATGATGTTAAACATGAATCGATCCAGCTGGGCTTCGGGCAGGGGGTATGTTCCTTCCAGTTCAATTGGATTTTGCGTAGCCAGGACGAAGAAAGGCTTGTGCATGGGGTACGTCACGCCCTGCACCGTGGCCTGAAGTTCTTCCATAGCCTCCAGCAAAGCTGCCTGGGTCTTGGGCGGTGTGCGATTGATTTCATCCGCAAGGAGGATGTTGGTGAAAATCGGTCCTTTGACAAATACAAGCTCGCGTTTGCCCGTGCCCACATCCTCCTGGATGATATCCGTGCCTGTGATGTCGGCCGGCATAAGATCCGGCGTAAATTGTATGCGCTTGAATTGCAGATCCAGCACACTGGCCAATGTCTTGATCAGCAGTGTCTTGGCAAGACCCGGAACGCCGGTGATCATCGAGTGCGCCCCGACGATGAGGCAGATCATCACCTGCTCCACCACTTCATCCTGCGCGACGATCACCTTGCGCAACTCCTTCAAGATATTGCGATTTCCATCGTTCAGTTTCTCTACCAGTGCCGCATCATCCAAGACGGCCGGCTGAATTGTTCCCATTTCCATTCCCTCGCTTTATTGACCTCAGGCGCCGTGAACTCCAGGTTATGAATAAGAGCGCCCCGCTTGGCCCAATGCCAAAAAACAAACGCAAAACAAGCGCCAGACCTCGGCGCCCTCTTCAGTGAGTCAAGGCATACATCAAATAATTTACGCCATATTTATAGGCTTCATTTGTTTCATCAATAGGTCTCAATGAATTGTCCGACCACTCCCAGTATTCGCTGAGGTCATTGTTGAAATCAACAATCATCATCAGCCTTCCTTTGTCGTCCCGCATGCCCAGGTATCGGGGGATATAAAACCTGGAATAGGGTGGCACCGGAAACACATTAGAAATGTCATAAAAACCGGTAAAGATTGGATCGGTGCGCGGCACTTCCTCCAACTTTCGCCCGGGAAAAACCTTTTGCAGGTTTTGCTCAAAGAGCTGAAGCGCCAGGTCGCTCCGGAAATCGTCCACGATGAGAAAGCCTCCCCGCAGCAAATACTCGGACATCCTGTGTGCCTCTTCATCCGTGAGACTGAGATACCCGACCTCACACATATAGGCAACAGGATATTTGAAACAATCGTCTGTCTTGAATGAAATCACATGAGGTTCAGGGTTGGCATCCAGTTCCGTCACCTCAGCCATGATCTTCATGAGATGTTCTTCCCCTCGGGGAGTATCATGGCTCCACCATGCTCCGGCTCCTGAGCCTAATGGTGCCCATAATGGAACATCGAAGTAAACACGCCCCATGGTGAACTTTGTCTCGTCCTGAGTTTCCCCCTCCTGCTGTGCGCGCAAACCAAAAAAGCCGGCCCCAAAAACTGCCAGGCAAAAAGCGGCCGCCAAGAAAATCACAGCGCGCCGGAGAGACGAAGTTCCCCTCTTGTTGACAGGCGCATGCCGGGATCGCGGCCAAGCCCGTGACATCAATGAGAAAACCGTTCCTGCCACTTTTTTCACGGGGTTCCTCCAGACAGTTTTAGCAACAGTTCCTGTGCTTTGGCAAACGTGGGAGCGATCTCCAGAGAACGCAGGACTTCCTTTCTTGCTTCCTTGGTCCTGTTTGCACCAAGAAGGGCGCGTGCTAGCCCGTAATGCGCGCCGGCAGGATCCGTTGAATTGAGCCCTACTAGGGCCTGGTAGGCAGCAATAGCCACCTGCCATGAGCTGCTTTCCATGGCCACTTCCCCCAGAGTGGTGAGCACGCCTGTGTCGTAAGGATTGATGTAAAGAGAAAGCTCCAATTCCTTGGTGGCTGATGCGGCGTCTTTTTTCTTGCGGTAAATTTCGGCCGCCCGAACGAGGGGTTGCGGGGAGTTTTCGTCATAGCGCGACCACCCAAGCAATTGCGCCAGAGCGTCCTCGTCACGCCCCTCCTGCAAATACATTTCTCCAAGCGCCTGATATGGATTTCCCTCTTCTATGAACTCGGGGAAAAGCCGTGTTGATTTTTTGAGGTAGGTTTCCGCTTCTTTATTTGCCTTCCGGTCGAGCAACAACAGACCCATTTGCAGATTGGCGAAGAAGTTGTCGGGATTCTTGGATAACAACGCAGTCAATGACTTCTCGTCGAGACTGGCTGACTTCGCAGGCTGATCACGGCCTGATGGCTCTTCATCCTTTTCGCGCTCCACGGGCGTGAACAGAGAGAAATCCAACCGGCTGGCGATGGTCTTGAGACGAGCGTCGAGAAAACGGGCATATTCCGCGTCGAACGTGGCTGTATCCCAGCCAAGAGCTTTTTTGAAGACTTCTTCCGACCGCTCATTACCGGCAAACAGGAGCAGCGTCTGTCTGATCTTGTCAAAGCCGAACCTCTCTTCGATCAGCTCGCAGACAAGGGCAGCCTGATAATAGGACAGAGCTATCTGACCGGGATTTTTGGGCCGCATCATTCCGGCATTCAGTTCGCTGACCTTAAGGAGTTTCCCCTCCTTGTAAGCTTTGACAAACGCTGCCGTAAGATCATCTCCCCATCCGGGTCTCGCCCGGTGCTCTTCGTAGACCGACAGCCCTTCCGAATACCAGCGGGGGATATTGTGATTCGTCATCTGGACCGTAATGACGTGCGCAAATTCATGCCAGAAAGTCGTGCCCCAATTGAAAGTCCCGACCTTGCGCGCCCGGGGCGAGTCTATGGCCACAACCTTGCCGAAACAGACCCCCAGAGCGCCCAATCCCGGCAAACCCAGGGTGCGCACAGCGAATCCCGCGTGGTCTGGGAATGCTTCGATTTCGATCGGTCCCTGCGGAACGAAGCCGTATCGCTCCGTCAGTTTTGCATACGCTTCTTCGGCGAGTTTTATGGCATGCGGAGAAAGGGCCGACTCGTCTTCTTTGGATGTCCTGTAGATGAAATGCTCGCTGCGCGTACTCTTGAACTTGTCCATTTGATCCAAGAGGTCAAGTGAATTGTAAGCCCAGACATTATAGGGGTCGCCATCGAACGCTTTTTGGATCGCCTCACGGCCGCCAGCCAGGTCTCCAACTCGCGTAAGGTTCATCCCCAGGCTTGCCCAGGCTTCCCACAGCTGCGGATCCAGGGCTACCGCTTTCCGGTTAAAGTCCACGGCCTCCTGATACTTTCGGAGCGATATCATGTTTTCCGCGAGAGTGAAGTAAAACCGTCCGTAGTTCGGATTAATGGCAAGGGCTTTCTTCTCTGATGCTGCGAAACTCTCCGTGTTTCCGCGCACGAGATAATAGGCTGCTTCCAGGCTGATGGATTTCAGGTCGGCGGGATTGATTGCAAGCGCGCGGTGCGCTTCCTTAATCGCCCCCTCGTAGTCCTCCTCGTCCATACGGAGTTCTGCAAGAACGTTTATTGCGGGCACAAGGTTCGGGTTCACTTTCAGCGCAGTGCGCGCATAAGCCTCAACCTGGACGTTGCTTTCGTATTGTTTGGCCAAGGCCATTCCAAGCAGTGCATCCGGATACCTTTCATTGATCTCCAGGCAATCGCGAAATACTCCAATGGCATCCGTAGCGTTGTATTTCTCAAGAAACAGATTGCCGAAACTGACCAACGCTTCGAGCGGAACATCTTCAGATTCATTTAGGTCTGTCGCATCCAGGAAGATGTCTTTTGCGTCCTCCGTATAATCTCGGCGCCAGGCTGCGACCGCGATGTTGCCGAGCTCCCGGCTGCCAATCACTCCACCCGCGCGGTACGTGTCAAGAAGACTCTCCCAGAGCGATTGGGCTTCGCGCTTGCGGCCGAGATCTTCAAGCAGCGAAGCCAATTGCTGCGTTGCATCCATTCGGATAGTTCGCGCAGCGTCCTTGAGAGAATCTGCCAGCTTTATGGCACGACGCAGATCTTCCTCGGCGGACTTGTAGTCTCCCACAGCGGCCAGAGCGCGCCCGCGTTCCAGATAGAGGGTTGGGGAGTCGCCGTTGGAAGCGAGAAATGCGGATGCTTGTTTCGCCGCCTCACGATACTCCCCCGTCAACCGTAATGTTTCGAGAAGTCCGGCCTGGCTCTCTTTCTGCTTTGGCTGGCTTGTAAGCGCCGACAGAAAATACTCCCTTGCCTTCGCGTACTCTCCGGAGCGCAAGGCCGCCAGCCCTTCCTCACTGCTGCCAAAAGAGCTTGGGACCCATGCCACGCTGAATGCAGCCAGCAGCACAGCTGCCAGGCAGCCAATGAATATTCTTTGATGATTCCTATTGCTTCTTCTCATTTTCCTATTTCCACCATTACCGGTCGAAAAAAGGCTCCGCAGCTGAAGCGCGCCGGAATTTCAGTGGCACTATTTCTTGGGAAGCTTCGCATTGGTTCGTGCCAACCTCAACAATAAATCTTCGAGCTTTGATTCATAGTCTGCCAGGTCCATTCCAGCTTTTTCCTGCTTCAGCAATTCAATCTGTCGCTCCAGTGCCTGCGCTTCCTCAAAGAGCTGTTGCTCCTCAGGGGTCATTGCCAGGGAAGGAGTTTGTCTGATGCCTGCGTCCAAAAAAGTTGCGCGCGCAAGCTGCACTGCGCTGGTTTCAGAACTCGTCTTGACCTGGTCCTGTGAGACTCCGTTGTCGTTGAGAACCGGGTGTTCGGTTTGAAGCTGCCCCTCGTCCGTGTAATATCGCTCAACCATCTGAACTGCATAATTGAAGGCTTCGTATGTGGAAGTGCGACCATCTTTGTCCATGTCGGCGTTGTTGTTCCGCAAGGCGTCGATCCAGAAGCCGCCGAAGCGCGTCTGATTTCCCTCACTGCCGCTCTTGGTTGCGGAGACTACAATTTTGCCTTTGCCCGAGAGGGCAGAGAGGCTTGCCCCACTGGTGTTAGTCGCATTTATCACCACGAATCGCCTCGCCGGGATCGAATAGAGCATTTCGGCAAGATCATCCGCATTGGGATCAGGACCGACCAGGTTCAGTTTATAGATCTTTTGATTGTAGCTGCCATGCCCCTCGATGAATACGAAGACGAGGTCATCCTTGCCGGCTCGCCCGGCAATCTCCTTACAGACCTTTT
>Ga0208980_10001674_pt1 | contig 13486 bp, 8 predicted proteins | sample WetSurMetagenome_3_FD_187993 | JGI IMG/M metagenome (GOLD analysis project Ga0208980, IMG submission 187993) | Wetland microbial communities from Twitchell Island in the Sacramento Delta, sample from surface sediment Aug2011 Site A1 Bulk (version 2) | ecosystem: Environmental > Aquatic > Marine...
CAAGAACGAGGAAAATGTTATTAAAGGTATGACCGTTGAGGAGCATAAGGCAATAACAGATAAATATATAATCCCTGATAAAATGTATTATGTTATTGTGGGAGATGCTGCAACTCAGATGAAACCACTCGAAAAAATCGGTTTTGGAAAGCCGATACTGGTAAAACAATAAATACCTTTCATCTGGATCTTAAACAACTTGAATTTTAAAAGTTATGAAATGCGAGGTTCAAGGGATGAGGGGTGATGTGGTTCTCGCTTTCTCCCACTCCCCCACTCTCCCAGTCTCACAGTCTCCCAGTCTCTATTATTTACCGGTCATATTAAGTGTTGCCACATAATACCCCGGATCAACTTTTATAACAGCACTATCGGTGTCAATTTTAATTGTGTTGAATCCTGTTTTTGGAGTAAGGTATGTCTCTTTCCCTGAGACATAAATCTTCAAAGGCATGTTGAATCCTGGAACACAGTTATTCCACCTGTATGTAAGATCATTCCCTTTTACAAAATATTCAAATACAGGTATTTTTGTATCGCGCAGGTACTGATCAAAGAATGACTTCAGGTTAATGCCTGTCTTTTCGCTAAGGTATTCCTCAATCTGTGACCCTTTTACAACCTTATGATAAAAATCTTTGTTCAGGCCACGTAGCAGACCTCTCCATTTTTCATCGTCATTTACGATCTGGCGAAGAGTATGAAGCATATTACCACCTTTATAATACATATCACCTGATCCCTCGTAGTTGACATTGTACAACCCTGTTATTGGTCGGTCATTCCTGATATTGCTTCGTGTACCAAGAACATATTCGCTTCCTGCATCTTTCCCAAAATAATATTCAACATACAGATTTTCAGAGTAGTTAATAAAACTCTCATGAACCCACATATCAGCAATATCCTCATAGGTTATACTGTTGGCAAACCACTCATGACCCGATTCATGAACAATAATAAAGTCGAATTTCAACCCCCAGCCGCTTCCGCTCAGATCTGTACCGCGGTATCCGTTCTTAAATCCATTACCGTAAGTTACCGAGCTCTGGTGCTCCATTCCAAGATAAGGAGCCTCAACCAGCTTATATCCATCTTCATAAAAAGGATATGGACCAAACCAGTGTTCAAATGCAGCAAGCATAAGCGGTGCCTGCCTGAATTGTACTTTTGCCTTTTCAAGGTTCTCCTTTAATACATAATAATCACAGTCAAGCGGACCTTTCTCACCGTTAAATACCTCTGAGAAATGCGCATAATCTGCGATGTTTATATTAACACCATAGTTATTTATCGGATTCGAAACGAACCAGTTATATGTACTTGTTTTGTTCTTGTTTTTTACAACGCTTCTGAGCCTTCCGTTTGATACATCAATAAGTTTATCAGGCACATTTACACTTATCAGCATACTGTCAGGTTCATCGTACATATGATCTTTGCATGGCCACCAGAGGCTTGCTCCATCACCCTGACATGAAGAGGCGATGAACGGCAATCCGTTCTTATCTTTTTTCCAGGTAATACCTCCAACCCATGGAGGTCTGGTTGATACTCTGGGTTTTCCGCCATAAGTGAGAACAATTGAATATATTTTTCCCTGCTCCTGCGCGCCGGCTATTTCTAACCAGTAAACATTACCCTCCCTGATGAAATTCAGAGGCATATTGTTCAATGTGGCATTTGTCAGCTTCATCGGCTCCTGAAGATCTATCTGCATACGCCCGAATGGTTTTATTACCCTGTATGTAACAGTATTACTTCCATGTATGGTACTATCCTCCGGATTAACAGCAATATCCAGATGATAATATGTAAGATCCCACCACTCTCTTTCGGGAGTTATTGAACCCCGCAGTGTATCCTGACGTGTAAAGACAGGTTTCTGGCCCAAAGTTTTTACCGGGAGTAGAAATACAAAAAATGTAAGAAAAATGAAGTTCTTAACGGTTAATTTGTTCATTGATAATTAATAATGTGAATATCTGAAATAACTAAAATAATCCTTATTGATTTTGACTTCATTGATCTAAATTCGAAAAATTCCTTGCATCTTCGGTTCTTCGTTTACCCCAACCCCAGGGGGAGCGAAGAACCGAGACGCGCCTGAGAGGCAAGCCAGGCGATATCCAAGTCAATTAAAATCCATCTAATTTGAAACAGTAAACAAATATGTTCCTGACTTAATATACAGCGTAAAAGATCCATCAGTATTGATTTGAGTTTTGATATATCTGTTTTCAGATAGTTGCTTGTCGTTTTCGAGAATCACAGCACCTTTTAGATCCAATGTCGCAGTACTGTTAGGAGGAATAATTACTTTATATAAAACCTTTTCTCCCTCTTTTCTCCATGAAGAAACAATCGTCCCGAAAGGGCCTTCATGTTTCGCTTCGAAATGATCCAGTCCTTTAACAAAATTTGGTTTAAGAATAACATTTCTGAATCCCGGATTCTCCTCATCAGGAAATATGCCTCCCAGAGCCTTATACATCCATGCTCCTATCTCACCAAACATAATATGGTTCATTGAAATATCAGAATTCGAGTCAATGGGCCAGTTTTCATAAAGTGTCGTAGCACCATTTACTATCCACCATCCCCATGAAGGGTAAGTTGTCTGTGTTGCAAGAGTATAGGCCAGGTCAGAGTATCCGTTCTCACTCAGGGCATTGAGGATTGCTTTTGTGCCAAGCAAGCCCACATCCATATGATTGTTCCCTGCTTCAACACTTCTGGCAAGATTTTCAGCTACTCTGCTCTTAAGGTCGTCAGGGACCAATCCCCATTTAAGAGGGACAGACAATTCCGTTTGCAGACCCTTCCCGTAAACTCCTGTTTCTTTATTCAGATACTTGGTGTTAATTGCATCTTTGATCTTTCTTGCTAATGCTGAATATTCTTCATAATCAGATTGTTTATCGAAAAGAGCAGCTGTTTTGGCAAGAATGGATACATCAATAAAATAATAGACTGAAGATGTGAGTTCTTTTGATGCAACTGATTTTATCGGGATCCAGTCACCGAGGCCCCAGTCAGTGAGACCTGAGGGACTGATTTCTGTTATATGGTCAACGTAACGTTTAATATTATCATAGCATTTCCCGAGAAGATGGGAATCACCATAAAACAGATATATATTCCATGGAATAATGGCTATCGTGCTGGTCCAGTCCGGACCATTAGCCCAGGTATAACCCCAGCCACTGCTAGGTATAATAGCCGGGAGGACACCATTCGGTTGCTGTTCATCAAGATGATCGTTCAGCCATTTCTCATAAACGGTTATTCCATCGAAATTGTACAGACCGGTTTCCACTGCAATATGTGCATCACCGGTCCATCCGTTTTTCTCGCGCTGGGGACAATCAGTCGGGTATCCATACAAATTAGAGAGATATGAATTATTTGTTGCCTGCCATATCCTGTCTAAAATAGTATCTGAAGATTCGATTCTTCCTGCAACAGGAACATCACTGTGCATAAAATAACCTGTCAGGCTCTCTTTTGTAAGTACAACTGGCTTATCAGAAGTAACTTCAACATACTGAAATCCTTTATAATTGAACTTTGGAATAAAATATTCTTCACCGTTTCCTGACAGGATAAAAATATCTGTCTGAAATGGATCGCTCTCATCAGTCGGACGGTAATGTACATCAATATTTGACTGATCGGCCCATCCTCTCTTATTCAGGCGTTCTGCATGCTTCATTCTTAACACAGTACCTGCCTTGCCGGAAACCTTAATGCCGCTGATACCTGCTATATTTCGTCCCAGATCAAAAAGCCATGTGTTGTTATCCAGACGAGTAACTGATTTTGCCGGGATCTCCTCGGTAATCCTGATTGGATGCATTACCTGTGATACGATATTATTTGAAGGAGCACCTACGGGGATGGCATTTTTCCATTTTGAATCATCGAATTCAACCATATTCCAGTCCTGCTGATTCAATCTGGCATCATAATGCTCACCGGTATAAATGCTGTTAAATATAACAGGACTTAACGAGGTTTTCCAGTCTGTTCCGCTGGTTATAGTCTCAACCGAGCCATCGTCGTATGTAATGCGAAGGTCTGTACATAATTTTGGTCTTGCACGCCATGGAGCTTTATCAAAGTACCATACTGCAGTAGATTGATGATTATACCATCCATTCCCCAAAAGAACGCCGATGATGTTCTCTCCCTCATGAATCAGAGAGGTAACATCATAAGAAAGGTATAATGTTCGTCGGTCAAACCTGGTATAAGCAGGATCGAGATTGTGGTCACCGACTTTAGTACCGTTAATATAAAGTTCATACAGACCTGCCACTGCAATATACTGACGTGCAGAGATCACCTTGCGTGAGACTGTGAACCTCTTTCTGAAACAGGGAGCCGGCTTCAGGTCAATATCTCGTGAGTCGCTTATCCAGTCTCCCCTCCAGTTCCTGCTATTTATCATTCCTGTTTCAAAGAAAGCTACAGGATTATTCACAGAAGGCTTATGGTCTTGATCCCAGATAATAACACTCCAGTAATATCTTGTAAAAGGTTTAAGGGAGTCACCCTGATATTTAACCAGGTTTATATTTGTATTTATTTTGCCTGAATTCCATACATTCCCTCTGCCGTCTGCTACGCCGGCTGAATCAGTTCCAAGGAATAACTCATATGCTGTTTGTTCAGCCCCCTGACGGTTATCAGTCATCTGCCACATTAACCGTGGGTGAGGCTCATCAATCCCAAGAGGATTAACAATGTACTCGCATTTAAGGTTTGTTATGTTACATCTATAACTGACTTCACTGCAGCTAAAATCAAAGATCAGGGTCAGTAAAATTATAAGTTTAATATTCAGGCATCTCTTTATATATCCGGGAAACAATTGGAACTTTATCATGGTATAATTGAGTTTGTATTTACGAACAATATTTATGATACTATGAAGCCTGAGAAAATTACTTTTCCGTATAAACATAATAAATATACATTTACAGATTTTGATAATTGTAATATTTATATGCAAATTCTGCTATTTAGTTACGTTCTTATATTATAAAAATTTAAATTGTATTTTTAACCTCTGATAACCTTTTAAACCTGCCCATGAAAGTTTACCATATCTTCCTGACTGTTATATTATTATCAACACCGTTTCTATTTTTAAAGTGCGAAGAATCTGCTTCTTTGAAAAAGATTGTAATTGCTATTCCTCCTGCCGGAAACAGCTGGGTAATTAATGATGTTTTCATGAGCAGCAAGGTTATCAGCGGTTCAGGAATCACAGGCTGGAATGATATTTCAACCATCATCAGGACATATTTCAGGGTAGAACAATCCGGGACTATCAATATATCACTACGTGCAAAAATAAGCTCGGGGACTTCTAAAATAGAGGCAGCTTTCGGAGGTAAAAAGAATATCCTTACCATTAACAATGTAACATTTGATACAATCCTTCTGGGTACCTTTGTTGTTGAAAAACCCGGCTATCAGTGGATTGACTTACAGGGTGTAAGCAAATCAGCAAACATGTTTGCCGAGGTTTCGGATATCATCATAAGTGGTACTGCAACTGAAGGAAAAGTTTTTTTTGTAAAAGACGACTTTCACTTCGGACGACGCGGGCCTTCTGTACATCTGAGGTATGAAATCCCTCCCGAATCATCAGATATTGAATGGTTCTATAATGAAATAACAATCCCCGAAGGAAATGATGTGCAGGGATCTTATTATATGGCCGACGGATTTGCTGACGGATATTTCGGTATCCAGGTTAACTCCCCGGCCGAGCGCAGGATCCTTTTTTCGGTCTGGAGTCCCTACAAAACAGATAAACCAGGCGAGATACCTGATGAATACAAAATAATCATGTTAAAGAAGGGAACTGATGTTATAACAAAGGAATTTGGTAACGAGGGTTCCGGTGGACAGAGTTATCGTAAGTTTTTCTGGAAAGCAGGAAACACTTATAGGTTTCTCTTAAACGGGCATCCTTCAGTTAATAACTCAACAGATTATACCGCATATTTTTACGCACCTGAAACAGGAAAATGGGAACTTATTGCCAGTTTCAGAAGACCAAAGACAAATAATTACCTTAAGAATCTTTATTCCTTCCTTGAGAATTTCATACCTGATACAGGGCCTCTTACACGAAAAGGTTATTACTCAAATCAGTGGATAAGAAACACCAAAGGAAACTGGATTGAACTGACTGATGTGAAATTTACTGCCGACGCTACTGCAAGAAAAGAATCCAGACTCGATTATTCAGGTGGTATTGAAAATGGGGTCTTTTTTCTCAGGAATTGTGGCTTTTTCAACGACAAAACAGAAATGGATATGCACTTTACAAGGCCGGCAACTAAGAAACCTCCAGAAATTGATTTTCAGGGTTTGGATTAATTTACCGTAATTAAGATCATCAGACTGATTTTGTTTTTAATAATTGGCTACCTTAGAAGAAAATTCAAACAATTTATTATATGAAAAAAACTTCATCATTGACCTTGTTACTGGTTTTGATAACATTCTTTATCAACGGGGTATTACAGGCACAGGATTCACCAAGGACGCGTGAGTCTTTCAACCAGGGTTGGAAATTCGTAAAATATTTTAATGCCTCGGACGAAGCAGTTTCAGCTGACAAGGAACCTGAAAACCTGCAGCTTCCGACTGTAAACGACAATAACTGGCGTTCAATTGACCTTCCTCATGACTGGGCTATCGAGGGTCCGTTCAACGATACACTTGAGAATAACACAGGGCTACTCCCGTGGAAAGGTATTGGCTGGTACAGGAAGCACTTTAATGTAAGTGAGAACGATAAGGGAAAACGTATATATATAAGTTTCGACGGGGCAATGGCTTATGCAAAAGTCTGGCTTAACGGTAAATATGTCGGTGAATGGCCATACGGATACACCTCATTTCAACTTGACCTGACACCATATATTATCACTGGAAAAGAAAATATTATTGCTGTAAGGCTTGACACAAAAAACTGGGATTCAAGATGGTACCCTGGTGCCGGCCTCTACCGGAATGTCTGGCTTGAAAAAACCTCACAATTACATCTTGCATATAATGGTTTATTCTGCTCATCTTCAGAGATAAAAAAGGAAAGAGCTATGTTAAGTGTAAAGGCTGAAGTGGAAAATCATTTTAACGAACCTGTTCCTGTTACACTAAAAGCACAGGTTTATAAACTGAATGAGAAATTTGAGCCGACAGGTGCTCCTGTTGCAGAATCAGTGGTGGTGACAGCTACACTTGAGGGCATGAAGAATCATGATTTCAGGCTTGATATTCCGGTTGCGAATCCTGTTCTGTGGAATGTCTATAAACCTGAACTTTACCGTGTTGCAGTAACTGTTTCCCAGGGGACCAAAGTAACAGACAGGTACGAAACCAACTTCGGTTTCAGAACCATAGTCTTCACTCCGCGTGACGGGATGCTTGTCAATGGAGAAAGGGTTGAGATAAGAGGCGTATGCAATCACCATGACCTTGGCGCTCTTGGTGCTGCATTCAATACCCGGGCAGCAGAACGTCAGCTGGAAATTCTGAAGGAAATGGGATGCAATGCCATAAGGACAAGCCATAATCCTCCGGCACCGGAGCTGGTTGACCTTTGCGACAAAATGGGTTTCCTGATACAGGTTGAAGCATTCGACACCTGGAGAATCGGCAAGAAAAGAAAAGATTATAATCTGCTGTTCAACGCATGGCATGTGGAAGATGTAAAAGCCATGGTACGCCGCGACCGAAATCATCCATCCGTATTTATGTGGAGTATCGGAAACGAAGTGCCTGATCAGAGAAATCCATATCTCTCATCTGCCCTTAACTCAATTGTTAAATCAGAAGACAATACCCGCCCTGTTACAGCAGGCTGCAATGACGCGAATTCCGGAACCAACGGATTCCAGAAAACGCTGGATGTCTTTGGAATCAATTATCATCTTGGTGATTACAAGAGATTTTTTGATCTGAAGGATAATGCAAATCTGGCAATACATTCAAGCGAATCAGCTTCAACAGTCAGTTCAAGAGGTGAATATTTTTTCCCGATTGTACAGGGTGATCTTAATAATAATCTTCCCGGCAAGGGGATTTTTCAGGTGACATCTTACGACGTAGCCTATCCTGGCTGGGCATCGACTGCTGATCAGCAGTTTGAGATTAATGACAGGTACCCGGCTGTTCTGGGAGAGTTTGTCTGGACGGGTTTTGACTACATCGGAGAGCCTACTCCATATTCCGGTGATCTTACCGGCCAGGGACCAACATCAAGAAGATTTGAGGAGACAAAAAAGATGCTTGAAGCAAACGGAGTGACTGAAATTCCATCGCGAAGCAGCTATTTTGGTATTCTTGACCTGGCCGGATTCAAAAAAGACCGGTTTTATCTCTATCAATCGCGTTGGAGGCCAGAACTTCCCATGGCTCATATTCTGCCCCACTGGAACTGGCCCGAAAGAAAAGGATTGGTTACTCCGGTCCACGTTTATACTTCAGGTGATGAAGCTGAACTATTCCTTAACGGAAAATCACTCGGCAGAAAAAAGAAAGGCCAGTATGAATACAGGTTGAAATGGGATGATGTGATATATCAGCCGGGAGAACTCAAGGTTATTGCATACAGGAACGGAGAAAAATGGGCAGAGGACGTAATGCGCACAACTGAAAAAGCATCAGCAATATCATTGTCGGCCGACAGACCAAGTGTTCATGCCGATGGGTATGACCTTATTTACATTACAGTAAGAATTGAAGACAAGAATAAACTTCTTGTTCCCAGAACCAGTAACCTGGTCAGTTTTAGTATTGTGGGTCCTGGTAAAATTGTAGCAGTGGATAACGGCGATGCGACCAGCCATGATCCTTTCCAGGCATCATACAGAAAGGCTTATAATGGCATGTGCCTGGTAATTGTGAAGGCAGAAAAAGGTGCAACAGGTTCATTTACAGTAAAAGCAGTATCGAAAGGATTAAAAGATGCTACAGTAACAGTTAATGTATCTAACTAATAATTAGCATTATATAGCATAAGGTTGTCTCAAAAGAGGCAACCTTTCTTTTTACCCAAAATATATTTCATCCCAGCTTTTTTGTCCCCAAACCCCCTAAAGGGGGCTTAAATCCGTATCCTGGCCAATTCTTTTAGTGTAGAAGACTTTGTCATCACCCATATCGTAAAAATCTTTTAGCCTGGCTTCAAGGATAAACCCAGTTGTATCATAAAAAGCTCTTGTAGGTGCATAATGAGGAAGGCCGGAAGTTTCGGCAATAATTATCTTACAACCCATACTCCTGGCAACATCGAAAGTTTCATCAAGTAATTTTTTGCCGATGCCTTTTCCCCGGTGATCATTATGAGTAGCTATCCAGTAAAGATCAAAACTCGTTCTTGACATTTCTATCGGGCCGAAACATGAATATGCCACTGTAGCACCATCCAGTTCAGCAAAAACAAAATAATATCCCGTTTGCTCACCAAGGTTTAACCGTTCTGTTATCAGTTCAACAGCTATCTCTATTTCATGGTTGTAAAAGAATTTTGTTGATACAACAATATCCCTGATACTCTCTATATCCCGTTTCTCCGGTGTTGATCTGAATGTAAGGTTCATGGTTTCCTGTTTAAATTTCGATTTTTAGATAATTCTGTATCTGTTTTAATTGTGTAAAGGTTAAAATTTTTTGTTATATATGAGTATAAGGAATCATTACAAGTACATTGGCTTTCTTCGTTTAATCCGGTCCTGCAAGTTGTAGCCGGGAGATTAAAGATTATATATTCATGATTAACTGCAGTAATATTTTTAATAAATTTAGCAATTAATTGTCTTACCATGAAGAAATCTATTTTAAGGATTATTATAATAACTGTGGTCACAGGACTTACACCTTTATCCTGTAGTCATGATAAAAGAAGTGTAACAATCGGGCTGAACCAGAACATCCATCATGATGATTTCGAATATTCGGTAACTTCTTTCACTAAAACTCCGGATATTATTTCAGGAAAGGATACTATTAAAGCCAGTGGAATATTTTACCTTGTTCATTTTAAGGTGACCAATAATGCATTAAGGGTTGGTCATACATGGAATAACTCTATAGCATATCTTATCGACGAGAATGGAGATCGTTATGAAAATCTGCCTGATAAGCAGAAGGCTCTCAATAATTCGCTCCCATTCGGTTTAAATGAAATATATAATACACCTCATGGAGCAGCCGACACAACAATCCTTGTTTTTGAATTGCCTGCAAATGTTTTGAAACCATATCTGAAAGTCAGCGGCAGCACACTGATGGGTGATGTTTTTGACGCTGGCAGGTTCAGAAGGATGAAAGTAAGACTATTCTGACTTTGCATTAACAAATATATTGTCCATCCAATTTTAAGACGGTTACATATAATAAAATCAGAAGAGACGTTTCAGGGAACGTCTCTTCATAGTTAAATTAAAACCTAAAACCAGGGATGGCCGAACGGCCAGGAATGAACCCTCAGATCACAGCAAGTGCCTCACTATTTATAAGCATAGGAAAGTAAGTGGCAATCAACTGTGTATTAGCAACTTCATCTGTCTGTCCTGAAATTATTAATTTCTGATGAAAGTATTCACTTCTGTTCAGTGACTCATCTGAGGTCTTGTAACCTTCTTTTTCGAGTGATTTGTCAAGTTTCTGAACCCCGAAGAATTGACCGTTACAAACATATTGAACAGAAAGTTTATCAGAAAATACGATGTAATTTTTACACTTCTTGTCCTTCCTGATTACAACGGTAACTTCCATTGGTGAATTCTGATAGCTGATCACATAAGCCTTAAGTTCTTCTCCATTCACGGTAACAGGCTTATCTGCCAGTTCGATCTTGTAGTCTCCCAGTGAGGTGTGGGTTTTCCCTGTGGCAACAAATTCTCTTGAGAACGATGCAGTACTAATTGCTGTCATTAGTAATCCTGCGATTAACATTTTTTTCATGGCTTAAAAAATTTTAATTTTGGAATTTCATGTTTTTAATACTTTTATTTACCCTTTGTCCCTAATTCATTTTTCTTCTTTATGATGCTATAGGTTCAATGTTCATAACGAAATTACGCTATAAAGAAACACGGGAAAAGGATAATTCAACGATTGGCATATCTGACCATACGGATGGTAACAAAAGAGCAATATTCTGTTTTTCGCAGATCTGAAAATCAGGATAAAGCCGATATATCTCAGCTAAGAAAAGGGTTAGCAAAGCTAGATATGACGAATCAAAAGTGAATTGAAAAGGGTCAGACTAACTGAATTATTTCCACTCAATAACCATAGTCTCCTCAGAACCAATCTGTACTTTTGTCCCATCAATCTTTCCCTGCCTGTTGGCATATAAGATCTTTCCAATGGGACTTTTAGTCCCGAAATCAAGGTCCACAAGTCCCGACTTGTCGCGTTTGTTTATGACTACAGTTATGATTGAAGTGCCTGAGCGCAAAGTCTTCATGAGCATATTTTTCTGTATTGTTTTAAACCTGACAGGTATATTAACCAGACTATTACCGGCTTCCTTCGATAATAATTTTGACAAAGACGTGTAATCACCTGATATTCTGCTGCCAAGACCAACAGGAGATGGAATCCATAATACCTCGCCATCCCCCGTTTTATTTCTTAAGGCAACAGGTTCACCCTCAAATGTTGCAGCTACCTGACCCGTTAAGGGAGCAATGAACCCTCTCCACAGGTGAGCTGGAAGATTGTAATCGATCCATCTTATTTTGAAAAGATTATCAACAAGTTTGAACTCACGGATATTTCCTCCAAAAAGTGTTTCAAACGGAAATCCGGTTATTAATGTATTATGCAGATCCTCATCGAAAAAACCTGTCAGTCCGTCGACAATCAGCTTTCCCCCCTTCCTGACAAAGCTTTCCAGGACAGGCGCGTACCTGTTTGGTATTGATATCTGATGGGCAAGAATGATTGTAGATCCTGTGTAGTCTTGTTTTCCAAAATCAAATTCTTCAAAAGCTTTCAGATTTGTATTAACTCCCATTTCGCTGAATGCTTCAAAATAGCCTAATGCTGATTTGATTACTCCACCAGGATTACGTGCTTCATAGCCCTGGGTTGAACCGGTTGCCATTTTGCTTTCGGCCCAGAGCGACTGACGTATATATAGTATGTTGATCCCTGATTCGGCTATCCTGCTCTTTTCAAATAAATCTCTGTTAGTATTTAATGTTCTGGCTACCCGACCTGCTTCCATCATCCTGTCTGAAGGATTGTTCTGAAAATCAAGAAGTGCCCATTCACCAGCCTCAATTCCCGAACTTCGTGGATTAAGTGACCAGAAAATACTCCCTTTACCTTCGGTTGCTGTAATGATCCACAACCACTGGGCGATTTCTTCTTTTGTAGGGCACATCGGAGTGCCGCCACTGTAGGTATTGTTCCCTCCCTGCAATTCAGTCATTAACCATGGGATATTCCCGGCTCCTGAACGAATAATCTCGCTGTTGGCAGACATAGCTACTGCATATTGTTTTCTTGTGAAGTAACCAAAGTGCCAGGAAGCATGAGCGGAACCACCAAGGCTGGTCAGAAATTTTCTCCATTCGGGGAAATTATATTCCACACAATTCTGGAACATGGCATGATTATTAACATGAAGTTCATGCGTCGTATCATATTTTCTTATCTCAGTTGCCAGCCAGTTGAGATACCAGGTATTTAAATCATAAAGAAAAGCCTGCTCGGATAATTCAACAAGAATCGGATAACCTTTGGCTGTGAACTCTTGCTGAGGATGTGTCTGCTTCCATTCGGTAAATTTATTCCGGGTAAAATCTGTCCATGGAATTTTTCCGCCAACGCCTGGTTCATTAATTAAGACCCAGCCATAGAGGCTCCTGAACTGAGTGAAATGAGTTGTCAATTCTTTGATAAACAAAGCAATTGACTGCAAATGGGCTTCATCACGGGGAAATTTAAAACCGCCGATATCAGTTTTTTCCGTGTAGGGGAAGATTGTACCGAAAACATTTATCCCATATTTTTCTGCTGAACGGAATGCATTGTCGAAAAGTGTAAAGTCCCAGCCGCCATCCGCTTTTTTCATATAAGACTCGAACATCCTGATCCTGCAGAAGGTAAAATTATTATCCCTGAGTAACCTGAACCATTTGTCTATTTCTTCTGGAGTCTGTCCGGGTTCAATGAATACCTGTGCCCCGATAAATGGTAATTTTAGTGAAGCAGTGACTGTCTGCTCATAGTCTGCAGCAGCGAACGAGGATTGCCCTCTGACAACTGAAAATGCTGATAACATCAGCAAATAAATGATTATGAAATATTTTTTGTATGCCTCCATCTGCAAAAATTTATGTTTCCTTATACAAAAAAACAAAATATTTTGCCTTCTGAGGCGAAACTTAGAGTTTCTTTACAGAGGAAGATACTGATTGTAATATTGATTTTAGATCCC
>Ga0208980_10001675_pt1 | contig 13484 bp, 14 predicted proteins | sample WetSurMetagenome_3_FD_187993 | JGI IMG/M metagenome (GOLD analysis project Ga0208980, IMG submission 187993) | Wetland microbial communities from Twitchell Island in the Sacramento Delta, sample from surface sediment Aug2011 Site A1 Bulk (version 2) | ecosystem: Environmental > Aquatic > Marine...
ACATCGCCCAACGGCATCCGATCGATATGGCTGCGTTGAAAATCCACGTTGACGATCGTGCCCACGTTCGGCGTGGATTCCACCGTCAAGCTGCCATTGCACATCTCGGCGGCCAACTTCAACAACGGAATCCCCAAACCGACTTTGCGCGTGGTACGTGTGGTGATGAACGGATTCGTCACTTGCGATACCATCGCCGCATCCATGCCGCGTCCATCATCCTCGACGGCCAGCTGCAGCCGATCGGTGCGCAGATCTTCCAAAATCGTGATCGTGATGTTCTGCGCGCCCGCCGACACGCCATTCTCGGCAATATCGAGTAGATGCAAGGAGAGTTCGCGCATGGTAACTCAACATCGTCATTGCGAGGAGCGCTCTGCCCGAAGGGCGTGCGACGAAGCAATCTCCTACTAACCACTGGAGACTGCTTCGCTGGAAAGCGCTCGCAGTTGACGTTGTTCCCTTACTGCGCCTCACACTTCCGAATGAGCTGCGGCAGTTTGTTGGGCTTCACGCGCCCCGTCGCTTCATCGTCCACCACAATCACTGGCGCTTGGCTGCACGCGCCCACGCAGCGGCATATTTCCAGCGTAATCGCGCCGTCCTTGGTGGTCTGCCCCATCTCGATGCCCAGCTGCTGCTTGGCTTTCTCGATCAGCTGCGGCATGCCGCCCACGTAACAGGCGGTGCCCATGCAGAACTTGATGGTATGGCGGCCGCGCGGCTGCGTGGTAAAGAATGAATAGAACGACACCACGCCGTGCACCGCACCGTAAGGCACTTTCAATTCTTGCGCCACGTAAGCCTGCATCGACGGCGAAATGTGACCGATCTGATTTTGCAGTTCGTTCAGGATCACCATCGTCGCGCCGGGCGTGCTCTTATGGACGGCGATGATCTGATCGATCACGGCTTTCTGCGCCGGTTTGACCAACGGATCGTTTTCGGGAATATTTTGCAATACACTCAGGGTCATGCTTCTACTCCGTATGAATTAAATAGATCATCATTGTGAATTTTATCACTTGGCTTCGGCTCGGCAACCGCCGTTTGTCATGTGATCTGGCGTTGATTGTCAATTCAGACCGATCGGAAGCCGTGCGCCCGCCCGTTTTCGTGCCGCAGCGCCAGCCTGAGTTCAGTCACAGTCGGGCTTTCGATCAGAAACTCGTTCACCCCTAAGAATTCGTTCAGGCGATGAGCATCGCCGTCGCGCACCAGCGGATAACCGCGAATCTGCGGGTAACGGAGGGGTGCCATATCGATCGAGATATGCCGCGAAATCTCCAGCGCCTCGATCGTAATGTTGGCTGGAACGAAGCCGAGAATTTCCAGCAGGCCGTTGGCTTTCCGATCGATATGCGCCGGGATCGCCAACCCCTCGATCGAGTTCACGGCCCCGATCGCTTCTTCCAGCGACAGGTCAGCCGACGTCAATAGCAAGCGTGTCTCGCGCCGAACAAAATCGCCTTCGGCATCCACCACAAACTGCTCGCCGAAATACTCAATGTCGTTCTCCAGCGGCGGCAGATGCTCATTGACCAGGCTCTGCCAGGCAGCCAACTGCTCTAACGTGTCGAACAGGCACAGCAAGTGCACTTCTTCGCGCGTCTGCAATTCCATACCGGGCAACACGATCAAGCCGGTATCCTGAGCGGCCTTTTGCACGGCGATCACATTAGCGCTGGCATTGTGATCGGTCACGGCCAGCAGATTGATCCCCTTCTCGATCGCGGTCTGCACGATCAAGGGCGGAATCATTTCCACTTCAGCACAGGGCGACAAGACCGTGTGCGAATGCAGCTCGGCAGTGTAGGTTTTCACAGTGCACCATGCACGGAGCGAGACGCCGCTAACGCAGACCCATCTCCCACAAGCGCCCCACCACTTCAAACGACTGCTGGTCCGTCGCCAATAACGCGATGCCTTCCGCGGTGGCTTTGGCGATGGTCGCCGCTTCGGGCTGCGCGCCTTCAGTGATGATCACCGCGCTCATCTCCAGCAGCGCGGCCACCGCCACAATGTTCAGGTGCGCTTGCAGCGTCACCCACACCGCGCCCTTCTTGGCACCGGCCATCACACAGCTCAACAAATCGGACGTATAGCCGCCGGTGGGCGTTACGCCGGAGAAATCGGCGGACTGCGTTAACACCGTCAAGTTCAATTGATCGATCACATCCTGCAGGGTCATGGTGGGGCCTTTCATCTCGGTTGTCACGATCCGGTTTCACGGAAACTTTCCTCGGGGAGCAGGAGAATCTTCATATCCAGCCGCGTGCCTTCACCGATCTTCGATTCGATGTTCATCTCGTCCACGCAGCGCTCGATGTTCTTCAGCCCCATGCCTGCGCCGAAGCCCATCTCGCGCACTTCCGCCGTGGCAGTCGACCAGCCCGCCTTGCGCGCCAGATTCACATCGGGGATACCGGGGCCATCGTCGATGGTGGCCATCGAGATTTGATTCGGCTCGATCTCGACCCAGATCACGCCGCCGTGTGTCGTGTGAATGATCAGGTTCATCTCCGCTTCGTAGATGGCGATGCCGCAGCGCCGCGCCAACTGCGCATTGGCGCCCAGCCGCAGCAGCGCGCGCTTGATGAAACTGGACGCCTGTCCGCCGCGCGTAAAATCGCCCTGCTCGATGCGATACCGCAGGATCAAGCTGGTCCGATCGGATACGATGTCTTCGAAGAGATGGCTGGCGCGATAGCGGCGGACTTCCTCAGCCTGATAATCGCGCTGCAAAGCTTTGAGCGTGCCGCTGGTGATATCGCCCTTGGTGAGAATGCCCACCAGCCGCCCGGTCTCGTCGACGACGGGGAAGCGCCCCAAACGCAAGCGCCCAAAGGCCTCCAGCGCCGTCACTACCGAATCGTACGACCGCACGGTCGTGACGTCGGTCGACATGTAGCTGCGCGCGCGGGCATGGCTGTTGCCGCGTTCCATCGCGCGGATCAAATCTTCGAGGCTGATGATGCCGATCAGCTTGCCGTCGGCGACGACCGGCGCGCCGGAAATCCGCATCTGGCGGAACTGTTCCAGCACTTCGACGATCTGCATATCGGGCGTGAGGGTGAGGATGTTGCGCGTCATCACGTCCGAGATTTTCAGTTCGTACGACAGTTCTTCGACGCGGCTGATGTTGTGCGCATCGGCGTCCGTCATCACGCGGCGCGGTTCTGCATCGTCGCTCATCGGTCTTTCCCGGCAGCGGTATGCTGCCCGCTCCTCATTCGTCCTGCCCGCTGGCGATGCGTCGCTCCAGGCTGGGCAGGCCGGCTTTGTACAAGCGTCCGCACAACTCGAACGTGCCGTACGGTGTGGTAATCAATGGCACACATTCATTGTTCGCCAGATCGATCACCTCCTGCGCGGGCACCTTGCCGCGCACCAGCACAATCGCCGCTACATCGGCCATTTGCGCCGTGCGCACCACTTGCGGATTGCACAGGCCCGTCAACAGCAAGGCGTGCGGCTGCGCCGCGGCCAGCACATCGCTCATCAAATCGGCGCCGCAGCCGCCCTGAATCTCCACGGTCTCCCAGACGCAGCCGCTCAAGACTTTGCCCTCGATAATTTCGACGATTTCTTTCAGCTGCATAAACACCCACTCGTTGGCGTGCCACTCATCGTAAAGCACAGCTGCTCGGCCCTGACGGCCAGCAACACCTCGTCGCTGGGGACTTTACCCGCCAGCGCCCACACTCCCGTGGTCACGCAGATTTTGCAACCTGTCTATCTTACTCGCACAGTCCTTGAATCGGGAGTGGCAAACGTCAACGCGAGCTGTGACACTTGTCACAAGGAATCCATGCGCAACCACCACACTTAGTATGACGGATTTCGCTCAGAAAAGGCAGAGCGGTTTGTCATGTCTGTATCGTGCAAAATCTCAGTTCAATGTGACTTCCGGGGAAGCGGTATCACCCGATCGGGCCACAAAACAAACGCGGACTTCCTCACCGTGAAGAAGTCCGCGTAACTGATGAAACGACTGGGGCTATTCCACAGCCCGATCGGCCTCCGCCTCTTCGACGTCCGGGGCGCGCCGTGGAAACGACAGCAGGAAGATCAGGGTGATGATCGTCTGCGAGGTGACACACCAATAGCAGATGGCGCGCAGCACAGCCACTTCGATGTAGAACAGGTACCATTGCAGCATCACGCCGATCAACGCCCCGCCGAAGATCAACAGCATGGGCCATTGACGATCTTCCTGCGGCGGGACTAGGCTCAGCACCAGGATGATGAGGTAGCCCGTCAGGCCGATCAGCGCTACGGGGATGGAGCCGAGGTACGCAAAGCGGCTGGTATTGACCAGCTCGCAGGAATTCGATTGCCCGCAGTAGACGGGCACGTTGCTGTAATGCGACCACGTCAGGTAACCGGCGACGAACAGGCCCAGCATCGTCAACACGCTGATGACGATGCGTCGATTCCGAGCTTGCACTTCAAACGGGACCTCGCTGCTGTCTCGAAAGATCAGCCACAGGAAGATCACGGCGATCGGAATCGCCAGCAGCAAGCCTAACAGCAGACCGCCGGCTACGCAGGCCAGCAAGCCGCCAAAGCCCAGTTTCAAGCGATTCTTGCCCGTGCTGAAGAAGAGCGGAATGACGCCGCAGATCAAGCCGACGAGCACGCCTTCGATCAACGAGTCGGGAGTCAGTAGACCAAACATGATAATGTCACTTGAGGTAGGGCTGCAGCGCTCTTTCAATCGCGGCCAGAGAACTATCCACCATCTTGCCGTTGACAAAGATCGACGGTGTGCCGGGCAGGTTAAGCGACTGCGCGGCAATCTTGGCCTGCTTAATCTTGTCCAGGTGCGTGCGGTTATCCAGGCACGTCTTGAACTGATCCAGATTCAGGCCCAGCTGCTGCGCCCAGGCGATCAACTTATCATCATTAAAGGCTCCCAGGTTCTCGCCGGCCTGATTCGCAAACAGCGTGTTGGCATATTCCCAGAACTTGCCCTGATCGTTAGCGCATTCACTGGCCTCGGCGGCGCGCGTTGACTCATCCTTGAATTCGTTATACAGCGCGAGTTTAGCCGGATCAGTGGTTCGGTCTCCCAGGAAAGCAAAGTGATTGAAGACCCACTTTACCTTCCCGGTCTTGATATATTTCTCTTCAATCACCGGCAGGATCTGGCGGGCAAATTGACCGCAGGCCGGGCACTGGAAATCGGCGAATTCACTGATGGTAATGGGCGCATCCGCTTTTCCTAAGACGTTGCCTGACGCCAGGCTCGGATCAATGGTAATCGGCTTGTTCATATTCAACAGCACGATCAGTGCCAGCGCCATCATGCCGGCCACCAAGCCAATCAGCCAATACGTGGCCGATATGGACGACAGGCCGGTTTTCTTTTTCTTAACGGGACGTGAGGTCGACTTCATCTTCTCTGCTTCTCCTTGTTGAACGCAAGATATTTCGAGGGCTGATTATGGCCGCTTCTGCGAAAATCGTCAAACACCTTCCATTAGCGCGACAGCCGATCGTCAGCAAAATCCGAGATGACGCCCGCGCGTGGATCGAGCGCGATCAGCCGCCCGCCGCGCGCATCAAAGATCAGCGTGCCGTCCGAAGTGACGATCGATCGCACACTGCCCGGCAGCGGCAGCAGACGCGCGCCATCCAACACGCGCTGCGCTTCGCCTGATTTCTGATCGATCCACCACACGTCGCCTTCTTGCGTCACAGCATACACATCATCCTTGATCACGATCAATTGCGGCGCACTGCCGGTGATCTGCTGAATCGATCGATCCCAGCGCAGTGATCCATCCGGCCGCAGCGCGATGAGCCGTCGTCCATCCACACCGCTGTGCGCGATCATGACACCACCATCCGGCATGACGATCAAGCTGCCCTGCGTGTAGCCCGTCCGATCGAGCAGCTTCAACAATTCCGGTGTGTCGCTCAATCGATACAACGCGGTGGGCGTATACACAAAGAGATGATCATCTGACGCGGCGAGCCGCCCAGCCAACGATGCAATCAAGCGTGCCTGGCCCGATCGATCCAACCGATAAAGTGCCGGTCGATCGCCGCCGACGGTGAAGAGCAGATCGCCGTTATTGCTCAGCCAATCGATCGGGGGTGGCAAATGCTCAAGGCGCCACAGGCGATCACCCTTCGCCGATAGGCCGATCAGATCGCGGCCATCGTGCGCGATGAGGCCGCCGTCCGGTGAGGGGATCAAGATCGATCGGGTGGTGGGCGTGAACGGAATCTGCCAGCGCAGATCGCCGCGCACATCGATCGCTTGCAGTGTGTTGCTGATCGTGGTGAGATAAATCGTCGTGTGATCGGCACTAACAATCGCTTGCCGCACCGTATCCGAAACAGGCTGCGACCATTGCACGCGGCCGGTCTTGGCAGCGAGTGCCAGGAGTTGATCGCGATCGACGACGGCAAGCGTATCAGAGATCAGCAAACCGATCAGCAGGGAGTTCGACGGAGTTAAAGGGCGGGTCCATTTTACGCCGGGCGAGGTGCTGATGCGTTGATCCCAGATATATTCGCTGGGCGGCTTCCAGCCCGCCAGTGTCGGATCGACCGACCAGTAACCGGGGCCGGGGCGATCGGGATAGATGGTGCGAATCTCGAAGTGCAGATGTGGGCGGGTGCGCGGTTTGCCGATGAGTCCGATTTGCTGGCCGCGCGTGACGCACGTGCCGGGCCGCAGGGTGACGCTGTCCGGTTGCAAATGACCGTAGAAGGACAGGATCGAATGGCCGTCGGTGAAGACGTGGCGCACGATGATCGTCCCTTGATCGACGCCCCAGCCTAACGGCTGCGCGTAAATGATCGTGCCAGGCCCGATGCTGTAGACCGGCTTGCCCAGGCTATCGCCGCTGTCGTATAACCAGTCTTCGCCGGCGTGAATGCCGTTGTAACGTTCGCTGTAATAGCCGAACGGCCAGCGCGCTTGCGCGGCCACACCGTCCGGCGCATCAAGCGGGAAATCGAAGAAGTCGACGACGCCACACGGCGCGCCGCCGCGCGGGATCGGATCAGTTGAGCGATAGGTGCGCAAGCCATCGAAAACATACAGCGGAGCCGCGGTGGGTGTGGGGCTAAGTGTCGGTGTCGCAGTGGGCTGCAGTGTCGCGGTCGCAGAAACCGTCGGGACGCGGGTTTCGATCGGGATTGGCGTGGCCTCAGGTTGCGGCGGTGTGCTGACGCACGCCGCCAATCCGATCAATAAGAAAACGTGCCATGACCATTTTGTGATTTTCATGCAGCCTATCTCGTTAGCCAAGAAATCGGGTTTCTGCGCGACCGCCGTTCCATTCCATCCGAATGGAAGAAACCCGATTTCTAAAGTAGCGCATACCCACACGTCAAATTTCTATTTTTCGATCTTTCGCGGTAGACTCAGACGTGATTAAACGTTACCCGACTCAATCTTCTTCGTCAAGGAATCTGCTATGAGTGCCCCACCGCCGCACATCGATACGCTACCCACCGAACTCGGCGAAGCGCTGCGCCACTTCGAGCGCGCGCAGTCCAGCAAAGCCTCACTGTCCGACATCATTCTGGGCGGACAGGATGGATTGGTCAATGTGCTGGGCGTGATTCTGGGCGTGGCTGCCGCGTCGGGCGATCAGCGGTTGGTGATCGCGGCCGGACTGGCCGCCGCTTTCGCCGAATCGATCTCGATGGGCGCGGTGGCTTATACTTCCACGCTGGCCGATCGTGATCACTACCTGAGCCAGATCGAGCGCGAGAAGCGCGAGATTCACGATATGCCGGAAGTGGAGCGCGCCGAGATCGAAGTGATTTTCCGCCGTTGGGGCTTTGAAGGCGAGCTGCTCGATCGGTCGGTGGAGCAGATCATGAAAGACGAGCGCGCCTGGGTGGAAGTGATGATGAATAATGAGTTGAAATTATCGCCGATCGAATCCAGCCGCGCGATTCGCAGCGCTTTTATCGTCGGGTTGTCAGCCATCGTCGGATCGCTGATCCCGCTGCTGCCGTTCTTCTTCTACCCGATCGGCCCCAGCATCCTCATCTCGATCAGCATTACGGCGTTGACGTTGTTCGGGGCGGGCGTGTACAAGGCCAAGACTATGGTCGGCGATCCGGGCAAGAGCGGTTTGGAGATGGCCGCCATCGGCACGATCTCGGCGCTGGCCGGCTATCTCATCGGCGCGTTGTTCAGTGTGCCGGCGACGCCGTGAAACGGGCGGGGCGGGGCGAGTCTGTGACTCGCCCCGCTTCGTTCTACGGTTTTAGTGTGACGTAGAAGAAGTCACGATCGTAGGGGTGCAGGAACAATTCCGGATCGCCGCTCATCTCCTTGAGCAGCTTGTCGGCCACCAGAGGATACGTCGCCTTGGCGTTATCGGACGGCCGATAGGTCACGAAGCGCGTGTAGAAACCGTTGATATCGGTCTGCATGGCGTAGTAAGCGCCCGCTTGTTGCAGCGCCTGCGCCAACGATCGCACCGTCAACGAGTTGCCTGCGGCGTAGATCAAATAGCGCCCGTCCTGTGTAATGCCCAACCCCGATCGCCACGTGGTATCCAGATTCTTGACGGTGTAACCCCATTCTTTGCGATTCTCATCGTCCACATGCGGATTGATCTGCCCTTCGTCCACCACAAGCGGGCAATTCTGTCGGTACCAGGTGAGATTGTCATTCGTTGTGAGATCGCGTCCCCATTCGCCAATCAGAATGGTGCCGTCGTTCTGCAGAGCGATGGTAGCCAGTCCAGCAGTCGGCGTGATTAAAGTCGTGCCATCAACCATCATACCGTAGTGACCATGAACAGCCTTGAAGCCGCCATTGAAAGCCGCCAACAACGAATCGGGATTTTGATCGACCGCCGGGATGGTGCCGGAACGCTTAAAACCAAGAATGGGTTTCGGCGCCACCGGCTCAACCGTGCCCGGCATAAGTTGCAATTGAATCTGGGACAGATCGATGCGCACCACCGCAGCTTGAGCATAAGGCCGATCGGGATCGGGTTGCACAAAGGAACGCGCCATGATCGGCTCGCCATTGACCAACGGGCCGTAAGGCTGCCACTCCAGGTTGGCGGGCGAGGGTGCTGTGACCACGGTGAAATCCGATTGAGCCGGAGCCGCCAGCGTGGGATGAAGCGTGTCCGCGATCCCAGGTTTTTGCCCGGTCGTTTTGGTCACCACCATTGGCGCGATCTTAACAGGCCGCTTGATCTGGAGCGTTGTGGTGACCGTGTTCTGATCCCAGTTGAGTTGCGACTGCCCTCCGCTCGCTTGATAGCGCGCCCGATTGACCGTATCCTGGATGCGGAATGAAGCGCTTTCTAACTGAGCCACAACTTCCGGCCCAAAAATAGCACGTAATTCGTCGGCCAGCGCAGCCCCCGTCGCAGGCGACAATACCGGAATGGCTACAAGACCGCACAATAAGATCAGCACGAATAGTCCGAGCACAACACTGATGCGCAGCCACTTGCGTTTTCGGCGCGGCTGGGGCGATTGAGAAGTTGGTTGAATCGACATCGGTTCTCCTTATACAGGAAAGATTACCTTGACAACTTTAGGCACACCTAAGGCCAACATGAAACTGACCATAGAATTTCTGCGTGGTCAGTGCCAGTCGTGAGAAGAGAGTCTTTTTAATTATCCTTTGCTAATCTCGTAAGTGATCGATCCGGTCGGATCTACGTCAGATCGCTGAAACCGTCGCAGGTAGCATGGCGGCCGAGGAGTCACCGCTAACCCATCGGGTCGAAGAGAGACGGCGCTCGGCGACTTTCAAAACGGTGTGACATCAGCCCAAGTCTGCCTCGCTGAACACGGGAATCATACTCCGACATAGAGTGACGCCTAGCGCCGCCCGGGATGACATTCGCCACTTTAGAGCCGGGGGATTGACAAGTAGGATATAGTAGTAGTTAGTACCTCTTTACCCGACCCCAAATCCCATTTCTTCAAGGAGTGATACCATGGCTGTGAAGACCGCGAAACTCGCCAAGGCCAAGGTGAAAGCCAAGGCCGCCAAAGCCACCAAGAAGGTCGCCAGGAAAGTCGCCAAGCCAGTAGCGAAGTTCACCCCCACCAAGTTGAAACTCCTCACGCCCGTCCCCAGCGACATCGATATCGCGCAGGCCGGCAAGCTCAAGCCGGTGTTGCAGATCGCCGAGGAAGTCGGTCTGAAGCCTGGCGAGTTGGAGATGTTCGGCCAGTACAAAGCCAAGGTTCATCTCGACGTGCGCGATCGGCTGGCCAAGCGCCCGAACGGCAAGTACATCGACGTGACGGCCATCACGCCCACACCGTTGGGTGAAGGCAAGACTACCACGACCGTCGGCTTGTCGCAGGCCCTCGGCGCGCATCTGGGCCAGAAGGTCTTCACCTGCATCCGCCAGCCCTCGCAAGGGCCGACGTTTGGCATCAAGGGTGGCGCGGCCGGCGGCGGCTATTCGCAAGTGATCCCCATGGAGGATTTCAATCTCCATTTGACGGGCGACATTCATGCGATTACGGCGGCCAACAATTTGATGGCCGCTGCGATCGATGCGCGCATGCTGCACGAGCGAGCGCAGTCCGACGACGACAAACTCGCCAAGAGCATGACGGCCAACGGCAAGTTCACGCCGTCGCAGCGCCTGCGTCTGGCCAAACTCGGCATCCGGGCTGAAACGTTGGCCGATATGTCCACCGAGGACAAACGCCGCATGTTCCGCCTCGACATCAATCCGGCCAGCATCACGTGGCAGCGCGTGGTCGATATCAACGATCGCTTGCTGCGCAAGATTCAGATCGGCCTGGGCGATGAAGAGAAGGGCAACGAACGTTTCACCGGCTATGACATCACCGTGGCATCGGAGATCATGGCCATCCTCGCGCTGACTACCGGCCTCGAGGATATGCGCGATCGCCTGGGCCGCATGGTCTTTGGCACCAACACACGCGGCGAGGCACTGACTGCAGAAGATCTGGGCGTGGCGGGCGCGTTGACCGTGTTGATGAAAGACGCCATCATGCCGAACTTGATGCAGACGCTGGAAGGTACACCAGCCTTTGTGCACGCCGGACCGTTTGCGAACATCGCGCACGGCAACAGCTCGATCGTGGCCGATCAGATCGCGTTGAAGCTCGTCGGCAAAGACGGCTACGTGATCACGGAATCCGGCTTCGGCGCGGACATCGGCATGGAAAAATTCCTCGACATCAAGTGCCGCTATTCGGGCTTGATCCCGGATGTCATCGTGATCGTCGCGACGATCCGCGCGTTGAAGATGCACGGCGGCGGCCCCAAGGTGGTGGCCGGCCGACCGCTCGATCCGGCGTACACCAACGAAAATCTGGAGCTGCTGGAAAAAGGTATGCCCAACATGGTGCGGCACATTCACAACGCCAAACGCTATGGCGTGCCGGTCGTCATCGCCGTCAACTCGTTCAAAGATGATACCGATGCCGAGATCGAGCTCGTCCGCAAATATGCCATCGAAGCGGGCGCCGAAGGCGCGTACAAGTGCACGCACTGGATGCACGGTGGCAAGGGCGCGATTGAGTTGGGCCAGGCCGTGATGGCTGCGGCCAACAAGCCTAAGAAATTCGAGTTCCTCTATTCACTCGACATCTCGATCAAAGACAAGATCGAAGCGATTGCCAAATTCTACGGCGCGGAGGGCGTGGACTACTCGCCCGAAGCCGAAGCGAAGGTGGAACTGTACACGCGCTTGGGTTTCGATAAACTGCCGATCTGCATGGCGAAGACGCACCTCTCGTTCACCGACAAGCCGGAGATCAAGGGCGCGCCGACGGGCTTCCGCCTGCCTATCCGCGACATCCGTGCGAGTGCGGGCGCGGGCTTCCTGTATCCGCTCGTCGGGTCGATGCGCACTATGCCGGGCCTGCCCACTCGCCCGGTGTTCTACGATGTCGATCTCGATCTGAAGACAGGCAAGGTGCTAGGGTTGTTCTAAAAGATTGTGGGGACACGGATTGCACAGATTAACACAGATTGAAGTTAATCCTCCCGGGAGTTGTGAACTTCCGGGAGGATTAACTTTCCAAAGAAAGTACCATTGGCTTTCGGGTGTCTTGAGGTATATAATTCCCCGCATCAGACTGCCTCAGGAGGATCGTACGATGCGTTATCTGGCTCTAGGCGATTCCTACACCATCGGTGAAAGCGTCAGCCCGGCTGAGCGCTGGCCGGCGCAATTGACGACTCGTTTGCGTGAACGCGGCTTCACGTTCGATGATCCGCTCATCATCGCCACCACCGGCTGGACCACCGGCGATCTATCGCGCGCGCTGGTGCAGACCGGGCCGCTGGCCCCGTTCGATCTGGTCACGCTGCTGATCGGCGTCAACAACCAATATCGCGGGCGCAGCGAAGAGGAATATCATCAGCAGTTTCGCTCGCTGCTGCAACGCGCCATCACTTACGCGGGCAACGATGCGACGCGCGTCATCGTGCTCTCCATTCCCGATTGGAGCGTGACCCCGTTCGCGTCCGCCATGGGCGCTGAGCAGCGCAGCCTCGAACGCATCGCCGCGCAGATCGATCGGTTCAATGCGATCAATCAGGCCGAGGCAGAACGATCGGGCGCGTACTATATCTACGTCACCTCCGCCTCGCGCGAAGCGGGCAGCGATCGATCGCTGCTGGCTACCGACGGCCTGCATCCCTCCGGCAAGATGTATGCCCGCTGGGTCGAACTGGTTGAGCCGGTCGCCTGTGACATCTTGGCGCGCTAATCAGGAGATCACTATGCAACTCCGCCTCGGCTTTGAACTCGACGCCGGCGTCACGCGCTCCACAGGCGAAGCACTCATCGACCTCGATTTTTCCGCCGTCAAGGGCCAGGCGGTGGTCACCGTGCGCACTATCAAAATCGATTCCGGCAACGCGGTGCTGGATATCGGCAGCCGTGTACTGTCGCAGCCGCTGCGCACCCTGCTGGCTCAGCAATTGAGCAAGGCGCTTAATGAAGCTATTGCCGACCTGCCCAACCAGATTTCTGCCCTAAAAAAAGTTGAAATAATAGGCATACAGAACTAAAACACCGCTCCCGCCGTGATGAGTATCACTATGCCCCGTGACATTTGCCACTAGGGAAGTCTGCCGCAAGCGTGTAGCATATAGGTGCAGCATCGTATCTCAATTCAGTCCTGGGGAGGACCATCATGGAAGAAGAAGTCGTCGTCAAACAGCAATACTGCGCCGCCGTGCGCCAGCAAGTACAGCTGGTGGAAACGCGCGTCTTTCCGGAAAGCGATTTCCTGTCGATGGACGAGTATCGCGTGAAGAAGACCGCGTGCGCGCTGGGCCTGGAATGCAGCATGGACGATCACGTACACTGCGTCTGGGCGGGCGGCGGCGGCACTGATCCGTTTTCGAATGCGTAGAGAAGATTGTGGCTATGGTCACCGACTCAAACGAAGTAACTGAAGCACAACCGTCATGCGGCGTGTGAGCCAGATCGATCACATCGCGTCCCGTGGGGACGCCGCTTGAGCGCCTCTGC
>Ga0208980_10001676_pt1 | contig 13477 bp, 9 predicted proteins | sample WetSurMetagenome_3_FD_187993 | JGI IMG/M metagenome (GOLD analysis project Ga0208980, IMG submission 187993) | Wetland microbial communities from Twitchell Island in the Sacramento Delta, sample from surface sediment Aug2011 Site A1 Bulk (version 2) | ecosystem: Environmental > Aquatic > Marine...
TCCTTTTCAACACCGCCCGGCCTCCGTACGACAACGTGGATGTCCGCTGGGCATTGATCCTGGCGATCAACATGGTGGAGTACATGAGCATTGCCGTTGATTCCACCGCCACTGTGAGCCCGGTACACGTCCCGCACCTCGGCCCTTACCCCAAGGACTACATCCAGCCGATGCAAGACTGGTTGAAGTCGTTCACGCTCGACGTGGGCAACGGTGAAACCTTTGCGCCCTACGACCCGGATGTGCCGAAGCTCATTGCCGCCGATGCCAAGAGCCGAGGGTATGTCTTCCCCGACACTCAGGAATTCCAGGAAAAGGCGTTCGGACTTGGCTGGTACAAGTATGCCCCAGATATCGCCACGAAACTGCTTGAGAAAAACGGCTTCAAGGCAGACAAAGACGCAGACGGCAAACCCACCAAGTGGTACCTGCCGGATGGCACGCTCTGGACGATCAACTATTTGTGCGGCAATATACTTACTAACCATGATGCGCGCAATGCTCAGGCTGCCGTACAGCAGTGGAAGAAGTTCGGCATCGATGCCAATGTGCTCTCCATCGCAGATAATGATGGCATCCAGGCCACCGGTGACTTTGATATGAGCGGCAACTGGCCGGCGCAGGAGCCCTGGGGTGCAGGGCCCGATCTGTATCGCGTTCTCGATAGATGGAACTCCGCCTATAAGAAGCCCCTGGGAGAGCGCACCCAGGGCATTTACTCGCGCTGGTCGAGCCCGACGATGGACGATATTATCAAGAGGCTGGTAGAGACAGATCCCTTCAATACCGAGCAAACTATCGCCATCGGCACCGAGGGCCTCAAGGAAGCGGTTAAATACATGCCCGGCGTCCCGACCTATGGATACATCGGCTTTGTCGGCTGGGACCAGTACTACTGGACCAACTGGCCCGGCAGCGAAAACGCCTATAACGAGCCTTACACACACTGGCCCAACTTCAAGTACTTTACTCCATTCATGAAACCCTCCGGCACATAAGGTGTTTCGGGATCTACTTCGACTATATCGCAATTCATCCTGGGCAGGGAAACCTGCCCAGGGAGAACCAAGTTTTATCGCTTTTCCAGTGGTTTCTCCTGATAAGAGGTGTAGCTTGTCGATGCGAATTGAAAAACGCGTGAGGGTAAATCCGTGACATTCCTGAAAAGATATCTCATCCCTCGTCTGATTCAATACGTTATGATCCTTTGGCTGGGCATCACCATTGTGTTCCTCATTCCCAGGCTCACCCCGAATGACCCTGTCATGGCTATGATAGGTGAGATGAGGGCGCGCGGTTCAACGTTGGAGCCGGGTGCGATGGATGGCATCATCCGCGACCTGACCGAGATGTATGGCTTGGAGGGCTCCTGGAGCGATCAATACTGGGCTTTCTGGGGCAGGCTGTTCCACGGGGATTTCGGCGTTTCATTCTTCAATTTCCCCACGCGCGTTAACCAGCTCATTGCCACTGCCTTGCCCTGGACTTTGGGTCTCTTGCTGACCACAACTGCGATCGCGTGGATATCAGGAAATATCCTCGGTGGTTTGGCGGGTTATTTTTCTCGCAAAGGTTGGTCGCGATCCTTGGATGCCATTGCCATGGTGATCCGCCCGCTGCCCTATTACATCTTTGCCTTCGCATTGCTCTTGCTGCTTGCTTTTGTCGTGCGCTGGTTCCCGGTTACTGGTGGGTCGTCATTAGGAGCCATACCCTCCTTCAGCTGGGCCTACTTTAAAAATGTCATCTGGCACTCGTTTTTACCTGCCCTCTCGCTGATAATTTTAGGTGCAGCGGTCAATTTCCAGACCATGAAGCTGATCGTGCAGAATGTCAAAGCTGAGAATTTCGTCCAGTATGCCAAGCTGGGCGGTGTTACAGAAGACCGCATCGTAAATAGGTACATAATTCGCAACGCCATACTGCCACAAATCACCGGCCTGGCGCTTTCTCTTGGGCTAATCTTCAGCGGGGCATTGATTACCGAGATGGTTTTTTCTTACCCCGGCTTGGGAATGCTGCTTTATAACTCCGTCATCCGGGCAGATTACAACCTAATCATGGGGATTACCATACTTTCTATCTTTGGTATCACAACGGCGATTTTGATCGTGGATCTGACGTATCCCTTGTTTGATCCGCGGGTGAGATATTATTAGGAGGCCTGTCACGTGAAAGTCCTCAGAGATCTATTCAGAGATTATCGCTTCTTCATCAGCTTTTTCGTACTGGTTATCATCCTGATCCTGGCCGTCCTGTCTTTCTTTGCGCCCTATGATCCAACTTTATGGAATGTGGTCCCGAAAAATCAGGCGCCATCGATGAAATACTTGCTCGGCACCGATTCGAACGGGCAGGATATCTTCTGGCAGGCAACATTTGCGGTGCGCAATTCCTTGATCATCGCGCTAATCGCCGCATCGGTTTCAAGGGTGATCGCTGTCCTGGTTGGCATGGTAGCCGGCTATACGGGCGGCAACACCGACCGGTTATTGATGTTTATCTGCGATGGCCTGCTGGTGATTCCGCTCTTCCTGATCTTGGTAATGTTGGCTATGATGGTGCGACAACATATGAATCTGGTCGTTCTGGGATTACTGCTATCGGTCTTCGGCTGGCCATGGGATGCGCGGGTGATCCGCTCGGTGATCTTAAGCTTGCGCGAGCTAGATTTCACGAAGACGGCTACCCTATCAGGTACGGGGACAGTCAAACTGGTATTAAACGAGTACATGCCCCATACCACGCCGTTAATCTTCTCGACGTTGATCAACAATATATCCTGGGTGATTGGGTTGGAAATGACATTGGCACTCCTTGGATTGGTCAACGTTAATGTTCCCACCTTGGGCACGATGTTGAATTGGGCGATCATTTACCAGGCAATGTTCTTAGGACGCTGGTTTTGGGTCTTGACGCCAGTAGTCTTAGCGGTTTTCATGTTTATCGCTCTTTACTGGCTCTCGACCAGCATCAGCGAGTATCTGGATCCCAGAACGCGTATCCAGAGGGTTGGAGTGTAGTGGAAACACAGCCATGACAGGAGAGAGACAAACCGTCCTACGAACCGAGCAGCTTAAAGCTTTCTATGTTCTGGAGATGTACGGTACCCAGAAGGTAGTCCAAGCCGTTAATGGCGTGGACATGAAGATTTATGAAAACGAAATCTACGGCATCGCTGGCGAAAGCGGTTGCGGTAAAACCACACTGCTGAAAGCGCTTTTCAACGACTTCGTGCCACCCTTGCGCCTGATTAGCGGCAAGATTTATTACCGTACCAACTGGGTTGATGAAATAGATGTCACCAGGATGAGCCCGGAAGAAATACGACAGCTGCGTATGCAGTACATTTCCTATATTCCGCAAGGCTCGATGAGCGTGCTCAATCCAGTGATCAAACTGAAAAATACCTATGAGGATTTCATTGGCAGCCATCTCGGCGGTCAGAGCCGAGAAGAAACCTTCGAATTGGCTCGCAAGCAAATCCTGGCGCTAGGCTTACCCAAAAATGTCCTTGAACTCTACCCACACCAGTTATCGGGCGGAATGCGCCAGCGCGTGACCATCGCCCTGGCGTCCCTTTTGAAACCGCGCATCATGATCGGCGATGAGCCCACCACCGCCCTGGATGTGGTGGTGCAACGCGGCGTAATCCAGATGCTTAAAAATATCCAAGAGAAACTCCAGAATACGATCATCTTGGTAACGCACGATATGGGCGTGCACGCCAACATCGCCGACCGGATCGGCATCATGTATGCCGGGAAGATCGTTGAAGAGGCGACCACCGGGCAAATCTTTGACCAGCCGCTGCATCCCTATACCCGCTTCTTGATCAACTCGCTGCCTAAGTTCGGCGATAAGCATGTGCGCGACAGCGTACCCGGCAACCCACCCTCGCTGATCGACCTGCCTACCGGCTGCCCCTTCCACCCGCGTTGCCCGCAAGTTATGGAAATTTGCCACCAGCAAATACCGGGTTTCTCTTATCTGGATGAAAACCATACCGTTGCCTGCTGGTTATTTGGAGAAGGGATACATGGACAAGCTGCTTGAGGTAAACGAACTGACCAAACGATACTCCCAGGGCGGTGGACTCGCCAGGTACATATGCACAGCCGTGGATCATGTCAGCTTTTATATCAAACCAGCAGAAATCTTTACCCTGGCCGGCGAAAGCGGCTGTGGCAAAACCACCACAGCAAACCTTATCCTCGGGTTTGAAGAAGCCACTTCCGGGGCGATATTCCATAATGGAAAACCGCAGACCCGCAAGGAGAAAGTTTGGAAAACTGAAGGCGTGCAAGCAATCTTCCAGGATCCATTCTGCAGCTTCAACCAGCTGCGTACGGTGGATTCCTATTTCTACGAAACCGTGCGGTACTTCCGGCTGGCCAGATCAAAACAGGAAGCCATTGATCGGATCGATCAAAAACTACGCCTGGTGGGTCTGACCTATCAGGAGTTCGCGGGGAAATACCCAAGTGAATTTTCCGGCGGGCAGCTCCAGCGCATCTCGATCGCCCGGGCACTGGTCTCTGACCCGAAACTGATTATCGCCGATGAGCCGGTTTCCATGGTCGATGCCTCCCTGCGCATGTCGATTGTCAACTTATTCAAACAATTCAGGGATAAGTTGGGGGTGAGCATCCTCTATATCACGCATGACCTGGCGACAGCGTATTACATCAGCGACAGAATTGCCATCATGTTCCGCGGCAATATTGTGGAAATGGGGACGGTGGAAGAGGTGTTGATGAATCCCAGACATCCGTACTCAAAGCTTCTGCGCGATTCCATTCTCGAAGCGGACCCCAAAAAACGCAAGACTACGGCAATCACACTTTCTGAATTAGAACTTGATGAGTACCTGCGGCAAGGCTGTAAATTTGCGGGCCGATGCCCAGAGGTCACGGAAAACTGCAAAGGCGTAGCGCCAATGGACATACAGTTTAGCGATGTGATGGTGAAATGTCACAAGTATTCCGGCAGTCAGGAAATCTAAAGTTTTCTTCGGACCAATCTACAATTACGAATATGGGACTTCTTGCTGCGGGGCCTTATATGGTTGCCCTGGTCCCACCTTACTATACTTATTGCAGAAAGGAGCAACCCATGCCCGAAACATTTCGAAACCTATTCTGCCAGGTTATTATTTTAACCCCTCGATCTGCCGGATGGGCGAGGATACTTACCGGGTGAATTCCACGTTTGAATATTTTCCAGGACTGTCGATTTTTCACGGCCGTGACCTCTCAATTGGAAAGAGAACTTTTCCTCCCCTTTTCTGGGAGGGTCGGGGAGAGGGTTAATAGTAAACCACTTCCTCAGCACCCCGTCTTGTGAAGGAAGGGCTGGGAAAGCTCAGATATTGTATACTCTTGTCAAGGATTTCTTATGAACCAACCTGCTTACCTAGACACCAATCTTCCCATCCCTGAACGAGTTCAGGATTTGCTCTCCCGCTTGACCCTTAACGAAAAGGTGGCTATGATGAACCACCCCACGCAAGGTGTACCACGCCTGGGCATTCCCGATTACAACTTTTGGAGCGAAGCCCTGCATGGCATAGCTGGCAACGGGCGCGCCACCGTTTTTCCGCAGGCGATTGGCATGGCTGCCACCTGGGACAAGGATTTAATCCACCAGATCGCCACCGCCATCAGTGACGAAGGCCGCGCCAAATACCACGAAGCCTTGCGTCGTAACGGGTGCACCGATCAATTCCAGGGACTGACCTTCTGGTCGCCGAATGTCAACATTTTCCGCGACCCGCGTTGGGGGCGCGGGCAGGAAACCTGGGGCGAGGACCCATTCTTTACCGGCGAAATGGCCGCAGAGTTTGTCAAAGGCCTCCAAGGGGACCATCCCAGGTATCTCAAAGTGGCGGCTTGCGCCAAGCATTATGCGGTCCATTCCGGTCCGGAAAAAGAGCGCCACACCTTCAATGCCATCGTTTCCAAACACGATCTGTACGATACCTACCTGCCAGCCTTCAAGAAGCTAGTCAAGGAGGCCAAAGTCGAAGCAGTGATGGGCGCTTATAACCGCACGCTTGATGAACCTTGCTGTGGGAGTAAACTCCTGCTCGATGACATTTTGCGCGGCGAATGGGGCTTCGAGGGCCATGTAGTTTCGGACTGCGGCGCGCTTTCTGATTTTCATCTCAACCACAAATTCACCAAAGATGCCGTCGAAACGGTGGCAATGGCTCTCAAACGCGGCTGTGATCTTGGCTGTGACCATGTTTACAACGAGATTCCCGAGGCCATCAAGCGTGGCCTCATTACTGAGGTGGATGTTGATCGCGCCCTGGCACATTCGCTTGGCACACGCTTCAAACTTGGCATGTTCGATCCCGTCGAAGATGTACCGTTCGCCTCCATTGGGATGGATGTCGTCGCGTGTGATGCACATCGCCAGCTGGCCTATCGCGCTGCCGCTGAATCTATCGTCCTGCTCAAGAACAAAGATAACATCCTGCCGATCAAGCCCTCGGCGCGCAAGATTTTCGTTACCGGTCCCACCGCCACCAGCATGGAAGTGCTGCTCGGAAGCTATTGCGGCTTTAATAACCAGATGATTACGCTGATGGAGGGCATCACCGGGCGCATCCCCGAAGGCGTGGGGCTGGGATATCACGCTGGTACGCTGCTCAAGCATCGGCCCGAAATCAAACAAACCTGGGCACCATCCATGGCCCAATCCGCCGATGTATCCATTGTCTGCGTCGGTATCACCCCGGAGTTCGAAGGCGAGGAAGGCTCATCGCTCCTCTCACCGCTCTACGGCGACCGGGACAGTATTTCACTCCCTACCAGCCAGGTCGACTACATCAAAGAATTAGCAATCAACAGTGCGAGAATCGTACTGGTTGTGACTGGTGGCAGCCCAATCGCGCTCGGCGAAGTGATGGATTTGGTGGATGCGATTCTTTTTGTATGGTATCCGGGTATGGAGGGCGGTCGGGCGGTGGCTGACGTGCTGTTCGGGGATATTGCCCCTTCTGGTAAGTTGCCGCTGACCTTCCCCCAATCGCTCGACCAACTTCCAGCCTTCGACGATTATAGCATGACCGGACGTACCTATCGCTACATGACCGCCGAGCCGCTCTACCCCTTTGGGTTTGGCTTGTCATACACGACGTTTGCGTACAGAGATCTCCGGATTACATCACCCGCTTCATCTGGTTTCGAGGTAACTGTTACAGTCGAAAATACTGGTGCTGTCGAAGCGGATGAAGTTGCCCAATTCTATCTGAAGGCGCTCGACAGCAAGCTGCCCGCGCCGCTCAATCAACTGATCGGCTTCCAGCGCATTCACCTTAAACCTGGACAGAGCCAAACTGTCACAATAACGGTCAGGCCTGAAATGCTGATGTTGTTTGATGAAAATGGGCTGCAAGTGTTCCGGCGGGGTAAATTCCGCCTGACGGCTGGCAGTTGCTCTCCTGGTGCACGCGGCCCGACTCTTGGCGCGGCAGAACCGGTCAGCATTGAGGTGGAAATTCTGTAAACTATCCCCCGGATGTTTTTCACAAGGAGATTAACTGTCTGATTTCACAAATTTCTTCGCACGGGCTCGACGATTGTCGGGGCTGCCTCCATTAAGGCATATAAATCCTTGTCCTTATTTGCAACGACGAAGAGACCGCGTGAATAACGTGGTCCTTTTATTATCCATAAACGGGTGCAAGGGCACATTCAAGAGCGGAGGCAGAACTTACGTTTGTGTCCAGCTTTTCCACGGATGGATATAATTACAGTAGCAAAAGTCTTTTTTTGGTATTTAAGAAGCTGGCGGGTTGACACGGCATGTAGCTAACGGTGGGTATGTGGCGGATTATTTTAGCAGTTGGTCAGCTTTGGGCTTTTGCAGTTTCGACGGTGAGTCTATTTTCCCATCCACCGGCGGGTAACGCCGACCGTCAGGATGTAAACATAGAAGGTTATAATTATCCTAAAAGATGATATTCGATCAGGTCACTTGGCATGACAGCCACGTGGTTTCTTGTTTCTAAAGGTCGAACACAAGAGTTGGATCGATAACTTTTTATGATGGAGATTCCGGCTGTGATAAGTGCTCAACGGTCATCTTGTCATTGAGTATTTTTGGATTGGGAGGATATGCTTTATGAAACGGTCCCAAATCAACTCGATTATGCAATCAGCGGAGGCATTTATCCGTCAGTGTAGATTCCATCTTCCGCCGTTTGCTGATTGGACACCGAAGGATTGGGAAGAAAGGAGGAACGAAGCTGGGGAGATTCTTGCCAACCGTTTGGGATGGGATATAACCGATTTTGGGTCCGGGAATTTCCAAAAGTGCGGTTTATTCCTGTTTACCCTTCGAAATGGTTTACCGGAAAACTGGAAAAGGATGCAAGGAAAACTCTACGCCGAAAAGATAATGGTTGTCGATCCGGATCAGGTTACTCCAATGCACTTCCACTGGAGGAAGATGGAGGATATCATCAATCGAGGCGGCGGGAACCTGATTATCCAACTGTATAATAGCACGCCAGATGAAAAATTAGATGTTGATAGAGAGATAGAAATAACAACCGATGGCGTCCATCGAACGCTGTCTCCAGGTGGGTCTATTACACTCACTCCGGGAGAGTCGATTACACTGCCTCCCTATTGCTATCATAAATTCTGGGGTGAAGATGAACGCGTGTTGGTCGGAGAGGTTTCAATGGTCAACGATGATCACTTGGACAACCGTTTTGCTGATCTGATCGGCCGTTTTCCAGTAATTAAGGAAGATGAGCCGCCGTTACATTATCTGGTTACTGACTATGTGCGATTCAAATAAGGTGAAATCACAAGATAACTTTAAAAGATTCGGACAAGGAACAAGGCTATTCAAACTACCTGACCACGCGTTGAACGTCATGGTGTGAACAATGACAGCGAAGAAGAAAAAGGATAATATGCCCTTAGAAGCAATTAAGCGTACGGATGAGCATCATATAGCAAAGCACAGCAAAATCCTTGGAATGAAGTACAAGGATGATATTAAACTGGTATTCCTCGGAGACTCATTGACCAGAAGGTGGGAAGACAATTTCGGCATATGGAATATGTATTTTGCTGCATTTCATCCGGTTAATTTTGGCGTCGGTAGTGATAGTCTAGAGAATATCAAATGGCGGATATTGAATGACGAGCTTGAGGGGATCAATCCAAAGGTAATTGTGTTGTTAGCCGGGACAAATAATCTTGACAAAGATCCAGAGGAGGTGATTGTGAGTGGGATCGAGGAGATCGTCGGGGTAATCCAGGCGAAGCTCAAGGACACCAAGATTGTTGTGCTCGGATTGTTGCCAAGGAATCACACTGAGGCGGGTAAAAATTATGTAAAGAAGATCGCTAGAATTAATCAACTATTAACAGCGCGGTTTGCTGTTACAGAAATCACATTCAAGGATATTGGAGCAATATTGATGAATGAAAAAGGGAGAGTAAGTAATGCGATCATGCCAGATGGGTTGCATTTGAATGACAAAGGGTATGAACTAATTGGACCGGAGCTGAGGAAAATCATAGAAGGAATATGGTAGAAGTAAACCAATGGAACCTATGCCCAATACAGCTTGCACAGGACCCTTTGGCAGGTTCAAGGGTCGAGGATTGGACTCGGTCGGTTGAGGCTATTAACTCGTACAACCGATATTTGCACCTATGCTTGTAATTTATTTTCGAATTTCGTTACGCCCACCTGAATAATGACCACTTCCTCCATATGCAATGTGAAGTTATTAGGTACGAGACGGGTTCTGGTCATCAAAAAAACACCCTGCAGGAAATCCAGTTCGCGAGTGAGAAACTCGACTAACTTAGGATTGCTTTGACGGTCTACTCAACCTAGCTCTGGATCTTCACACTTTCCACCAGATCAATCCTTAATTCTTTGGACTGCTCACGAAAAATTCTTAATCTCGAAGGGAATTTACCAAAATGGAAAACGATAACCTATTGATATTATGGATCTGTGGCGATAAAGATGTTGCAGAGAAAATGGTCTTTATGTACGCTATCAACTCAATGAAAGAAAAATTGTGGAATGAAGTGACCTTGTTAATATGGGGCCCATCCTCAAAATTAATTTCTGAAGATGAATCAATAAAGGATCAAATAAAAGAGATGATCTCCATGGGAGTAAAGGTAATTGCAAGTAGGCAATGTGCTGATAGTTACGGAGTGTCAACTAAGTTATCTGAAATTGGGATAAATGTGTATAACACGGGAATCTTTCTAACGGTATGGGTGAAAGCTGGAAAGAAAATAATTACTGTCTAAGCAACCCAACACGTGGCTGCAACGGACTGACTAATGCTCAGGCATAAAATTATTGTTTTATCATTTACTTATCCAGGTATAATTATTCATAGAAGAGTGTAGCCAACTGCTAAGCCATCGGTCACCAGCAAGCGAATGGGGTCTGCGTTTGAGTAAATTTGTATGGAGGTAGGATACAAATGCCCACAAAACTGTCCGGTAAGATAGTCGCTATCATCGTGGCTCATGAGTTTGAGGATATTGAACTTCTTTTTCCCCTGCTGAGATTGAGCGAGGAGGGTGCTGACATCCTAGTGGTGCCAGTAGCGCAGGGTCTTCATCCTCGGCCCTATATTGAGGGGAAGCCCGTGACTGGTCGTTTTGGACATACGGTGCCCATCCCAATCATGGGGGAGGGCAACAGGTATCGCATCCAGAACATTGAGGAAGTCAACGCTGCGGATGTCGACTGTGTGCTCTTTCCGGGAGGATACTCCCCTGATGCTCTCCGGTTGCATGAAGGGACTCTCGCTCTTGTGCGTGCATGTCACCAGCAAGGCAAGCTATTGGCAGCCATCTGTCATGGGCCGTGGGTGCTGGTCTCGGCGGGAGTAATGGGGGGAAAGCGTGCCACAGGCTATGTTGGGGTGCGCGATGACCTGGTGAACGCAGGAGCAGAGTATGTGGATGTGCCAGCTGTTCGGGATGGCAACATCATCACCGGTCGAGTACCGGACGATCTGCCGGAGTTCTGTCAGGAGATCATCAAGGCTTTGTCCGAATGAACCAGCTTTACTGGGTGGGTCGCCTATCGATTAACTGGAGTGTCAAGGCACAAAGAAAAAACTGATCTATTTGAGCTTTGAGATTTATAAGTGATTTAGCGATCATCTGCTTTCGGAACGTTTACTTCTGAACTCAAGCCTTTTACTCTCGCCAACCTTCCCTCGTGGAGGCCGTATTTTCACGGGCGATTTTAGCGGACTATTCCAACGGCTGAAGCTCAGATCCGACCCTTGGCACTTCCTCCACGCGGGCCGACCGTTTATGGAAATCCGGGTTCAGTACAATCCGATTCGGGTCATCAAGTACTGTCACCTGGGACTGTATCCAGGCTAAAAATCCGGTCTTCGTTCATCAAACGAAGATCGCTGAGGTCATGAGAGACGAATGTGAAACCGGTTTCCTCTATTATGGGAAAGTCCTCATATATTGTCTACGAAAAAACAGAAGGGGGTTTCCCGCTATCCGTTTTCGGCCAGCCAGCGCCCTTATACGTCAGTAGCGAGGATTATCAAGGAGTCGTCCGGGTTGCGCGGCTGCTCCAAGCGGACTTGGGCCGCGTGACAGGCGCTGAACCAGAGCTTCTCGTCGACAAACTCTCATCCGCAAAAGAAATGCTCGTGATTGGAACACTGGGCTGCAATCCGATCATTGATCAGCTAGTACATAACAAGAAGCTTGATGTGACGGATCTCGCCAGAAAGCGGGAGACGTTCGCCCTGCAGTGTATTCGAAACCCATTTCCCCAAGTGGAAACTGCGCTGGTCATTGCAGGCAGCGATAAACGCGGAACGCTGTACGGGATGCTCGATCTCTCCACGCACATCGGAGTATCGCCCTGGTACTGGTGGGCTGATGTGCCGGTGCGGCAGCAACCTGATCTTTTCGTTCTGCCGGGGTGCCACACCCATGGCGAGCCGACTGTACGATATCGGGGTATCTTCATCAACGATGAAGCCCCGGCGCTCACTAAATGGGCTAATGAGAAATTCGGCGGATTCAATCATCGCTTCTACGAGAAGGTGTTCGAGCTGATCTTGCGTCTGAAGGGCAACTACTTATGGCCAGCCATGTGGGGGAATGCGTTCAATGACGACGATCCCGTCAACCCGCAGTTGGCCGATGAATACGGGATCGTGATAGGTACCTCGCACCACGAGCCGATGATGCGTGCTCACCAGGAGTGGGCCCGCTATGGTACCGGTCCATGGAATTATCTGGCAAATGAAAAAGTTTTAAGGGAATTCTGGGAACTAGGCATTCGAGACATGGGCTCTCACGAATGCATCGTCACCCTTGGAATGAGGGGAGATGGTGATATGCCCGTGACCTCCGAAACGAATATCGCCCTATTGGAAAGGATCATAAGGGATCAACGACAAATCATAGCGAAGGTCACAGGGAAGGATTTGGTTGCCGTCCCGCAAGTTTGGGCGTTATATAAAGAGGTGCAAGGGTACTACGATCAGGGGATGCAAGTGCCGGAGGATGTAACCCTGTTATTTTCTGATGATAATTGGGGCAATATTCGCAGATTACCCGAACTGATGGACGCTCCGCGGCTGGGCGGGTATGGTATATATTATCATTTTGACTACGTGGGAGATCCCCGAAACTACAAGTGGCTCAACACCAGTCCGATATCGAGGATATGGGAACAGATGCACTTGGCGTATTGCCATGGGGTGGATCACATCTGGATCGTCAACGTGGGTGATATCAAACCCCTGGAACTGCCGACACAATTCTTCCTGGATTATGCATGGAATCCCCAGGCGTGGCCAGTGGAGCAGCTGCCGGAATACACACGCTCCTGGGCTGAGCAACAATTCGGAGCCGAGCGTGCGAACGATATCGCCCGCATCCTCACCCAGTACACTCGTTACAACAGTCGCAGGAAGCCCGAGTTGCTCGCTCCCGATACCTACAGCCTGGTGAATTACCACGAAGCTGGAACAATTGTGGATGATTATAACAAGGTGGTCGATGAAGCTGAGCTCATTTACAACGCCTTGCCTGCTGAATTCCGTGATGCTTATTACCAGCTAGTACTGCATGCAATAAAAGCATGCGCCAACCTGAATGAACTGTATGTCACCGTCGGCAAGAACCATCTGTACGCCAGGCAGGGGCGAGTCGAGACCAATGACCTGGCAGCAAGAGCAAAACAACTGTTCGATAGGGATGCGGAATATTCCCGCACCTACAACAGGATTTTAGCCGGGGGAAAATGGAACCACATGATGGATCAAACTCATATCGGGTACACGACCTGGCAGCAGCCAAAAGAAAACATCATGCCCGGGGTCGAGGAAATCAGTCTACTGGACATCGCAGAAATGGGTGTGTCGATCGAAGGCTCAGAAGACTGGTGGCCGCAGGCAAAAAACGAGCCGGAATGGATGCTGGAA
>Ga0208980_10001677_pt1 | contig 13461 bp, 8 predicted proteins | sample WetSurMetagenome_3_FD_187993 | JGI IMG/M metagenome (GOLD analysis project Ga0208980, IMG submission 187993) | Wetland microbial communities from Twitchell Island in the Sacramento Delta, sample from surface sediment Aug2011 Site A1 Bulk (version 2) | ecosystem: Environmental > Aquatic > Marine...
CGTCATATGCTTATAATGTTTGCCCATTTGCACTTAGGATAGCATCCGTCAATGAAACTACCCCAAGTGTTGCATTTCATTATTGAACTTGCGGGCCCAAAAACGACAATTTAAGGCCGTTTAAGGGCCCAAAAACGGTCCTAACTAGTTGATTTTTCAGGCTGTTCCTGTGGTCCGACCCCTTTGCTCTTCCCTTTTTTCTTCAGCTTGTCCGCCACGACATAGAACGCCGGGACGACGACGAGGCTCAGGGCCGTCGACAGGACCAGCCCGCCGATGACGGCGATGGCCATGGGCATGCGGATCTCGGAGCCCGAGCCGATGCCCAAGGCCGGCGGGATGGCCGCCATCATGGTCGCCGTGGCCGTCATCAGGATGGGCCGCAGCCGGATGGGCCCGGCCTTTTCCATAGACTCCCTCGCCCCGAACCCCTTCTCCCGGAACGCGTTGGCGTAGTCGACCAGGATGATGGAGTTCTTCTTGACGATCCCCATCAGGAGCAGCAGGCCGATCATGCTGAAGATGTTCAGGGACTGGCGCGTGATCAGCAGGGCAAAGGCCGCACCCGCGATCGACAGCGGCAGGATGGTGATGATCGTGACCGGGTCCTTGAACGAGTTGAACTGCGAGGCCAGGATCATATAGGCGATGGCGATGCCCAGGAACATGGCGAAAAGCAGGCTGCTCATGGACTCCCGGAAGGCCATGCTCGAGCCGCCGAGGACGACTCGGTTGCCGACCGGCACGGTCTTGCCCATCTGCTCGACCAGCCGCAGGGCCTCGGACTGGGCGTGGCCCGGGGCGATGTTGGCGAAGACGGAAATGGCCCGCTCGCGGTCGCGCCGGGTGATGGCCTGAAGGGCCGCCTGTTCCTCGAAGACGACGAGGGAGGAGAGCGGGATGAGGTCGCCGTTGCGGGCCCGGACGCGCAGCCGCGAGATGTCCTCGGGCCGCGAGCGCTGGCCGGCCATGAGCTTGACCCGGACGTCGAGCCGCCGGCCGCCCGTGCTGTACTTGCCGACCCGGAGGCCGCCGACGAGGGCGTTGATGGTCGTGGCCACTTCGTCGACGGAAACGCCGACATCGGCGCAGACGGCCCGGTCGGGGGTCACCCGGAGCTCGGGCATGCCGACGCGATAGTCCGTGTCGAGGTCGACGACGACGCCGCTCGCGGCCAGGTCGCTCATGATCTTCTGGCTGAGCGGCACGAGCTGGGTCCAGTCGGAGCCCCGGACCGAGAACTCGACCGGAAAACCCCGCTGGGCCGTAAAGCCCTGCTGGGAGGTGTCCTGGATGACCGCCCGGACGCCGGGAATGGCGTTGAGCTCGCGGCGGATGACGGCCGACAGATCGGCCTGGCTCATCTTCCGGTCCTTGGGCGGGACGAGGGTCAGGTAGATCATGCCCGAGTTTACCCCGCCGCCGCCCATGCCGCCGACGAAGCTGAAGGTCTGGGTAACCTCGGGATGGGCTCGGACGATATCCTCCGCCTTCTGGAGCAGGATGTCGGTCTCCGTGATGTCCGACCCGACCGCGGTCTGGAGGCGGATCATGACCCGGCTCTGGTCCTGGGACGGGACGAACTCGCTCGGCAGCAACTTGAAGACCACGATGGCCGCGGCGAAGAGGACGGCGGCCAGAAGGAGGACAAGGCCGGGCCGGCGGAGTCCGCGCTTGAGGACCCGTCCGTACAGGATCTCGAGCTTGCTGAAGGACTGGTCGACGGCCAGGCCGAACTTGCTCCGGCCCTCGCGCGAGGTCTTCAGGAATTGGGAGCAGCGGGCCGGGGCCAGGGTGACCGCTTCGACGTACGACAAGAGGACGGCCAGGCACAGGGTGATGCCGAACTGGAGGAAGTACCGGCCGATGATGCCCTTCATGAAGACGACCGGGACGAAGATGGCCACGACGGCCAGGGTCGCGGCCAGGGCGGCGAAAGCGATCTCCTTCGTCCCTTCCAGGGCGGCCGGCACCAGGGCCTTGCCGCCCTCGCGGTGGCGAAAGATGTTCTCCATGACCATGATGGCGTCGTCGACGACGATGCCGACGGCCAGGGCCAGTCCGAGCAGAGTGAAGGTATTGAAGGTGAAGCCGAGGAAGTAGATGATGGCCACCGTGCCGAGGAGGGACATGGGGATGGCCAGGATGACGTTGAGGGTGCTCGAGAGGGAGCCGAGGAACATCCAGCAGACGAGGGCGGTCAGAACGACCGAGAGCAGGAGCTCGAACTGGATCTCGTTGACCGACTCGCGGATGAATTCGGTGCTGTCGTTGGTGATGGCGACCGTCATGTCCTCGGGCAGGGTCTTGCGGTATGCGTCGATCGTCCGGCGGACCTGCTTGGCCACGGCCACGGCGTTGGCGCCTCGCTGCTTCTTGATGCCGATGCCCTGGGCCGGGCCGCCGTCGACGCGGGCGATGCGGCGGACGTCCTCGAAGCCATCCTCGACCAGGGCGACGTCGCTGAGGTAGATGGGGCTGCCCCCGACCTCACGGACGACGATCTTCCGCAGGGTCTCGAGGTCGACGGCTTCGCCGAGGATGCGGACGTTGACCTCGCGGCCGGCCGTTTCGAGCCGTCCGGCCGGCAGCTCGATATGCTCGCGCTGCAAGGCCGAGATGACGTCGCGGACCGTCAGGCTCTTTTCGTCCAGGCGGGCGGCGTCGAGCCAGACGCGGACGTTGCGCTCGAGCGTGCCCATGAGCGAGATCTCACCGATGCCGGGGATGGTCTGCAGCTTCTCCTTGAGCCCGTAGCGGACGTAGTCGCTGAGGACGCGCTGGGGGTAGGGGCCGCCCAGCCGGGCCATCATGATCGGCTGGTCTTCGGGGTTCGACTTGGAGATGACCGGCGGATCGAGGTCCCGCGGCAAACTGCGGGCGGCCTGCTGGACCTTGGCCTGGACGTCCTGGAGGGCCAGGTCGACGTCGCGCGACAGCTCGATCTCGACCGTGATGTTGCAGGACCCCATGCGGGAGCTCGAGGTCAGGTTCCGGATGCCCTCGATCTGGACGAGGGCCTCCTCGAGCGGTTCGACGATCTCGTTCTCCATGACCTCGGGGGCCGCCCCTTCCCACACGGCCGAGACGTTGATCGTGGGGAAGTCGACGTCGGGGAACTGGCTGATGCCGATGCGTCCGCCGGCCACGATGCCGAAGACGATCGTGGCGGCCATGAGCATCCAGGCCAGGACGGGCTTTCGTACGCAGACTTCGGTGATGTTCATGGCCGTTCCTTTATTTCTTGGCCGGCGGGGCGGGGCTCTCGCCGGGCTTCTCCGCCGGGGCCGGGGCGGCGCCCGAAGTAGCCACGCGGACCGAAACGCCGTTCGAGAGGGCCTCGGCGCCGCGGATGACCAGCGTTTCGCCGCCCTTGAGCCCGGACAGGACCTCGACGCGGCCGTCGGGCGAGCGCATGCCCAGGGTCAGGATGCGCTCGGCGGCCTTGTCGCCTTCGACGACATAGGCGATGAACCCCCGCTCGCTCGGCCGGACGGCCGAGACGGGGATGACGGGAGCCGAGGCGGCCGAAGAGACGGGCACGGTGATCTCGGCGAACGAGCCGGGCCGGAGGGACTGGTCGCCCGTATCGTTGATGTCGGCGGTGATGTCGACGAGCCGGGAGGCGTCATCGGCCGAGCCGGCGACGTGGACGACCTTGGCCGTGAATTCCCGGCTGTCCTCGCGGACGCGAAACCGGGCTTCCTGGCCGGGCTTGATCCGGACGGCGTCGCGCTCGGGGACGCGGAACCTGAGCAGGAGCGGGTCACGGCGGACGAGCGTCGCCAGGACCGTCCCGGTTTGGACATACTGGCCGGTCTGGACCGTCCGGGTTTGGATGATGCCGGAGATGGGCGCCTTGACGAAAGCGTCCCGGAGGTTGAGCTTGGCCTGGTTCAGGGCCGATCGCGATTGGGCGACCTCGGAGGCGGCCGTCAGGACCTTGGTCCGCCAGGTTTCGACTTCCTCACCGGGGATGAGCCCGGGATTCTGGGTGGTCACCGTCTCGCGGCGCTTGAGCCCCGCCTCGGCGTCGGCCTTGGACGCCTCCGACTTTTCAAAAGCCGCCTGGGCCGATTCGACGGCCAGCCGGTAGCGCTCCGTCTCGATCTCGACGAGGGTCTGCCCGGCCTGGGCATACTCGCCTTCGGCGAACATCACCCGGTCGACGGCGCCGGCGACGCGGGCCGTGACCTGGACCTTTTCGAAGGCCTCGACGGAGCCGACGGCGGTGACGGCGTAGACCATGTTCTGGGACTGGACCTGGGCCACTTCGACCGGGAACACAACGCGCCCCCGGCCGCCCTTCGCGGCGGGAGACTGGGCGGCGTCTTTCTTACAGGCCCCGGAAAAGACGATGAGCGCCGCAGCGGCGGCGACGACGGCGAGCTTCCGGTATGTCAGATTCACCATGTGCGTGGTTCCTTTCCGAAGGGATCGAGTCCCAGGGCGGCTTCCAGGTTGAGAAAGGAGACGCCCAAAGTGAAGCGTTGACGGACGAGGGCGACATCGGCGTCGAAGAGGCTGATATTGGCGTCCGCGACTTCGAGGGCCGAGGCCAAGCCTTGCCGGTACAGCTCGGATGTTTCCGCGGCGTTCTTCTGGGCGACCTGCTGGGCCGCCCGGGCCTGTTTGACCGCGGCGCGCTGGATATCGAGAGAGACCAGGGCGTTCCGGACCTCCACGTCCACTCGGCGCACGGCCGCCTGGAGATTGAGGTCGGCGATGCGGGCCAGGGCCTTCTGCTCCTTGTCCTGGCCGAAGCGGGCCCCGCCGTCGAAGAGCGACCAGGTCAGCGTCGCCCCGACGTTCCAGTTCCAGGTCCGGTTGTTGAACGCCGCTTCGTTGGTCAGCCGGTACTGGCCGCTGGCGCTCAAGGACGGGACCCAGCCGAGCATGGGTGCCTTGGCCAGGTTGCGCCGCGCCGAGGCGGTCCAGCGGAGCGATCCGACGTCGAGCCGGCGGGCCAGGGCTTCTTCGATGAGCGCCTCGGCGTCCGCGGCTTCGGCGGAGGCGGCCTCGATCAGGAATTCCGGAACGACGAGCTTGCCGCGGACGGCGTCCGGCGCGTCCAGGAGATAGCCGAGCTGGAGGGTGGCGGTCTCCAGCTGCCCCGTGTTCTGGGTGACGCCGACCTCGGCCGTGGCGTACTCGAGCTCGGTCCGGGTGACGTCGTTGACCGAGACGAGACCGGCCGCGTAGCGGGCCTTGGCCGCCTCGAGGTTCTGCGAGGCGTAATCGAACCGGCGCTGGGCGGCTCCCCGGAGCTGATCGACGCCGAGGGTTGCCAGGAAAGCCTGGCTGACATCGAAGGCCAGCTGCCGCTGATTCTCGGCGGCGGCGGCGACATCGGCGTTCCGCTGGGCCTTGACGGCCGCGAGGCCGCTCAGGCTCCGGACGTCGATGAGGACCATATTGAGCCCCAAGGTTTCCGCCAGGGCGTTATACCTCGAGATGACGACTTCGCTGTCACCGACCAATCGCCGGACCTCATAGGCCCGGCGGGTGTAGGTGCTCGTCGAAGTGACGGCCGGGAAGAAGTACGATCTCGCCGATTGGACGCGGGCGTTGGCGGCCAGGACGCTCTCCTGGTTGGACCTGGACATCTCGTTCCGCTCGAGGGCCAGCCGGACCGCTTCGTCAAGGGTCAGAGGCTTGTCCTGGGCGGCGAGCAGGGGGACGAGCAGCAGGATCAGACCGAGCGAAGCCGCGGCGATTCGTCTCGCCCGGCCCGGTCGCGCATTCTCTTCCATCGTCGCTTCTCCTGAGGCACGGGGCCGTTCGGTCGGGCCCCGAAGCGGGATTTAAATACAGAAATATACCATAATGTTTTTGGACGCCCAAACGGCCGGATTCTTCCCTGATCTCTGCGACCATTCGACGCCCCCCTGAGGGAAGGCGCGTCCGGCCGGGGGAAGAGGGTCGCCTTCCGGCCGTCTAAAAGGGCGAATGGGACGATCCGAAGGTGGAGAGGAGGCGGACATGAGATCGACGGTTCTCGGGACGATAGTGCTCCTCTTCTTCCTGGCGGCCGCGGGGGCGGCGCAAACCGCCGCCGGCCAGGCCGGCCCGGACCTCGACCGGAAGGTGCGGGCCTTTCTCGACGCGCATGCCGGGCGCTGGTACGACATGAACGTCTCCGAGGCCGACGGCCAGATCCTCTACGACCTCATCGTCCACAATAAGTACACCCGGGCCCTCGAGATCGGGACGTCGACGGGCCACTCGGGCATCTGGATCGCCTGGGCCCTGAGCAAGACGGGCGGCCGCCTCGTCACCGTCGACATCGACGAAGGGCGGCACCGCGAAGCCGTGGCCAACTTCCGGGAGGCCGGTCTCGACGCCTTCATCGACGCCCGGCTCGCCGACGCCCATGATCTCGTCCCGGCCCTCCCCGGGCCGTTCGATTTCGTCTTCTGCGACGCCGATAAGGACTGGTATAAGAACTACTTCATCGCCGTCCTGCCCAAGCTCACGGTCGGCGGGGCCTTCACGGCCCACAACGTGTCGCCGCCCGGCGGGCGGGGCGGCTGGGGCAGCGCCAGCTTCGTCGAGTACGTTCTCTCGCTGCCGTCCCTGGAGACGACCTTCGCCGAAGGCAGCCGGGCGGGGCTGTCGATCAGCATCAAGCGCGCGGAGAAGTGAGGAGCGGCTCGACGGGCCTATGATGGGCTTTTTTTCAACATCACGGTCCTGCCGAAAAACACCTTCGGTCTTCCGATAGGCCTAAGGCCGGCAGCCCGGGCTCTTCCGATGGTTTCTTCGAACGCCGTCTTTGAAACATGGAATGGCGGTTCGACGATGAAGACCTGTCCGTTCTGTTTGAGTATCGATTCCATCTCATGGAATAAGCCACCCTGATTGGGGACCTCGTGAACCATGTAGAACGCAAAGATCAGATCGACATCTTCTGACAAGCCGATCCTGTTCTCTTCGCACTTATGCAGCGTGATGCGTTCCTCAAGTTCGGTTCCTTGGATCTTGTCTCTGAGTTTCCGGAGCATCCCTTCCTGCAGATCGGCGGCGATAACCCGACCGGATCGGCCGACCATGTGAGCCATGTCGACCGAGAAGAAGCCCGGGCCGCAGCCCAGGTCCAGGACCGTCATTCCTTCGACGATATGGGGTCTCAGTATCTTCCGGGGACCTTGTAACCACCTTCGTATTCGATTATCGAGACGGCCGGTGATCTCAACCGGGCATACGCGGTTGTGCCTGACGTTCACTCGATAATTCTCCTTTGAAAGGCCAGCGCGCGGGCTCGGCCCTACCACTTCTTGTATTTCCAGAAGATGAAGAAGGAGACCACGGAGATGCCGGCCAGGCCCATGATGATCCAGAAGGCGGGATGCTCCCGGAGGCCGAAGGGCAGGGCGACGTTCATGGAGAAGACCGAGACGACGAACGTCGGCACCATGATGGCGATGGTGATGATGTTCAGGGTCTTCATCAGGACGTTGAGGTTGTTGCTGACGATGGAGGCCCGGGCGTCCATGAGGCTGGCCAGGATGTTCGAGTAGACCTCGGCCTGACGGTAACACTGGTTGTTCTCGACGGCGATGTCGTCGAGCAGCTCCATCTCCTCCTGAGTGAAGCCGAACTTGGCCGCGTTGTGCCGGATCTTCTCGATCAGGGCGCCGTTGGAGTTGACGGCGTTCTGGTAATAGACCAGGCTCTTCTGGAGGGTGAAGAGATTGATCAGGAACCGGTTCTCCATGGCCTTGTTGATCTTCTGCTCGACGTCGTCGGCGATCTGGTTGATGATCCGCAGGTGCTCCATGAAGTGGAAGATGGCCCGGTAGATGAGACGGATGACGAGCTCCCGGACGCTGCCGACCTTGGCCAGCTGCTTGCCCTCGAACAGGCTCGTCTCGTCGGCCAGGACGAGGATGATGAAGTCGCCGAAGAAGAAGACGCCCATCGTCGATGCCTTGAACAGGAGCTGGTCCTCGCCCGAATAGTTCTTCGGCCGCTTGTAGATGAAGGCGATGTGGCCCGGCTCGCACTCGAGGCGGGCCTGCTCGTCGGGGTCGAGGGCGGACGCGAGGGTGTGCTCGTCGATCTGGTAGCTGTCGACGAGGAGGCGCTTCTCGGCCTCGTCGGGATTGATGTAGAGGAGGATCGGGGCCGTCTCGTCCCCGGCCGGGAGGATCTTCGCGTTTTCGATCGTGTAGCGCCTGAGCATCAGCGACTTCCTTCGGTGGAGTGACGTCTCCTGCGGGACATTATGCCCCGCCGGCCGGGCGATGGCAAGCGGAAACGGCTATTTCCACGGGCCCATGACGGCGAAGGTCAGTCCGGACGGAAGGTCATTGAGGAACAGTGTCGTCCGGTCCGGCGAGAAGCAGAGGCCGGCCGGTTCGGAGACTGCGGCGGCCAGACGGGCGAACCGATAAAAGGCTCCCGCCGGCGTCAGCCCGACGACGAAATTCTCGTCTTCGCCGTCCTCGCAGATGAAGAGATCGCCCCACGGGGCGGCGGCCAGCTGGTCCGGATGGTCGAGGACCCCGGCATTGTCGGGCTGGGCCAGGAGCTCGAGACGGCCCGGTTCGTCCGCCTCGCGGGGCGTCCCTTCCGCGGGGCTCGGAACGTAGCGCCAGATCTGGCCCTTGGCCCGCAGGCCCCCGTTCGTACAGGCGAAGAGGACCGCTCCGTCGCGATGGAGAAGGCCTTCTCCGCTGGCGAATACTGCTGCGCCTTTCTCCCGGCCGCGCAGCCGCAGGACATCCTCGTCGGGGTCGGGTTCTTCGAGGTCGATCCAGGCCGCCGCGAACGTCTGGCCGTTCTCGACCGTCCTCGTCCGCCAGTTGCTCGTCTCGAAGCCGGGCCGGCCAGCCACGGCCAAAGCCTGCAGCCGGCCGCCCTCGGCCAGCCGCCCCCGCGTCGCGGGCAGGAAGCGGTAGAAGAGCCCGTCGACGAGGTCTTCGGTCTGGTAGACGATGCCCGTCCGCGGATCGACCGCGGCGCCCTCCTTGACGAAACGACCCATCGCCTTGAGCGGCACCGGGACCGCGACGCGGGGCTCTGCCGAAACGCCGACCTCGTAGGTATACCCATGCCGGCCCGAACAGGCCTCTCCCGGTCCCAAAAAGGCCTCCTCCGAGGACAGCCAGGTCCCCCAGGGCGTCGGCCCGCCGGAGCAGTTCGTCAAGGTCCCGGCCAGACTCAGATGCTGGCCGAGCGTCTTCCGGCGCTTCGTATCGTAAACGGTCGTCGTGACCGAGCCGAGGCAGGGCGTCCCGTCGGGCCGCCAGTCGTAGATCAACCGCCGGTCGAGCTTCTCCCAAAGCCTCTTAGTCCCGCCGAACGGGCCGAGGTCGTCGGGGTGGCCGACGCGGAACTCGTGGTTGCGGACGAGAATCGTCGTGCCGTTAGGCCCTGGGAACGCCGCCGCGCCATCGGGGAAGGACGGCGAGATGAAGCCGTCCGTCATTTTCCGGCCGGGGGACGAGACGATCCGATAGGAGAAGCCGGCCGGCAGGTCGAGGACGCCGTCCGGGTCTTTGCGCAGAGGCCCGAAGCCGGCGCCGGCCGGGGCTTTCGAGGCCGCGGGCCAGGCCGCGGCAGGGGTTTGAGGGAAGGACCGGAGGACGAGGCCGGCCGCGGCGCCGGCCAGACAGGCTCCTGATCTCTCGAGAAAGCGACGGCGGCCGATCTTCATGGCGGACCCCCGCCCCATTCTAAACCCGGCCGGCCCCGGAATGCCAGTCTCGCTAATCGAGCTTGACCGTCTTCACGATCTTGCCGGCATGGCGCGAGGCGTAGGTGACCGTGATCTCGCCCTTGCCCTCGACCAGGAACTGATGCTCGATCTGGCCGAAGCCGGGAACGGCCAGGAATTGTAGCTCGGGCCGGTCCTTCTTGTAGACGGCCTGGTCGAGATACCGATCGACCAGCAGGCCGCCCGCGACGACCTTGGCGCCGGCGCCGCCGACCGTGAGCATGTCCTTGGGATAGAGGCTGGTCTTCTGGGCCAGGTAGCTCATGGACGGCATGGCCTTGGGATTGGACAGGCGCGTCCGGACGCGGTAGAGGCTGCCGCCGAGCGGCTTGACCTCGACGACCTCGAGCGCGACCTCGGGCAGGTGCTTGGCCGTGAACAGGACGGCCATGGCGTTGCGGTGGACGAGGTCCTTGATCATGAACGGGGCGCCGAGGCGGGAGCTCATCTTGGCCCAGCCGCCGATCTCGATGTCGCCGTAGGTCGGGTGCTTGAAGGCCTTCCAGGGCTTGTAGAGCTCGCCCTGGACGACGTTGTCGCTGAACTTGAGCCGCTCGCGCTCGGTGACGCCCTCCGAGAAGATATCGCGGACGGCCTCCTCGCGGGGCGAGCCGGGCTCGTTGCGCTCGGAAACGCCCTTGAAGGCCTCCGACTCGCCCTGGAAGACCTCGGCGCAATAGAAATAGGCGCCCAGCGTCTGGGTGATCCATTCGCCGGAATCGCCGTAGGTCGTGTAGAGGTCCTTCCAGGAGATCATGTACCGGTAGCCGGGGATGATGCGCTCGCCCTGCTTGCCCAGGAAGTCGTAGACCGCGACGTCCTGCTGCGGGTACTCGCCGAGTCCCTTGCGGCTGGGGCCGCGCAGGAGCATGCCGCCGTTGTTGTGGAACGACCAGGCGAAGACGATGTTGGTCTTGGTCATCGTCCACTCGGCCAGGCCCTTGAGCCCGACGGCCTGGAACGGGTATTCGCCGGAGCCGCCCTGCACATAGGGCGGGGCCCAATCGAAGCCCCAGTTCCGGTTGGGATCGACATAGCCTTCGCCGTCCTCGTTGATCTGGCCGTCGCCGTCGTTGTCGAGGCCTTCCTCGCCGAGAAGGGTCCACTCCCCCTTTTCGCCCGGCTTGACGCGGACCAGCAGGCGCGGGTCCTCGGGATCGGTCTTGTACTGGCCGAACGGGTCCTTCTTGCGCATCGTGCAGAGGTTGCCGTCGCCGTCGAGGTCGTCGGCCGGGTCCTCGTCGAAGAGGCCGTCCTTGTCGTCGTCGACGGGGATGCGCAGACTGCGGTTGCTGCTCGGGTTATTGGCGTCGGTCTGAAAGTGGAAGCGGCCGTCGACATTGGCGACGGGCACGACGTAGAACGCGGCCCGGTCGACGAGGGCGGTGACTTCGGGGTTCTTGCCGTAGCCGCCGAGCAGGTAATCGAGGAGATAGAGCGAGATGTCCCCGCCCTGGATCTCGTTGCCGTGCATGTTGCCGTCAACGTACATGCCGGGCTTGCCGAGGGCGGCGCCGGTCTTGGGATTGTTCACGGTCATGGCCATGATCGGCCGGCCTTCTTCGCTCGTGCCGACGGTCTCGAGCGTCGTCAGCTGGGGATAGGCCTTGTTCAGGGCCTTGAGGGCCTCGTAGACCTGGTCGAGGGTGTAGTACTGGTCGAACCTCAGCGGGACCGTGATCGCGGGCTTCTGGGCCGGCAGGGTTGACGCGAGGAGCATGAGGACGAGGAGGGAACCGGCGAGCTTTTTCACTTGACACCTCCGAGGTCGACCGTCCGGGCATCGCCCCAGGCGGTCTGGGTCTCCGCTTTAATCGTCAGCTTGACCGGTTTGGCGGACCGGACGATCCAGGTCACGGCCTGGGAGCCGCGGGCCGGGACCGCTTGAACCAGGCTCCGCTTCTTTCCCTGGGCGATCTCGACTCCCTCGCCGACGAGGGAGACGATGACCGGCAGGACATGCTGGTTCCGCCCGGCCATGGCCGTCGGATAGGGCAGATCGCCCTTATTCTCGATCCAGGCCTTGACCTCGTAAACGCCGCTCCCGAGCTTCTTCACCCGGAGATCGGCGATGGAGATCCGGGCCATCTTCTTGGCCACCTCGAAGACCCAGGGGGCCTGGCCCTTGACCAGGCCGTCGATCATCGGGGCCGGCGGCGTGTTGTCGGTGTAGGGCACGATGCCGCCGATCTCGACGTCGCCGAGGGTCGGGTGCTTGAACGGCTTCCAGGCGACGAAGCCCTGGCCGCCGAGCTCCTTGTCGCTCCAGGCGACGAGAGCCTTTTCCTTCGGATCGGTCCCTTCCGCGCTCGGCTTCTTGGGCATCTGCTTCATCATTTCGGCCATCTTCTTGGTGTCCATCTGCCCGGCCTTGAGCGCTTCGAAGACCTGCTTGGCCTTGAACTGGTCGGGCGCGCCGGAGGCCTTGAGGAAGGCGTCGACCTTCTCCTCGCCCAGGGCGATGAACTCGTCGTTGGTCATCTTTTCGAGCTTTTCGGGGGTGATCTCGTCGGCCGGCTTCTCCTCCTTGACCTCGGGCAGGGTCCAGAAGTCCAGGGCGAAGGAGGGCAGACCGAGGTGGTAGTACGCGTACAGCTCGAGCGAGCCGTCCTTGTCCGGGGCCGGATCGAGGCGCTTGCCGTCGAGCTTGGCGGCCTTGAGGAACTCCTTGTACTTCTCGGAGAGCTCCTTGTAGAACTTGAGGTCGTCCTCGAGCGGGTTGACGGCCGCCCCGAGATCGAGAAAGCCGGCGACCAGGCCCTCGGTGACCTCCATGCCGGGCGGGACGAGCGGCTTGACCAGCTCGATGATCTCGGCCATGGTGTAGGTCCGGGTGGGGTCGGCGTTGAGGAAGCCGGCGATCCGTTCCGGGATCTTGATCTGAGTGAAGTCAGCGTCGCCCTTGCGCCCGGCGCGGGGCGGATTCAGGCAGAAGTTCGATTCGCCCAGGACGAACATCAGGCCGATCTCGCGGTGGAGGTCAAAGAACTTGAGCAGGGCGAACGTCTCCGCCTCGCTCCCCGGCCAGGGGCCGGCGTCGGGGGCGTGGTATTTATAAAGGTGGGGGAAAGCGATGCCCAGGTTGATCCCGCCGGGGCCGTCTTCGTTGATCTGCCCGTCGGCGTCGTTGTCGAGGCCCTCGGGATAGAGCTTCCAGACGCCCTTTTCGCCCTTCGTCCCGTCGGCCTTCTTCATCAGGCGCGCATCGCCCGGGATGGCCATCCAGGCCCCTTCGGGGTCCTTGACCCGGATCTGGGTGATGACGCCGTCGCCATCGAGGTCGTCGGGGCCGTCCTCATCCGTCGCGTCGTCCTGGTCGTCGTTCTTGGGGCGGGCGTTCCGGCTGTCGAGCCGCTGGGGCTTGCCGAAATAGCCCGCCGCGGCGTCCGGGTTGCCGCAGGCCAGGATGTACCAGGTCCGGTCGGACCGCAGGTCGGCCTTGCCGCAGAGGCTCTGGGCCAGCCAGAGCGCGGCCTCGACGGAAAGCGGGACGGTCCCGTCCATGTCGGCCGCGACGAAGACGGCCGGCAGGGTCTTGGCGGTCTTGGCCGTTTCGGGCCCGATCTCGAGCAGGACGAGGTCGCGGCCACCGGGGCTCTTGGCCAGGACGTGGACCTTGGCGAAAGCGGGATTGGCTTTGGCCAAGTCCTGGAGAGCGGCGGCGATCTCCTCGGGCTTGTGGTAGCGGTCGAAGGTGAGGTCGGCCGCGGCCAGGGGCCCGAGGGCCAGGCAAACGAGGG
>Ga0208980_10001678_pt1 | contig 13459 bp, 12 predicted proteins | sample WetSurMetagenome_3_FD_187993 | JGI IMG/M metagenome (GOLD analysis project Ga0208980, IMG submission 187993) | Wetland microbial communities from Twitchell Island in the Sacramento Delta, sample from surface sediment Aug2011 Site A1 Bulk (version 2) | ecosystem: Environmental > Aquatic > Marine...
GCGCACGACGAGCCGACGGCGGACCTGCTCACTCAGCGCATGCAGATCCACGAGAAGAACGCCTGGATGCTGCGCAGCCTGGTGGCTTGAGGGTCAGGGCCGGGTGCCGAGGACCAGGTTGCGGGCGCGCAGGTCCTCGAGCACCGCCCGGCCCGCGCTCGTCCCCGTCCTGTCCGTGCCGCAGGCCCGGATAGGCCGCGAATTCGCGGGCGACCTCGGTGACAGCGGGGTCTGGGCGCGGTGCGTCGCGAAGAAGCCGCGCACGAGCGCGAGCCAGTCCGTGAAGCGCGGCTTGCCGGGGGCTGTCCGTTCAGCGGTCCGCGAGGGCGCGCAGGCAGCCGAGGTAGCCCGCCTCGTCGGGCATCCGCCCGGCGCGCTGCGCGTCCCAGAGGCTCCGGGCCAGACAGTCCATGATCCGGTGCTCGGCCTCGTGTGCGTCGCCCGCGCGCAGGAGGATGCGGTGGTAGAGGGCGACCACGCCCGGCGGGCGGTCGACCGCCAGTTGCTCGCGGATGCCGACGTGCAGCCCCAGGTGCAGGAAGGGGTTGGCCTCGCCGAGCTCCGGTGGGAAGTCGCGGCCGATGGCGCCGTCCGTCTCAGCCAGGAATCCGTGGTATTCCGGGTGCTCGGCGATGACCTCGGCGAGCAGGCGCTCTAGCGGCTGCAGCGGCCCCCCGTCGTTGGCCTTGCGCCAGGCGTCGACGAAGACCCGGCGCATCGCGTCACGGTCGACCCCGTACACGGCTCAGGCTGCCCGTTTCGAGCGCAAGTCGCACAGGTCGGCGATCGCGCACGCGTCGCAGCGCGGCCGGCGGGCCTGGCAGACGTAGCGGCCGTGCAGGATCAACCAGTGGTGCGCGTCCTTCAGAAACTCCGGGGGGACGTGCCTGAGCAAGCCCTTCTCGACGGCCAGCGGCGTCCGGCCCTTCGCGAGGCCCGTGCGGTTGGCGACCCGGAAGATGTGCGTGTCGACCGCCATCGTCGGCGCGCCAAAGGCCGTGTTGAGGACGACGTTCGCGGTCTTGCGGCCGACGCCCGGCAGGGCCTCGAGCGCCTGGCGGTCGCGCGGCACCTCGCCCTCGTGCCGTTCGATCAAGAGGCGGCAGGTCTCGAGGACGTTCTTGGCCTTGCTGTTGAACAGCCCGATGGTGCGGATGTGCTCCTTGAGGCCGTCCTCGCCGAGCGCGAGCATCGCCGCGGGCGTATCGGCGACCGCGAACAGGCGGGCGGTCGCGAGGTTCACGCTGCGGTCCGTCGCCTGGGCGGACAGGATCACCGCCACGAGCAGCTCAAAGGGCGTGCGGTAGACGAGCTCGGTGGTGGGCGCCGGGTTCGCCGCGCGCAGCCGCTCGAAGATCTCCCGGCGTTTCGCCTTGTTCATCCCACCTTTGCGGGCTGGGGTAGGGCGACAGGCACGGCCTCGGCCCTGCGGGCCGCCCGCCTGTCGATGACGTTCTTGAGCGCGATGAGGAAACCCAGGCCGATGAAGGCACCGGGCGGCAGGATCGCGGCGAGGGCGCCGTGGAAGCCCTGTCCCAGCTCCAGCTCGAGCATGCGGGCCCAGTCGCCCAGCAAGAGGTGCGCCTGCGCAAACAGCGTCCCCTGGCCGACCAGCTCGCGCAGCCCCCCGAGGATCACCAGTGCCGCGGTCGAGCCGACGCCGATGCTCAGGCCGTCCAGCGCCGAGGCCACCAACGGGCTCTTTGACGCGAATGCCTCGGCACGCCCGAGGATCGTGCAGTTCACCACGATCAGCGCGATGAAGATGCCGAGCACCTTGTGCAGCTCGAAGAAGTAGGCCTTCATCAGCAGCTCGACGATGGTGACGAAGGACGCGATCACCACCACGAAGACCGGTATCCGCACCTCCGGCCGAACGAGGCGGCGGATGAGCGAGACGGTGATGTTGGACATCACCAGCACCGCCGTCGTCGCGATCCCCATGCCCAGGCCGTTGGTCGCCGAGGTGGTGGTCGCCAGCAGCGGGCAGAGGCCGAGCAGCGCGACGAGTGCCTGGTTGTTGTTCCAGAGCCCGTCCCGGACGATCTTCGCGTACGAGATGTCGGCCATCAGCCGGTCCTCCCGAGCAGGGCGCGCGCCTGCGCGGAATCGGCCGGCGCGTAGAGCGCGTTGCCCTTGTCCTTCACGTAGAGCAGGGTGTTCTTTACCGCCTTGACGACCGCGCGCGGCGTGACCGTCGCGCCGGTGAACTGGTCGAAGTCGCCGCCGTCGCGCTTGACCTTCCAGCGCGCCGCCTCCGGGTCGGCGAGCGACTTGCCGGCGAAGCCGTGGATCCAGTCGGTGCGCTGCTCCTCGATCTTGTCACCGAGGCCCGGCGTCTCCTTGTGCGAGATCACCCGCACGCCGCCGAGCGTCCCGTCGGCGAGGACGGCGACGAGCAGGTTGATCGGCCCGGCGTAGCCGTCGGGGACGACCGCGGTCAGGATGAGGGCGACGGGGGCGTCGCCCGCGCGTGCCCGGTAGACGGTGGTGCGGTCTGCGCCCAGGCGCTCGCGGTCGCTGACGACGAGCGCGTCGGCCGCCATGTCGTTGGTCACCCGATCCGCCGGCACGAGCACCGCCAGCCGGTCGAGGAGGGCCTGACGCTCGTTCTGCGCAATGCGGTCCACCGTCGCCACGTGCGTGACGGCGACGAGTCCCGCACCCGCCACCGAGAACAGGCTGAGCAGCACACCGGCGATGACGATCGGGAATCTAGCGGTCATGCTTCCTGCCCTTGGCGTGACCGAACACCCGGGGCTGGGTGTAGTGGTCGATGGTCGGCGCGGCGATGTTGAGCAACAGCACGCTGAACGCGACCGCGTCCGGGTAACCGCCCCAGCTGCGGATGGCGAACACGAGTAGACCGATCAGGCCCCCGAAGATCAACTGGCCCTTTCTGGTGGTACAGGCCGTCACGGGGTCGGTGGCGATGAAGAAGGCCCCGAGAATCGCGCCGCCGCTGAACAGGTGGAACGCAGGGAAGGGGTGTGTCTCGGGGTCGGCGAGCCAGAAGAGGCCGGCGGCCACCAGCATCGCACCCAGCATGGACACCGGGATGTGCCACGTGATCACCCGCCGCGCCAGCAGGTAAAGGCCGCCGAGGAGGAACCAGTTGCCGACCCACTCCCAGCCGCGCCCGCCGAAGTCGCCCCACAGCGGGCTCTGGCGGATCTCGCTGATCATCTGGTTGAGGTCGAGCTTCTGCCGCATCACGTCGAGCGGCGTCGCCTGGGTGATCGCGTCCATCGCGAGGCCGGCGGGTGGCGTGCCGAGGAAGATCAGTGCGAGCGAGTCCTGGAACGAGAGGACGTGGTCCGCGAGCAGGGTCGGCGGCAGCCACGCGGTCATCTGCACCGGGTAGGAGACCAGCAGCAGGACGTACGCGGCCATCGCCGGGTTGAAGGGGTTGTAACCGATGCCGCCGTAGAGCTGCTTCACGATGACGATCGCGAACAGCACGCCGATCACGGTCAGCCACCAGGGCAGGGTGGGCGGGATCGAGACGGCGAACAGCCAGGCCGTTACCAGCGCGCTCAGGTCGGTGATGGCGGGTTGCACCGGATGCCCGCGCAGGCGCAGCACGGCAGCCTCGGCCGCGACGGCGGCGAGGCTGGCCAGCACGATGTTGATCACCACGCCCCAGCCGAAGTACCAGACGAGCGCGGCGATGCCCGGGACGAGGGCCAGCAGGACCTCGGCCATGACCCTCGTCGTGCTGTTCGGTCCGGTCAGGTGCGGTGACGTGAGGGTCGGGAACCGCATGGCCTAGTCCTCGTCGTCCCTGGCAGCGGGCGCCGTGGCCTGCCGTCGCGCGTCGGCTGCCTCGACCTGGCGCTGCTGGGCGGGCGTCAGCTCCCCGGTGTTCCTCGGGGCCACGCCCTGGGCGGCGAGGGCGGCCTTCTTGGCCGCGGCCCGCTCGAGGGCGGCCTGGATGGCGGCCTTCTTCGGGTCCTCGGCCGGCGCGTCGGCGGGGGGTGTCTCGAGCTCCTCCTTCTTCTTGCGCAGCTTGGCCTTGCGCTCCGACTCGAGGCGCTCGAGCCGCGCCACCCGCATCTCGTGGCGCTGCCGTGCCTGCTCGGCCTTGCGCTTTTCCTGCTCCTTCGCCCAGGCCTCCGTCTTGGCGTACCGGTAGTACTGCACCAGCGGGATGTGCGACGGGCAGACGTGGGCGCAGCAGCCGCACTCGATGCAGTCGAAGAGGTTGTAGTCCTGGGTCTTGTCCAGGTCCTTGGCGCGCGCCCACCAGTACATCTGCTGCGGCAGCAGCTCCACGGGGCACGCCTCGGCGCAGCGCCCGCAGCGGATGCACGGCAAGGGCGCCGGCGGCGTGGGCGACTCCGCGCGGCTCGGCGCCAGCAGGCAGTTGGCCGCCTTGGTGATGGGCACGTCGTCGTGGGGCAGCGCGAAGCCCATCATCGGTCCACCCAGGATCAGCTTCGCGACGCGCGGTGTGTAGCCGCCGGCCTGCGCGATCAGGTCCCTCGCGGGCGTGCCGATCAGCACCTCGAGATTGCACGGCTGGGCGATGCCCTCGCCGGTCAGCGTGACGATGCGCGAGATCAGCGGCCGGCCGCGCACCACCGCGTCGGCGACGGCCGCGGCGGTTGCGACGTTCTGGCAGACGATGCCGATCTGCGCCGGGATGCCGTTGCTCGGCACCTCCGCGCCGGTGAGCACCCGGATCAGCTGTCGCTCGCCGCCGCTCGGGTACTTGGTCGGAACGACGACGACCGCGATGCGCGCGTCGCCCGATGCGGCGATGGCCTGCTGCATGGCGCCGATCGCCTCGGGCTTGTTGTCCTCGATGCCGACCAGCACCGCGCGCGCGCCGACGACGTGGCGGAGGATCCGCGCGCCCTCGATCACGCGATCCGCGTGCTCGCGCATCAGCATGTCGTCGCAGGTGATGTAGGGCTCGCACTCGGCGCCGTTCAGAACGAGCGTGTGGACGGGCAGGTCCGCCTTCGGGCTCAGCTTGACGCTCGAGGGGAACGCCGCGCCGCCCAGGCCCACGATGCCCGCCCAGCGCACGCGCTCGCGCAGCTCGACCGGGTCGCGCGCCTCGAAGTCAGGCCAGGGCTCGGGCAGCTCGGCCCAGGCATCGCGGCCGTCGCTCGCGAGCTCGATGCAGTCCGCCCTGAGCCCGGAAGGGTGCGGGATCGCGTGCGGGCCGATCGCCACGACCGTTCCCGAGGTCGGCGCGTGGATGCCGGCGCTGATCGCGCCCTTGGGGCGGGCGAGCAGCTGGCCCTTGCGCACGGTGTCGCCGACCGAGACCACCGGCTGCGCCGGCTCGCCGATGTGCTGCTGCAGCGGCAGCCAGAGGCGCGCCGGCAACTCGGCGGGCCGCACGGGCCGCCCCGTCGACTCGCGCTTGTGGTCCGGCAGGTGCAGGCCGCCGTGGAAGGCCCAGACGCGGCGCGGCGTCACCTGAGGCATTTCCTGGCGAGCCGCCTGGTCCATTCAGGCGGCCTCCTGCTGCGTCGCGATGGCCGGCCGGGCGGTATCCGGGTACGGCCACTTCCAGGTGCGCTGGGTCTGCGGCAGCGGCAGCATGGCGATGCACTCGACCGGGCAGGGCGGCAGGCAGAGCTCGCAGCCGGTGCACTCGCTGGCGATCACCGTGTGCATGTGCTTGGCCGCGCCCAGGATCGCGTCGACCGGGCAGGCCTGCAGGCACAGGGTGCAGCCGATGCAGCGCACCTCGTCGATCACCGCGACGAGCTTGGGCTTCTCGCCCGCGATCGCCGCGTCCAGCGGGACGGGGTCACGGCCGAGCAGGTCGGCGAGCGCGAGCATCACCGCCTCGCCGCCGGGTGCGCACTTGTTGATCTCCACCTCGCCGGCGGCGATCGCCTCGGCATACGGGCGGCAACCGGCATAGCCGCACTGCCCGCACTGGCTCTGCGGCAGCAGGTGGTCGATCTGCTCGGCGATCGGGTCGCCCTCGACGTGGAAGCGCCGCGCCGAGTAGCCGAGCAGCAGGCCGAAGAGCGCGGCCAGCAGGGTGAAGATGCCGATCGCGACGAGCATGGCTCAGCTCTGCACGAGCCCGGCGAAGCCCATGAAGGCGAGCGACATCAGCCCGGCGGTGACCAGTGCGATCGCGTTACCCTGAAAGGGCTGCGGCACGTCGGCGACGGCGACCCGCTCGCGCAGGCCGGCGAACAACGTCAGCACCAGAGAGAAGCCGAGCGCTGCGCCGAAGGCGTAGAGCGTCGCGCCGACGAAGCCGTGGTCTTCCTTGGTGTTCAGGAGCGCGACGCCGAGCACGATGCAGTTGGTGGTGATCAGCGGCAGGTAGATGCCGAGCACCTGATAGAGCATGGGGCTCGTCTTGTGAATCACCATCTCCGTGAACTGAACCACCACGGCGATCACCAGGATGAAGGCGATGGTGCGCAGGAACTCGATCTCGAGCGGGATCAGCAGCCAGTGGTCGACCAGGTAAGCCGCGGCACCGGACAGGGTCAGGACGAAGGTGGTGGCGAGGCCGAGGCCGATCGCGGTCTCCACCTTGCGCGACACGCCCATGAACGGGCACAGGCCGAGGAACTTCGCGAGCACGAAGTTGTTGACCAGGATGGTGCCGATCAGGATGAGGGCGTAGTCGGTCATACAGGCGGGGCGCGGCTCAATCGGAGAACACTAATGCAAGCCGTTGCGGCTCCACAACCTGTTGTTTCGAGGCGAATTCCACATACACGCCGCAAAGCCCGGCGGCATTGAGATAGCGCAATCTTTTTCGGCCGACCCTAGCAGGGGCCCGGGCACCGGTCTGCGGCGAGCAGCGCACAGGGATGTGCGCGGTAGCGAGTGGATCCTGGACGATCCATCGAGCGGCGAGCCGCAGCCGGTGTGAGGGCCCCTCGCGACGCACCTGGCGCAAGGGCGCGCGGAAAGCTACTTCACCCGCATCCCCGGCTGCGCCCCGCTGTCGGGGTTGAGCAGGAAGATGTCCTTCCCGCCCGGCCCGGCCGCGAGGACCATGCCTTCCGAGGTACCGAACCGCATTTTCCGGGGCGCGAGGTTCGCGACCACGACCGTCAGGCGGCCGTCCAGGTCAGCCGGCGCATAGGCCGACTTGATGCCGGCGAAGACGTTGCGGGTCTCGCCGCCGAGGTCCAGGGTCAGTTGCAGGAGCTTGTCCGCGCCCTCCACCGGGCTGGCGGCGACGATCCGGGCGACCCGCAGGTCGACCTTGGCGAAGTCGTCGTAGGGGATGGCGGTGGCGATCGGGTCGGCGTCGAGCGGACCCGGCGCCTGGGCCGGCTGGCCGGTGTCCCGCTTGGCGAGATCCTCTTTCGACGCCTCCAGCATCCCTTCCACCCGCTTGGGGTCCACGCGCGTCATGAGGGGCTCGAAGGTGCCGATGGTGTGGTCGACCAGGGGCCAGGCGAGCGCCTCCCAGTCGAGCGGGGCGATGCGCAGGAAGGACTCCGCCTTTTCCGCCGTCCCGGGCAGGATCGGCCGCAGGTAGCCGATCAGCAGCCGGAACAGATTGAGACCCATCGAGCAGACGTCCTGCAGCTCGCCGTCGCGCCCGGCTTCCTTGGCGATGACCCAGGGCTTGCGCTCGTCGATGTAGCGGTTCGCGACGTCGGCGAGCGCCATGATCTCGCGCACCGCGCGCGAGTACTCGCGGTTCTCGTAGGCGCCGGCGATCGAGGGCCCGGCGGCGACGAATTCCTCCAGCAGCGCGGGCTCGGCAACCGTCGCGGACAGCCGGCCGGCAAAGCGCTTGCTGACGAAGCCAGCGCAGCGGCTCGCGATGTTGACCACCTTGCCGACCAGGTCGGCGTTGACGCGGGCGGTGAAGTCCTCGAGGCTGAGGTCGATGTCGTCCACCCCGGCGCCGAGCTTGGCCGCGAAGTAGTAGCGCAGGTACTCGGGGTCGAGGTGGTCGAGGTAGGTCCGCGCCTTGATGAAGGTGCCGCGCGACTTCGACATCTTCGCGCCGTCGACGGTGAGGAAGCCGTGCACGAACACCGCGCTCGGCGTGCGGAAGTCCGCGCCGTGGAGCATCGCCGGCCAGAACAGGGTGTGGAAGTAGACGATGTCCTTGCCGATGAAGTTGTACAGCTCGGCCGTCGAGTCCCTGTCCCAGAAGGTGTCGAAGTCGAGGCCCGGCGTGCGGTCGCAGAGGTTGCGGAAGCTCGCCATGTAGCCGATCGGTGCGTCGAGCCAGACGTAGAAGTACTTGCCCGGATGGTCGGGCATCTCGAAGCCGAAGTACGGCGCGTCGCGCGAGATGTCCCACTCCTGCAGCCCGGCCTCGAACCACTCGTCGAGCTTGTTCGCGACCTCCTTCTGCACGTGCCCGCCGCGCGTCCAGGCCTTCAGCATCGCCTCGAAGTCGCCGAGCCGGAAGAAGTAGTGCTCGGATTCCTTGTCGATCGGCTTGGCCCCCGACACCACCGAGTACGGGTTCTTCAGCTCGCTCGGCGAGTAGCTGGCGCCGCAGGTCTCGCAGTTGTCGCCGTACTGGTCCTTCGCGCCGCACTTCGGGCACTCGCCCTTGATGAAGCGGTCGGGGAGGAACATGTGCTCGACCGGGTCGTAGGCCTGGGTGATCGTGCGGATCGCGATGTGGCCCTTGTCGCGGTTGCGCGAGTAGATCAGCGTCGCGTAGTGGCGGTTTTCCTCCGAGTGGGTCGAGTGGTAGTTGTCGAAGCCGATGCGGAAGCCGGCGAAGTCGGCCTTGTGCTCGACGGCGACCCGGGCTATCAGCGCCTCGGGGGTGATCCCTTCCTGGCGGGCCCGCAGCATGATCGGCGTGCCGTGTGCGTCGTCGGCGCAGACGTAGTAGCACTCGTGGCCGCGCATCTTCTGGAACCGCGACCAGATGTCGGTCTGGATGTACTCCACCAGATGGCCGATGTGGATCGGACCGTTGGCGTAGGGCAGGGCGCTCGTGACCAGGATCTTGCGCGGCTGGCTGCTCATCGGGGCTTCCGTGGCTGGTACGCCCGCCGGCAGGCAGGCGCGGAAGACCGGATTATTTCACGCGCCGGCGTACAGGCGCAGCGGCGCGTTTTGAGGCGGCGGTTCGCGCAGGCGCGCGGCCAGGGTCTTGGCGCTCACCGGTGCGCCGAAGTGGTAGCCCTGCATCAGCAGGCAGCCGCGGGCGGCGAGCCAGTCGAGCTGCGCCGTCGTCTCGACGCCCTCGGCGATGACGATCGTGCCCAGCCGGTCGCCGATCGCGAGGATGGCCTCGACCAGGGTGCAGTCGCTGATGTCCTCCGGCAGGCCGTCGACGAACGAGCGGTCGATCTTGATGTGGTCGACGTCGAAGCGCTTCACGTACGCGAGTGACGAGTAGCCGGTGCCGAAGTCGTCGAGGGAGATGCTCACGCCCTCGCGCTTCAGCTGCGCGAACAGCACCTCCGCAACGTCGGCGTCTTCGATCAGGGCGCTCTCGGTGACCTCGATCGCCAGGGCCTGGGGCGGCAGGCCGTGGGTCTCGAGCAGGTCGAGGATGGTCTCGGCGAGGTCGGTCTGGGCGAGCTGCTTCGCCGAGACGTTGACGTGCAGGGTGGGCTCGCCCAGCCCTTCGCGCCACCACTCGGCGACGTCCTCGCAGGCACGCTCGAGGATCTGCCGGCCGAGGATCGTGATCAGCCCGGTCTGCTCTGCGAGCTCGATGAAGGCGGAGGGCGGCACCAGGCCCCGGGTCGGGTGCTGCCAGCGGACCAGCGCCTCCACGCCGACGGTCTTGCGGCTGGCGACGTCGACGATCGGCTGATAGAAGACCAGGAACTGATTCAGCTCGATCGCCTTGCGCAGCTCGTCGCGCAGCGCCAGCTGGGAGGCGACGTCCTGCGACATCGCGGCGTCGTACAGCCGGACCTGGTTGGCGCCCGAGGCCTTTGCCTGGTACATCGCCGTGTCGGCGTGCTTGATCAGGGTCTGGGCGTCGTTGCCGTCCTGGGGGTAGATCGCGACGCCGCCGCTCCAGGTGACATAGGTCTGGTAGTCGCCGATGCGGTAGTACCGGCCGACGCACCCGAAGACCCGCTCGATCACCGCGGCGACCTCGGTGGCGTCCACGAGGTCCTCGATCAGGACCACGAACTCGTCGCCGCCGAGGCGCGACACCGTGTCGCCCTCGCGGACGTGCTCCTTCAGGCAGTTCGCGACCTCGATCAGCAGCTGGTCGCCCACGTGGTGCCCGAAGTTGTCGTTGATCGCCTTGAACGAGTCGAGGTCGATGAACACCACTGCCGCCAGGGTCTGGTTGCGCCTGGCCTTGGCGATGGCGACCTGCATGTGCTCCTCGAGCATCGCCCGGTTGGGCAGACCGGTGAGCGTGTCGTGCTTGGCCATGAACTCGGCGCGGTCCTTCTCCTCCTGAAGGGCGGCATTGGCCTCGGCGAGGCGCTTGATCATCACCATGAAGAACTTGGGCATGAGCAGCAGGCCGGCGAGCAGGCCGATGATCACGCCCGGGTGAGTCAACGCGATTCCGCTCAGGTAGGTCGGGACGAACAGCGCGAGGAGGCCGACGACGGTGGCGACGCGCAGGTGATGGGTGCCGAAGCGCAGGCCGTTGCCGACCACGATCCACAAGAAGAGGGGGTAGAACCCGAGGCCGCCAATCCCGAGCTCGTGGACCGTGTAGCCCGCCATGCCGAGGTCGGCGACGATGCTGAGATAGCGCCGCCAGAGGAAACGGTCCGGCCACTGGCGGACCACGAGGACGTGCCCCACGCTCAGCGCCAGGTAAGCGGTCGCGACCTCGAAGTAGAAGTACCCCTGTCCCGTCAGCCCCCGCACCAGGAACAGCAGCGCGCACAGGGAGACGATGACGACGCGGGCGAAGGCCTGGGCCTGCTCGTGGGTGGTCTCGGGCGAGGCCTGGAAGAAGACGTAGCTCAGGAACGACCGCCGCGGCCCCCTCTGGATGAGCAGGCCGTCGAGGTCGTTCGCAGTGGCATGCGGCGCCGTGCTTTGGCTTCGATCCTCGGCCATCGGTGAACGTGCGCTCCTCCGGGCACCGCCTGCGGCCGGTTGTCGGGTCCCGGCCTTACCGCGCGCACGCGGTCTGCCCTACCGTGACGCTAACGACCCGGGGGGTGGTTCCTTGAGCGGGAGCCGCACCAGTTCGGGGCCTTGAAAACCGGCCGGGAAAGACCAACTGTTTACCTTGGAAATTAACCCCGCCGGCGTGTAGAATCGCCGGTCTCCCAACCACCCGCATGCCGAGGCGCGCCGCCGGGCCGGCGCCCGCAGGAGACTTCAGACATGGCAGACGTCAGCAAAGAGCAGATCGAGCAGGCCATCAAGGGCTACGTCGATCCGTACCTCGAGAAGGACCTGATCGCGGCCAAGGCCGTCAAGGCCGTCGACATCGACGGCGGGAACGTGAAGGTCAAGGTGGACCTGGGCTTCCCCTGCGACGGTGCAAAGGCGCAGATCGCCGCGGCGGTCCGCGAGCGCGTGCAGGCGGTGCCGGGCGTGACCGGCTGCGAGGTCGACCTGTCCTGGAAGGTGGTCGCCCACTCGGTCCAGAAGTCCCTGAAGCCCATCGACAACGTCAAGAACATCATCGCCGTCGCGTCGGGCAAGGGCGGCGTCGGCAAGTCGACGACGGCCGTGAACCTCGCCCTGGCCCTGTCGGCCGAGGGTGCCCGGGTCGGACTGCTCGACGCCGACATCTACGGGCCGTCGCAGCCGCGCATGCTGGGCGTCACCGGGAAGCCCGAGTCCAACGACGGCCGGACCCTCGAGCCGATGACCGCCTGGCACCTGCAGGCGATGTCCATCGGCTTCCTGATCGACGAGGAGACGCCGATGATCTGGCGCGGGCCGATGGTCACCCAGGCCCTGGAGCAGCTCCTCAACGACACCAACTGGTCCGAGCTCGACTACCTGGTCATCGACCTGCCGCCCGGCACCGGCGACACCCAGCTCACCCTGGCGCAGAAGGTTCCCGTGTCCGGCGCGATCATCGTGACCACGCCCCAGGACATAGCGCTGCTCGACGCCCGCAAGGGCTTCAAGATGTTCGAGAAGGTCGAGGTGCCGGTGCTCGGCATCGTCGAGAACATGAGCACCCACATCTGCTCGAAGTGCGGCCACGAGGAGCACATCTTCGGCGAGGGCGGCGGGCAGCGGATGGCCGACCAGTACGGCGTGCAGTTCCTCGGCTCGCTGCCGCTCGACATCCGCATCCGCGAGGAGACCGACAGCGGCCGGCCGACCGTGGTCGCCGAGCCCGACTCGCGGATCGCGCAGATCTACCGCGAGATCGCCCGCAAGGCCGCCGCCAAGCTGTCGCTGCAGGCGAAGAGCTACGCGGCCAAGTTCCCGAACATCGTCATCCAGAACAACTGACGGTCCGCGCCGTCGGTCGTCGCGAGGCCGGGCAGTGCCCGGCCTCTGCGTTCTCGGCCCCCGCGTTGTACCATTCCGCGCCGCCTTTTCGCCGCCGAGTTGCCGCCATGAGCATCAAGTCCGACAAGTGGATCCGCCGCATGGCCGCGGCGACCGGGATGATCGAGCCCTTCGAGCCGCACCAGGTGCGCGAGGTCGGCGGCAACCGGGTGATCTCGTTCGGCACCTCGAGCTACGGCTACGACATCCGCTGTGCCGACGAGTTCAAGATCTTCACCAACATCAACTCGGCGATCGTCGACCCGAAGAACTTCGACCAGAACAGCTTCGTCGACGTGAAGTCCGACGTCTGCATCATTCCGCCGAACTCCTTCGCGCTCGCGCGCACCGTCGAGTACTTCCGCATCCCGCGCGACGTGCTGACCATCTGCCTCGGCAAGTCCACCTATGCGCGGTGCGGCATCATCGTCAACGTGACGCCGCTCGAGCCGGAGTGGGAGGGGCACGTGACGCTCGAGTTCTCGAACACGACACCGCTGCCCGCCAAGATCTACGCGAACGAGGGCGTGGCGCAGATCCTGTTCTTCGAATCCGACGAGCCGTGCGAGAGCTCGTACAAGGACCGCGGCGGCAAGTACCAGGGCCAGCGCGGGGTGACGCTGCCGAAGCCTTGACGATTCCGTCGTGCGTCGCGCGCATTGCGGCGGGGAGCGCGTTTACGCGCCAGAGACGGCGGAGCAGCAACGCAGCGCACAGGGATGTGCGCGGTAGCCCGTAAATACAGGATGTATTTCCGGGCGGCGTTCTGCTCCGCCGTCGCCGGCGCGGTCGTTCGGCCCCGTGCAGCGCTGGGGTGCGTACGCGCGTTCCGGGCTCCCTCCGATGGGACACGCCGTGAATACGTCCCTGTAGGCTCGTATGCGGCATCCCTGCCGCATACGGTCCCACCGGAGGGAGCCCGGAACGTGCTGGGCGCCGGCGCCTATCGCCAGTTTCCCGACTGTGCGGTGCGAGCAGGTCACAGGGCGCGCCGCGCGCGCCAGGGTGCGATGACGTAGTCCCACACTAACGCACCGATGCCCGCGACCGCGATCGGCAGCCGGATCCACAGCGAGCTGTC
>Ga0208980_10001679_pt1 | contig 13456 bp, 8 predicted proteins | sample WetSurMetagenome_3_FD_187993 | JGI IMG/M metagenome (GOLD analysis project Ga0208980, IMG submission 187993) | Wetland microbial communities from Twitchell Island in the Sacramento Delta, sample from surface sediment Aug2011 Site A1 Bulk (version 2) | ecosystem: Environmental > Aquatic > Marine...
GGAAGTAACCGATCGGCTGGCCGCGCGCGGACATCACGTCGCCGTTCTGACGAGCACCTATCGCGATGGCCCAGAGACCGCGCGAAGCTACGCGGTCCATCGGCTGCTAGAGATCGATCCCGATTGGAATGAAAAGCGATCGGCCACCTGGCAATTCTTCATAGAGAGACGCTCGCGGGAGCGCCGCGCAATCGCGCATTTCAATGAAGTCATCGGGGAACTGCGGCCAGATATCATTTTCATCTGGGATGCAATCGGCCTGCCGCGTGTCCTGCTGCTGGCCGCAGAAAGGTGCTCGTCGGCGACGGCAGTTTATTATTTTGCGAATTTTCTGCCAGAGCTGCCTGATGAGTACATCGCCTACTGGCAACGAGAACCGTCGCGCCTCATGGGGAAATTGGCGAAACGGCTGATGGGGTCCGTTGCGCTCAGACAATTGAAGCGCGAAGGCAAACCCGTGCCGCTGCAATACAAGCACGCGATCTGTGTCAGCCATTACGTTCGTCAACGCTTCGTTTCCCAGGGACTCGTTCCTGACAGCGCCGCGGTCATTCACAATGGTGTTGACCTTTCTGTCTTTTCGTTACCTTCTTCCGCGGCCTTAACCGATCCATCAGATCGGTTGAGATGCCTGGTAGCGGGACGCGTCGTGCCAGACAAAGGCATCCATACCGTAATTGATGCATTTGGGCTGCTGCACGAACGCGCAGAGACAAAAGGCCGGGCGTCGCTCACCATCTTGGGCGATGGTCCTGCCGCATACATGCAGCAGCTACGGCAGCGGGTCACAACACTGGGTCTTGACGATTTCGTCAATTTCATGGCGCCCGTCCAGCGAGAACTCATGCCCGAAATCCTCGCCAAGCACGATGCGCTCATTATGCCTTCCGAATATGGCGAGCCGATCGCTCGTTCGATGCAGGAGGGAATGGCCATGAGCCTGCTCGTGATAGGCACGGTTACCGGCGGCAGCGGCGAGCTGCTTCAACACGAACGCAATGGCCTGGTGTTTCCAGCTGCGGATATTCAGGCACTGGCGGCCCAGATTGCACGAGCCTGCAATGTGCCGGGGCTGCGCGATAAATTGGCTCGTCAAGGACAGGAAGATGTTCGAGCCAACTTCGACATTCAGCTGACTGTAAAGAGAATTGAAGACTATCTGACACAGCGCTGCCCGCGGTGATCTGCGAACCAGCACGGTCGTGTCATGCGCGCCGCAGAGCCGAGGTTCTTCATAGTTAAAGACCCACATAGGAAAGGTCGATCGCAGTGAGATTACTTGTTGTATCCGAATGGTTCCCCTACCCCCCGATCGCTGGTGCCAAGATCCGGGCGTACAACCTGATCCGCCAACTGGCGCGGCTAGCCGAGCTTGATCTGGTGGCGCAGGTGAGGACACTCACACCCGATCAGTTGGCCGCGGGGAAGGAACACATGCGCCAATTCTGCCGGACTGTCGAAGCGGTGCCGGTGGTCCCATATCAATATAGCACGGCGAAAGCAGTGCGCACCCTGGTGGATACCGTGCCGCCTGTCGTACGTTACATGCGCAATCAAGCACTTGAACAAGCAGTTGCGGACAAGTGGAGTCATGGCTATGATGCAGCCGTAACGACAATCTCCGGTTACCCTAGTGCGACGCTGCACAGCCTGGTGAAAATGCGCGTGCATCCCCTGATCGCCGATTCACTGGAACTGGGCGTCTTCCGTCCGAAGAAGCAAAAACTCTCGCTGCGCCAGTTGCGCAATACGTTCACGTGGTGGCACATGCGCCGCTTTACGCGCGCGATATTGCGCGATGTCGACGTGGCGACGGTCACCTCCGACACGGAGCGTGAGCTATTCAGCGGTCTATTGCGCGCTCCCGATCAATGTGTGGTTATGCCCAACGTGCTCGACCTGCGCGATTATGCGGGACAGTACGGCGCGCGAGATTACAGCGCCCTGCTCTACGCAGGCTCCTTTGGCTACATCGCTAACTATGAAGCTATGCACTGGTTTGCTCAAGAAATCTTCCAGCACATCCCAGAGCGCGAACACGTCAAGGTGCGTGTTACCGGCAACACCGCAGGGCGCGATCTGGCGCCGTTGCGAGCAGCCTGCCCGCAGGTCGAGTTCACCGGTTTCGTCGACGACATCCGGCCTTATTTCGCCGAAAGCGGCATCTGCATCGTGCCGATCCAATCCGGCGGATCCACGCGGCTCAAGATCGTCGAGGCGATGGCATGGGGCACGCCCGTCGTCAGTACGCGCATCGGCGCTGAAGGGTTGGAGGTGACGCCTGAAGAGAACATTTTGCTGGCGGACACGCCGGCCGATTTCGCCAGCGCGATCGATCGTCTGATCCGAGATCGTGATCTTTGGCAGCGCATTTCGCAGGGCGGTCGCCGCCTAGTTGAAGAACGCTACTCGACCGATCGGATGTATCACCAGCTGGAGGGCATCCTCTCCAGCTGGACATCACACTAGAGATTACTCGTGAGGCAAGACATCAATGACAATTCCGATAACCGACGTAGGCACATCACAATCTGATCTACAGGGCAGTCGCGTTCTGGTGACCGGGGGTTGTGGATTCATCGGTTCGCATTTGGTCGAGCAGCTGGTCGCTCGCGGCGCAGCCGTCTGGGTGCTGGACAACCTGCAAGCCGGCACACCGCACAACTTGACCGCAGTCAGCAGTCAAGTCAATCTCGTGATCGGCGATGTGCGTGACACCAATTGCGTCAAGCGTGTCGTTGGGCTGTGCCGTCCGGCGTATGTATTTCATCTTGCGGCGAATGCTTCGGTTCCAGGTTCTGTTGAGGATCCCGCCTATGACTTCGAAACAAACAGCGCGGGAACATTCGCGTTATTTGATGCGCTGCGCGAGTTCGGCCACACGGCAAGAGTGGTCTTGGCCTCGTCAGGCGCAGTTTACGGCCAACCCAACGAATTTCCCATCACGGAAGAGCAGCCCTGGGACCCCATCTCTCCGTATGGCGCCAGTAAAGTCTGCGCCGAAACAATTGCGCGAATGTTCGTGCGGGTGTATGGTCTCCCGGTGGTCAGCGCCCGCATCTTCAACACCTACGGCCCTCGCATGGCGCGCTTTGTTGTCCTGGATTTCCTGCGCAAGCTGCGGCAAAATCCGAAAGCGCTTGAAGTCTTGGGGAATGGTCAGCAGATGCGCGACTTCACTTATGTGACTGATACTGTGCAAGGTCTTCTACTCCTCGCTGAACGCGGCTTGGCGGCAGAGGCTTATAACCTCTCCTCCGGGTGCAGTGTGTCTGTGACCGAGGTGGCTCAGCGGCTCATCACGGCCTTGGGCTTGACAGGTGAAACTCGGATCACGTACACTGGTAGTAGTTGGACAGGCGACGCCCAACGCTGGGTTGTTTCAATCGAGAAGATTGGCCGCCTTGGTTACAAATCAGAAGTGGATCTGGAACAAGGGCTGGCCAAGACGATTCAATGGTTCCAGACACAACCATGAGGAAGGGATCGATCGCACGAGGTAACCCGATAGAGCGTGGGGATACCGGGGGTCCATCTGTTCCTGCGAATGCTAAGGCTGACTGCCATGTTGAGCACAATTAGAAATACTTTACCGATGCGCCAATTCTGGCTAGGGTTGTTGCCAGCCGCTGTGCTACTAGCGGCTGCCATTCTCGGATATCGCCCCTCGCCCATTTGGCTGCTCGTGTTGCCGGGCCTGGCCGTTGTCCTGATCCTGCTGCGGCATCCTCTGCTGGGCTTGTTAGGGCTTATCATTGCGGGCCTCGTGATCGATGTGCCCATCAGTACCGGCACAGAAGTCAGTCTAAACGCTGCCGTCCTGACGGTCTTGCTCTTGCTCGTGATCTGGCTGCTCAGTCGGATGCGCGACCATGATATCCATTTGGTCCGGACGCGTGTCAACTTGCCGCTCGCGCTATTCCTGCTGAGCGGCCTGCTGTCAATTTTCATCGGAAATGCGATCTGGGATCCGGCGGTCCCAAAGTCGGACACTTTCATCATCGTTCAGCTGGCGCAGTGGGCCATGTGGCTGCTATCGGCGGCGGTATTTTGGATAGCCGGCAACACGATCAAGCGCATCATTTGGCTGCGCCGGTTGACGGTTTGCTACATCGTGGTAGCCGGTCTATTGGCCATTATTCGTGTCGCGCCAGGCGGCGTGGGCACGTTGCAGAGTACAGTCACCCTGGCAGTGGATCGCGCGCCGTTTTGGCTGTTACTCACGGGGCTGATCGTTGGGCAGCTGTTGTTCAATCGAGAAATCACCACCCGCCAACGCCTGGCCCTGCTCATCATTATGGGGGCAGTGGTGGCTTATGCCTTTGGTGAAGAGCGGGCAAGAATGGCCAACTGGGTCAGCGTTGCCACCGCAGTCGGCGTGCTCGTTTGGTTTCGATTTCCGCGGGTCCGGCCGATCGTGGTTGGGGCAGCGATCATGCTGATTGCCAGCGGCGTTTTATTTCAGTATATCTATGATTTCGCGGGCGGAGATGAAAAATGGGACGATAGCGGCGGATCGCGACTGGCGCTGATCGACAAAGTCGTCGAGCTGAGTATGCGAAATCCAATCACGGGGTTGGGACCGGCTGCTTATCGCGCCTACGGCAAGGTTTCTTCGCTACAGTACGGCCGCGCCTTTTATGCCTCGGCCTGGCTCTCGTCCCACAACAACTACGTCGATCTCTTCTCCCAAACGGGCATCTTAGGACTTGGGCTATTTCTCTGGTTCATGCTTAAGTTACTCCGGCTTGGCTTGAGCCTGCGGAAACATTACACAGACGGTTTTACCGGCGGCTACGTCAATGGAATGATCGCGGTCTGGGCGGGCATCATGGTGATCATGGCTCTGGGCGATTGGTTTCTGCCCTTTGTCTACAACATCGGGTTTCCCGGCTTTCAGGCCAGCGTGCTAGTGTGGATGTTCCTTGGCGGTCTGATTGCTCTCGAGCAAATGGTTCAGGCCCAATCACTTGAGGCCCCAGGCGCCTAATGGACCTATCGATCCTCATCGTCAATTGGAATACCCGCGAGTTTTTGCGCGGTTGTTTGCAATCATTGCACACAACCGCCGATCAGATCGGTGAAGCCGCATTGATCTTTGGCGGGCGCACGGCCGAAGTGATCGTCGTTGATAATGCTTCGCATGACGGCAGCGCCGCTATGATACGGGCAGAGTTTCCGTGGGTCCGGCTTATTGAGAATGAGCGCAATCGGGGCTTTGCGCCGGCCAACAATCAAGCGTATGAACAGTGCACGGGCGAATACATCCTGCTGCTTAATAGCGATACAGCAGTCCACCCTGAAGCGCTGCAGCGCCTGGTCGATTTCATGGCAAGCCACGCCGATTGCGGAGGCGCAGGCGCGCAGCTGCTGAACGCCGATGGCACGCTGCAACCTTCGTGTCATCCCATGTTGACTCCGTGGCGTGAGTTCTGGCGGTTGATATTTCTCGATCGCGTATGGCGACGATCTACTTACGCCATGACCCGCTGGAATCGAGACAATCCGAGGTTGGTTGAAACCATCAAAGGCGCCTGCTTGATCGTGCGCCGCGCAGCTCTCGACCCGGCCGCGCCTCTATTGGATGAGCAATATTTCATGTACACCGAGGAAGTGGATCTGTGTTATCGCCTGAGCCAGGCCGGGTGGAAGTTGTACTGGGTGCCTCAAGCAGTCGTCACGCACTTTGGCGAAGCCAGTAGTCGTCAAGCATATACCCGGATGTATGTGCAGTTGTATCGCAGCAAAGTCCAGTTCTACCGCAAATTTGGCGGCGAACTGCGCGCCTGGCGCTTTAAGCAATTGCTGCGAGTTGCTTACTGGCCGCGCTGGTTAGCCGCGCGCAGCGGGCAGCTCATCAGGCCGACATGGTCCGATCGGGCTGCCACCTTCCGACAGCTGCTCGTCGAACTCCCCGAGATGTAAGCCTCACTTCAGTATCAGCGGCAAATAGGCGTGCCTGCCATTCGCAATCACAATGGCAGTGCTTGTCGCTACGCCCGCCAGACTATCGGTCAAGACGGCCGTGTTAACGAGCGCAGTCGGACTGGTGGCCAAGACGGTGACCGGGAAGGTGATGGTGATTGGTATGCCCGACGTCACCGTGGCCGACCAAAGAATTCGGTGGTACTGCGCATTATAAATTCCGGTTCCCCCACCACTGGCACTTACGCTTAAGGGCGGACTAACCAAAGCTGGCAGATCATCCGTCAGGGTCATCGCCTGACCACTGCCCCGTAGTGACGCCGTGTAGGTGACAACGTTCCCAGTTGAGGCAGAGACAGGCTGCGCGTTGAGGCTTAACGACGGTCCAATTCTTCCCCACACGATTGATAGCGTAGGCCGGCCGGTGGCATTGTAGTCCTCGACATCCGACGAATAAAAATAACGCCCGCCGTGAAATGGGCCGTGCGAAGAATAGAGCGCTAACCGCAAAGGCTGATTCGCATTGTAAGCTTCAGCGACAGCACGGCTCACATCCCATTTATACGGAATGCCAGGGTAAGGCGGCGCCGTTTGCACGGACGGAATCCAGACGCCTCCCAAGTTTTCACGGGCAAGCGGCGCGTTGTTCCAGGTAACCGTGTTCTCAATCCAATCGTCACTGACCGTGAATGCCTGAATGTAAGCCGGCTCTGGAGCAGGACCAGGATTGCCGCTATGATACAAAGTCAATGTCGCCGAAATGATAGCGTTGCCCGATGGCACTGAAGTCAAAGGGAACGTGACGTACGCTTTCGAGAAGCACGGCCATTCAGAAATGGCTTCGACGTTCTGCACGTTGAAGAGAGGCTTGTGCGCGTAATTGAGATTGCCCCACTCGGCAAAGTAATTCGAGGCGCCTGCACCGCAAGTATTGTCACCGCCAACAGCCGCGTCCGGGACGGTGGCACCATTCAACCCCTGGCGGATGATAGTTGTCCCTGCCGGTACCACACTCGACGGCTGGTTGTATGTTGGCAGACCGAAGCGCAATTGGCCCCATGTCGAAGGCTGTCCGGGCGAGAGGTTCGGCGGCCAATGCTTATCGGGATTTGTCGGGCCGGCAGTGGTATCCCGATCATGCAATGTAATGCCCAGGCCCCAGGTCGTGCCGGCCGGCGGCGGGTTGGGCGAGCCGAGACTATCAAACGGGATGACAAAGGCCATGAACCAGCCCTGGTGATAGCCCACTTCATTGGGTGGCACCTCGCCATTCCAGTTGTTGTACGTCGTGAACGAGATCGGCACCGAGACCCAGGTTGAGCCGTTGCCCCGATAGGCGGTTTGCCAGTCAATGCGTGGCTCCCACCAATTCAGCTGCCCATCAAAACGATAGCTATCCTGCGTTGGTGTGCCGCCCGTATTTCCACGCTTATCGAGATACAGCGTTACTGAATCCCAATCAGTCAATGTCCCCGCCGAAGGTGAGGTGTCGTACCACAACTGCTGATCCATGATGTTCACGTGTACCCATAAATCTTGATCGATGTAGGCTACTCGCACATCGGCGTAGTTCTCAGTTGGGGTAACCCGCCCGAACCAAAACACAGCTGTTTGATCAAACACTAAGGTGCTGAAGTGCGGCGCATTCACCCGATAGAGTGGCGGCAGCGGGGTCGCGACGGCGCTGCTGCCCACGATCAGGCTAAGCACTATCAATCCTGCTACAAGTGTCAGATGCTTGATACGCGCTGGCATGAACAATCCCCGATATCAAATCTATGGTGCTTCAATCGCTAGCACAAGCTTGTGAATGTAGAATAGATCGCCGCGCAAAAATGCCGGGGCGTCAAGATATTTCACCAGCTCGGTGCGTGGCTGCTTCAAAACCAAAGCCTTGGCGCTGAAAACGCCGATCGTGTCATAGAGCGGTTGAGACACGCCTTCGTTATACGTGTCTTCAAAGGCAGGCGCAAACCAATAGGGTGCCACTTGATTGTATTCAGTCACGGCGGTTTGCACTTTGGTCAAGGCGTTGTCATGCAGATAGTTGCCCAGCTCCGGCACGAGATCGACAAAGTTGCGCGCCGAGGAGAACGCCCGACAGGACAAAGAAGAGAAATCAAGCGTGCCGCCGACATAGACAGGATAGGGCGTATCCTTGTTAAAGTTTGTCGCGCGCTTAGTGAGCAGCGTATTCAGGGCAGCTTGCTTGCTGGTCGCCTCAGCGGTGTTGCCGGCGAGTTTTGCCAGTTCGATGTAGCCGATGTAACCGGCAACATAGTCGTTATGCGCAAACGGATACTCGGCCAGCACCGCGTCGCTTGGCACAGCGGGCAGATTGCCTCTTGCCTGAGTGAAAATCTGCTGTGCTCCGCCAAAGGTTTGAGCGTACTTCCAGAGCGCGTAGAACGTGAAGGGCGGGATTGATCCCGATGGCCAGCCTTGAAAATTGCCGTAGTTCAGCTGCGCCGGAAGGTTCGCTGCGTCACTTTCAACTTCTGGCGGCAGATCAAATGCCTGACGGTTTGCGCCATTCCTCCAGCCGATATGAGTCACACTCAATGGCGGATACGCAGCATATTCGGCTTGCAGATAAGTGCGCGTCTGCTGCGCCAAGGTGGGCGGAAGATACGGTAGGGCACGCAGTAGCACATACAAAGTATCCGCTGAATTATGAAAGTAATCCTGATATTCATCGGCACAGCGTGACTTTGCCGACAAATCGACGTGCCCAGAACTCAAGAGGCCGGGCCGAAGATGCCCTGCGTCTACCATCTTCTGCACTTCTTGTGCCAATTGTTGCTTCAAACTATCGAGGTCGGACGGGACTGTCGCAGCTTGAGGTGTAGCAGCCGGGGCAGTTGCCAGCATCACCGGGGTGACCTGTTGCTGTCCCAACGCGATCACAGCATTTCCCCGATGAACATACACCCGGCCTTGATAGGGGATGGGAGGATTTTGATCGCCACTATTGTCGTACGAGCCGTTGGTACCGCCATACTGTGATGTATATGTGGCTGCCGGGAAGCCGGGGAAAACACTGTCTAAGCCGTTATCCCAATAAGCCCATTCTCGGTGAGCATCTGGGGTTTGTCCCATATCCAAGAACTGCGTATTAGGCACCGACAGGTCGGCTGCTCCCGCCCGTTGATTGCCACTGTCGTTCCAATAGACGATGCTCCCGCCAAGCGCAAAGGCCGTAGGTTCGTCAATGGCATGCCAACTGGCAATCGGTGTGTTGATATAGGGAGTTCCGATCCGCCAACCTGCAATTCCGCCGCCATCGATCCATGAGTCATAGTAGATATTTGCTGCCTGATAAATCACGCCATCGGACCCAACTGCGGGCGGGAAACGGTTACCACTCTGGGTACCGAGCCACAGAAATGGCGCATACTCGGCCGTGCCGTTGCCATTGAAGTCATAGGTAACTTCCTGGCCTGTACCCCGATTAAGCACAAAGTAAGTTCGCCGCCAAGGCTTGGTCTCGTAGTAATTCGAGATGTTGGACATGCCACTTCCAATGGCGGCCGATTGGCTTGTGTTGATCCAGCCGTCAGCGCCGCGTGGTCCTAAGGTTCTTCCACGTAGGCTACTGCTGGCAGGAGGTGGATTGCTTACAACTTCGCGATCGAGCTGGTCAATGTTGTACAGGGTCGGCGCGCCTGGGCGAACATTATCACGATAGTTGGAACTGCCCGGAAAAATAACCACATTGCCATATACGACAGGCCACCACGAGCGAAACCCAGCACCTGGCAGCTTGGCAGACTTCCAAACCAATGCACCGGCTGTCGCGTTCAAGGCATACGCGTACGAATCATCCGAGGCAAAATATATATTGACGCCATCAGAAGCCGCAGAAAAATGAATCGAGCCGTTTGTTTTGTATTTCCACGCGAGCTGCCCTTTTTGGGAATGGGTATCGGCGTACACCGCATACATATACCCGTCTCGGTTCCCGCTATAGACTACTGAATTTTGAACAAGCGGATTTGTATCATAACCAGCGCCAGCGCCATCATACGACCACAGTAGATTCCCCGTGCTGGCGTTGATGGCGTAGAGCCGATGATCCATTCCGCCGACATAGGCCACGCCATCGACGACTGTCGGCGAGTGACCGAGCGGCAATTCTGTCGGAAATACCCATTTCACCGCGCCGGTAGCGGGATCAAGCGCATACAGACCCCGCGCAGTAGAAACGTACAGCGTATTATTGGCCGCAATGATCTGTACTTTCTGTGGAATATAAGGACCGATCGGTTTTGCCCATTGCGGATATAGCTTTCCGTTATTCCAGGTATTCCGATGAGTCGCCATGTATTCTGCTGAAGGAACCTGCTCCTGTACCCACGAAGTTCGCTGAGGATTGCCCCCAGCCATCAGCCAGCTATTTGCGGCGGGCTTGGACATCGTTGGCAGATACACACGCCAGGTTCCTGTGACAAACGGAGTTGACGCCAGTGTAGTTTCGACCACGGCCGAAGATTCCCTCACAACGGCCGCTTCCGCCGATGACCTCATATCAATTTCGGTTGCGGCGGCCTGACTCATGGGTACCCACCCCAGTAATGATTGGACAATGCCAACAATGATACTTACGATTAAACCTGAAGTAATTCTATTTCGCTGATTCATTGGACTCCCCTGCTTGATTTGATTCAAACTTCCCGCAAACCATGATACCGAACAGATAGGTTCATGTCTGTAGTACATATTCCCCAAAAAGGCCAAAATCGCCTATTACCACAGTACTGAGATCGAGCACAAGCTCGTGCAGGACTGTAGGCTGGTAGCTGTTAACGAAGATTCAGATCAAGTCGCCCAGCACAACTGAACACAAATTCTCGGAGCATGCTAGAAAGGTATACAGTGATCTCGCCCCACGCAAGTCTCATTCGCAGAACTATACCTCACGTGAATTTGATGGGGTCTTGACGAAAGATATACCACTTTCCGACTACGATGACAGATCTTCAAACAAAACACAAACCCCCGGATGCTACGATCATGCAAATAAAGCATAGGTACAATACGGGAATTGCTCCCCTATCTGACCAATTTGCAGGCGAAGTAGTACGATCGGCGAGCAGCGTGGCATCTACGCGGATTTTCGCCTCGTCGAAATCAGGCCACTTAAGGTTATGCTGCTTTCTTGGGAAATCTAAAAATGGCACACTACAAGTCAATGCACTTCCGCGTTTTTTTCGCCCTGTTACTAGCCGCGCTTTTTCTAGTTGGCATTGGCGCGAGCATGGTTCATGCTGGAAATGATGGCGGCCAAGCAATTGAATTCACCGGTCGCGTTGGCGTCGTCAAGGCTCCGCTAAACTGGTCGGACAAGGTGGTCCTACCCCCACTCCCACCTCCATCGGTGACTGTGGAAATGTGGGTAAGGCCGCTGGCAGGGGATGATAGCGGTATCTTCCAGTGGGCGAGGCGGCTGACTGCTCCTATCCCGTATATTTATTTCCATTACAACGCGGAAACGCTTTATTTTTATGTGGACAACGGTAACCGAGCACCAACGTCGCTCCCCATAGGAATGTGGGCGCACATCGCCACCACGTACGACGGGACAACATGGAGGTTCTACAAGAACGGAGACCTGGTTGGAACCTATGTAGGCGGGGCCGAGTATCTTATAGATGCCATAGACGTCTACTTTGGCAATGGGTACGGCGACGGAATCAATGGATTCTGGACGGGGCAGATCGACGAGGCCCGCATTTGGGATGTGGCGCGCACGCAGAGTGAGATTCAGGCCGGTATGTATGGCGAGTTGGGTGCAAGCCCAACGGGCCTCATCGCGTATTATCGGTTCAACTCTACCTCCGGGATAACAGCCACTGACTCAGCGCCAGGCGGCCTTCATCCCGGCACCCTCTATACCATGACGGACAGCAGTTGGATAACCGCCACAGCTCCCCTGGGCAATCTGCTGCCCACTTATCAAAATGGCACAGCTGCCATGTGGGCTGGCCAAACCTCAACTGCCGCAGACAGCATCACCACCGGCCTCGACATTGCCAATGTCGGTTTCCTTAACGACCTGGGCGACGATATCATCTTCGGACACAACAATGCCGCCTTTGCCAATGTGACGACCGACGTGCCAGCTGGCGTGGACAAGCGTTGGGCGCGCGTCTGGGAATTGGATACCAACGACGCCGCCGGCACAACCGGCGGAAACGTGAATTTGACCTTCGACATTTCGGATGCCGGCGGGCAAGGCAATTTCAGCGGAACGGGAACCTATTCCCTGCTGAGACGCCCTTCAGGTAGCAGCACTCCCTTTGCGATTGTCCCCGTCGTGGGCACGAGCGTCGCAGGTGATCAGGTGACGTTCACGGTGGACGTCAGCAACCTGGGATCAGAATTCACTCTGGGCGCCACGTCGGATTCTCCAACCGCGCTTAGTCTGCAGTCGGTGAGCGCGCACACGAACGGGGTGACGCTCGCCGCCCTGCCGCTGGCTGCGCTGCTGATCGCGGGCGGAGTAGCACTGGCTTGGCGCAGACGCCGATCAATGCAATAACATTCTGTATTCATGCAAAAACCGATCGGGGGTTGAGGCCGACATATGGTCTTAACCCCCGATCGATTTTATTTTGTCCAGCGGTACTGCTCACCTGCGTGCGTCGCGTTACGATGTCGGTTTGGATTTGGCCTTCGACTGCGCGGCATAAACCTCACCAGCCTCGTCTGGAGTGGACACTGAAGATCGCTTGAACCGCCGCATGACGTTTAGCAAGGTGCGCTTCGATCCGCTTGCGCGAGATCGACGTTTGCCAGAGTCAGAGTAGTAATACGAATAACTGTAACCACTGGCGCGTGCATCGGCGCGGTTAAGCACAGCGCCTAGCAACGTTGCCTCAACAGACCTCAGCGCTTGCAACGTCCGATTTGCCTGGGCGCGCCTTGTCCGTCCGGCATCGATAACCATCAGCGTCCCGTCAGCACGCATCGCCAATACACTGGCATCCGATGCCACCAACACCGGGGGACTATCAAAGACGACCAGATCAGCTTCACGCAGCAGCGCGTCAAGAACTTCTTCCATACGCTTTGAACCAAGCAGTTCAGATGGATTTGGCGGCTGCAGGCCAGTTGCGAGTATCCTTAGATTCTCAGTGCCGCTCGGTTGCAGGAACTCGGCTACGCTGTCGTTGGGGCTGAGAAGAGCGGTCGTGAGCCCCCGGTCACCGGGCAGGTTGAAGATCTGATGCTGCGTCGGGCGCCGCAAATCGGCGTCGACCAATACGACCCGCAGGTTGTTCTGCGCAAAAGCCACGGCCAAATTTGACGCCACGACACTCTTGCCTTCCTCCGGGGTGGAACTTGTCACCAGGATGATCCGCAGGCTCTTCTCGGCGGCCTTAAACTGAAGATTGGTGCGCAGAATGCGAAAGGATTCTGCCTCGGGCGACCGTGGCTGTTTTGCCGTAATCAGGACGCCCTCCGCCGCGCGTCCGCGAATGCGGCTGATACTTCCCAGCACCGGGATGCGCAACATGCTCTGAATCTC
>Ga0208980_10001680_pt1 | contig 13451 bp, 15 predicted proteins | sample WetSurMetagenome_3_FD_187993 | JGI IMG/M metagenome (GOLD analysis project Ga0208980, IMG submission 187993) | Wetland microbial communities from Twitchell Island in the Sacramento Delta, sample from surface sediment Aug2011 Site A1 Bulk (version 2) | ecosystem: Environmental > Aquatic > Marine...
ACAGACCAGGTAGCCATCGACTCATTCGGGGCCACCCTTTTCGGGATGAAAGGGAGCGATATCGGCAGTGTGAAGCTCGCCGCGAAGGCGGGCCTCGGGGTGATGGACCTCTCGAAACTCCAGATCAAAAGGATCAGTGCCTGATTTGACGTTGACGCGTGCACGACGAATCTCTCAGGGCATGTTTCTTGCCCTCTTCCTCTTTCTGTTCATCCAGACGGAGTCGAAGGGGACCGATGAGCTGGGCTGGCCCGTCAAGCTCTTCCTCGACTTTGACCCCCTGATTTTCCTGACGACGTTTATGGCCTCCCACACCGTGGAAGGGCTTTTCTGGCTGTCGCTCATCCTCGTGGGGCTCACCGTTTTGCTGGGGCGCTTCTTCTGCGGCTGGGTCTGCCCCCTGGGCACGCTGAACAACCTCGCCGGAAGCCTCCGGAAGAAACGGCCCAAGTCGCCCGGCCCCGGCTGGTTCCGGTTCAAGTATTTCGTCCTCGTTTTCGTTCTTGCCTTGTCGCTCTTCGGCGTGCAGCTGGCCGGGGTCCTGGACCCCATTTCGCTGACCATCCGGTCCTTCTCGCTGGCCATCTACCCGGCCCTGAGCTACGCCGCCACGTCCCTTTTCGACGGGATCTACCGGTTGAACCTCCCCCTCGTCACCCCCGCGTCGGAGGCCGTCTACGACGTACTGAAAAAAACACTCCTGCCCTTCCAGCAGCCCTGGTTTGCGCAGGGGACCTTCATCGGACTTCTCTTCCTGGCCATCCTGGGGCTCAACCTCGTACAGCGGCGTTTCTGGTGCCGGTTTATCTGCCCGCTGGGGGCGCTGCTGGGGCTGCTGTCTCGCCATTCAATCCTGCGCCGGAGCGTGAGCGAAGAGTGCGATTCCTGCGGGGCCTGTGTCGGGGTGTGCCAGGCCGACGCGGTGCCCGCCGGGAAAGAGAAGTGGCGGGCCTCGGAGTGCCTGGTGTGCAACAACTGCGATGACGTCTGCCCGAAAAACGCCGTGAGCTTCGGTCTCCTGAAGGGGCGCCCCACGGGGGGCCTCGACCTGGGGCGCAGAAGCGTGGTGGCCTCGTTTCTTGCGGGGGCCTTCGCCGTGCCGCTTCTGCGGATCTCACCGCTTGCCAGGCCCCGCATGTCCGACGCAAAGATCATCCGGCCGCCGGGGTCGCTCGAAGAGAAGAAATTCCTCCAGAGCTGCGTTCGCTGCGGGGAGTGCATGAAGGTGTGCATCACGGGCGGGCTGCAGCCGACGCTTCTGGAGGCCGGACTCGAGGGGATCTGGACGCCGGTGCTGGTGCCGCGGATCGGGTACTGCGAGTTCCGCTGCACCCTCTGCGGCCAGGTATGCCCCACGGGGGCCATCAAGCGGCTGCCCCTGGAGGAAAAGCAGCAGGTGCGGCTGGGGCACGCCGCAATCGACAAGGGCCGCTGCCTGCCCTTTGCCCACGCCACCCCCTGCATCGTCTGCGAGGAAACCTGCCCGACTCCGAAAAAGGCCATCTGGCTCGAGGAGGTGACGGTGCGGGACCGGGAAGGGAAACCGGTCCGACTGCAGCAGCCCCACGTGGATCTCACGATGTGCATCGGCTGCGGGGCCTGCGAAAAGCACTGCCCCGTCGTCGGCCAGCCCGCCATCTACGTCACGAGCGCCGGCGAGTCCCGCTCGGAGGAGCATCAACTCCTTCTGCAGGCGCCCACGGGGACGCCGTCGCCGTATAAGTGATGCCAGTCTCGGAGTATTGGAATAGTGGGAATGAAAAATTCTTGACCCAGCATTCCAATATTCCATCATTCCAGCAGGTCCGTTTCGCATATCCCGAGGAATGATCCAACGTGCGCAAAAAAGCCCCGCAGGCGAGTGCCGGCGGGGCTTTTCGACGTTTTGGCGGGAGTCGGCTACTTCTTGATCTTCTCCATCTCCCTGTAGCTCTTGATGATGATGAAGATGCCCTGATCAAAGACGCGAATCGTCCGGTTGATGGTCTCCACGGCACGGTGCTGATCCATGGCGGTGACAAACAGGGCTTGGAAGTCCGCGAAGAGCCAGAGGTGGCGCCTCATCATGATCAGCGCGTAGATGGCCTCCTCCATGGGAGCCCCTTTGCGAAAGCTCTCCTCAGCATAGTTTGTGAAGTATTTCTCGAGTTTCTTGTAGGGCTTCTCGTCAAAGTAGACATTCCGGAAGTTCTTGTAGAAATCCACGGCAAAGCTGTTGCAGTCAGCTGGCTTCATGGACTGGAACCACGGCGTGTGCGGGTTTGCCTTGACGGCCCTGCACCACTGGTCGGCGATCTTGTCGGCGTGTCGCTCCGATACCTCAAGCAGTTTGTCGGCAAAGGCGTACATGGAAATGATCCCTCCTGGAATGGATTACCGGCGGTTGAACGGTCGGTCGGGGATTTTTCGCGGACAGGGGGACGAGACTGAAACGGCAGCAGGAGAATTCGAAAGAAAGTGTCCCTGTTCCCGCGAAGCCTTTAATGTCTGCAGGGTCATTGGGTTGCCGGCAGCCACTCCGGGTTCCGGCGGATCAGGCGAGAAGGTCGACGATGCCCCCCTTGCGGGGCTTCTTGCCGACCTCGATGCTGCCCTCCCCCGTCAGCCGGTAGGTGGGCGGCTCGTCGTATCGGGTGGCGGCGCAGTAAAGGTCGATAACGACCTCACCATGCACACGATCATGGACGAGAATAAACTCATCGGCGGCAGCGTGCGGCAAAGGCGGGGCCTGCCCCCTGCGGCCTTCGCCGGGACCCACCGGGATGAGCATTCCTGCCAGGGGATTTCCCTGGGCAGGAACTCGCCAATCCGGGTTTCCCGTCCATGTTGTTCCGTCGATCCTCATGAAATCCCCGTAAAGCGGCCCCCAAAGACCGCTTTAACCCATGCTATTTCGAGAAAAAGTTCATGAGGAAGTCCGTCTGTGCCGGCGACAGATCAAACTTGATGGCCGCCTCCTCGATGAGCTTGCTCTTCTTTTTTCCTTCGTTCAGGTTATCGGAGATCCACTTGATGGCCTTCCTGATCTCCTCGCCCTCGGGCTGGATCTGAGACATCTTCTTTCCCCTCCCCTTGAGAAATGGCCGGCCGCCGTTAACGGGAGCCTGTCGCCTGTGCTAATATAATGAAAAGACCCCGTTTTGTAAAGGAAATACCGCCAGGATCCTCTTGGCAAAGTTCATTTTTTCCGGTATGGTTGGAAAAATTTCTTCCTGGGGATGGCTCGATGGCAACCGCTGTTTATTTTTCCGAGAAATTCAGCGCAGATACGGTCGGCGAGCTCTTTGAGCGGGCCATGGCCGACACGGGAGGGCGGATCGGGAAAAAGGACCGCGTCGCCGTCAAGCTGCACTTCGGAGAGGAGGGGAACTCGCGGTTTGTGTCTCCGGCGAACCTCATGCCCATCCTCGCAACGCTTGCCGGGCACAATTCCAATCACTTCCTCACCGATGCCAATGCCCTCTACCGGGGCCGGCGCCACAACGCAACGGACCACCTCGAAATCGCCAGGAAACACGGCTTTGGCAGCCTGGGAGTCCCCATCGTCATTGCAGACGGCGAGCGGGGCGAAGAGGAGAGGGAGATCGCCATTGCCGGGAAGATCTTCCCGAAAGTCCGGATCGCCCGCCACATCGCCGAGGCCCGGGCCCTCGTTGTCGTCTCTCACTTCAAGGGCCACATCCTCTTCGGTTTCGGGGGGGCCATCAAGAACCTGGGCATGGGATGCGGGTCCAGGGCGGGGAAGCTCGCCATGCACGCTGCCGTGAAGCCCTCGATCAATGACAGCTGCACGCTGTGCGGCAAATGCTCCGAAGCGTGCCCCGCCGATGCGATCCTGCTCGGGGAAGACCAGGCTTCCATCGACCCCGATCTCTGCGAGGGCTGCGCCACCTGCATCGCCGTCTGTGAGTTCGACGCCGTCGAGATTCCCTGGATGGCCCTGGCCTCGAGCGCCGTGATGGAACGCACGGCCGAGTATGCCCTGGGGGCCGTGGGCGGCAAGCCCTGCGTCTGCGTGACCTTCATCAACAACATCGCAAAGGACTGCGACTGCATGGCCGACAGCGAGTTGATCGGGCGCGACGTGGGGATCGTCGCATCCGTGGACCCGGTGGCCTGCGAGCAGGCGGCCTTCGACCTCGTCAGGGCGCAGCACGGCGATGTCGATATCTTTAAAAAGGCAACCCGGATCGACGGGACCCACATCCTTGGTTACGCCGAGTCCATCGGGCTTGGCCGCAGGGGCTATGAACTCGTCCGGCTGTGAGGCGAAAGAAGCGGGATCCCGTCGCCGTCATCGGAGCGGCGAGCCGGTACGGTTCATGCATCTCGATCCTGAGTCCGTCGCCATAAATTGACGATACGTCAACGAACAGAAATCATGGAAAACAACGGAAATACAGGTTCTCAGACCCGCATTCTGATTGTCGAAGACAATGTGGAAATTCGGGACATGCTCAAGGAGACCATGGTCCTGTCGGGCTTCGAGTGTCTCACTGCGGGCAACGGCCGGGAGGCCCTGGAGTGCCTGGCGGAAAGCCCCGTCGACGTGGTCCTCACGGACATCCAGATGCCGGAAATGAACGGCCTCGAGCTCACGACGCACATCAAGAAAAATTATGACATCGGTGTCATCGTGATGACGGGGTTTACCGAGGATTTCACCTACGAGGAGATCATCATGAAGGGCGCAAGCGACTTCATGCTCAAGCCCGTGAGCATCGCGGAGCTCTGCATGAGGATCCGGCGCGTGCTGCGGGAAAAGGCCTTGCTTCGGGAGCGCAACCAGGCCATGGACCAGCTCAAGGAAAGCGAGCAGCGCTACCAGGAACTGAGCATCACCGACGGCCTCACGAAGCTTTTCAACTCGCGTCAGTTCTATGCGGTGCTCCACGGTGAGATCGAACGATCCAACCGCTACGACCACCCGCTCACCGTGATGATGCTCGATATCGACGATTTCAAGAAGTACAATGACACCTACGGCCATCTCGAGGGTGACAGGGTCCTGGTGAGGTTCGCCGAGATCATCAAGGAGTGCCTGCGCCAGAGCGATGCGGCATGCCGCTACGGAGGCGAGGAGTTCGCCGTCATCCTGCCTGCCACGCGGGGTGAGCAGGGTGTGGTCACGGCCGAGCGCGTGAGGGTCGCTCTCAAGAACGAAGTCTTCAAACCCCGGCCCGATATCGGCATCCGGGTCACCGTCAGCATCGGGGTGGCCCAGCATGCCAAGAACGAGGACATGATGGACTTCCTGCGCCGCACCGACGGGAACCTCTACGCGGCCAAGTCCGCCGGGAAGAACCAGGTCTGCTTCACGCAGCTGCCCTGAGGCAGCGAGCGCCGTTCCTTTCCGAACCACCCACGAAATAATGATTTTGAGGGACCCCGGCCTGCACAAGGTCAGGAGAAGAAGGGATGCTGTTCAAGGGCCTGTTCAGCGAAAACGACTAAGGCTGCAGCCCGAAGAAAGCGGAGATCTCCCGGTAAAATGTCTCCGGGTCTTCCGTCGCTTCGGCCTTTTGTTCCATGAGGCAGGGTGCCGTCTTTTCGCGGTTGAGGATGAGCGGCACGACCTCGTCGGCGGTGAGCGGGACGGTGTGTTGCTCCAGGAAGGAAACGGCCCGGACAGACGCCCTTCGGGTGATGACGCGACCGATCATCCCCGAGGCGACGACGAGCTTTGCCGCCGCGAGGCCGATGGCGCGATCGTGGAGCTCGCAGCCGCTGAAGCGGCCCCGGCATGCCCGGATACACTCCACGAGCGGCCGCACCCCCCCTTTTTCGGAGGAAAAAACCATGCGGCCCCCGTGCAGGAGTGCCAGGCTGTAGCTGGCGAAATCAGGCGTCAGCATCCCAGAAACCGTCTCAGGGGTCCTGCCGCCCAGGAAGCCGCGACAGCCCATACCAGGTTGGAGACGGCAAGCGAGAGGATCAGGGCGCCGATAAAGGACCACGGCAGCCCCATGAGGAAATGATCGGTTACGGCCAGCCAGGGAATCTGGATCGCAAAGGCGAGCAACACCGCCGCAACGGGCCCGAATCCCCTCTCGGTAAAGTGCCCGGTGAAGAATCCCAGGAAGGCATTCCCGACGAGGATGAAGGGGTTTGACAGGGCTGCGGCGACATAGATAGATCCCGCGGCGCCTGCAATCAGGCCGGCCCAGCGGCCGAAGATCAGAGCGGCCAGGAAGATTGCCGCCTGGAAGACATGGATCTGGAATCCCCATGGGGTGGCCAGGTTGATCATCCCCAGGAGATTGGGCAGCAGGGCAAGAATGATCAGGGCGCCGATCGTCTTTTCGTTCCAGCGGACTTCGCTTCGGGTCAGGGCTTGAGCCATTTCGCACACCTCCGTCTTTATGTGCGCACTCTACCATAGCCGGCGACGGTTTTGAACAGGCTTTTTGCCGCTCGGGCCCTCCTCTCCATGAGCAATCTCACGAGCCGGGCGGGAAGCGTTTGCCGGAGCTGAAGCGCCTGCCCCGCCATCCTTGTGTTGAACGCGCGGCTGTGTTAAAGGTGCCGGCGGAGGCATTGATGGGCGTTCCCGGAAATTTCGTATCGCTGACGCATATCGCCATGACGCGGGTCCTTCCCACCGTCAACCGCTTTCTCGGCGGCTGGAAGGAGAAGGCAAACAAGATCCCCGACCCCGAGCTGCGCCGCCAGGCCCTCATGAGCATCGAAGCCAAGACCTTCCATTGCGAGGGCGGCGGGATCTACACGCTGCTCGCGGGGGAACATGCCCGCGAAACGATGCGGTTCATCATCGCCTACCAGACGATCAGCGACTACCTGGACAATCTCTGCGACCGGGGCACCTCGCGCGACCCGGAGGATTTCCGGACCCTGCACACGGCCCTGGCAGACGCCCTGACCCCCGGGGCCCAGCCCGGTGACTACTACCGCTGCCGCCGGGAAAAAGACGACGGGGGCTACCTGCCTGCCCTCGTCCGGACCTGCCAGAATGTACTCAAGGATCATCCCGCCTACGACCGGATCGCACCCTCTCTCATGGAGCTTGCCGGCTACTACCGTGAGCTGCAGGTCCACAAGCACGTGAGGGCCGAGGAGGTCAGGTCCCGGCTCGAGTCCTGGTTTGCCGGGTACCGCGACAGGTTTCCGGATCTGCAATGGCAGGAGTTTGCCGCCGCCTCCGGATCCACGCTGGGCGTTTTTTCCCTCGTCTCGCAGAGCTGGGAAAACGATCTTTCCGACGAGGTTTTCCGCCGGATGAAAGAGGCCTACTTCCCCTGGGTCCAGGGGCTTCACATCCTGCTCGATTACTACGTGGACCGGGAAGAAGATCATCTGGCCGGCGAGCTCAATTTCTGCGACCATTACCCGAGCGAAAGCGAGATGGCGGCGCGTCTCATCCATTTCTTACGGGTGTCGGATCAGGCGCTCGGCGAACTGCCCAACCCCAGGTTCCAGCGCATGCTCCTGAGAGGGGTGCTCGCCGTCTATCTCTCCGACGTGAAGGTCGGCCGGCAGGATCGCGGCGTGAAAAAGCTCGCCCGGCATCTCCTGAGCGAAGGGGGGCCGCTCGCCCGGTTCTTTTTCGTCAACTGTTGGGCATATCGCCGGATCAAGAACACCTAGCAGACTGTTTAAAAACGCACGTCTGCGGCGTTTCCCTCATCCCTCGTCCCTGCGGCGGACGTCACAGTACGCCTCAGTCCTCGGGATTGAAAATTTCTCGCACGAATGCGAGAAATTTAGAAACTCAGGGAACGGGGTTTTCTGTTATGTTGCCCGCTTACCCCGTAGCACGCTTCGGGGATGCGCGTGGCATCGTTTTCGGGGGCCTTGCAGCCAGGCATTTTTAAACAGCCTGGATTAGAACCTAGAATCTCATTTCCCCTTTTCCAGAAGCGTGTTAAAATGCAACCCATTTTGAAGCCCAGGCGCACGCCTGCCAGAAAACAATCCACCCCATTTTTCAAGGAGGATGAGCATGAAGCTGAAAGTCGGGCAAAAGGCCCCTAACTTCACCCTGCCGAGCCATCTGGACAAAAAGGTGACGCTCAGCAAGTGCCTCGGCAAGGGTCCCGTCGTCGTCGCGTTCTTTCCCCTGGCCTGGACACCGGTCTGAACGAATCAGCTTCCCTCGTACGAAGCCGAAATGGCCAAGTTCGGGAAGCTCAATGCCCAGGTCCTGGGCATCAGCGTCGACCATGTACCCTGCCTGAAAGCGTGGGGTGAAAGCCTCGGCGGGATTTCTTTCCCGCTGCTGAGCGACTTCTCCCCGCAGGGCTCCGTCGCGAAGAAGTACGGAGTGAAAAGGAAGGAAGGATTTTCGGAGCGGGCGATTTTCGTTCTCGACAAGTTCGGGATCATCCGCTACATCGACATCCACAAGATTACAGACCGCCCCAAGAACAAGATCCTCTTTGCCGAACTGAAAAAGGCGATCTATCTCGAAACCGAGCTCGAGAAGTTCGCTGCAAAAAAGAAAGGGAAGGCCCGGCCCAAGGCGAAAAAGAAAGCCAAAAAATAAGATCTGCCGGCTTCGCCCTTCCGTCCACAAGCACGATCGGACGGAGGGGCGAAGGTTTATTCAGGGTGACGCGCACATGAAACCATCCATCGAAAAAGTCGCCATCATCGGTGCCGGGGCCCTCGGGGCGGCCTACGGCAGTATCCTTTATGAAATGGACCCCCGGGGCGTTTCCTTCATCGCAGCGGGCACGCGCTGCGAGAAATTGAGGCGTGACGGGGTCGTCGTGAACGGCAAACGATACGGCATCACGGTGGAAAGCCCCGAGGAGGCAACGACTGCAGACCTGCTTATCGTGGCGGTCAAGCACCATCATCTCGACCAGGCCATCGGCGAGATGAAGAAGGCCATCGGGCCGGGGACCACGATCCTCTCCGTCATGAACGGCATCGACAGCGAAGAGCGCATCGGCGCGGTCTACGGGATGGACAAGGTGATCTACGGCCTGACCCTTGGGATCGACGCCGTCCGGGAAGGCAACAGTGTCAACTACACGAACCAGGGGCGGATCTTTTTCGGCGAGGCGAAAAACCCCGACATGACGGACCGGGTCCGGCGCATTCATGAACTCTTCGACAGGGCCGGTATTGCCCACGTCATCCCGCCGGACATGATTCGCAGCCTCTGGTTCAAGTACATGGTCAACGTGGGGGCCAACCAGGCCTCGGCCGTCCTGAGGGCGAACTACGGCGCCCTGCGGTCTTCTCCCGAGGCCAGGGATCTCATGGATTCGGCCATGCGGGAAGTCATCGCGATCGCCGGGGCGATCAAGGTGGATCTCTCCGAAAAGGATATCGGGGAGTGGTACAAAGTCCTTGAGGGCCTGAACCCGCAGGGAAAGACATCCATGTTCCAGGATGTCGAGGCCGGCCGCAAGACCGAGGTGGAGATGTTTGCCGGGACGGTGATCGAACTGGGGAAACGCTACGGTGTGGCGACCCCGGTGAACCAAAGGCTCTTTGACGGTCTGAAGAGGATTGAGACCGCGTCGGGAGCGAAGGCCTGAAAAGGGGGAAAGAGCAATGAAAAGGGCGCTACTGCTGGTAGATATCCAGAACGACTACTTCACGGGCGGGGCCATGCAGCTCGTGGGGATGGAGGCGGCGGCCGGGAAGGCAAACGCCATTCTCCAGATGTTCCGGGAACGCTCCGAGCCTGTCTTTCACGTACGGCATCTCTCGAAGCGGGCCGGCGCAACATTCTTCATCCCCGACACACCGGGGGCCGAGATTCATCCTGCCGTCGAGCCCCTGCCGGCCGAACCGGTCGTGACCAAATATTTCCCGAACAGCTTCCGGGGCACGAACCTTCTGGATCTGCTGAAGAAGGAGGGGATCGAACAACTCGTCATCTGCGGCGCCATGTCCCAGATGTGCATTGATGCCACTGCGAGAGCGGCCTTCGACCTCGGGTTCAAGTGTACCGTCATCGAGGATGCCTGTGCGACGAGGAACCTGACCTTCAAGGGGGAGGTCATCCCGGCCTGGTCCGTCCACGGCGCCTTCATGGCGGCGCTGCAGGGGATCTACGCGGAGGTGGTCTCCGCGGGCCATTTCATGGCACCCGCGCAGGGCTGAAACGGCCGGAGCCCTTCACTCTTCCCGATAGAGGGGGAAGGGGGCGGCAGCCCCTTGCGACCCCTTGTCGGCCACATCGCCGCACTCGGCCAGCATCTCTTCCAGGATCTCCGCCGCGTCCTGCACGTACCGGGGGCAGACGGTCCGGAAGATGTTTTTCTGCCTCGCGACGGCAAGCCCTTCGGGGCTGCTCACGTCGACACCCATCAGTTCCCGGCACTCCAGCGACGCATTCCGCTGCTTGAACTTCTCTGCAAACCGGCGTACGACCTCATAGGAGAGTTCCTTCTGTTTCTGGTCGTCCGCCTTCGTCATGCCGTAGAGAAGGCCGATGACCATGTAGGCCCCCGTCACGGCCCCGCAGGTCCCGGCCATTCGGCCCATGCCGCTTCCGAACCCGCCGGCGATCTTCAGCGCCGTTTCCCTGTCAATGCCCAGTTCCGGACCATAGGTGGAGAGAATGGCCTGGGCACAGCTGAAACCGCCCTGATGTCTTTTTACCGCTTCCTCGACGCGACTTTCTTTCATGGTTAACCTTTCCGTGAGCTCTTTTTTTCTCTGGACCAGAGAGACCAGAGAGACCAAACAGGCTAGACAGACTAGAACGTGCACGTCCCTGTCATGCAGCCGCCGGCGAACTCCGAGTCGGCCGCCATGAGGTCCTCCTCGAGAATCACGGGGCCGCCATCGGCTCCCCGGAAGGAGAGGACCTGCTCGGCCCGGCTTCCGTAGCGGTAGATGGTGATCCCCTTGCACTTGAGCTTGTTCGCCGTCAAGTAGATGTTTCGCACGTCGTCGATGGTCGACTCGGCAGGCAGGTTGATCGTCTTGGACACCGAGTTGTCGCAGTGCTCCTGGAAGGCGGCCTGGATGCGCAGGTGCTGCTCGGGCTCCACGTCGAAGGCCGTCACGAAGACCCGCTTGATATCCCGCGGGATCCCCTTGATCTTCTGCAGGGTGCCCCATCGGGCGATCCCGGCGAGGATCTCCCGCTTGTAGATTCCCCGGGCCCGGGCGACATTCTCGAAGATGGGGTTGATCTCGAAGAGCCGCGTTCCCGAGAGGACATTGCGCACAAAGCTGATGGCGAAGAGGGGCTCGATGCCGCTCGAGCAGCCGGCGATGATGCTGATCGTCCCCGTGGGGGCGACCGTGTTCACCGTCGCGTTGCGCAGGGGGAGATTCTTCCGCGAGAAGATCGATTGGTCGTAGTTCGGGAAGACGCCCCGTTCAGCGGCAAGTGCCGCCGAGGCCTTCAACGACTCGCGGCGGATGAAGGCCATGAGACTGCGGGCAAAACGCTCCGCCTCCGGGGAGTTGTAGGGGATCCCGAGGCGGATGAGCATGTCGGCAAACCCCATGACGCCAAGGCCGATCTTGCGGTTTCCGCGCGTGATCTTCTGAATCTCGGGCATGGGGAAATTGTTCACCTCGATGACGTCATCGAGGAAGCGCACCCCCCATCGGATTGTCTCGGCCAGCCGCTCCCAGTCGGGCTTGCCGTCTTTCACCATCCTGGCGAGGTTCACAGAGCCCAGGTTGCAGCTCTCGTAGGGCAGCAGCGGGAGCTCCCCGCAGGGGTTTGTGGCCTCGATGCGCCCCAGGGCCGGCGTCGGGTTCTGACGGTTGATCGTGTCGACGAAGATGAGGCCCGGGTCGCCGGTGCGCCAGGCCCCGTAGACGATGAGGTCGAAGATGGTCCGGGCCCTCACCGCGTGGTCCTTCTTCCCCGTCCGGGGGTTCACGAGGTCGAAGTTGCCGTCGCGGCGCACGGCATCCATGAAGCGGTCCGTCACGGCGATGGAAAGGTTGAAGTTGGCAAAGCGACCCTTGTCGATCTTGGCCTCGATGAAGTCCATGATGTCCGGGTGGTCGCAGCTGAGAATCCCCATGTTGGCCCCCCGCCGGCGCCCTCCCTGAACGATGACGCCGGTGGCGGCATCGAAGATGCTCATGAAGGAGACGGGGCCCGAGGCCTCGCCCTTGGTCGTCCGGACGAGATCCCCCCTGGGGCGCAGGTGCGAAAAGCTGAAACCCGTGCCGCCGCCGGACTGGTGGATCTTGGCCATGTGGTGAAGGGCCGAGAAGATCCCGTCGATGGAATCCCCCACGGGCAGGACAAAACAGGCCGAGAGCTGGCCCAGGGCCGTGCCTGCGTTCATGAGGGTCGGCGAGTTGGGCAGGAACGTGAGCTCGCGCATCATGTCATAGAAGGTCTCTTCGGCCTCCGTGGCCGAGACGGCCGATTTGAAATTCTTCTCCCCCCGGGCCACGTGGCGGGCCACCCGGCGCAGCAGCTCGCCCGGCGTTTCGGTGATGTTGCGCTCGTCGTCCTTGATGAGGTAGCGTTTTTTCAGGACTTCCATGGCGTTGATGGGGAACTTGAGGTCGTCTTTGAGACCCAGGGCCGCCTTGGCCTGGCGCATCTCCGCGCGGCGCTCGCGGTAGAGGATGTAGGCCCGGGCGATGGGGCCGTAACCCGCCTTCATGAGGCCCTGCTCGACGAGGTCCTGGATGGCCTCGACGCCGGGTGTCGCCTTCCGGTAGAGGCGGCTTGCGTCGGCCAGGACGGTGTCGGTCACCGTCTCGGAAACGGTAATCGACTTCAGGCGGTCCTGGAGGACCTCGAAGGCCGCCCGCTCGACGGCATAGCGGATCTTTTCCTTTTCGAAGGAGACGACGGAGCCGTCGCGCTTCCTGATTTTCCTGGGAAGGATGAGCTTCGGCATGGCGCTCTCCATTGGGTGCGGTTGAGATAGGATAACATGAGATTGAAAATTTCTTTTCTGTCCTTAACCTTTTTCCTTTGACCGTTAGCCTTGAGCCTTCTTTCACAGGCCCTTGCCTGCAACATAGTCGGCCAGGTCCGCCACCCGGCACGAGTAGCCCCACTCGTTGTCGTACCAGGCCACGACCTTGGCCATGTTGCCGCGGAAGACCTGGGTGAACTCCATGTCCACGATGGACGAGTGCGTATCGCCCTTGAAGTCCGTCGACACGAGGGGATCCTCCTCGCAGGCCATGATTCCCCGCAGCGACTTTCCTGCCGCCTGCTTGAGGGCCTCGCGGAGTTCCTCCGTCGTGCCGGTTTTTTTCAGCTCGGCGGTGAAATCCGCCACGGAGACCGTCGGCGTGGGGACGCGCAGCGAGTAGCCGTCAAAGCGTCCCTCCAGCTCGGGGATAATGAGGGAGAGAGCCCTTGCCGCCCCCGTCGTCGTGGGGATGATGTTGCAGGCCGCCGCACGGGCACGCCGGAGGTCCTTGTGAGGCAGATCCAGGATCCGCTGGTCGTTGGTGTAGGAGTGAATCGTCGTCATCATGCCTTTCTCGATGCCGAAGGCGGCATGGACGACGCTCACGGGGGGCGCCAG
>Ga0208980_10001681_pt1 | contig 13448 bp, 10 predicted proteins | sample WetSurMetagenome_3_FD_187993 | JGI IMG/M metagenome (GOLD analysis project Ga0208980, IMG submission 187993) | Wetland microbial communities from Twitchell Island in the Sacramento Delta, sample from surface sediment Aug2011 Site A1 Bulk (version 2) | ecosystem: Environmental > Aquatic > Marine...
ACCATCTCGGCCACCTGGACGTGGCGGGTCGCCGGCTCGTCGAAGGTCGAGGAGATGACCTCGCCCTTGACGCTTCGCTCCATGTCCGTCACTTCCTCGGGGCGCTCGTCGATGAGCAGCACCATGAGGGTCACTTCCGGGTGGTTGGCTGCGATGCTGTTGGCGATGTCCTTGAGCAGGACCGTCTTGCCGGCCCGCGGCGGGGAGACGACCAGTGCGCGCTGGCCCTTCCCGATGGGGACGAAGAGGTCCATGATCCGCGTGGAGAAGTTCTCCGTGTCGCTCTCGAGCTTCAGTTTCTCGTTGGGGTACAGCGGGGTGAGGTTGTCGAAGAGGATCTTGTCCTTGGCCTGGTCGGGCCCTTCGAAGTTGACGGTGTCCACCTTCAGCAGGGCGAAGTACTTTTCCCCTTCCTTGGGCGGCCTCACCTCTCCCGAAACGGTATCCCCGGTTCTGAGACTGAAGCGCCGGATCTGTGAGGGGGAGACGTAGATGTCATCGGGTCCGGGCAGGTAGTTGTAATCGACGGCACGCAGGAAGCCGAACCCGTCGGGCAGGGTCTCCAGCACCCCTTCGCCGTAGATGGCCCCGTTTTTTTCGGCCTGGGTCTGCAAGATGGAAAAAATGAGGTCCTGGCGGCGCATGCCGCTTGCACCGGGCACGTTGAGCTCTTTGGCCAGGATCGTCAATTCGTTGATCGGCTTCCGCTTGATCTCGACAATATTCATGATGTCTTCCTTGATGCTTGCGCGCGCCGGGTTCACCCCGTTGTCGCCGAAAGTCGGCGGGAACAGGGATATCCCTTCCTCAGTGAACCAGCGCGCATGGATGTGGGTGTGTTTCTAATCGTATCTCGGGATTAATTCAACGGGTAGTACGTCGAAACAGTTGGGTTACTCAAGGGAAGGACTTGAAGCCTTTTTGAGATGGCCGCTATTTACACCAACCCTTCCCCCCTTGTCAAGAGCTATTTCCCCTGCAAAAGCAGGATGAAGTTCAGGTGCCGCCCCGTCTTTGCCCCGTCCCGACGGTGCGAAAAGAAGAGGTCCTTACGACAGCAGGTGCAAATCCCGGCGGTGGTGATCTGCCCCGGCGGGATGCCTTCCCGCTCGAGATGCATCCGGTTCGCTAGCGGCAAATCGAACATCCAGCGTCCCTTTCTCAGCCCGGGTTTGAGGACCCTGTCCTCTGACCCGTGGCGGGCCATGGCCTCGAAAACGGGTTCGTCGACCTCGTAGCAGCAGGGGCCGATAGATGGGCCGATGACGGCCAGGAGGTCTTCGGGTCGGGTGGAGAACCGCTCCCCCATTACCCGAACCGCCTTTGCCGCGATGGCCAGGGCCGTGCCCCGCCACCCGGCGTGAACGGCGGCGATGGCCTGTCGTCGCCTGTCGAAAAGAATCACCGGCGCGCAATCAGCCGTTTTGATCCCGATGGCCACACCGGGCCTGTCCGTCACGATTGCGTCGTACTTCCTGTTTTCCAGGGAATGGCAGGAACCGGCATCCTCGATGATCAATAACTTGTCACCGTGAACCTGGTTGACGACAAAGAACTGCTCGCAGGGTATTCCGAAGGCAGAGGCAATCCGCTGCCAGTTCATGCGGACCTGATCCGGGGGGTCTCCCTCCCGGGGGCTGACGTTGAGGGTGCCATAGGGGGCGCCGCTCACACCCCCGATACGCGTGCAAAACCCGTGCAAGATGGAGGGAAATTGCGAAAGTTCTTCCGATTCGAGATAAGTAATGGGGCCGCGCTGGGTCAATTTCATCATGATGATCTACAGGAATAATGGAGTATTGGAATAATGGAATATTGGGGTTTAAAAAGCTCATTTCCCTTCCGCGACCCATCATTCCAATATTCCATCATTCCATCACTCCAAGATTCTAGGAGGCTTTTTCTCTCAAGGTCCGGATCACCTCGGCCATATCTTCGGGCAGCTCCGACTCGAAGCTCATCTCCTCGCCCGTGAGAGGGTGGGCAAAGGAGAGACGGCTGGCGTGGAGGGCCTGGCGCGAGAGTTTCTTCAACACCGCCCGCAATGCCGGGCTCTCGACGGCCCGCTTCGCGGCGCCATAGACGCTGTCCCCGGCGACGGGGTGCCCGAGGGCGCTCAGGTGCACGCGAATCTGGTGCGTGCGGCCCGTCTCGATCTTCGCCTCGAGGAGAGTGAAGGCGCCGAAGCGCTCCAGGACCTTCCAGCGCGTGAGGGCTGCCTTTCCCCGGCGGCTTGCCGTGGACATCTTCTTGCGCTCCACGGGGTGTCGCCCCACGGGGGCGTCGGCGACGCCTTCGTTCTCGCGGAGATTGCCGTGCACAAGGGCGGTGTAGCGCTTGGAAACCTGGCGCCGCTTGAACTGCTCCGCAAGATGCCTGTGCGCCTCGTCGGACTTGGCCGCCACCATGAGGCCCGAGGTCCCCTTGTCGAGTCGGTGGACGATCCCCGGCCGCATCACCCCGCCAATCCCCGAGAGGTTCCGGCAGTGGTACTGCAGGGCATTCACGAGGGTGCCTCTGTAATTGCCCGCTGCGGGATGGACGACCATGCCGGCGGGCTTGTCGACAACGATGATCGCCCCGTCTTCATAGAGAATGTTGAGGGGAATCGCCTCGGGGACGATCTCGGAAGGAACGGGGGGCGGCTTGCGAAGGGAGACCTTTTCTCCGGATCTGAGGCGGTGGCTCGCCCTCACGGGCTTTTCGTCAACGATTGCCTCCCCGTCCTCGATGAGGCGCTTGGCCTGGGAGCGCGAGAGGGTCGGGTCCTTCTGCGAGAGAAAGACATCCATCCGGAGGCCCTGCTCGCCCTCGGCGACGATGAACTCCGACCGCTTTCCCTCTTCCTGTGTCATCCCTTCTCACGCACGGCCAGGACAGCCCTCAGGGCGTTGCGGACCTCGGGAAGCTCCTCTGCGGCCAGGGTCCGGGGGTCGAAGAGAATCTCGTCCTCGGCAATCCGTGCCACGACGGGCACGGGGAGGGCCCTGAGCTTCTCGTCGATGCGGGCAGCCGACAAATTCCCGGAGCGAAGGGCGACCAGCACGGTGGGGATCTGCTCCGTCGGCAGCGAACCGCCTCCCGACATGGAAAATCCCTTCTTCAGGGCGAGCGTGACACCGGGGAAATTCTCTTTCTTCAACGTCTGCAGGAGCCTTCTTGCCCGACGGGTGGCGGCCTCGACGGGTTCCGTGAGCGCCGTGAGCGAGCGCAGCCCCGCAATGGCCTCCTGCTCGTTCAGGTAGAGCTTCGCCGTGGCCTCCAGTGCTGCGAGGGTCAGCTTGTCGATGCGAAGGGCCCGGTTCAGCGGGTTTTTCCTGATGCTTTCCAGCTGGTCTTTCTTTCCGACAATGATCCCCGCCTGGGGACCGCCGAGGAGCTTGTCGCCGCTGAAGGTGATCACGTCGGCCCCCTCCTTCACGGCATCCGACACGGTAGGCTCGCGCTGCAGGCCGTGTTTCTCGAGCCGGATGAAGCAGCCGCTCCCCAGGTCATTCATCACGGGGATGCCATGACGTCGGCCCAGTGCGACAAGTTCCGGCACGGGGACTTCTTCGGTGAAGCCTACAATCCGGAAGTTGCTCGTGTGGACCTTCATGATCAGGGCCGTGTTCTCGTTGAGGGCCTTCTCGTAGTCGGAAAGATGGGTCCGGTTGGTGGCCCCGACCTCTCGCAGGATGGCTCCGCTTCGCTCCATGACCTCGGGGATGCGGAACTCGCCGCCGATCTCGATGAGCTCGCCCCGCGACACGATGGCTTCCCGGCCCCGGGCAAGGGTGCTCAGGACAAGCAACACTGCCGCGGCGTTGTTGTTGACGACGAGGGCGTCCTCGGCCCCCGTGAGCTCGCAGAGAATCTCCCGGATGTGGTCGTAGCGAAGCCCCCGCTTCCCCGTGGCGAGGTCGAACTCCAGGTTGGAGTAGCCCCGGCTCACCTCGACGATGCGCTCCAGGGCCTCTTTGCACAGAGGAGCCCGCCCGAGGTTCGTGTGGAGGATGATGCCCGTGGCATTGATCACGCGCCGCAGGCTGTACTCGTGGAGCCGCTCGATCCGGGCCGCTGCGACATCGGCTGCGGATTCATTCGAAAGGACCGCAGCTGCATCCCAGGAGCCCGCCAGGATTGCGGAGCGGATCCCGGCCACGACCTCCCGGATCGACTCGAGGACTTTTTCCCGGGGGGCCCTCTCGAGGGTTCCGCGCTTCTCGAGGATGACAAGGACCTCGTCGATCTTGGGCAGGCTCTTCAACAGGGCTTTCTGCTTGTCGTCCATGGGCGACCTCACTCGCGCGAGCAGGAATATTGGAATGGTGGAGTAATGGAATAATGGGTTCTACAAGGATGTTTTCACATTACACCCAATACTCCAATATTCCAACACTCCATTATTCCAGATTTTTTATTGCCTGCAATAATCGCGGAAATTATTCACGGCCGTGAAAAACTCCCGCATGATCACGACCCAGTAGTAACGCCCCTCGGGGGTGAGATAGAGCCAGTCTTTTTTGTAGTCGTAGCGGACGGCGCCTGCAAGGCGGAAGGGAAGAAGCATCCACCCCAGGTGCCAGTCGAATACTTTCCCGTATTTCTTCCGCATCGACGGAAGATCGAGCAGCAGGCCGAAGAGCTTCATGAGGAAATCGTAGCGGACCTGTTCGCCGAGGCTGAAGATCTTCGAGGCTGCAAGCGGGATCTCCCCGCGGTTCACCTTGTTGATGTAGTCGCGGATGCTGAAGGTGTTGGCGTAGCAGGTTCCGTACAGATAGCCGATCGAGCCGCTTCCGAGACCGGCGTAGTCGTCGTAGTTGACGACGTACTCGTCGATCATGGCCTCCTTGCGGGAGAAGCACCAGGCCGAGGAGAAGCGGTAAGGCGGCACGAGCCGCTCCGTGATGATCCCGTAGAATTCACGCTCCCGGTCCTCCGGGATGGGCCCCAGTGTCTTTTGGACAAGCTCACGCGTCTTCGTCGAGACCATGAGGGGGTAGTAGGTGATCTGGTCCACTGCGGTCTCGAGGAGCCGGTCGATGTCGTTCTTCAGGCTCTCGGGCGTCTGCGTGGCGAAGTTGAAGATCATGTCGGCATTGAGCGTGTCAAAGAGGCCCCCAATCTCTTTGAGCCTCGCCGCAATGGAGTCGCCGCTGCCGTATTTCTCGTAGCGGTCCATGGCCTTGAGCAAATCGTCGTCAAAGCTCTGGATCCCGACGGAAAGCCGGTTCACGCCGGCTTTTTTCAGGATGTCCAGGTTCGGGTCGGTCAGGTGGTTGGGGTTGGTCTCAACGGAGATCTCCCGGATGGGGTAGAGGCTTTTCGCATGATTGAGCGTTGCGGCAAGCTCTTCCACCATGACCGTCGGCGTACCGCCGCCCACGTAGATCCCCTCGAAGCCGTAGCCCCGTTCCTTATAGAGGGAAAGCTCCTTGCGCAGGGCCCCGAAGTACTCGCGGCACAAGGCCTCGTCGAAGGTTACGCGGTTGAAGGAGCAGTAGGGGCAGAGCTTTTCGCAGAAAGGGACGTGGAGGTAGAGGAGGCAGGGGCTTCCGGGGCGGGCTGCCGGGAGCGAGGGGGTTTCCCCCTCCCGGAAGTTCATGGCCCGGGCGAATTGTTTTCGCGCCACGTGCCCGATAATTTTGTCGATCACGGGGACCTCACTGGGTGTGCCTGGCCGGCATTTACCTTGCGGTCAGGCGACGTTAGCAGACATCATCCAAATTATCAAGGGCTCATGCAGTCTTGAAATCGACGGCTGTTGGTGCTATAGCAGTTACCGGCAGTTTTCTGCGGGTTATTGCCCAGAGGGTATACGATGACAAAAAACAAGACCTGGCAGCTCTGGCGCGACGAAAAGATGACCGAAGAGGAGGGGGCCCTCCTGCGGAAAAAAGCCGCAGACCTGCCCGTCCCCTTCAACGCCGCGGCGAAAAAGGACATCCAGACCCTCGTCGAGGCCTTCCTGAAGCGCAATGACGCCCTGGGGCTTGCGGCCCCGCAGATCGGGATCAGCAAGCGCATCATCGCCTTCAAGGTGAAGGACTTCGACAAGAAGGGGCTGAGCGGCAAGGGCGACTGGGAGGTCCTCATCAACGCCCGCATCACCCAGCTTCGCGGCGATGCGGAAGTGATGAACGAGGGCTGCCTGTCCTGCCCCGACATCAGCGTGGAGGTGACCCGCGCCACGGAAATCAAGGTGAAGGCCGTCGACATCAACGGCAACAAGGTAAACAAGCGCTACACGGGCTTTCTCGCCCGCATCGTCCAGCACGAGATCGACCACCTCGACGGCCGCCTCGTCGTCGACCACGAAGGCACCATCTCCTTCCCCAAGGAGAAGCAGGCGTTTTTTGATAAGATCTTTAAATAGAGGGTACAGGGTCCCGGGGTCAGGGTTCAGGGAAGAGAGAAACGAAAAAGGATCGGGGAGTTAATCTGCCCGATCCTTTTTGTTTTCAGTGATTCTTTTTTCGACCCCTGTACCCTGATACCTGTCCCCTGGACCCTTCTCAGGATGCGGCACTTTCGGCAGCCTTTTTCTTTATCTTCCGGTATTTCAAGGTCTGCCAGACGACGAGCGCCGCATAGATTACGATCCCCATGACATCCGTCGTTGTCCCCGGGATAATCAGCAGCAGTGCGGAAAGCCCCATGAGGATCCTCGTAAACCAGTTCAGCCGCCCGCCGCCGATGTATCCCACCACGGTCGCTCCCAGGGCCGAGACGCCCAGCAATAGCGTGAATGCGGTCTGGATGAACCAGACATAGTCGAACTCGACGGTCGGGTCGAGCAGCCAGGGCATGAGGAGCACGATTGGCGCGTAGACAAAGGCGAAGGGCACGCAGGCCTTGGCGCTCGATAAGCTGAAGGCCCGGAAACCCGTCTTGAAGGGATCGCTGCCGGCCACCCCCGCCGCCGCGTAGGCCGCCAGCGCCACCGGCGGCGTGACATCGGCCAGGATCGCGTAGAAAAAGACGAACATGTGCGACAGCAGGGGATGGATGCCCCACTGCAGCAGCGCCGGCGCGGCGATCATGGCGGCGATAATATACTGGGCCGTTGTGGGGATGCCCATGCCGAGAACGAAGCAGGCCAGCGCCGTGTTGACGAGCGTGAAGAAGAGGGTGATGTCGCTGACCGTCGTCAGACCAAAGAGCAACGGGTTGAGGAACACGGCAATGTTATGGGCCACGGCGATGACGGCCGTGGCAAACTTGAGGCCGATCCCGGTGAGCGTCGTCGCCCCGACGATGAAGCCCACGCAGGCGCAGGCAGCTCCGATGGCAATGGCGTTCTTCGTCCCCTCCTCGAGGCTCGAGAGGATGTCGGGCAGGCGCATCTTGCTTTCCTTGTAGAAGACCCCCGTGACCACGATGAGCGTGTTGGCCCAGAAGGCGGCAAGCCCCGGCTCGACCCGCAGGAAGAGCAGGGTCGTGAGGAGGGCTGAGACGCCAGCCGCAATACCCGTTGAGAGCAGCTCCGAGGTCCGCCAGAAATAAAAGAGGGCGATGGCGATGAAGCCGAACCAGCCGACGATATATTCCATATCCGTGAAGGGATTAAACCCGAAGAGCACCGGCGGCACGCTGATGAAGAGCGGAAGCAGAAAGGGCTTCGTCCGCTCGTGGACCTGCCCCGTTGCGGTGGCAAAGATGATCCCCCAGAAGGCGGCAAGAAAGGGGCTCGATCCGGTGATCAGCAGATAGACGATGATGACGAGCGGCCCCACGAGAAGCCAGCGTTCCTTGAGCACAAGCCAGAGGTTCGGGAGCATTTCCCGGGGAAGGCCCAGGAGGCCCGTCTTCTTGGCCTCGAGGTGGACCATCCAGCCTACGGCAAAGAAGTGTATCGTGGCGGGAAGAATGGCGCACAGGGCGATCTTGACGTAGGGGATCCCCAAAAACTCGGCCATGATGAAGGCCGCGGCCCCCATGACGGGCGGCATGATCTGGCCGCCCGTGCCGGCCGCCGCCTCGACGCCGGCGGCAAAGGTCGGCTTATAGCCAACTTTCTTCATGAGCGGGATTGTGAAGGAGCCCACGGTCACGGCATTGGCCACGGATGAGCCGCTGATGGAGCCCATGAAGCCGCTGGCGATGACGGCCACCTTGGCGGGCCCGCCCGAGGACCAGCCCGCAAGCGCCATGGCGATGTCCATGAAGAGCTTGGCGAGGCCCGTCCGGGCGATGAAGAGCCCGAAGAGGACGAAGTGGAAGACGAAGGTGGCCACGACCCCCAGGGGGATGCCGTAGATGCCCTCGGTGCCGAGGAACATGTAGTCGACGATCCGCGAGATCGAGTAGCCGCGGTGGGCGAAGATGTCGAGACCCGGGATGCCGAGGAAGTAGGGCCCCAGGTAGCAGTTGATCAGCACCAGCATGGCGATGATCGGAAGGGGCGCCCCGATGCTTCGCCTGGCCCCCTCCAGGATGAGCAGGAAGGAGAAGCTTCCCACGACGAGTTCGGCGTAATCGGGGCTTCCGGCCCGCATGCCGATGTTGTTGAACTCGAGAAAGACGTAGACGGAGATCATGCAGGACATCAGCGCGAAGAAAAGGTCGAAATAAGGCATGTTGTCCTGCTTGTAGTCGACGGTTTTGTCCCGGACGAGGGAATAGATCGACCGGACCCACTGGAGGAAGAACAGGCCCAGGATGGCGAAGAAGATCCCCAGCAGGAAGATTCCCCAGAAGATCAGCGACGGGTTGAGGTCCTCGAACCAGGAGCGGATGTTCAGGTGCGTCCAGCCCAACCCGATCCCGTAGAGGACAAACCCGATCATCGCCGTGTAGAGGGGAAGGTCGACATAGAGGGCCAGGCGATCGGGCAGATTCTCCCGCTGCTTGAAGTAGAGCACCAGGGTGAAGGTGACGATGGCAAGGGCCGCGGCGGAGCCGAAGGAAAGGCCGAGGATCTCCCGGAAGACCGTCGTGTTGAGCATGGCCGCAACGCCGGCATAGAGGACATCGTAGATGAGGTGCTTGCCCCCTGTCCGGTGAACCTCTTTTTTCATCGTGTAGACAAAAAAGACCAGCGGCAAAACGAAGGCCAGATGGAAGGCGCGATGGCGCCACTCCTGCAGGACGCCGAAGCCCGCCGTGTAGATGTGGAAGATCGAAAGGACGATCGTCATGGCAAAGACCAGCCTGGCCGTCATCCCCGTGAGCTGGCGGAAACGCATCTCGGGGTCGTACTTGGCGATCTGATCGATATCGTCCTTGAGTTCGGGGGATGAAAGGACCACTTTCTGCTCAGCCATGTCACCGATCCTCGCTTCTGTTCAGTCTACATTCGGAAGGCCCGGGGCAGAAGCTCCCAGGCAAATACCCTCCGGGTCGAGATCCGGAGAAGCCCATCTCCCGCCAGGGCCGGGAGAGATACTGCATTGCCATCCATCGCGAGGGAACCGCCGTAGGCCACGCTCACCTGGAGCTGGATCTCGGGCAGTACCCGGTTGAGATTCGAGAGCCGAAAGCCCCTGTTCGTTCGTTCAAAGACCTCCCCCTCGGAGACGACGGCGGGAAGCCCCGTGTTCAGGGAGCTGAATTCCGTCTGATATAGAATAATCCGGTAGTCATCGTCAATCCGGAAATAATCGGTAACCTCGGATTTTTCCACCGAGTGGACAAAGGATAGCGTGAAGGTGTCGCCCGGTGCAACCCTCTTGAGCAATACGACCCTTCCCGTCCCGCCGGACGCCCGCACTTCAAGGCCGTGCAGGGGGATGAAGCCGGCCGCCAGGACAAGAAGGGCTGCGGCAGCCAGGGTCCAGTGTAACCTTTTCATATAAAAAAACTGGGCACCCCCGGGGGAGTGCCCAGTTTACCTCCCGGTTGAAACAGGATATCGCTACTTCTTTTTCGGGGCAGCCTTCTTGGCAGGCTCCGCCTTGATCACGCCCACTTCCTTATAATACTTCTCCGCACCGGGATGGAGCGGAATGGCCATGCCGGCCAGGGCCGTCTTGATCTGCACGTTCTTGCCCTGGGCGTGGGCCTGGGCCATCTTCGCGGCACCACTCTCCCAGAGGGCCTTCGTCAGCTTGTAGACCACTTCATCGGACACCTCGGCGCCGACAACCCACTGGGCCATCGTCGTGATGGTGGCCACGTCCTTCTCCTGGTCCTTGTAGGTCCCCTTGGGGATGATGATCCGGCTGTAGAAGGGGTACTTCTTGGTGAGATCCTTGATCTTGGCCTCTTCGATGGGGACAAGCATGATCTTCGCCGAGATGGCCAGTTCCTGGATGGCCGCCGTCGGCCAGCCCGCCGTCGTGAAGGTCACGTCGGCCTGCTTGTCCTGGAGCCGCTGGGACGCGCCGGAAAAGCCGAGCCAGTCGACACCGGCGAAGTCCTTGTAGGTGTAGCCATAGGCGCCGAGGACGTTGAGCGCGTCGACTTCGGTTCCGCTGCCGCGGTCGCCGGGGACGAGCCGCTTGCCCTTGATATCCTTCACCGTCTTGATCCCCGAGTCGGCGCGGGCCACGATCTGGATCGTCTCGGGGTAGAGGGAGGCGATCAGCCGGAGATTCTTGGCCGGCTTTTCCTTGAACTGGTCAACCCCCGCGTAGGCATTGTAAGCCACGTTGCTCTGGACGAAGGCCGACTCGATCTGCTTGTCGCGGATCAGGTTGCAGTTGGCCACCGAGGCCTGCCCGGCCTGTGCAGTCGTGACGACCTCGGGTACCTTTTCCGTCAGCGCCTGGGCCAGGATGCCGCCTAAGGGATAATAGGTGCCTCCCGTGCCGCCGGTGGCAATGACGAAGAACTGCTTCTGCTGCGCGATCAACGTCCCCGCAAGGACGAGCGTGAGCGCCAGTACGATGGATACGACGAGGAATGCTCTCTTCTTCATCCAAAAACCCTCCTTATCTTGTTGGCTGGAAGTTCCGATAAGATGCCGGCTGCGTCCCGTGTTCACAGACAACCCTGAACGGCTGTTTCAGGGCAACACCGCCTGTTTCGGTCCGATGGAATTGATTAGAATAATTCCCCCTTGTTGTCAAGCTTTTCCCTCGGCTATCCACAGGGCGCCATTGGTAAAATTCGTTGCAAAACAGCACCTTTCGAGGCATCTGGGTTTGCATCGCCATAAAATATCCTTGATTTTTCGCAATCAAGATAATAAAAGATACCGTTCATGCAAAGGCCTGCCCGGGGATTTCGCCGGCCGGGCCGACCAAGGAGATTTGCGGATGATCAAGTTCATCGAGGTCCACAAGTGGTTCAAGGACCTCCACGTCCTCAATGGCGTCAACTTCCACGTGAAGCAGGGGGAGGTCGTCGTCGTTTGCGGACCTTCCGGCTCGGGGAAGTCAACGCTCATCCGCTGCATCAACAGCCTCGAGCCCATCCAGAAGGGGACCCTCATCGTCGACGGGATGGACCTCGGCGACAAGAAGACGGACATCACGAAGCTGCGCGCCGAGATCGGCTTCGTCTTCCAGCAGTTCAACCTCTACCCCCACTTGACGACCCTTAAGAACATCACGCTCGCCCCTATCAAGGTGCGGGGATTGAACAAGAAAGAGGCAGAGGACCTGGCCATGTCGCTCCTCGAGCGGGTGGGGCTGACGGAGAAGCGGGATTCGTACCCGGCGCAGCTCTCCGGCGGCCAGCAGCAGCGCGTGGCCATTGCGCGGGCCCTGGCCATGAAGCCCAAGATCATGCTCTTCGACGAGCCCACCTCTGCCCTCGACCCCGAGATGATCGGCGAGGTGCTCCAGGTCATGCTGGGCCTTGCCAACACGGGAATGACGCTGGTCGTTGTCACCCACGAGATGGGCTTTGCCCGGGAGGTCTCCAACCGGGTCGTCTTCATGGATTTCGGCCAGATCCTGGAAGAGGCGCACCCCGAAGAATTTTTCAAGAACCCGAAACACGAACGGGCAAAGCAGTTCCTCAAGGAAATACTGTCGCCCATGCACTAATACTGATGAGGAGGAATTCAATGAAGAGATTTCTGGCAACTTTAATCGTTCTGACTTTTGTTGTCGGCTTGGCCGGTATCGCCCTGGCCGAGGACACCTACGATGTCGTGAAGAAGAAGGGCGTCCTCGTGGTGGGCGTGAAGGACGCCTCGCCCGGGTTCGGCTACATCGACCCGAAGACGCGCGAGATTGTCGGCTACGACGCGGATTTCGCGGCCTACCTGGCCAAGAAGATGGGCGTGAAGCTCGAGCTCAAGGGTGTTACCTCGGCGGCCCGGATTCCCCAGCTCCAGGCGGGCAACGTGGACCTGATCGCGGCCACGCTGACGTACACGCCCGAACGGGCCAAGCAGGTTGATTTCAGCTACACCTACTTCCTCACGGGCCAGAAGTTCCTCGTGAAGAAGGGCACCGTGAACAGCCTCGCCGACCTCGAGGGCAAGAAGCTCGGGACGGCCAAGGGCACCACCTCGGAGCAGAACGCCTCCAAGGCCCTGCCCAAGGCGACGATCTTATCCTTTGACGACTATCCCCAGGCATTCCTGGCCCTCCAGCAGGGCAAGGTCGTGGCCGTGACGACGGACGAGTCGATCCTGGCCGGCATCCTCGGCAAGGCTCCCAACAAGGACCAGTACGAGATCGCCGACATCCGGATCTCCGATGAGCCCTACGGGCTTGCGATCCGCAAGGACAACCCCAAGTTCCTGAAGTTCATCAATGAAACGCTTCTCGAGATGGAGAAGAACGGCGAGGCCAAAAAGATCTGGGACAAGTGGTTCAACCCGCAATCCGACCAGCCGATGCCCCGCGGCAAATTCAAGATCACGGCGGACCGGAAGTAACGGCCGTTCGTCAGGCCTATCGTTTCTTAAGCACATTGGCCGTCCGTACGCGCCGGGCCGGCGTGTACGGGCGGCTCCTTTTTCGTGCCCCCGCTGGTTGAAATACGGGGGTAATCAAATGTTTCAGCGGTAGTGAGGTATGTTCCAATACCAGTTCGACTGGTCCGTCGTCCTCACCGGGCAATACGCCCAGTGGATCGTCGACGGCATCAAGGTCACCATCCAGATATCCCTGGCCTCGATTGCCCTGTCGTTTCTGATGGGGCTCATCATCGCCGTCATGCGGATGAGCCAGATGGCGCTTATCCGCGGGTTTGCCCACGGCTATCTGGAGTTCATCCGGAACACGCCCCTGCTCGTCCAGTTCTTCTTCTGGTACTTCGGCTCTTACCAGATCCTGCCCCAGGGGGTGAACGACTGGCTCAACGCTCGGGATTTCGAGTTCGCCGCGGCGGTGATCGCGCTGACGATCTACACCTCGGCCTTTATCGCCGAGGATATCCGTTCGGGCATCCGCTCCATCCCGAAGGAGCAGATGGAGGCGGCCCGCAGCTCCGGGTTTTCCTATGTCCGCTCCATGCTCTACATCATCCTGCCCCAGGCCGTGCGGCTCACCATCCCGCCGCTCATCAGCCAGTTTCTGAATCTGACCAAGAACTCGTCGCTCGCCATGACGATCGGCGTG